>ERZ777003.2183-NODE-2183-length-24230-cov-7.127239_pt1 | contig 24230 bp, 21 predicted proteins | sample MGYA00374956_ERZ777003 | MGnify/ENA primary metagenome ERZ777003 (study PRJEB29302, sample SAMN06268252) | bioreactor metagenome | isolation source: Joint BioEnergy Institute, California, USA | place: USA:Joint BioEnergy Institute, California, USA | collected... | reverse complement strand
TGGTGCTGAAGGCCGGCACACCCATCGATGCGACGCCGGTCGAGGCCGCGGTGGCCCGCCCGCCCCTCAGCGAGGGCGAGGTCTCGACCCTGGACCCGGAGGCCGGCTTCACCCGGCGGGGCCAGCGCGGCTTCTTCGGCTTCAAGGCGCACCTCGCCGTCGATCCCGGCACCGACCTCGGGCGCAGCGCGATCCTGACCGGCGCGGAGTGGGCGACAGCCTCGCGGCCGACGCCTCGATCCAGGGCGACGAGGCCGCGCGCGGTGTTCGCGGACAAAGCCTGCGACGACACCGCCCGCCGCGAGGCGTTGGCCAAGGCCGGCGTCGCCGACGGCATCATGCACCGCGCACGCCCACCCGCGCCGGCGGTTGGTGTCCTGGCAGCGCTGGATGAACCTCGCGCTCACCCCCATCCGAGGCCAGGTCGGGCGCGCCTTCGGCACCCTCAGGCGCAGCTACGGCCGGCGTCGCGTCCGCCACCGCGGCCTCGTCCGCAACGGCGCCCACCTGCACCTGCTCTGCACCGCGCTCAACCTGCTCCGCGCCGCCCGGCTCGCCCCCTGACAGGGGGCAGTGTGCCCGGAACTCACCGCCAGGGCGCCGAGGGCGGCGCCACCGCAAGGCGAACCGGCGCTCCGCCACGCCTCTCCAGCCGGTCGAAGCCACCGACCCACATTTCGCAGAGGTCTCGCAAGCCGCGGAAAACCGCGATGACAAGGCGACTGAAAATCGCAGTGTCGGTCGTTCGATTCCGCCCCTGGGCACCATTTCCTCCAAGCGGATCAATGATTTAGCGGCAGGCGCGCCGCGCGCTTGCAGGCGCGTGCACTTGGCGCAGCGCTAGCACGGTCCTGGAGGAAGCCCTTCTTGCACCGGTGCCGCGGGCGGCGAGTGATTCTCCGCGGCGGCGAAGCACAGCGGGCTCCAGTATAGGCTCGCCGAGGCCGACTTCTCCGATGGGCTGAAGGTCAGGGCCGACGGCATCAACGGTCCCGCCACGCGCGACGCCATGGCGCAGCTCCAGGCCCGATGCGGGTTGCCGTATCCGGCTTCATAACCAACCTGAGCGAGCGCCCGTACTGCGGCAGTTCGCGACGGCCGCGGCCGCTAGGGCACCGATGGCGCCGCGTGCGGCGAGGGCGGGCTCGATGCCTCGACATGCCACCCGCACCTGCCGCCGTACCCGCTCGCCGTCGCGGACGATTTCGGTCTGCCTTCGCCGCAGCTTCGGGAGCCTTTCGGGACTTCGCCAGGACCCAAGGCGCATCCTCTGCGACACCGCATGCCGAGGGGGATCGAGGCGACCACGATCCGGTCCCACCACGGCCCATCCGCAGTGCGATCCCACCCCGTCCGGTGCGACGCGCCGTCGGCTCCTCGACGTGCGGGCCTGTCTCGCGGGGCGTCGTCGTCGAGAACAGCCGCGATGGCGCTTCCGGAAGCAGGGCGCCGGCGCATCGGGCGCCGGTGCAAGGACGGAAGGAGAGCACCATGTTCGAGCATGCGCACGCATCCCGTCTCTCCGGCATCGCGGTGCTCGCCCTTGGCCTCGCGGCAATGGGCGGCCCGACCGGCGCGCAGGCACCCGAGCCGGGCTTCCGCGGCCCGGAGCGGAACGCCATCGGCAATGTCGTCGGCGGCGGTGTGGCGACGATCCTCGGCGGTGGCGACGACATGGCGATCGTGTACAGCGGCGGAGGCGCCGGCGCCGGTGCCGTCCCGGGCCAGCCGCCCCGCGCCGCAGCCCTGACCGGCGGAGCAGGGGAGGGTCCGGAACTTCAGTACCTCCAGCCGGAAACCGCGCGTCCTGGCCGCGGGGCCTGGATCGTCGGTGACGGCGAGGATCTGCACGTCGTCTACACCTCTCCCTACGCCGCGCCGATGCGCTGACGCAACGCCCGCCCGCTCGCCGGCGGACCGGTCGTCCGTCGGGCTGCGGATGCAGGGCGGCCAGGCTCGTCCGGGCTGCCCTCGCCTCCGGCCCTGCTCTCCGGTTAGGGCCGGGGCGCGACGCCGGCGGTGGGGTTGCCCGCCGCAGCGGGCTCCGGCGCACCAGCCGCGAAATAGGTGGTGGCGAGCCGCGGCGGCTCGCCGGCCATGAAGTGCAGGAGCGCGCCGTCCGCACGCACCTCCCCGCAGCCGTGGCGCGAGGTGCAGAGCCGGTCCCCCTCGACCCACCAGCGCAGCTCGGCAATCCGCCGGTCGGGGCGACGCGGGCTCACGTAGGAGAGCCTGCCGTCCCGCCTCCAGACGGTCAGCACGATCGCCCGGGGCAGCCATTCGGTGCCGCGCAGCGTATGGCCGGCGAAGGCCTCGCGGATCTCCGCGCCCCGCAGCCGCCGGCCCCGCGGCAGCAGGATCGGCTCGTCGGCGATCAGGGCCCGGTACACGCGCGCGGGCGGCATTCCCGATGCGCAGGCATACCCCACCTCCAGGGCACGGCTTGAGGTGAGGTGGCGGGTTTCGACCGGGCCGCCGAGTTCCGGCCGGTCGTGGCCCGGGATCTCGGTGAGCAGCACCTGCATGCCCGCGCGCCGTGCGGCCTCGGCCCAGCGTTCCCAGGCGGAGGCCGGCACCCTCCGGTCGCGGCGGTCGCCGATCACGAAGACGGTCGCATCGGCACGGGGCGCGGCCATGCGCCCGAGGGCGCGCATGGGATCGGCGAGGTCGTCCCGCATGGCGAAGCTGTCCAGGGCCGCTGCGCCACCGCCGCCACCTCCGCCGCCACCACCGGCCGAGCCGTAGTACTCGGTCAGGTCCAGCGGCGCCGAGGCGAGCACCGCGCAGCGGATGTCGGTCCGCCGCACCAGAAGGTTTGCCAGCACGGTCCCTCCGGACGAGAAGCCGACGGCCACGAAGTCGCGGAGCCAGGGATGGCGTCGGCGCAGTTCGGTCAGCGCCGCGTCCAAGAGGTCCACTTCCTCCTGCGTATGACGATCCCAGGCATGGTCCCCGGAGGAGCCGTGCATGCCGGGCCGGGCAAGCATGACCACGGGCAGCCCGCCCATGGCGCCGCTGAGCATTTCCGCTCCGCTCCGCCGCGCCTCCGCGGACAGCTCGTAGAGACGACTGACGCCCTCGACCTGTGGCTTCCCACCGATGATCCGGTAGGTGGCGCCGGTCGGATCGCCCGGAATCCAGATCAGCGCCGTCGTCACTCCCGGCGGTGGCCGGTCGAGGCCTGCCGCGTGGTAGCGGATGCATTCGCTGCGGCGCCCGTCCGGCGTCCTGACCCAGAGGCCGTCCGGCAGCGCCCGGCAGCCCGCCTCGGTCGCGCTGGCGCCGCTGGTCAGGCCCGCGACGGTGAATGTATCGGCGGAGAAGCCGGCGGGCGGCGGAGACTCCGCGGTGCCGAGGCCGGGCATGTCCGCGCAGCCGGCGCCGATCGCCAGGAGCAGCAGCAGGAGCAGCGGCAGCACCAGGACCGGGAGCACGGGTCGGCGCGAGCGCGCATTGTCCATGAGGCCCCGCTTTCGTGGTGGACGTTCGCACGTCCAGAGGTCAGCCGCCAGCGTCGCGGGCACCTCCGGCGCCACCGCGGCAGGGTGGTGCGGACCTGCCCGCCGCCCACGGCGGTTCAGCGGAACCTGACCGCGACGGAGCCGTGCGAATCGGTGCCGCGCCGCGGTTCGGCGATGCACCGGCTCCGGTGCGGATGCTCCAGCCTGGCGATCATGCGGTGCAGGCGCCCGGTGCCGGCCAGGCGCTCCGGAACGCCCGCCGCGCCGGCGGCGCAATCCGAGAGTTCCACGATCCCGAAATTGGCCAAGGGATGCAGCGTCCTCGTCGCAGGGTCGCGCGGCCGCTCGACGATCCACTCGGCGGATACGCCAGCGGCCGGCACGGCCTCATCCGGCGAATGGATGCAACCGGCCACGGGCGGATCGCGGGAGTCGGCGTTCAGGACGTAGAACGCCGCCACTCCTGGGGAGCGGAGCCACAGGAGGCAGAGGATCCTGTCGCCCGGCCCGATCCCGGGACGGCGGAGGACCAGTGCGCCGGAACGGGGATTGCCCCTGATCCACCACTGGACGAAGGGCAGGTGGCGGTCCGGGGCGCCCTCGATGTCGAAGGTGCCGATCTGCGGGAGCGCGCGGCTCCAGCTCCGGTGTCCGCCGAAGCCGAGCCAGACCGACGACCGGCGGTCCAGCCCCGAGGGATCGGGCGCCGAACCCGGCGTCAGCCGGGGCACTCGCCAGCGGCCCGCGGCGAATTGGAAGCGGTGTCCGCCGGTCGGCACCACTCGCGCACCGCTCCAGTTGCGGCTGGATTCGAACCTGGTGCCGCCGCCGGGCAGGAATCCGCACGCGTCCGCGTCCAGCACCTCCGCGACCTCGGCCTGCTGCGCGTCGCCGCGCGAGCAGATCTCGGCCCAGGCCCGCGCCATGGTGGGGTGGAGCGTGCCGTCGAGCGGCGGCGGCTCGTCCGGCGGCGGAGACAGCCGGGCATGGCGGGGGGTGGCAGGCCCGTGGGCGCCGCCGCTCATGGCGCCCACTCCCGTTGCGCCTTCTCCATGGTCTTGAGGAACAGGGTCGCCTGCTCCGGCAGCGGGTCGGGATTCAGGACGGTGAAGATCTGCGTGGCGAGATTCGCGCCCGCCGCGCTGTCGCTCGGGTAGTGCAGCCCGGCGATCTCGCGGTTGCGCGCGATGCGAGCGGCCAGGGTCGTGAGGAGCGGCCCCATCTGCCGGGACCGCGCCGTCTCCGTCCCTGGCATGGGCCGTTCCGTCCCCTGCGGCCGTTCGGGGGGCGACCTCATCGCCTCTTCCAGGAAGAGCGCCATGAGCATGGACTGAGTCGCGTGCCCGCTCGGATAGGCCGGATGGCCCGGCACGGGGACGGGCGGCAGGAGCGCCGGGCAGATCTGCGAGGGCCGTGGCCGGTTGAACGCCCTCTTGAAGTGCATCGTGGTCAGGATCCCGAGCAGTCCGGCGATGTGCATGAGCCGGAAGCTGGCCGGATGTGAGGAGGGCGAGATCATGAGAAGCGCCGCGAAGGGCGCCATGATGTCGGTGTACAGCGCATGCTGCGCGAGGATCTCGCCGAGCGCGTCGGCCCGTTCGTCCTGGGCCATGGCGATGAGGGTGTCGAACTCCCTCTTCTCCTCCGCAGAGCCTGGCTCCGGTATGCCCGGCTGGAGTCGCGTGATCCTGCGCCGCCAGTCGGTATCGGGATCGGCCCCCGCGAACTCCAGGAGCACGAGCCAGGCCCACCAGTCGGCGCTCCAGTCGCGGCCGGTCCACCTCGCCTCGGGGAAGCGGATGGATGCGATCGGATCGGCGGTCGTGACCACCGCCCCCTCCGCCACCCTGGCCACCGCCTCCGTCACGAAGGGCAGGTCAATGCGGTCGGACACCAGCGCCCAGCCGGATCCGCCGCCGACATTGCCGATGTTTCCGACATTGCCGACGTTCCCCACGTTGCCGACCATCCTCTCCTCCCTGCCTTGTTCTTGCGGGGTTGCGCTCCGGTCATTCCTTCAGTCCGGCAGGCCCGCTGCGCGCAGGCGCGCCAGGAATTGTTCGAGGACGGAGCCGCCGAGCGGCGTGCGTGCCGCGAAGCGGGAGAGGCGGAAGCCCGGATTGAGGGCGAGGAGCTGGCGCGCGGTCTCGCGCGCTCCCTCCACATCGCCGCTCGCCGCGAGCGACGCCGTCAGGGTGCGCAGGTTGGCCGCGTGGCGCGGGTTCTGCTGCGCGACCCAGCGCCCCCAGCGCACCGCCTCCGCGTAGTTGCCGGCGATGTAGTGGGCCTGCGACAGGAGGTGCTCGCTGAGATAGACGAAGGGGTCGAGGGGCGAGAGCCGGATCGCGTGCTCGGCCTGCTCGACGGCGCGGGGGCCGTCGCCGAGGTAGCCCGTGGTCGCGCTGCGGAAGGCCCATGCCGTCGGATTGCTCGGCCCCGCCACGGTCGCCCGTTCGAGGAGCCGGGCGGCGGCTGCGAACTCCCTGCGCGTGTAGGAGAGCATGTGGCCCTGGATCGCCAGCGCCGTGGCGTTGTAATGCTCGCGCTCCAGCGCCGCGGCGGCGTTGCGCGCGGCGGCGCCGGAATCCTCGGCCGGATCCAGGGTCCAGCCCTGCGCGATGCGGATCAGGTGCCAGAGCGCGGCGTAGGAGCGCGCCGGTGCGTAGCCGGGGTCGAGCGCGATCGCCTGCTTCAGCAGCTCCCCCGCCTGCTCGTAGAGGCCGGAATCGAGCCGCGGCATCAGGTCGAGCGCCCGCAGCACGAGGTCGTACGCCGTCAAGCTGCTGGGCGGCTTGCGCATCGCCCGCTGGAGTTCCTGCTCGTGCACGGTGGGCGCGATCGCCGCGATCACCTGCGCCGCGATGCGGTCCTGCATCTCGAACAGGTCGGTCGCCGCGCCGTCGCACTTCTCGGCGCGCAGCACCCGGCCGTCGACCGCGTCGATCAGCTGCGCGGTGATGCGCAGCCTTTCCTCGGACCGCTGCACTGCGCCCCGCAGGACGTAGCGAACACCGAGCTCGTCGGCGACGCGGCGCGGATCGGGATCGGTGCCGGCATAGGAGAGGCTGGAGCCCTGCGCGATGACGAACAGGTTCTCGATGCCGGAGAGGACGTGGATGATGCCCTCGATGATGCCCTCCGCGAACCAGCTCTGCTGTGCGTCGCCGGGCAGGCAGCGGAACGGCAGCACCGCGATCGAGGGGCGGTCGTCGCCGATGGACGACGCCGCCATGCCCGCGAGCGCACGCCCGCCGGACTCCATGTCCTGCGCTGCCGGCGACGCCGACACGTGGACCTCCTGCCGTGCCACCTGCGCATCCAGCAGGTAGCCCCGCCGCGGGAAGGTGCGCAGCAGCCGCGCCGCCTCCACGCCCAGCGCCCGCCTGATCTCGGTGATGCACTGGGTGATGCTGTCGTCCGTGACGAAGACGTTTGGCCAGACCGCGGACATCAGCGCATCCCGCGAGACCACGTGCCCGGCGTTCTCGGCGAGGAAGCGGAGGACTTCCGCGGATTTCGGCCGCAGCTCGGTCCTGTTCCCCGCTGCGTCCACCAGGCTGCCCCGTTCCACGTCCAGCGCGAACGCAGCGAAGCGATACAGGGGAGGCGAGGCCCGCGGCTGAGCGATACGTTCCGAAGGGGTCATCAACGGCTTCCGGCGATGCGCCCCGGGCGAAGGCATATTGGAGTTCCCGGCTCCCGTCATGCATCGCGCGGCGGCGCCCGTTGTTTCATCTCGCCGTGATGCGGACTCGCCCGAAGGCGGCGCCATGCATTCCGGTGCCGGCGTCGCCAGTGGACCTGCATTGCCGCCGCGCCGTGTGCGCGCATTGCGCGCGCTCAAGCACCGCCGCGTGGAAGCGACGTTTCCGCTGCCGTGGGCAACCGGGCCGGTCCATGCCGCCGCGCCGATCACATTCCTCGTATCCTCTACGGCGCTGGCGCGTCGTTACCGGCCAGCTCCTGATCGCGCTGGGATTGCGCGACACCCCTGCCGGATGCGCCGCGCGCGCGGCATCCGGGTGCGGCGGTCGGCGGTCCGGATCGCTTCGCACGGCAGGCGGATGCGTGCAGGAGGGCACGCGGCTCGGCGGACATGCCTGGCAGCCGCGGAAATCCGCGGACGCGGCGACGCATTCGACTGGCGCTGGCCGTGGCGCCCGCCCTAGAGTCGGGGCGACGGCGCCCCGGCGCCCGAGCGGCGGCAGCGGGCGCTTCGCCGCAACCCCGGCCTCGGAGGATCGCGTGAGCAGCGATGACCGATGCCTCGGCCGTGCGGCCGGCCTCGCGATCGCACTGCTCGCCGCGTGCGCCCTGGTCCCCGCAGCCGCCCAGCCCCTCCCGCCCGCGCGTGGCCCGGCGGCGCGCGAGGTCGCGATCGGCCTCGCCGCGCCGCCTACCTCCTTCGATCCGCACTACCACGCGCATGTGCCGAGCCTCGGCCTGCAACTGCACGTCTTCGAGCCGCTGGTGTTCCGCGACGCGGAGCTGCACCTGGTCCCCGCCCTGGCGCGCGAGTGGCACCCGCTCGCTGACGGCACCGGTTGGGAGTTCCGGCTGGATCCCGCGGCGCGGTTCTCCGATGGCGCGTCGGTGACCGCGGCCGATGTCGCCGCGACCTTCGCGCGCCTCCCCAACGTGCCGAACAGCCCGGGGCGCGTGACCCACTACGCCGCCGGCGTCACCGCGGTGGAGGCGGCGGGGCCGCAGGTGGTGCGGCTGCGCACCGCCGGCCCCACACCGCTGGTACCGGAGAACCTGACGGCGCTGATGATCGTCCCGGAGCGGATCGCCCGGCGCGCCGCCACCGCCGACTTCGCCGCCGGCCGCGCGGCGATCGGCTCCGGCCCCTTCCGCTTGCGCGAATACGTCGCCGGCGAGCGTGTCGTAGTCGAGCGGAACGACGCCTGGTGGCGGCGCGGCCCGGCCCCGTCATGGGCGCGCGTCGTCTTCCGCGTGATCGCCAACGACGCCGCCCGCGTTGCCGCGCTGCGCGCCGGCGACGTGCAGCTCATCGAAGCGGTCCCGGTGCATGACGCCGCGTCGCTCGCGGGCGATCCGGCGGTGGCGCTCGCGCGGGCGCCGAGCCTGCGGCTGATCTATCTCGCGCTCGATGTCGCGCGCGTGCCCTCCCCCGGCGTGTCGGATGCCGATGGCCGCCGGCTCGCCGCGCGCAATCCGCTCGCCGACCGCCGCGTGCGCCGCGCGCTCTCGCTCGCGATCGACCGGGAGGCGATCGTCGGCCGACTCATGGAGGGCCAGGCCGTCGCGACCGGCCAGCTCCAGCCGGCGGGACTCGGCGTGGCGGATCCGGCGCTCCGCCCCGACCCCTACGACCCGGGCATGGCCCGGCGGCTGCTTGCCGAGGCGGGCTGGGGCGGCGGCTTCGGGCTGACGCTCGCCGGCCCGAACGACCGCTACGTGAACGACGAGCGGATCCTGCAGGCGGTGGCGCAGTACTGGGAACGCGTCGGCGTCCGCACCCGCGTTGAGGCCCTGCCTTCCGCTGTCTTCTTCTCCCGCTCGGCCGCGGGCGCCTACAGCGCGCAGTTGACCGGATGGCTCACCAACTCGGCGGAGCCCGCCAACATGGTCGCCGCGCTGCTGCTGACGCCCGGCCGCGCGCCCGGCTGGGGCGTGGCGAACCGGTCCGGCTATTCGAGCGCGGAACTGGAGGCGATCTACGCGCGCGTGACCGCCGAGCCGCTGCGCGACCAGCGCCTGCGCGACTGGCACGCGCTGGTGCGGATCGCCATGGCGGACGCGCCGGTCCTGCCGCTGCACCACCAGGTCAACATCTGGGCCACGCGGCGGGGCCTGATCTACACCCCTCGGCCGGACGAGTTCACGCTCGCCACGGAGCTGCGGCCGGCACCCTGATCCAATGCGCAGGACGAAGAGGATACCCGCCAGCGCGGCGCGGTCGGGCGCGCGGTCGTCCGCCCCTGGGTTTCGGCCGCCCCGGCGGGAACACCGGCCGCTCCGCCGCCCAGAGGTCGCCGGTCACGAGGGGCTTCACCTTGCTTGCCCTTCTCGTCGCGGTGCTCGCGCCTCCTGGGAGGTTGCCCCCGAATTGCCGCCTCCGGCGCCGTTTCCTCTGCGCCAATACCTTGCGGCCGGGTCGGATCCATATCGTCACCGTCCCCCATTCGGCGACCCAATGATGCGCCATCAAGACGCCAGCGCAGGGTTCGTATCCGCGAACCCTGGCTTCGCCACATGCAGTCGGGCCTCATGCAGGACGGTATCAGGAGGAAGGCGGAACGGCGCCGGCCTTCGAGGCAACGGTGCTCGCCATCCATCCTTCCCGCCCTGGCTCCGGGGCGGGAGAACCCTGCACGGCGGCATCGCGTTCTCGCGCCGTGCAAGCGGGCGGACGGACGGAGGGATGTCGGCGAGGGCCGGACCCGCGGCGGCCATGCGCAGCAGCGGCATGCCACTTCGGTCCCGAGGCCGCGCCTCTCCTTCCGCTTGCCCTCGCGACCCTGGATGGAGGATTCCCATGGTGCGCACCGTCGCTGGCCTGTTCGGCAGCCGCCGCGAGGCCGATCTGCTGGTCGAGCACCTGGTCCAGGAATACGGCCTGCAGCGCGACCGGATACGGGTCTTTGCCCACAGTGCCGACGATGCGGCCGAGGCGCGCTCGCCGCAGGACAGCGACCAGGGCGCGTCGCTCCGCGATCTCGGCCTCCCGGAGGAGGAAACCCGCGTCTACGCCGATGGGATGCGCCGGGGCGGCATCGTGGTTGCCACCCAGGTGGAGCTGGACGACAAGCGGGTCGGGCGCATGCTGCGCACCTACCGGGAATACGGCGCCGCGAATCTGGGCACGCCCCAGACCGAGGACTGGGCGCGCGGCCCGAACGGCGGCTGAGGCGCCTCGCTCGCCGCGCCGCGGCCCGATGCAGGATCGGATCGCAAGGCAGCGGGCCGCTGGCGTCGCTTGCCTGGCCAGCGACGCGATCTCCACACGCCGGAACCGCACCGCCGAGCCAGGGTGAGTGGTGCGCTTGCAGGGCGATCTGGCCGCGCGGCGCGGCTGCCGCCTTCGATGCGCGACACCATGGCGCCGTTCAGCCGCACTGCGCAATCATTGTTGGCGCGTGATGATCTCGAACAGGTTCCATGCGGTCCCGGCGCGTAGCCATCCCTGGCTGGTCCTTCGATCCGCGACCGGCCGACCATCGCGACGTGTCGATGTGGCCCGTTCGCCGCATGTCCGTCCCGCCGCGCCGCTCGTCACCTCCCATGACTCAGGCGCGCTGCGGCCTCCCTGGCCCGGCGGCGCACGTCGAGCCAGAGGACGAGCTCGCGGCGGGCGTCCTCGGCCGCCCGATGCGCTGGCGGCACCGCCTCCGCCGCGCGGCGCGCCTCCGCCAGGATGTCGTCCCGCAGGCGCAGCCGTTGCTCCGGCGGGACGCCGGCGGCCCCCAACGCCTCGTCCGCGGCCTCCGCTAGTGCCTCATCGGTGCTGCGAAGGCGGAGGGCATGGCGTGGCAGCCCCCCGGCCCGCAGCAGGCGCGAGAGCCACTGGCCGTCCCAGCTTGGTGCGGAGGCATAGAGACGATGCCCGGTCAGCACCTCCACCGCCCGGCGCGCCACCTCCTCTACCGGCCTGCCTTCGTGCTCGAGCAGCGCGCGCCGGATGCCGTGCACTGCCTCCGCCGAGGCGGCCCATTCGGTCCAGTCCGCGGCGGGCCGGATGAGATGCGACTCGCCCTCGCCGGTCTCGAAGACCCAGGCGATCTCGATCGGGAAGCCGCGCCGGCCCAGCGAGGAGGCTTCGAAGTCCAGGAAGACGGTCATCGCCCGCCCTCCGCCGCGGCCCGGGTCCGGCGGAAGCCCCTGCATGGCCTCGGTGGTGCCAAGCGTAGCCCTCTGCGTGGACGTCATCGGCCGTCGTTCCTGTTCGCCTCGATCATTGCCGGCGTCGGGCTGCGGTGTCGAAGTCCCCCCGCCTGAGCCGATGGTGCGTTCGCACTCCCGCTGTTCCTTGTCGCCCCGCTGACGGCCTGCCTGGCGACTTTCGCCGGTTCCGTGCTCCTGATGCGGAACCGTCCGGCGACCGGCCTGCTTGGGATCAGCGGCCTCGGGTTCCCTTCTGCCCGGCCTGTGTGTCGCGTGCGGGCACCCCAGCGAATGGGGCGCCCGGCTCTGGTCCGCGTCACTGGCCTCGCTGCGCCGATCCCCATCCTCGCCCACGACGTGGACGCAGGCAGGCCCGGTGATGCGATGGCTGGCCGCGACGGCGGGGCGGGAGCCCGACGCTCGCAAGGGCTGACCGGCCGGCTGATGGTGCGTATCAGGCCGGCCGGCCACGTCGCCCGGGCTGGCGTCAGGTCATGCGCGGACCGCCCTGGCCCATGTTGCTCGCCGTCCCGCGCTCGCCCGCGCGTTCCGTGCTCCCGCCGCTCCCCTTCTGCCGGTTCGCCGTCGCGTCGCGGCGGTCGCGCGCCAGCGTCTGGCCCAAGCCGCGGCTCTCGGCGTCGTCGCTGCCGGGCGGGGGTTGCGCGCCGCCCTCGGTCTCCCAGAAGCCGGGCACGCGCTCAAGCGTCGTGGAGAGGCGGATAGCGTTGCCCTCTACATCCGCGACCAGGGAGAGAGGCTCCCAGTGGTGCCGTCCGCCGGCGCCGCGATCGCCGCGCGTCAGCTTGATCCGTTCGCCCTCGACCCGGTCTGCGGTGCCGACATGGCTGCCATCGGCCCCGACGACCTCCATCTGTTCGCGGATCGCCTCCTTCCGCGCTTCCATTGCCTTGCCTCCACGGGGCTGCGATGGGCCCTGAACGGCGCATCCGCGTGGTGGATGCAGGCGCGGGGGTGTTCTTCCATCCATTTCGGCAGCCCCGGCGGGGGCGGCGGGGCCTCGACGCATGGGCCGGTGGGGCCATAGCCTTGCGTCCTCCCCGGCCTGTCTGTCGCCGGCCGGGCCAGATGGGAGGGTGCGCCATGAAGTGGGGCGTCTTCAGCCTCAGCCAGATGCCGGACCAGAGCCTGCGTGCCGAGGCGTTCGAGGCCGACTTCCGCCAGTTCGAGCTGGCCGAGGAACTGGGCTACGACACGATCTGGATCGCCGAGCACCTGTTCTCGACCTACGGCGTCGTGACCTCGACCCAGGTGCTCGCCGCCGCGATCGCCATGCGCACGCGGCGCATCGCGATCGGCACCGCGGTCGTCGTGATCCCATTCAACCACCCGCTGCGCACCGCCTCCGACTTCGCGCTGGTGGACATACTGAGCCGAGGGCGGCTGAAATTCGGCGTCGGGCGGGCCTACCAGCCGCACGAGTTCCTCGGCCTCGGCATCCCGATGGAGAAGAGCCGGGCGATGTACGCGGAGGGGCTCGACATCCTGCTGAAGGCCTGGACGCAGGAGAAGGTCTCCCACCGCGGCGAGTTCTGGACCATCCCGGAGCCGGTCGAGCTGCTGCCGAAGCCGTTCCAGGTGCCGCATCCGCCGATCTACCAGGCCACGGTCTCGCCCGAGAGCTTCGACCAGGCGGCGCGCGACGGCGTGCATCTCCAGCTCGCCGCGCCCTTCACCTACCGGACCTACCGCGAGCGCTGGAAGGACGCGCTGCAGGAGTCGCTGCGGGGATACGAGGCGCGCTGCGCGGAGCTCGGCCGAGACGGCAAGGCCATGGAGCGGATGATGCTGTTCCCGTTCTACGTCGCCGAGACGGACGAGGAAGCGCGCCGCCACTACCAGCCGCATGTGGAGTGGTTCTACGCCAAGGTGGCGGCCAACCAGCAGTCCGCGGGACCGATGCCGGCGGTGATCCCGGGCTACGAGCTGACGATGTCGGAGGGCCGCAAGACGCGCGAGATGGGCTATCTCGCCTTCGACCGGTTGCTGGAGCACAACGCGGCCATCGTGGGCTCGCCGGAGCGCTGCGTGGACGTGCTCCAGGAGATGAAGGAGCGCTTCGGCCTGACCGAGATCGTGCTGTGGTCCAATCTCGGCGGCATCGACCCGCGCGCCTCCGAGCGCAGCATGCGGCTCGCGATGGAGAAGGTGATCCCCAAGGTCTGACCGGGCCGGCCCGGCGCTCGACGGACGGGCCGGGCACCGACGGCGGCGGAGGAGGAGCCTCGCCGTCGCCGCGCCCGGCCGGCTGGCCGACCGGCAGGGGGGAGGATCAGGAGCGGACCAGCGGGCAGCCGCCCTCGGCAAGCGGCCGGAACGCCTCCTCGCCCGGCGTCGTCTGCAGCAGCTTGTAGTAGTCGAAGGGGCCGCGGCTCTCCTCCGGCTTCTTGACCTCGAACAGGTAGGCCGGGTGGATCTTGCGCCCGTCCTCGCGGATACGGCCCCGGCCGAAGCCGTCGTCATCCGTCGGCATCGCCTTCATGCGCTCTACCACGGCCCGGCCATCCGCCTTCGCCGCCGCCACGCCCATGTCGGCGACCGCCTTCAGGTAGTGCAGCACCACGGCGTAGGCGCCCGGGTGGTTCATGCACAGCGGGGCGTTGCCGATGTGCGGCCGGATCCGGTTGGTGAAGGCGCGGGTGCGGTCGTTGAGGTCCCAGTAGAAGGTCTCGCTGCAGACCAGCCCCTGCGTGGTGGCGAGGCCGAGCGCGTGCACGTCCGGCAGCAACATCAGCAGCGAGGCGAGCCTGATCCCGCGTCGCGTCATGCCGAACTCCGCCGCCTGCTTGACGCAGTTCTGGGAGTCGGTGCCGGCGTTGGCGAGTCCGATCACCTTCGCCCCGCTCGCCTGCGCCTGGAGCAGGAAGGAGGAGAAGTCCGTGGTGCCCGGGAAGGGCGTGCGCACGCTGCCCAGCACCCGCCCGCCGGCCTGGCGGACGAAATTGGCGGTGTCGCGCTCCAGCGCGTGACCGAAGGCGTAGTCGGCGGTGATGAAGTACCAGGTGTCGCCGCCCGCCCGCACTGTCGCGCCGCCGTTCGACTTCGCGAGCATCCAGGTGTCGTAGGTCCAGTGCACGGTGTTGGGCGAGCACGCCTTGCCGGTGAGGTCGGAGGTCGCCGAGGAACTGTTGAGGAAGGCCTTGTTCTTCTCGCGCACGATCTCGTTGACCGCGAGGGCGACCGAGGAGGCGCCGCCGTCCACCACCGCGTCCACCCCGTCGCGGTCGAACCACTGGCGGGTGATGTTGGAGCCGACATCCGGCTTGTTCTGGTTGTCGGCCGCAAGGACCTCGATGTTGAAGCCGCGATTGCTGAATTCCGCCGCGGCCAGGCGGACGCAGGCGACCTCGGTGGGGCCGGTCACGTCGCGGTAGGTGCCCGACAGGTCGGTCAGCACTGCGATGCGGATGGTGTTCGCGGCGGCGGCCTGCGCGCGGGCGGACCGCCCGGCGAAGGGAAGGGCAGCGGTGGCGGCGCCGGCCCCGAGCAGCGTGCGGCGGTCGAGCGTCATTGCTTCTTCGTTCCTCCCTGTCTGGCGGTGCCGCCGCGCCCTGGTCCGCCGCGGCCCGCAGGGTCAGCCTACATCGGCGGCATGGTGCGGAGGGAAGGCGATCGTGCAGGCCCGTGCCATCAAGGGTCCGCGCCACGGCACCGGCCGGCCAAGGGAACGAGGCCGGGCGGCAGCCCGCCCCGGCCGGCGCCGGAACCGGCCGCGGCGAGCCGGGCGTGGTCGGCGCGCAGCGTCTTCCGGTCGGCAGCCGGCCGGCTCAAGCGGCGGGTCGATGGCGGCGTGGCCGGCGGCGCCGGTGCGCTCACGGTCCCGGACACCATCGGCTCTCCGGCGGAGCCGGAGAACAGCATTGCGGCGATGCGTCAGCCGGTCACGATCATTGGAAGTGGGCCCCTCGGCCGGACCCAAGCGGGTGGTGCTAGCCTTTCCACGGATGGCTCATATCGGCGTCGTCCGACGAACGCTCCCCCACCTTGGCGCCGCGGCGCCGGCGGAGTGCATGCCCCGTCGCAGCGCCCCGACGCCGTGAACGGCACGGGCCGGCCGGTCGGCAGCAAGGAGGAAACGACCACGATGGCAGGTGAAGTGCTGCACGAAGAGCGGGCTCAGCTCACGCCGGAGATCCTCGACCGGCATCGCGCCCTCTCGGTCATGATCGAAGAGCTGGAGGCGATCGACTGGTACGACCAGCGCATCCAGGCCAGCGACGACCAGGCTCTCAAGTCGATCCTCCTGAACAACCGCGAGGAGGAGAAGGAGCACTTCGCCATGCTCCTCGAATGGCTGCGGCGCAACGATGCCGGCTTCGAGAGGCAACTGGCGACCTACCTCAACATGGAAGGTCCGATCCGGGACGTCGAGAACAGCGGTCGCGTCGCCTCCTCCGCGGCTCCCGCCGATGCCGGCGCCGGTTCCGATGGAAGCCTGGCGATCGGCAGCCTGCGCGCCGACCGGGGCGGCGCCGGCCGATGAACCATCTCTTCCGGGAACTCGCGCCCGTCTCCGCGGCCGGCTGGCGGGCGATCGAGGACGAGGCGAAGCGGACGCTGAGGACCATGCTCGCCGCGCGCAAGCTCGCGGACTTCAACGGTCCGCAGGGCTGGGAGGCATCGGCCGTCGGGACCGGCCGCGTGCAGCCCCTCACCCCGCCGCCCGCGCCGCAAGAGGGCGTCGAGGCACGCCTGCGCCGGGTGCTCGCCCTGGTCGAACTCCGCGTGCCGTTCGAGATGCGCCGCAGCGAGCTCGACGCCATCGATCGCGGGGCCAAGGACGCGGACACCGCTCCTGTCACGGAGGCGGCGCGGAAGATCGCGATCGCCGAGGACCGCGCCGTATTCCACGGCTATGCCGCCGCCGGCATCCGCGGGATCTGCGAGACCGAACCGGGGATGGCGCTCGATCTCGGCGAGAGCGTCCAAGGCTACCCGAATCTCCTCGCCCGCGCCCTGAACAAGCTGCGCAACAGGGGGGTGGGCGGGCCGTTCGCGATCGCGCTCAGCGAGGCGTGCTACACCGGCCTGACGGAGGCCACGGAGGCCGGATACCCGGTCCTGGAGCATGTCCGGCGGCTCGTGGACGGGCCGATCGTCTGGGCGCCGGGGCTGGACGGCGCCCTGGTGCTCTCGATGCGCGGGGGCGATTTCGAGCTCACCGTCGGACAGGACTTCTCGATCGGCTATCTCGGCCACGACGCCGAGCGCGTCCGGCTCTACATCGAGGAGAGCTTCACCTTCTGGAACATCTCGCCGCACGCCGCCGTCTCGCTCGCCGCGCGGCAGGGCGGCAGTCCGGCCGCATGAGGCACGCCGGCGCGAAGCCGGGCTCCGGTCAGCGGCCCCGCCGGCTGCGGATGGCGACGGCCAGCACCGCCGCCAGCGCGGCTGCCAGGCCCCAGGCCGGAGAACGGCCCGCCTTGGCTTCGGCGGCCGTCGGCAGCTCCGGCACCTGTGGCCCGCGCGGCCCGACCGGCGCGGCCCGCCGCGAGCCCTCGCGGCTTGCCCAGGCGCGCGTGAACTCGGCGCCGAGCAGGAAGATCTGCGCCGAGTAGAACACCCACAGCAGCAGCACCAGCAGCGCGCCTGCGGCGCCGAAGGTGGAGGCGAAGGCGGTGCGGCCGATGTAGAGGCCGATCAGCGTCTTGCCGATGGTGAACAGGAAGGCGGTCGCCGCGGCGCCGATCGCCACGTCGGACCACGCCAGGCTCCGCTCGGGCAGGATCTTGTAGATCGCCGCGAACAGCGCCGTGATCAGCGCGAAGCTCACGATGAAGTTCAGCGCCCGGACCAGCATCAGGGCCTCGGGCAGCGCGCCGCCGAGCCACGCCCCGAGCGCCGCCAGCCCCGCGCTGACGAGGAGCGAGACGAGCAGCAGGAAGCCCGTCGCCGCGACCAGGCCGATGCTTGCCGCCTTGGCGCGCAACAGGCGCGAGACCGAGATCTCCTGCTCCGCGGTCTTCCAGATCGCGTTGAGCGCGGATTGCAGCTCGCCGAAGACGCCACTCGCCGTCACCAGCAGCGTGCCGATGCCGATCGCCGTGGCGAGCCCGCCGGAGCCGGAGGTGGCCGCGCCGCGGATCATCGCCTGCACGGCGTCCGCCGCCTGGTCGCCGACCAGGCCGCGCATCTGCTCCGCGATGGCGCCCTGCACGGCCTCCTCGCCGAAGGCGAGGCCGGCGATCGCGGTGGCGATGAGGAGCAGCGGGGCGAGCGAGAACACCGTGTAGTAGGCGATCGCCGCGCCCCGGGTCAGCGCCTCGTCGGCGATGAAGCCCTCGGCCGTGTCGCGGGCCAGGGCCCAGATCCGCCTGCCAAGAATCATCGCCGCCGCACCCTCCGCGCGCAGCGCCCGCGCGCGGCCAGAACGGTTCGGCGGCCGGCGGGTTGCCGCACCAAGCGGCACTTGCCGCTGTGTTGCGCCCCACGAGTCCGGGCTTAGGGTGCGCACCATGCAACGAATCCTGAACCTTACTCCGCATCATGCGCGGCGGGGCGGCGCCGACGCGGCCCGAGCCTCGTGCCGCCTCGCGTCCCTACGGCGTGCCCTTCCGATCGCGCTGGCAGCTGGGCTGGCCGGCATCACTCCGGCGCTCGCCCAGACGCCCCTTCCGGAGCCGGCCCAGGCGGAGCCAGCGGATGCCGGCTGCGACGAGGGCCGGCGGATCGCGACCGGCGCATGCCTCGCCACCGAGCTGCAGGTGGACGGCTTCGCCAACCTCCGCGGCGGCGTGCGGCGGGGTGTCGCCGCGATCGGGCGGTTGCGGATCGGCCTCGGCATTGATCTCGAGGCCGCGGCGGGACTGGAAGGGTGGAGCTTCGAGGCGAGCGCATTCGGCATCTTCGGGCGCGAGCCCACGCCCACGCTGATCGGCAGCCTCGCGCCCGCCAGCAACATCGAGGCGCTGCCGACGTTCCGGCTGAACGAGCTCTGGCTGCAGCGCACCGTCGCGGGGATCGGCTCGCTCCGCTTCGGGCAACTCGCCGCCGACACCGAGTTCGCGACCGCGGAGGCCGCGGGCAGCCTGGTCAACGGCACATTCGGCTGGCCTGTGGCGCTGGCTGTCGCCTTGCCCGCCAGTGGACCGGCCTATCCCCTTGCCACGCCCGGCATCCGGCTGGCGCTCGGCGACCCGGAGGCGGGTCCGGCAGGCCTGCGCCTCGGCCTGTTCTCGGGCGATCCGGCTGGGCGCTATGGGCCGGAGACTCCGCCGCAGCGGCACAACCGCTACGGCACGATTTTCAGCTTCGCCGGCGGCGCTTTCATGATCGGCGAGGCGGTGGTCGGCGGGGTGGCGCCCGGGGAGGGGGATGCGCTCCGCCCCTGGGTCCTGAAGCTCGGCGCCTGGTACCACACGGGCGGCTTCGACTCTCAGCGTTACGATGCGCAGGGCCTTTCGCTGGCCGATCCGGCGTCGAGCGGCGTGCCGCGCCGCTTCGGCAACAACTACGGCGGCTACGCGGTCGGCGAGGTCGCGGTCTGGCGCGGCGAGGCGGGCAGCCTGGCGCTGTTCGCGCGCGCCTTCGCGGCCCCCGCCGACCGCAATCTCGTCTCTCTGCAACTCGATGGAGGCCTCGCCTGGCGCGGGCCGTTCGGGCGTCGCGAGGACACGCTCTCCCTCGGCGTGTCATACGCCCGGATCGGCTCGGGCGCGCGCGGTCTCGACCGCGATCGGATGGCGTTCGGCGAGGACGGGGTGCTGCGGACGCATGAGACGGTGGTCGAGCTGAACTACGACCTTGCGGTGGTACCGGGCCGGCTCAACCTGCAGCCGATCGTGCAGTGGCTGATCAACCCCGCCGCGGGTGAGCCGGACGAGCGGCGGAGCGCGGACCGGCCGCTGCCGGACGCTTTTCTGCTCGGGATGCGCGTCACGGCCTCCTTCTGAACGTCGTGCCGGCCATTGAGCCCGGGCGGTGCCTCGATCGCCGTCGAGGCACCGCAAGCGCCGCATCGCTGCATGGCGGCCGGCCCCGCTCGCCCTCAGCCTGCCGCCGTGCCGAGGCGGTAAATGCGCGCGGCGGTATCGTGGAACAGGGCCGCCCTCTCGTCCGGCGCCCAGCCGGCGGTGATGCGCTTGAAGGCGTTCCACAATTCCGTGTAGCCGCAGCTCGCCTTGTCCACGGGGAAGTTGCTCTCGAACATGCACCGCGCTGGGCCGAACGCCGAGACGCAGGTTTCGACATAGGGCCGCCAGGCCTCCGCGAGTTGCTCGGAGGAGGGCGGCTCCGACCTCTCGTGGAAGCCGAAGCCGAACAGCCGCATGCCGAGGCCACCGAGCTTCACATGCACGTTCGGGTAGCGCGCAAGCTCGCGGATCGCGGCGCTCCATTCGGCGAAGACATGCGCGCGCCGCCCGGCATAGGGGCCGATGCCGATCGCGCCGCCGACATGGTTCAGCACGATCGTCGTCTCGGGGAACGCGTCCGCCAGGTCGCGCAGCTCGGCGAGCTGGGTGTGGTACATCCAGGCATCGAAGCTCAGGCCGAGCGGCGCGAGGCAGGCGAAGCCCTCGCGGAAGGCGGGGTCCAGCAGCAGCCCCGGCGGCGGGACGGCGATGGAGCCGCGCGCCGCGGGGTCCGGGTGCCAGACCGAGCTGTTGCGGATGCCGCGGAAGCGCCCCGCACCGGCCTCGATCTGCGCCTCCAGCACCGCGCGGATCGCGGCCCCCGCGCGGAGGTCCGCATAGCCGACGATGCCGGCCGCGACGCGGCAGCGCACCTCCGGCGACGCGTCGGCGCGGGCGCCGGTTGCGGCGACGAAGGCGGTCTCCCCGAGGGGGCGGAGCAGCGAATCGCCGTCGGTCCGGTAGGATGTCCGGCACTCGATGAAGACGCTGGCGCGGACGTTGTGCCCGCCGCCGGACCCGACATCGGCGAGGAAGTCGTCGAGGAGGTAGGGGTCCTCCTCGCGCTCCCAGAGGTGGTGGTGGGCGTCGATGATCGGAAGCTCGGGCTCGAGCGCCGCCTCGCGGCGCAGGGCGAGCCACTGCGGGCGGACCGGCGGGTGGTGGACCGGCGCGGCCTGCGTGCGATCGCTCAGGGCGTTCCTCCAAAGTTTGTCGTGGGCCCGGCCCGACCCGCCGCGCGTGCGGAGGGTGGTGCGGCCGTTTGCTGCCAGTGTGCCGACACTAGAGAGGCGGGTTTGGGCTGTCGATGCCAACGGACGATCCGCAGCAGCGTCGCGTCCGGGCTGTCGAGACGGCCTGACAGCGCAGCGCTGCGGGTGGCCGAGGCGGGCGCGGTCCCTGGCTTGACAGCGCAACCCTCGGCGTCGGTAAGGTGTCGGCACACGAGGGAGGACGATGCAGCGATGGCGCTCGCGCACACCGCCGGGACGGCGGCGGACAGGAGCGGCGCGATGCCAGTGCTCCACGCTGCGCGCCTCGCGATGCGGCCGGGCGCCACGCAGATGAGGCGACGCACGACCTCCGCCGATCCGTCGCCGTCATCCGCGTGAAGCGCCGCTGACATGACGACGCTACTGAATCACCGCCTGGAGGGCACCGCGTCCGGCCCGGCGCTGCTGCTGATCCATCCGCTTGGCGCCGATCTGCGCTTCTGGGAGGACTGCCTGCCCGCCTGGCTGCCGTGCTTCCGCTGCCTGCGCTGCGACCTGCGCTCGGCCGGTGGCTCGCCGCGGTCCACGGCGCCACCGACCGTCGCCGACCATGTGTCCGACCTCGAGGCGCTGCGCGCCGCGCTCGGCCTGGAGGCGGTGGTGCCGGTGGGCTGCGCGGTCGGCAGCATGGTGGCCGCGGCCTATGCCGCACGCCATCCGGAGCGTGTGCCCGCCCTCGTCCTGTCGAACCCGACGCCGCGCACGGCGCCGGCGGCGCGCGCCATGCTCGCGGAACGCGCGGCGGCGGTGCGCGCGGGGGGCATAGCGGCGATCCTGCCGGGCGCGGTGGAGCGCGCCTTCGCGGAGCAGCCGCGCGATGCGCGTTACGCCCGCTACCTGGAGGCCTTCGCGGCGCAGGACCCGGAGGCCTATGCCCTCGCGGTGCTCGGCTTCCTCGATGCCGACGTCTCGGACGAACTGCCGCGCGTGCGCTGCCCGACGCTGCTCGTGGCCGGCCGCCACGACCTCCTGCTGCCGCCCGCGCAGGCGGAGGAGGTGCGGCGCCTGCTGCCGCCCGGCGCGGCGACGCTCGAGCTCGACGGGGAGGGCGCGCACTTCCTGCCCTATCAGCGGCCGGAGCGCTTCGCCGCGCGGGTGCTTGGCTTCCTGGAGCGTGCACTGCCCACACCTGCCGCCGGCGACGGCGGGACGGTGCGAACCGGAGGAGGATGAGGCGCGATGGCGAAGAAGGGCTTCCTGCTGGTGCTGATGCAGCCTCCGCCCGCATTCGAGGAGGAGTTCAACGCCTGGTACGATACGGAGCACATCCCGGAGCGCCTGGCCGTGCCGGGCTTCGAGACGGGCCTGCGCTTCGTCAACGTCTCCGGTGCGGCGCCGCGCTACCTCGCGATCTACGACCTCGCCTCGCCGGAGGTGCTGCGTTCCGAAGCCTATCTGCGCGTCGCCTTCGACCGGTCGAGCCCCTGGACGAAGCGCGTCACCAGCCGCGTGCGAGTCTGGCGCTATTCGGGCGAGCAGGTGCATCCCGGGGACCGTGTGACCGGCCCCTGCGCGCGCCTCACGCTCCTGCGCTTTCGCGAGGCCGGCACGGGCGCCGTCCCGGCGGTGGTGGCCGGCATGCGGACAGTCTTCGGGGAACGGCCGGAGACGCGGCAGGTACGCGTGCTCGCCGGCGAGGGCGGTGCCAAGGCGGATGTCTTCGGCATCGTCGAGGCGCGCGCCCCCTCGGCCGAAGGCTTCGACCCGACGGCCTTCGGTGCGGCGGCGGATACGCTCGACCTGGTGAACATCTACGCCCCGTGGTGATCCGCCGTCGGGCGGGCGCGGGCGGCCTGTCGCTGCGCCGTTGAGGCGGAGACGGCTGCTACCGGGGCAATTTCCGCTTCCACGAGCGTTTCGCGGAGCTGGCGAGCAGGTGCACGGTGCAGCGTGGGCGCCGTTCGCTCGCCTCGACGGGATGGCAGGCCTCGATCCAGTCGGAGCGGAGCCCGATAAGGGCGCGCACGGCGTCCGTGATGTCGTTCACGGCCATCCCTCCCTTCCGAAGCCGAACGCCCATCAACCGGCGGACGAGCGGACGCGGCTCTTCGTGCGCGCATGAACGGTGCGTTTTCGCGCCACCGTGCGCGTGTGATCGGAGAGGCGGCAAGCAACCTGTCGACACTTCGCGCTTCGATCGGATAACGAGGGTCGCGATCAACGAACGGAGAGGGACGCGGCATGCGGATCGCATTCATCGGGGCGTCGCACTGGCACCTGCCGCTCTATCTCGACCCCAGCCTCGAAATCCCGGGCGTGAGCCTCGCCGGCGTCAGCGACCCCGACGCGAATGTCGTCGCCGCGCTCGGCGCCCGACTCGGCTGCCCCACGGATCCCGATTTCCGCGCCCTTTGCCGGCGCACGAAGCCCGATTTCGTCGTCGCGCTTGGCCGCCACGTCGACATGGCGGAGGAGGCGGAATTCCTCATCGAGGAGGGCATCCCCTTCGCGATCGAGAAGCCCTGCGGCCTCGACGCGGCGCAGGTCGAGCGCATCGCCCGTCTCGCCGAGGCGCGCGGCGCCTTCGCCGCCGTGCCGCTGGTGTTCCGCAATGGCGACTTCCTCGCCCTGCTGCGCGAGGAAGCGGCGGCGGAGGGCGTGCAGAGCATGACCTTCCGCTTCATCGCCGGCTTCCCCTCGCGCTACCAGCAGGCGGGCTGCGACTGGATGCTGGACCCCGGCCCCTCCGGCGGCGGCTGCACGATCAACCTCGCGGTCCACTTCTTTGACATCTGCCGCCTGCTCTGGGGGCCGGAGGTGCGGCCGATCGCCGCCGCCATGTCGAACGCCGCCTGGGGCCACCCGATCGAGGACTACAGCGTCGTCACCTTCGGCCGCACGGGGTCGGAGCTCTGCCTGGTCGAGACCGGCTACCTCTATCCCGGCCCGACCGGCACCTTCGACATGCACTTCGCGATCCGCACGCCGCGCCGCTACATCATCGCGCAGGACCCGGAGACAGTTGAGCTGCTCGATCCCTCCGGCCGGCGGGAGGTGCGCCGGGTGCACACCACCAACGTCGCGCATTACCGCACCTTCATGCACGACGTGCTGGAGCGCGTGCGGCGCGGCGCGGCGCCGCTCGCCGGGCTCGGCGACATGGTGCCGGTGATGCGCATGGTGGACGAGGCCTACGCCCTCGCCGCGCGGAGCGGCCCCTTCTCGCCGCGCCCTGCCGCCGCGGCGCGCTAGGCCGCGCTCGCCCCGGGTGGAAACACCCAGCGCGCGGATGGAATGGACCGGCCCCTTGTCGGCCCGAACACGGTCAGGCCGACAAGAGGCCAGGGAGGGACGCGCCGACTACTGGAAGCGCGGCATGACCTTCGTCCAGAAGGCGTCGATCGAGCGCATCAGGATGTCGTGCGGCACCAGCGCGTTGTAGGTGTAGCAGAAGGTCCAGTCCACGGGCTGTCGCCGCTGCGAGGCCTCCATCGCGCGCAGCACCGTGTCCACCGTGCCGACATAGGCGTAGCCCTGCGCGACGATCTCCTCCGGCGTGGGGTAGCGCCCGGTGACAGGGTCCGCGAGGCCCTTGCGGAAGCCGAAGGGCTCGAACCAGGCGCGGCCGGCGAACTGGCCGGAGTCGCGCCAGAGCGCCATCGCCTGCTCGTCGGTGTCGGCGATGATGACGTCGCGCAGCACGCCCATGCCCACGCCCTTCGGCTTGCCCGCGACCTCGGCATAGACGCTGTAGAGCTTCTCCTCGTGCACGGGATGCATCGCGGGCAGGATCGGCGTTATGCCTTCCTTCGCGCAGAAGCGAACCGTATTCTCGGAGC
>ERZ777003.2182-NODE-2182-length-24263-cov-51.586170_pt1 | contig 24263 bp, 14 predicted proteins | sample MGYA00374956_ERZ777003 | MGnify/ENA primary metagenome ERZ777003 (study PRJEB29302, sample SAMN06268252) | bioreactor metagenome | isolation source: Joint BioEnergy Institute, California, USA | place: USA:Joint BioEnergy Institute, California, USA | collected... | reverse complement strand
GCCTGCGCGCCATCGCACAGCTCGCCGCCCGCACCGGGGTGCGCGGCACCCCCGAATACGGCCACGCGGTCTGGGCCGACCTGCTGCTCGGCGGGTGACCGCCCCGGCCTGACGCGCGGCAGGGTCAGGACGTGGCCGCCGCGTCCGCCCGGCAGGCGTCGAGGAGCCGGTCGGCGAGGTAGGTGGCGTACGAGGCGCGCACGTACAGGCGGTAGGTGTCGTCGGCGGTGCGCTGCACGATGACCGGGGCCTGGCCGAGCAGGGTCTGGGCGTGCTGGCCGACCTCGAACACGTTCGGGTGGAGGTCGATCGGGCAGCCGGTGAGCAGCAGCTCGCGGGCGTCCGGGCCGGACAGCTCGATGATCGTGCGCTGGGCGGAGACGTCCACGCAGCAGCCGGCGTGCACCACCGGCTCCTCGTCGCCGACGATGAGCCACCAGCCCGGGCCGAGCTCGAGCACGTCGCTCGTGGGCGCCGACGGCACGGCGCGGGCGCGTACCTCCCACATCTGGAGGAACGGGATCTCCCGGATGGTCGTGCTGCCCGTCCCGGCCGCGGCGAAGCGCTCCGCGTACCCGGCGAGCGGGCTGCGCGCGGTGGCGCGGGGGAACGGGCGCGGCGGCTCGGGCAGCCACTCCCGCTCCGCGGGGTCGCCGTCGCGGCGCGTGTTGTCCGGGTCGTAGAAGACCGGGTCGACCACGGTCACCGGTACGGCACGGCCGCGCGACCAGGCGACCAGCCGGTCCCCGGGCGACGCCGTCGCCAGCGCGAGCGCGAAGGTACGGCCCAGCGCGGCGCTGCGGTACGACGAGGTGACGTGGCCGAGCATCGGCACCGGCGGGCGCGGCGGGCCGTCCCCGTCCGGCGTGATGAGCTGGGCGCCCTCGTCGACGAGCACGGACGGGTCCTCGGGCAGCAGGCCGACCAGCCGCCTGCGGCCGGGGCGGCGGGTGTCGGCGCGGGCGAACGAGCGCTTGCCGATGAAGTCGCGTTTACGGGTGGAGACGAGCCGGGACAGGCCGAGGTCGTGCGGGGTGACCGTGCCGTCGGTCTCGTGGCCGACGAGGATGTAGCCCTTCTCGGCCCGCAGCACGTGCATCGCCTCGGTCCCGTACGGCACGGCCCCGAGCTCGAGCACCGCGTCCCAGACGGCCGCGCCGTACCAGGACGGCACGTTGATCTCGTAGGAGAGCTCGCCGGAGAAGCCGACGCGGAGGATGCGCGCCCCCGCGACGCCGAGCACGGTGGCCTCGCGCCAGGTCATGAACGGGAAGCCGGAAAGGTCGAGGCCGGGGGCGAGGGCGGCGACGATGCGGCGGGAGTGCGGGCCGGACACGGTGATGGTGGCCCAGTGGTCGGTGACCGGGGTGAGCCAGACCCGCAGGTCGGGCCACTCGGTCTGGAGCCACTCCTCCAGCCAGTCGAGCACGGCGGCGGCGTTGCCGGTGGTCGTGGTGGCCAGGAAGTGGTCCTCGCCGAGCCGGGCGACCACACCGTCGTCGAACACCATGCCGTCGGCGCGGCACATCAGCCCGTACCGGCACGAGCCGACCGGCAGCGTGGACATCGTGTTCGTGTAGACGCGGTCGAGGAACTCGCCCGCGTCCGGCCCCTGGATGTCGATCTTGCCGAGGGTGGAGGCGTCGAGCGCGCCGCACGCGGTGCGCACCGCGGTGCACTCGCGCAGCACGGCCGCCTCCATGTCCTCGCCGGGCAGCGGGTAGTAGCGGGGCCGCAGCCAGCCGCCCGCGTCCTCGAAGACCGCGCCGCGCGCCACGTGCCGGTCGTGCAGCGCGGTCACCCGGGCCGGGTCCGACAGCATGCCGCGGTCCCGCCCGGCGAGGGCGGCGAACGACACCGGCGTGTACGGCGGGCGGAACGTGGTCGGGGCGACCGGGTCGCCGAGCAGCGCCGACACCACGGGCGAGGTGACCGCGGTCTTGCCCTGTTCCGCGCCGGTCCCGGCGGTGGTGTACCGCTTGACGTGCTCGGGCGAGCGCAGCCCGGCGCCGAGCGCGCGGCGCACGTCGGCGACGGTCACGTCGCGGTGCAGGTCGACGAACGCCTCACGGTGCGCCCCGGGGGCGGGCTCGTGCTCGACCAGGTCGCGCAGCGGGGCGGTCGGCTCGGCCGGGCCGTCCGGCTCGTCGGTGACCGGCGGGTCCCATCGCCCGCCGCGGGCGTAGCCGCACAGCTCGGCCGCCTGCGCACCCGCGGCGAAGCCGTCCGCGATCGCGGCGGCCGTGCCGTACACGCCGCGGCAGGCCCCGGCGGAGCGCTCGGCCTGCGCGGACAGGTGCGGCACGTACGCCTGGAGCTCCTCGTCGAACCGCAGCCTGCCCTGGGACTGGCCGAACAGGTGCACGGCCGGGTTCCAGCCGCCGCACACCGCGAGCAGGTCGGCCTCGATCTCCCGGTCCGTGCCGCCCGCGCGCACGGTGACCGAGGCGAGCACGCCCTGCTCGTCGGCGCCGGTGCCGGTCACGGCCGCGCCGCGCAGCACCTCGACGCCGAGGCCGGCGACGGCCGCCGCGGCAGGCCCCTCGCCGGACCGCGGGTCGGCGACCGCGGCGACCTCCACGCCCGCGGCGAGCAGGTCGGCCGCCGCCTGGTAGCCGGAGTCGGCGCAGGTGAACACGACCGCGCGCCGCCCGGGCAGCACGCCGTACCGGTTGGCGTAGGTGCGGGCCGCGTTGGCGAGCATCACGCCCGGCCGGTCGTTGCCGGGGAACGGGATGAGCCGCTCGTGCGCGCCGGTGGCGAGCACCACCCGGGCGGCCCGGATGCGCCACAGCCGGGTGGCGTCCGCGCCGCGGCGCTCCACCGCGACCAGGAAGTTGTGGTCGTAGTAGCCGAGCACGGTGGTACGGCACAGCACCCGCGTCTCGGGCAGCGCGGCGAGCCGGTCGAGCACGGCCGCGACCCACTCCGCGGCCGGGGCGCCGTCGATGCGCACCCGGGAGCCGAGCAGGTCGCCGCCCGCCTCCTCCTGCTCGTCGGCGAGCACGACGCGGGCACCGGTGACCCCGGCGGCGAGCGCGGCGGCGAGCCCGGCCGGGCCGGCGCCGACCACGAGCACGTCGCAGTGCAGGTACGCCTTGTCGTGGCGGCCCGCCGCGCCGTCCGTGTCCTCGAGCCTGCCCTTGCCGCGCAGCGAGTGGGCGGCTAGCCCGTCGCGCAGCGGGACCGTGGTCGCGGCGACCATCGGCTCACGGTCGACGCGCAGCAGCGCGTTCGGCTCCTCCACCCCGCAGGTGTACACGCCGCGGGGGCGGCCGAGGCCGACGCTGTGGCCGACGATCCGCACGCCGTTCGCGAGCAGCGCCGAGGCGACCGTGTCCCCCGGGTGCCCGGTCAGGGTGCGCCCGTCGAAGGTGAAGCGGAGCGTGCGGCCGCGGTCGATCCGCCCGCCCGCCGCGAGCCGGTACGGCTGCGCCGCCCCGCCGTCATGTCCGCCCACGTGTCATCCCCACCCTCTGACCTGCTCGGTGCTCGCTCGCGGTGCCCGGTCACGCCCGGCCGCGCCGGAACCGGGTCCGCCGGTCCGGTGCGTCGCGGCCGCCGCCCGGGTCGGTGGCGCCGTCCGGGCCGCCCGGTTTGATCTCGTGGGTGACCGTGTGCCGCCGTACCGTGAACCAGGTGCGGCACCCGGCGGCGTGGAACCAGCGCTCGTGGAACCAGCCCTTGGGGTTGTCGCGCATGAACAGGTATTCGGCCCACTCCTCGTCGGTGACGGCCGCCGGGTCCTCCGGGTAGGCGACCCCGGCCTGCCCGCCGTACCGGAACTCGATCTCGTCGCGGGGCCCGCACCAGGGGCAGTCGATGAGCAGCATCAGTGCGCCACCGCCGCCGCGCCGTGCTCGTCGATGAGCGCCCCGGTGGTGAAGCGGTCGAGCGCGAACGGCTCGGCGAGCGGGTGCGGCCGGCCGTTCGCGATCGTGTCCGCGTACACCCAGCCGCTGCCGGGGGTGGCCTTGAAGCCGCCGGTCCCCCACCCGGCGTTGATGAACAGGTTCTCGACCGGGGTGAGGCCGATGATCGGGGAGGCGTCCGGGGAGACGTCCACGATCCCGGCCCAGGTGCGCAGCACCCGCGCCCGCGCGAAGATCGGGAAGAGTTCCAGTGCGGCGCTCATCTGCCTCTCGATGACGTGGAAGGACCCGCGCTGGCCGTACGAGTTGTAGGCGTCGATGCCCGCGCCCATGACGAGCTCGCCCTTGTGCGCCTGGCTGACGTAGACGTGCACCGCGTTCGACATCACCACGCAGTCGAGCACCGGCTCCAGCAGCTCGGAGACGAGCGCCTGCAGCGGGTGGGACTGCAGCGGCAGCCGGATACCGGCGCGGGCGGCGAGCACCGAGGTGTGCCCGGCCGCGGCGAGCGCGACCCGGTGGGCGCCGATCCGGCCGAGGTTGGTGCGCACCCCGCGCACCCGGCCGCCGACGATGTCGAAGCCGGTGACCTCGCAGCCCTGGATGAGGTCGACGCCGAGCCGGTCGGCGGCCCGCGCGTACGCCCAGGCGACCCGGTCGTGCTTGGCGATGCCCGCGCGGCGCTGCAGGGTGGCGCCGAGCACCGGGTGGCGCACGTCCGGCGAGGTGTTGACGATCGGGCAGAACTTCCGCACCTCGTCGGCGTCGAGCCACTCGGCGTCGATGCCGTTGAGCAGGTTCGCGTTCACCCGGCGCATGCCCTCGCGCACGTCGGCGGGGCTGTGGGCGAGGTTGAGCACGCCGCGCTGGCTGAACAGCAGGTCGTAGTCGAGCTCCTCGGCGAGGCCCTCCCACAGCTTGAGCGCGTGCTCGTAGATCGCGGCGCTCTCGTCCCACAGGTAGTTGGAGCGGATGATCGTGGTGTTGCGGGCCATGTTGCCGCCCGCGAGCCAGCCCCGCTCGAGCACCGCGACGTCGGTGATGCCGTGGTTCTTCGCCAGGTAGTAGGCGGTGGCGAGGCCGTGCCCGCCGCCGCCGACGATCACCACGTCGTAGGCGCGCCGCGGCTCCGGGGTGCGCCACAGGAAGTCCGGGTGGGGAGACTCGTTCACGCGCGGGCCCCTAGCATCTGATCTTCGCCATCTCCGGGTCGTACAGCGGCTCGGCGGCGACCTGCGCGGGCACCCGCCGCCCGAAGTACGCCACGGTCACCTGCGTTCCGGGTACGGCGAGCTCGGCGGGCAGCCAGGCGTAGGCGATCGGGCGGCCGATCGTGTGCCCGAAGGCCGCGCTGGTGACGTACCCGGCCGCGCCCTCGTGGCCGTCGGCGTACACCGGCTCGCGGCCCATTACCACCCGCTCGGTGAGCAGCGGCACGAGGCGGCGGCGCACCGTCTCGGCGGTCACGCCCTCGAGCGCGGCGCGGCCGACGAAGTCCTTGTCCCGGCGCACCGCGAAGCCGAGCCCGGCCTCGTACGGGTTGTGCTCCGTCGTCACGTCCACGCCGTACCGCCGGTAGCCCTTCTCCAGGCGCAGGCTCTCGAACGCGGCCCGGCCCGCGGCGGCCACGCCGAGGTGCTCGCCCGCCCGCCACAGGATGTCCCACAGCTTCAGGCCCAGGTCGGCGGTGGTGTACAGCTCCCAGCCGAGCTCGCCGACGTACGAGACGCGCAGCGCGGTCACCGGCACCTGGGCGACGTACCCGGTCCGGGCGGCGAAGTACGGGAAGGCGTCGTTCGACAGGTCGAGGTCGGTGAGCGGCTGGAGCAGGTCGCGGGCGAGCGGGCCCCACACGCCGATGCAGCAGGTGCCCGCGGTGATGTCGCGCACCTGCACCGGCTGGGGCCAGTCGCGGGCGTGGCGGGCGAGCCACTCCAGGTCGGGGTTGCCGTTCGCGCCGACCTGGAAGCGGTCCTCGCCGAGCCGGGCCACGGTGAGGTCGGAGCGCACCCCGCCGCCGGGGTCGAGCAGGAGGGTGTACGTCACCCGGCCGGGCGGGCGGTCGACGTCGTTGGTGGACAGGTGCTGGAGCAGGCCGAGCGCGCCGGGGCCGGTGACCTCGATGCGCTTGAGCGGGGTCATGTCGTGGAGGGCGACGCGCTCGCGGGTGGCGATCGCCTCGGCGGCGGCGATCGGCGACCAGTACCGCGAGGCCCACTCGTCGCGCAGGCTCCGGCCGACGTACCGGTCCTCGCCGGACGGCCCGGCCTCCTCGCGGCCCCGCCGTACCAGGGCGTCGAGGGCGGCGGCGTTCGCCGCGAACCAGTGCGGGCGCTCCCAGCCGCCGCCTTCGAGGAAGAAGGCGCCCAGCTCCCGCTGGCGCACATGGAAGGGGGCGGTGCGCAGCGGGCGGGGCGACTCCATCGGCTGGAGCGGGTGCACGACGTCGTACACCTCGATGAAGTTCCGGCGGCCGCGCTCCTCGATGTAGGCGGGCGAGAGCTGGACCGGCTCGAACCGGGCGAGCTCGCACTCGTGCAGGTCGACCGTGGAGCGGCCGTCGACGAGCAGCTCGGCGACGGCGCGGGCGACCCCGGCCGAGTGGGTGACCCAGACCGCCTCGGCGAGCCAGAAGCCGGAGAGGTCCGGGGCCTCGCCGATCAGCGGGAAGCCGTCCGGGGTGAAGGAGAAGATCCCGTTGAAGCCCTCCTCCACCTTGGTCTCGGCGAGCGCGGGCATGAGCTCGACCGCGTCGCGCCAGGACGGCTCGAAGTCCTCGGGGGTGAACGCCTGCATCGACGGCATGACGGTCGCCTTGGCGTCGATCTCGTCCTGGCGGACCGGCATCGGGCGGTGCGCGTACGAGCCGATGCCGACGCGGTCGGCGTACTGGCGGAAGTAGAGGTCGCGGTCCTGGTGGCGGAGGATCGGGCGGACCGCCTGGATTTCCTCGTCGCAGTCGCCGGCGAGCGCGGGAACCGGGCCGGTCTTGACGTACTGGTGGGCGAGCGGCAGCAGCGGCACGGTGACCCCGGCGAGCGCGCCGATCGCCGGCCCCCAGAACCCGGCCGCGCACACCACGACGTCCGCGGGGAACGTCTCGGTCGTGCCGTCGCCGGTGGCCGCGCGCACCCCGGTGACCCGGCCGCCGCGCTGCTCGATGCCGGTGACGCGGTGGCGGGCGAGGAAGCGGGCGCCGCGGTCGGCGGCGCGGCGGGCCTGTGCCTCTGCGCAGCGCAGCGCCCAGGCCAGGCCGTCGGTCGGGGTGTGCAGGCCGCCGAGGATCCTCGACGGGTCGAGCAGCGGCCACAGCTCGGCGCAGCGTTCCGGGCCGACCAGCTCGGCGGGCACGCCCCACGCCTCGGCCCAGCCGTGCTTGCGGTGCAGGTCCTGCCAGCGTTCCGGGGTGGTCGCCACCTCCAGGCCGCCCACCTGGTTGAAGCAGGGCCGGCCGTCGAGGGTGAGGCCGAGGTACTTGTGCACCGTGTACTCGGCGAACGCGGTCATCGTCTTCGACGGGTTGGTCTGGAACACCAGGCCGGGCGCGTGCGAGCTGGAACCCCCGGTGGCGAACAGCGGGCCCTGCTCGAGCACGGTGACGTCGGTCCATCCGCGGGCGGTGAGCTCGTCGGCGAGGGCGCATCCCACGATGCCGGCCCCGATGATCACCACTCGAGCGCGGACCGTCATGCATCCTCCGGGCACCACCAGGTCGCCCTGGGCAGGGCGACATTCCGGAATACAAAACGACATTAAGGCCTGGTCCTGAATCGAACAACGGTCCGTTTGAACATTTCCGCCCGCCGTCCGGCGCGCGGTACGGCGGGGCCGGCGCGGGCGTGGCGCGGTGCGCGGCGCGGCGGCCGGGCGGCGGCTAGGTCGCTCGGCGTGCCATGTTTCGCGGGCTTATGTCGCATTTCTCCTGGCCAGGCCACACGGGTGGCGGGTCGTTTTCGCGACGGAAGCCGGGACGGCCGCCCGGAGGTGCGGGCGGCACGCGGCGAACGTAAAAGGCCGCGGCGCGAGAAGTGAGGCCCCTTCTTTTCCTGGGCATATGACGGCACGCGAGGCGAAATGCCCCGGCGGACGGTGGGCAGGTGCGACAATCGTCGCCTGCTGGCCGTACCGGTGAGGACCCGGCCACGGCCGACCTAGTGGAACGGCACGTGAGGAGACGGACGAACCGTGACCATCCCCCGGCCACCGGGTGCCCGGCAGCCCGACCGGATGCCGCCCGCCACGCGGCCCGCGCCGCTGTGGGCGCGGGCGGTGAGCGAGATCCTCTCCCCCGCGCACCTGGTGATGGCGCTGCCGCTCGCCATCGGGTGGCACGCCACCTGGCCGGAGTTCTCCGGCGCGCTGTGGGGACTGGTCGCGTCGCTGTTCTGCGGGGCCGTGCCGTACGCGGTGATCCTCGCCGGGGTGCGTGCGGGGCGGCTCACCGACAAGCACATCGCGCGGCGCGACCAGCGGGTGCGGCCGCTCGTGCTCGCGCTCGGCTCGGTGGTGGCCGGGCTCGGCGCGCTGCTGCTGCTCGGGGCGATCCCGGCCGTGGTGGTGCTGGTGCTCGGCATGCTGGTGGCGCTCGCCGTGATCGTGCCGATCACCGCGTTCTGGAAGATCAGCCTGCACGCGGCCGTGGCGGCCGGCACGGCCACCGTGCTCACCTTCACCTTCGGCGGCCTCGCCGCCGCGCTCGCCTGGCCGCTCACCGTCCTCGTGGCCGCGGCCCGCGTCGCGCTGGGCGCGCACACCGTCGCGCAGGTGATCGCCGGGGGCCTGGTCGGCTCCCTCGTCCCGCTCGGGGTCTATCTCCTCGCCCTGTGAGCCCGCGGCTCGCCCGCCGCCCAGGTCGCGGGCGTACCCAGCGACCTTCGAATTCGGGCTGACTGAAAGTCATGTTTTCGGCCGAGCCCATATCGGCCGCGGCGAAATCGAGACGTTACCACTCGTTTATCAAGTCGTACATTTTGTATCGGTGACATACTGTGGGGCATAACCGTTCAATTTCGTGAACAGTGAAGACTGTCGACGGGGACAGAACGCAAAGAGTTACGTGACGATGAGCGGGCCGGGGGGCGGAAAGCGCCACAAAAATGCGCGGCGTATCGTCCTGCCCCTGATCGGCGGCGTGACGCTGTTCGTCATCGAGATTTTCGCCCCGCTGCTCATCGACAGCGGTGACGTGGCCCCGTTCCTCTCCCTCGTGGGCCTGCTCGTCGTGCTGGTCGCGGTCGCGGAGCTGCTCCGGCTCCAGCCGGAGGCGATCGAGCCGCTGGCGTCGCTCCTGCCCGCGGTGGCCCGGCGGCTGCGCCTGCGCACCCGGCCGCGGCGGGCCCCCAGGCAGGCCAGGCGGCGGATCCCGGCCGCGGCCGTGCTGCGCCGCCTGCGCGTCCTCGTCGCCCACGTGGTGGTCATCGCCGGATTCGCCGCGTCCGCCTGGCTCGCCACCACCTGGGTGACCACCCGGGTGGCGCCGGGCTGGGGCGAGCCGTGCGGCCGCCCGCTCGAGCTGCGCGTGCTCACCTCCGCCGAGAACCGCGACATCATCCGGCGGCTCGCCGACGAGTTCGCGGTCTCGCCGGAGAACAACCGGGGCTGCCGGCTCGCGCACATCACCCTCTCCACGCAGTCCTCCGCCGAGGTGATACGGCAGGCGTTCCTGCGCGAGTGGTCCGGCCCGTCGAGCGTGGGCACCGACTCCCCCGTCGCCACGCTCCTCGGCGCCCGCCCCGACGTGCGGCTCCCCGCATCCACGGCCGAGGTGGAGCACGTGCTCGCGCTGCGGCCCAGGGACGCCGAGCTGGAGGTGATGGGCTCGCTCGCCTACACGCCGATGGTGTTCGCCGCGCCGAAGCGGTACCGGCAGCGCATCGAAAGCCAGCTACCGCAGGCGGGCTCGCCGTCCTGGCGGGACCTCATCGACGCGGCGGTCCGGTCCGGCCTCACCGTGGCCCGGCCCGACCCCGGCCTCTCCGTCGCCGGGCTGCTCGCCACGGTCGACCTCTACCGGGGGATCCCGCGCGGCGACACCCAGGCGCTGCGCGACCTGGAACGGCGGATCACCTCGCTGGGCACCCCGGTGAGCGGCCTGCGCGACCTGCTGTGCACGATCCGCACCTCCGGCACCTCGACCACCGCCGTGATCGCCACCGAGCAGGCGTGGCTCGACTACGAGCGGGGCGAGCCGCTCGGCGACGGGTGCCCGCGCCCGACCGGCCGCCCCTCGGTCTCCTACCACGCCTTCCACCCGGCGGACGCGCACGGGGCCGACCACCCGTTCGTCCGCGTCACCTGGGGGAAGGAGGCGGACCCGCGGCGCGACGAGGCGATCGACCGGTGGCGCCGGTGGCTGGCGGAGCGGCTCGCCTCCACGGGCGGCTACCGCAGCACGGCCGGGCAGGCCGTGGGCGACCTGCCGCCGATCATCGAGCCCGAGGTCCCGGTGCGCCGGTTCCGCGGCCAGGAGCTCGCCCGCACGCTCGAGGAGTTCCCGAGCGCGCGGCAGGCCGTAACCCTCGCGTTCACCGTCGACCGCTCCGGCTCAATGAACAAGCCGACCGCGGAGAACGTCTCCCGGCTCGACCGCGCCCGCGAGCTCATCGACGCCTCGCTGCGGCTGCTCGGGGCCGCCGACTCGGCGGGCGTGGCGGCGTTCCCCGCCGAGGGCGAGCCCGCCGGCCCGCGCCTCCACCAGATCCAGCCGGTCGTGCCGTTCAGCGGGGAGAACCGGGAGGAGGCGGCCAAGCGGCTCGCCGCCTTCGACGGCCGGGGCTCGGGCCACATGCCGCTGTACGACGCGATCGAGGAGGCGGCGCGCGGGCTGCGCGGCCGGGGCGTCAACCAGGCCGTGGTCGTGTTCACCGACGGCGAGCGGAGCACCCGCGGCGGCATCGACGCCGCCGAGCTCGCCCGGCGCCTCGCCGCGTCCGCCGACCGGCCGCGGGTGTTCGTGGTCGCGATCGGCGAACGCGAGTGCGACGAGCCGGACATCGCCCGGCTGAAGGAGCACGAGATCATGACCCGCTGCTACGCGGCGAGCGACTCCACCACCGACCAGCTCATCGGCTGGCTCTTCGCCGACCTGCGCACCGAGGGTGAGGCCCGATGAGCCCCGCGGGCCCCCGCCGGTTGCGCTGGCTGGCCGCGCTCGCCACGGCCGGCGCGCTCGCCGGCACGGTGTCCGCGCTCGTGCCGTACCACCAGCGGTACGGCCACGCCTGCGAGCGCGACCCGGCGGACAACCGGATCGTGATGCTCAGCGGCGAGGACATCAACCCCGGGCGGCACCGGCACGAGCTGATCAAGGAGTGGGAGCGGCGGAACCCCGGCGGGCCGTCGGTCACGCTGATCGAGATCTCCGGCGGGTCGAACAGCGAGTACGGCGAGGCCCTCGCCTCACAGCAGCTCGGGAGCTGCCGGTACGACATCCTCCTGCTCGACGTGGTGTGGATGCGCACGTTCATCGACGGCGGCTACCTCGAGCCGTTCCCGGACGGCGAGTTCCGGCGGGACAACTTCCTGCCCGGGCCGTGGTGGACCGGCACCGGCTCCGACGGCCGGCAGTACGGGATCCCGTTCAAGAGCGACGTCGGGCTGCTGTTCTACCGCAGGGATCTGCTGCCGGAGCCGCCGCGGAACTGGGACGAGCTGCGCGACCGGACGATCGAGAACCTGCTGCCGAGCGCGAAGACCAAGGTCACGGCGGGCATGGTGACCCAGCTCGCCGACTACGAGGGCCTGACCGTCAACGGCATGGAGGCGATCTGGGCCGCGGGCGGAACGCTGCGCGTGGAGGGGCGGAAGGTGGTGCTCGACGACGCCGCGGTCGCCGGGCTGCAGCGGCTCGTCGACGAGACCACCCGGACGGTGATCCATCCGGCGTCCACCGAGTACCAGGAGACCGAGAGCCTGAAGGCGTTCATGCAGAGCCGCGTCCTCACCATGCGGAACTGGCCGTACGCCTACGCGGTGCTCAAGGCCGACCCGGTGCTGCGGGACAAGGTCGGGGTCACCGAGCTGTTCGCGCCGCCCGGCGCGTCGGGCGGCGCGGCCGTCCTGGGCGGGCAGAACCTGGTGATCCCCAGGAACGCGCTGCACAAGGAGGAGGCGCGGGAGTTCGTGCGGTTCCTCACCGATCCGCGGCGGCAGTGCCTGCTGTTCACCCGCAGCGGGTACGTGCCGGTGCGTACCGAGGTGTACGACCGGAACAACACCTCGGCCACGGCGTGCACCGAGCTGTGGGGCGAGCCGGGCGAGCGGGCGGACGACGCCGTGGAGAAGGCCGACACGGCCGACGCCAGGGACCTGCGCGAGCTCGCCGGGGTGCTCGACCGTGCGCTGCGGAACGCCCGGCCGCGGCCCGCCGTACCCGACTATCCGGCGTTCAGCCGCGCGTTCCACCGCTACCTGCACAACGCGATCGTGGGCAGTGAGACGGTGTCGAAGCCGGACCTGGAGCGCCTGCTCACCGCGTGCGCGGGCTGGACCCCGCCCCGCGGCCAGTGCCCGTGACGCAGCGGGGTTCCGGTACAGCGGAGCGTTGGCCCGAAATGACGGAAATTTCCGCCCGAAAAGCGCGGCGGTTTCTGTGGAGGATTTCTCATATGGTGCGGCCGTATGCCGGGTGGTGATTCGTCGGCGGACCTGAACCGGCGGGCGGGGATAATTCGTTTGCCAGGCGAGCGGTAAATCCGTGGCGGGAAGGGACGGGACGGCATGGCCGAGCGAATGGTGCCCAACCCTCGGCATGTGGAGCTGAAGGCGCTGCTGGCCGAGGTGGCGGAGCGGGCGCGCGAGGCCCGCGACGCCTACCGGCCCGCCGCGGAGGCGATGGGGTCGGGCAAGGTGTGGACCGGGCCCACCGCCCGGCGGTGGCGGGACGAGCTGGAGGACCGGCACCACCGGCTGGCGTCCGCGACCCGGCAGGTGACGGCCGCGATCGAGGCGGAGCTGCGGCGCCACCCCGAGCTCGTCACCGAGAGCGAGGCGGACGCCATCCGGAGGCAGCGCAGCGGCAGGCTGTGACACGCGGTACGGCCGGGCCGTCGCCGCGCCCGCGCGGGGTGCCGTGCCCGGCATCGACCTGTCCGGGAGGGACGCTCCATGGGAGCCACGAGTGAGTTCTGCGGCATCGACCCCGACGAGATGGGCCGCCTCGCCGGGGTCCTCGCCACGGGCTCGGACCGGCTGGCCGCGTTCCACCAGGAGGTCGACCGCAGGCTGCGCGAGCACGGCATCCACGTCCCCGCGCTCCGGGAGATCGCCGACATCGCCGAGTGGGGCCGCGGGCAGGTGCCGATGCTCCGGGAGCGATCACGGCTCATCCAGGCGCTGAACGCCGACCCCGGCCTGGGGGCAAGCGCGGAACCGGGCATGCTGCGGCTGCCGGACCGGCTGGCGGACTACGAGCGCGCGCAGAGCCTCGCCCGCATGTACGGGCAGGACATCTTCGTCAACTTCAGCGGCGAGTTCCAGGGCAAACTCATCCACGCGCACATCAAGGAGATCGAACGCCTCGCGGAGAACCCGCACGCGGCCGCCGCCTTCTTCGCGCTGCTACCGCCGAAGATCCGCGACAACCTGCCGACGCTGATCGCGAGCACCGGAAGCCCGACCGCGAAGGAGGACGTCGCCGCCTTCGGCAAGGCCCTCGGCGCGGCCCTGCGGTCGCCGGTCCTGGTGCCCGCGTTCGGCAAGGTCAAGAGCGACCTGCTGCGCCCGGCCCCGAACCGCCCCGTCGCGTGGAACCGGCTCGCCCTGCTCCGGCACGCCGACGCGCCCTCGGACGTGCGCAGCGCGGCTGCCCGCGCGCTGGTGCTCGACGACTTCGTGCGCACGCCGTACCAGGAGTGGCGGGCGGCCGGGACCGGCGAGGCGAAGACGCTCGGCCTGCCCGCCGACCTCGTCAGCCTCGGCCTGGAGATCCTCGCCGGGGACGGCGCGGCGGCCCGGGACGCCTTCTCCCGCATGGGCGGGGACGACGTCAAGCTCACCCAGGTCGACAAGATGCGGCGGTTCCTCGCCTACGCCCGGTGGAGCGGCCACGGAGACGACATCGCCGACGCCTTCGGCCGCGTCATCGAGGCCGGCGCCGAGGTGCACACCGAGAAGCCCGGCAGACACAGCCCACCCGCCGCCGCCTTCGCCCTGGACGCCATGAAGGCCGCAGGCACCTTCGGCGACACCATCCCCGAACATGCCCGCGACTCCATGGCCACCCTCGCCAAGTCCTACATCCACGAACTGGCCTCAGGCGCCCGCTTCGACAAGGCCGTGCACCGCCAGTCCGGCATGACCGTCCCGGAGCACTGGAAGCACCTTCCGGGCGTCACGCCCTCGTTCTATCTAAGCCCAGGCGACACCTACCGCTTCCTCCGCACCTTCGTCGGGGACGAGGCACTCACCAACGACTTCGACTCGGCCGCAGCCCGGTTCCGGCGCGACACCTTGGCGCAGGCAGCCCGTGCCGACGCGGTTTCCGATGAGAACCACTTTGGACGCATAGCGCAGATGCTTGGCGACCTTGCCACGCTCGAGTTCAAGGCGGCCATAGATGTGCGAGGCGAGCGGGACGCGACCGACGACCTGATCCGGAGTTTCATCAAGAACACCGCGTCCTTGGGCATCGACAGCATCCCGGTGGCAGGCGAGTTGATCAAGGCGGGGTGGGACGCCACCAAGGCGTATGTGATCAGCGCGCAGCTTGACGGCTGGGTCGAACGGTTCGAAACGGGTGTTGAACGAGCCACCGGCGCACGCTCAAACTTCGTACTACGCCAAAAATATGACTTGGCGCACATCCTACACAGCGCAGGCTATCCCGCCGATGACCCGCCTTCCGAACTGATCAGCAAGACGACAGGCCGCCTGAAAACGTATGACGAACTCCTCAGCGAGGCCAAGCGGGAGGCCGACGCCTCGGGCCAAACGTGGGAGCAGGTGTTACGAAAGAAGCTGACGCCATACGAGATCTGGCTGGATCGGAACGAGAAGCTGGATGCCAAGGTAGAGGATGCGGCCACCGCCCAGTCCAGTGAGCGGCCCAAGGAGGAAATCAGAATCTGGAACTGAGAGCGGGCGCCGTCAGCGCGGCAGGCAGGCGGTCATCGCGTGCACACGCCAGGTAGGGGCATCCGGAGACACGTAGACGAACGCCCGGATCCCCAGCTCCTCCTTCACGGCGTAGATGAACCTGCCATCTTCGGCGTCATACTGACTGAAGTCGGATTCGAGTTTGTAACCCAAATCCTGGACCAGGGCGTTTTCGATCAGTCTCTCGGCCAGATCAAGATGGCCGTCGATATCGGGGGTCGCACGCTCATAGTCGGCGGTTGCCCGCATCACACGTTGGAACCTGCCCTCACCACAGGGTATGTCCTTTTCCGCACGCTGCGAGATCTGGAGTTTCTTTAAAGGGTTCTTGAAAACATCGTGCGCCTCCAGACGCTGCACATCTTTCTGTAGCTCCGCCGCCGCATCCGCGAGCGAAGGTCCACCCGAGGAACAGCCCACCGCCAATGCCAGCGACCCGATGACGGCCAGCGATCGGGTGGCACGCATCCCTACCTCCGAGCGTGATTGCCTGAATGGCTGCACCTAGCTTTGCTCACCATACTCACCCGCCGCCACGTAATCGCCGTCCCGCCTCCAGATCTCACATAGCAGGTTCCACCGCGGCCTGTTATCGGACATGCCAATAAGCCTAAAATGGATGCCAATAGTGCGAACCGGACTTAATGTGCCTGAGGGTGCCTTGGACTCTAAGTGGCAAGCCGGCCGACCATGGCCTCGAACGCCTCGTGTCTCCGCTCTCCGTGAGAACCCCAGCCTGGCATCCACCCTCGCGGAGGCGAAATGGGACCCTTCCGAGCGCTAGGGCATAGTGCTCTTGGCCATTCGTCCTCCTACGGATGGACTGGTGCCACATAGCCAGGCACGGCTGAGGACGCTGTTCACAGCGGCGCGACCGAGGCCCACCACCGTGGCCCGCCGTCCGCTCAGGACTGGAGCAGATGTGATTTCAAGGTGGGCGCGGGCAGGCCGAGTCACCTCATGGCTTGGGCTTGCCGGGCACTTGTGCACTCTCCCCTACTACCTGGCCAGCGGCCTCGTCGCGCCCCTGTGGGCGATCATCGTGCTGCTGCTCGCGTGGCTGGGCCTGCTGGCGCTCGCCCTGCTCGCCGTACGGGCCCGATCGGCCTGGGCGATCGCCGTTCCCGTGGCCGCCGTGGCCCTGTGGTGGTGTGCCGTCACCGCCGGGGAGATCGTGCTGGGCTGGCAGGCCTGACACCGGTCGGCCGGACGGGGAGGCGGGCGTCCGGCAGTTCATCGGTATCGGCTCCGGCCTGCCTATTCAGCAGGACGTGCACGAGGTCGCCCCGCAGATCACCCCGGCGGCGCGCGTCGCCTACGTGGACAACGACCCGCTGGTACGGGTGTACGCGGACACTGGCGGCCGACGCGAACACCGCCGTCATCGAGGGCGACCTGCGGGACCCGCAGGCGATCCTCAACAACCCGACGCTCACCGGCCTGGTGGACCTCACTCGGCCGGTGGGCCTGCTCATGGTGGCGGTCCTGCACTTCATCGAGAACCTCGACGAGGTCTTCGCCCGCGTGAAGCGTTGTGCGACCGGCTCCCCCGGGGCTCATACCTGGTGCTCTCGCACACCTGCCACTGCAGAAGTCGGATATCGAAGACATCCGGGACGTCTACCAAAGGTAGAGCTCCCCGGTCGTCCTGCGCACCGCGGCGGTGATCGCCCGGTTCTTCGAGGGACTCACCCTCGTCGGGCCCCGACCTTGCCCTGATCGCCGATTGTAAGATCGACGACGGCGACAACCAGGGACTGGCACGCCCGGGCGACAAGGTCGTGCCCATCACCGACCGCGCCGCCCTCGCCACCATCGGCATGATGTACGGCATCGGCCAGGTCGATCGCTGACCCACGCGGCGGCCCGGCGCCGTGGCCACGGGGGGCGGCGCCGTACCGCCGGGGTTCCCGTCCTGCTCCCCTCGGACACATGAGCAGTCACTGATCAGCAACCATCACGGCGTCACGGTGCACGGTCCGCAACTGATCGGACGCCACTTCGACGGTCCACAAACCGGGCACCGTGTCGAGGGTTCCTTGCCAGACGCCCGTACCGTCCGGAAAGAGACGGGTTGTCGCTATGAGTTCGCCATTGGCCGAGCGCAGCCGTGCGGTGAAACGAAGGCGTGGATCGGAGGCCGTCACCGTGACCGTTAGCGGTTCGCCAGCCATGGCGAAGTCCGGTACTTCCACGCCGAACCCCTCTTCCTCGGCCAGGTACTCCGAGAGCGGAATGGCGTTGTAGACGTTGCTGAGCTGTCGCAGCACCGGCTTCTCATTCGGTAACGCGGTGTGCCGGTGGAGATGCCAGACGGTGCGTCCCGTGTGCTCGAACTCCTGCGGTGTGGCTGAGATGGCAGGGACGGTGCTGTCTCCCGCCCACTCCTGCACGTCGTCTAGACCGTGGTGGAACGTAATGTTGCCAGCGGATACTGAAAGGCCGTGATCGGTGGGGTGTTTACCGGCGCCCCCGATCGCGACCAGCTCGTACGGACGCGGCCGTCCCTTCCTGCGATCGGCGGCGTCGTTGGTCTCTTGTGCCTCGCGCAATTCTCTGTGGAAGGAGAACGCCTCTCGCACCATCCACGTCGGCAGGTCGGGGATCTCAACGCTGTCCAGGCGGGCGAGCCCATCGACGGTACGGACCGCTCGGTAGACCGGGAGGAGTTGTACGACGGAAGGAAAGGTGCGGGCCGTCTGAGTGAGCCACTCGGTCAGGGGCGCAGGTACCCACCGGAGGAGGTTTCCGGTGAGCACCCGGATAGCCTTGGCGGCGCCGTGATGAGGCGTACCGATGGTCACCAACGCAGAGGCGATCTCCCGCCCACCCAGCCGCTCGAGGTAGTAGCGGGTGACGAGCCCGCCCATGGAATGGCAGATGAAGATCACTCGAGGTTCCTCCACTCCCGGTGACGTCGCCGCGATGTGCTCGCGCCACCGGGAGAGTCGGTCCTCGACGAAGGACTTGAGTCGTTGTGCGGATAGCCGGTTCGACAGTCGCCAGTCGTAGGAGAAGACGGCGAGCCGGTCTTGGAGATCGCTTCGCAGATGATTCAGAACGTCACGGTAGGCAAGATGTGATACGAAGCCAGGCCATACTCGTGGCTCGCGTAACGCGTCGGCGGCCTCGAGTTTGTATGGGCCCTCTGGCTCATTGTCACCGATGCCCTCGGGGAGGGACATCGATTTCGCGAACCGGAGCGCATTGGCCAGGGCGGACGTGGAGAGATTCCAGACGTCACGGCCGGATCGGGTGAGTCTGCTTCCCAGAATCCCCGGGACGAAGACCACGAGGTCACGGCGCATCGTGAAGTCCCTTCGTGCCGTGTAATAGAGCGGTCAGGCGGTTCATGGGCAGTTGCAGCTGGTCGCAGCTATCCTTGCCGGCGAGGAACATGGTGACGCCTCGGTGATCGGCCGCCGCCGCCACATGCTCGACCAGATAGCCGCGGTCGGGTATGTCGAGCAACGGCCGGTGCCGGTCCATGTCCCAGAGCTGCACCGTGGACACACCGGTCCGCGCAATGAGCAGAGGAGGCAGAGGTGATCCGGTGAGCGCCATGGAGCGCACCGGGGCAGTGGAGGTGGTCAGGGGGCGTGCTCGCTGGCGTTTCTCCGTGAACTCCGAGACGAAGATCTCCGATCCGGCGGTTAACGCGATGAGTGGGGCTCCCGAGTCGCGCGCACCACAGCTCAGCGCGCTGATCGTCGAAGGTGCGTCGACCCGTGAGATGGGGTGCGGCCCGCCGTGCCAGAGGTAGGCCGACGCGCCGGCCCTGGCAACGACGTAAGGTTCACCGTCCCGGCAAGCGACCACGGCTACCTGCTCAATCATGGCTGCACCTGTCACTGAGGCACTGGTCTCCGCCAGCTTCCAGTCGCGATCCGTCGCATCTCGCCGATACACATGCAGCCGCTGGCCCACGGGAACGAAAAGCCGGACGGCGTCTGGGTCGGCGTGCAGAGCCACCGCACGTATTCCGTCGTCTCTCGGGCCCGGCAGCTGGAGCTCATCGCGGTGCGCCACGGTTCCGTTCACCACGGTCCACAGCCGTACCGTCCTACGGAACACCGTCGCGACCAGCCAGGTGTCATCGGTGAGGGGAACCGCTGAAACCTCCGCTACCTTGTCAGGCTCATGGTCGAGCACGAGCGCGTCGGTCGACCACCTGTCGCAGCGGCCGCTCGCGTTGTGCTCGGTAAGCCGCACCCGGGACCCATCCGCCCGGCAGAGCAGGTATCGGTCCCGGGCACCGTGAAAGAGCCGCAGCAGGTGCAGTTCTGCTCTGATCGTGGCGCCGTGCGGCATGGTGTGAACCGCCTCCCAGATGCGCACCCTGCCGCCGTCGGCTACGGCCAGCCGCCCGCTTCCCGCGGGGTCGAAGGTCAGCGATCTGAGCATGGTGTCATGTCGCCGCAGCGGGATGTGCGCCGAGCCGTCCACGTTCCAGGTGCGGATCTCGGTCCCGTCCTTGACGGCGACGAGGACGCCGTTCCGCCCGCGGCCGAGAGTGATGCCCCTGCCGTTCGTAGCGACGTCGAGGACCAGGTCATGGCGCAGATCGCGAGAGGCTTCCCTGAGATGCCATACGCGGAGTCGCCGCCACCCTACGGCGGCGACCCACGCAGAGCCGTCGGGCTCGGCGAGCGTTGCCACGTCGCCGACACGTGCCACGCTTGTTGGTAACGACTTGACCGGATCACGAGTCCGCGCTCCCCTTGTGACCTCCCACAGTTCGATCCGTTTCCCGGCCCCGATCGCCGCGATGAGAGCATTCGCGACGGGAACCAGCCGCACCGACCGGGCGGGTTCGGAGAGCCGGAACTGATGGATTCGGCGCGGCCGAGGTGGCTTCTTCACCGGCCAGCTCCAGACCCATAACAGGTCGCCGTCGAGAGCCGCCACGTACGCGTCCGTACCGAGCGAGCCCACCGCCACCGACCTCAGATCGCCACCCCAATACATGCGTTGCGGGCGACGGGGAGCCTTGGTCGTCCACAGCAGGAGCTCATTCGCATCGGCGGCCACGATGACCGGGGTATCGGCGTCGATGACGCCGACCGCAAACAACGGGGGCGCCTGGCCCTCTTGACCGCTGAGATCGGTTTCCCTCTCGAACGTCCACGCGACACGCCCGTTCGATGCATACCAGGCGCGGACCTCACTGCTTCCCGATGCCAGCACGAGGCCACGATTCGCACGGCTCCAGGCGACCGCGTGCGCCCCACCGAATGGACCACTCCACGCCCGATGCACGGGTTCGGGAGAAGCGTCGGTCCAGATGTCGTTCCAGAGCAGCCGTGACGTGTCGTAGCCCATCTCGTGCAGAAGGCCGGGATGGCTGCGCAACGCGGTCGCCCGCAGCAGAGCCCATCGCTCCCGGACACCGAGCCGCGAAAACTCCATGGCAATGCGCAGATAGAGCGTGAGCGGCTCTGAGACACGTGGAGTGGCGCCGATCAGTGGCAGCACGCCTGCCGGGTCGGCGTTCACAAGGAAGTCCAGATCGTTCGTGAGCCGTTCGAGTACGTCCTCGCCGGCAGCGGCCGCGTGGGCCGCCATGTGGGCCTTGAGGTAGGGGTCGGCCTTCTCCCATGAGCCGTCGCCCTCCTTTTGCCGCAGGTAATCGAGGGCGTCCACGACCCGACGATGGAGTTCGGCCTGAGCGCCCTCGGGGGGAAGCAGGTGGGCACCGAAGCTCGGATGGTGGAATCGATAAAGATCCCTGTCCTCGCCGGTTTCCACGGCTACGAGGGTTCTCGCCGTGGCACGGACCACGCGCAGGAGCTCGTCGTAGGTGTACGCCCGGCGGTCGCCACGTCGTAACGCATTGGCCATCTCGAGCCACACCGATGAGCACGGAAGTCCCGCCCCCTGTGCCAGCGCGAGCGGCCGCAGCAAGTCTTCAGTGCGTTCGGGATCGGCGGGATCCAGCATGCGCATCTCTTCGGCGATAAGCGTGCGCAGCTCGATGAGAGCCGAGCCGATGTCGCCGTCGAGGCGGTCGCGGGGAACAACCTGGTCTTGCTTGGCGAGGTGGTGCGCCCACAGTGAGGCGACGATGAACAGCCCGCGGCTGCGGGCGGTCAGCGACGCGCAGGCGTAGGCGCGCTCGTCGTCCCTCGTCCGGTAGGGCGATCCCGCAGAGCTCAGCACGCGATCGATGTACCGGCGAATGTCTTCCTCTGTGCCTGGATCCTGGTCGATCGCCAGCGGCTCCTCATCCGCGTGTAGGACTTCAGGGAGCGTCTCGGGCGGCGCGTAGTCGGCGGGCAGCTGCCGCGGACGGTAGCGGGTGCCAACGATGACCTTGATCCCGGGACGTGCAGCGAGCCGGTTCAGCAGGTCACGTGCGATCTCAAAGGACTGACCTGTCGCTGCCTCGTCCAGGCCGTCGACGAGAAGCGTGAGCGCTCCTTTCAGCTCGGCCAGGCGCGCTACTGCGGCGGTGAACTCCTCCGGTGTCTCGAACGTACGGGCTTCTAGGCCGAGAGGCCGAAGGCGCAGCGCCAGTTCGGCAATGAGCCCCGAAAGGGTTTTCCCACGACAGTGCACCGCAGCGTGGATGGAATGGAGATCGGGCTGCAGGTGAAGGGGCGGCTTACTGGCGAGCTGATCGTAGAACTCGGGGATGGTGAGGTGGGCCACATAGCTGAGGAGTGCCGACTTACCGCTTCCGGAAGGGCCGGTCACCACGAACATGCCGCGGGACCGAGTACCCAGCCAGTTCACGATCCGCCGTAGGCTCGCCGTCCTTCCCGTGAAGTGCCGGATAGCCCATCTGTCAGAGCTCCCGGAGAAGGGCCGCATCACGTTGTGACGAAGTTCGTCACCGATCCAGCTTTCGTCCCCCTCCGGTCGTACGGCGCGCCGTACGGAGTCCGAGAAGTAGGGATTCCGGAGGAATGTATGCGAAAGCGGATAAATTTCCTGTGGCACCTGAACCTGCAGGCCGCGCATGTGGCCCATGTGCTCGGATAGCGCATACAGCAGGTCCGAGAGCATCACATATTTCTCGGTGCGCGGGAAAAGTGGCTTTTCCTCCACAAACCGGCGAGGGTCGTCCACCACCTCTTTGAGTTTCCTCACCCATTCGCCCTCAGCCGCGTGATCTTCGGCGGTGGCGACAACCACGAGACCCGCCCTTCTTCCGCGTTCATCGACAGGGCGGCCCACGCTCCTGATGACCCGGGTCACCTTGTCGAGAGCTGCGGCGGCGAAGCAGGCATCGAGGATCAGAAGGACGTCTCCCGGCAACTCGGAGACCAGATGCGCCAGGTCCCTGACGTTGAACGCCAGTTCCGGCCGAACCGAGCCGTCGCGATAGCTGCCACTGAGGACTAGGACGAATTCTTCCTCGTTCTTCCCGATTACCCTCCCATGTCCCGTCCAGTAGACAATTTTGCGCGTGGCAGGATGCCGGGCCAGCGCCCTGAACCCTTCGATGATCGCATCTCTGGTGCCACGCTCCTCGTTCGAGCCACACAGGTCCATGGGCGTGGCGCGGAACCCCAGACGGCGCGCCAGTCCAACGAGATCAGCAGCGCTCTGTTGGAGATGGTGGCGATACCGCTCACTCTTGGGAGCGCCGGAGTAGGAGTCGATCACCACGGTGGCGACGACCCCGTCGGCGCCATCGTCGAAATCCACCCGTGCACCTCCCGCAAGGCCCTGGGCGCGATCTTCGTTACGTATTGCGTGACGTGAATTCGACCATGATTCGGTACGATTGCCAAGTCGAGTTTCCGAAGTGTGCAGGACGATCACGGAGAGCAGGGTGGCCTATCTCGACAGATTCACCATTGGTGATCTGGTCACGGACTGTCATATCTACGAAGGGGATGGGACTCGACCGATCAAAGAAGAGAACGTACAGATCATCTACGAACCGGACCGGAGGGTCGAACTGCCGCCGGAGGTGGCGCGTTGGCGCGCGGAAATCGAAGCCAGGGAGGCAGGGCTACGAGCGGCCGGTCAGCCCTACCGCTGGAACAATCCCCGGTTCGCACTAGAGCGCATCATCGTCGGTCGCACGTCAGAAGACGAAGAGCCCGTGGTGCAACTCCACTTGTCCAATGCGGACTACTACGACTTTCTCGCGGTTACCACCAATCTTGATCGACCGCTTGACGCATCCGGTGTCACGTTGCGCTCGCTGCACTTGGAGTCGGACGATCCCATCGACGCCCCCGGCTTCATGTCTTGCAGTTTCGGGGTGAACGTCGCCGTAGAGACCGGGCCCGACCGGAAGATGATCATTTCGCGGAGAAGCAGCATGGTGGCCGGCGCCAATGCTCTCCGCTGGAACTCCTCCGCCAACGAAGGGCTCGCCCGCATCCACGACCTGCCCGAGGACGGATCACCGATCAGCCTGCATAGGGTCGCCCGCCGCGCGCTTAAGGAAGAGCTGGCTGTCCAAGCGGGTGACGATGTGTCGCTCGAGCTGCTGGCCTTCGCCCTCGATCTGCGGAACCACCAATGGGCTGCGTATTTCCGAGCGGTACTGACCGAACTCACCGAGGCCCAGCTGCGGGCGCGGTGGTCCAAGGGTATTGAGGACAAGTGGGAACACGAAAGGTACGCCTTCGTCCCGGCCACGCCAGATGACGTCCTTGAGTTCATCCTCAGCCAACCCCCTGAGGAGTGGACGCCTTGCGCACCATCGCTCTTCTACCTGGCGCTGGTCAGAGGTGCGGTACTGGCTCGAGGCGGTGATCCCGACGGCCGGCTCGATGTGGAGGCCGCGGAGCGCCGGGCCTTGCAACGGGTGCGAGGCGTAGGCGCGGCCTGACGACCGCGTCGGTCAACATGCTCTCGTCGCCACTGTCGTTGAGCGGTTGGATCCCAGAACCACGTTGATGTCCGGGTGGCGGGGATACGCCGCAGGTTGTGCGCGGCCCGCAGACCATCAAGATTCTGCGGGCTTGCGGCACGCGCCCGGTGCAAGGTGCGCCATACGGCCCGCATGAGGAGGCACCTGCTCCGGGTAGGTGCGGGCTGCCGCGGGGCGGGCGGTTCTCCTCACACCATTCCCCCTCGTTGGAGGTGTCCTTTAGGCGATGGCTGAGCAGGTTAGAGCAGCGGACTCATAATCCGCACGTTCTGGGCGATTCCCACCTGCTGTCGCGGGGGTTTGATTCGGGCATTAATCTGGGGCGGCTCCGCGGGCCGCCGGGGCGGCGCGATCGTCACCGCCCGGCCGGCGGCCGTGTCCGCAGAGCCGCCCGACTCAGCCCTCTACAGGCCCTCGGCCAAGGCGTCCCAGAAGGCGATCTCGTAGCGGTACAGGGCGCG
>ERZ777003.2180-NODE-2180-length-24290-cov-6.124159_pt1 | contig 24290 bp, 19 predicted proteins | sample MGYA00374956_ERZ777003 | MGnify/ENA primary metagenome ERZ777003 (study PRJEB29302, sample SAMN06268252) | bioreactor metagenome | isolation source: Joint BioEnergy Institute, California, USA | place: USA:Joint BioEnergy Institute, California, USA | collected... | reverse complement strand
TTTGGTTTTTAGTTCCATTTTAGTTGCGAGAACCGGGGCTGGCAAGCTTCTGACAACGATCTGCCTGACGCATCTGGCAGCACGGCGCCGCGAGCGAGTCCATCTCCATATGCATGAAGATCAGGCGCGCAGAGGAAGTCTGAACGCGACGCCCTGTGCGCGGGCGTACGCCAGGAGAGGCGTGGTTCTTCTTGAAACGGATCAATGTTTCACTATATTGAGGGCACGCTGGTGGGTCGACGCCGGGTGTTACCCGAACATGCTGCTGCAGTGAATATGGACGAGCATCGGATGACGGAATTAGACTTCCGACTCTGTCAGAAACCGTTGCAACGTCGAGTTCATGAAAAAATGTCTCATATCCGTTCTCTGGATGGGCGTGCTGGCCTTGTCGTTGCTTCACGGCGGCGCAGCGCGGGCCGGTTTTCCCGAACGTCCCATGACATGGATTGTTCCGCTGGCGGCGGGTGGCCCTACCGACGCCATGACACGCAGCATCGCGAAACGGATCTCTGAAGAGCTGAATGCCACCATACTCATCGAGAACGTGACGGGGGCTGGGGGTACCATCGGCGCAATGCGGGCGGCCAGCGCACCCAACGACAGTTACCATTTCCTCGTGGGGCACATGGGATTCATGGCAGCCGCACCTTCGCTATACAAGAACCTGCGCTACGACCCGGTCAAGGATTTCGAGGCCGTGATCCGTTTCCCGGATTCGCCCGTGGTGCTGCTGGTGCCAACCCAGTCGCCGTTCAGGACAGCTTCCGACCTGATCGAGTATGCGAAGGCCAACCCGGGCAAGGTCAACTTCGGCACCTCAGGGGTTGGTTCGATGTCGCACCTGGCGGCCGAGCTGTTCGCTGCCGAAACGGGGGTTGAGATCATCACGGTGCCGTACCGCGGCAACGCGCCGGCGATGGCCGACCTGGTGGCGGGCCGCCTCGACGCCATATTTGATCTGAGCAACACCGCATTGGCCAACGTGAAGGCGGGATGGGTCAGGCCGTTGGGAGTGGCATCGAAACAGCCCATGGAACAGTTCGAAGGCGCGCCCACGCTGGATTCGGTCATCCCCGGGTTTGAGGCGGTGGCGTGGTTCGGGCTGTATGCGCCTGCCGGAACCGCGCGGGAACATCTGGAGCTCATCGAGCAGGCTTACCTGAAAGCCTTGCAGGACAAGGCGTTCGAAACCTCACTCTTCGATCAGGGGCTGCAGCTGCTGCCTCCGGAAGACTACCGCGGGAGCAGCTTGCGCTATCTGACCATCCACGACGCCAAGCGCTGGGCCGAGGTCGTTCGGCGCGCCAACCTGCAGCCTCAATAGGGCGGGGGGCCACCCACCGGTTTCGGCGGAGGCCCTCACGGTTGATCTCACGGTCTGAGAATGCGGCCCGGGTTCAGGATGCCGTACGGGTCGAACAAGGCTTTCAGGTCGCGCATCACGGCGACTTCTTCCGGCGAGCGCGTGTAGTGCAGGAAGTCGCGCTTGATGACGCCGATACCGTGTTCGGCCGAGATGCTGCCCCCGAAATTGCCGACTTCCTGGTACACCATGCCTTCCACCGCCTCGAGTTCGTGCATGCCGGAGTACGGGCCCGTCATGAGGTGCAGGTTGCTGTCGCCCAGATGTCCGAAGAACAGGTGCCGTTGCCGTGGGTAGCGCTGTGACAGCCTGTCGTGCATGACGGTTACGAAGTCATCCATGCGCGAGATGGGAATGCCGATGTCAAACGAGGCGCGCGGTTTCATTTGTCCGAGCAATTCGCCGATGGCCTCCCGGTATGCCCAGAGCCGCCGCGCGTCGGCGATGGATTGCGCCACGATGGCATCACTGATGGTACCGTCATCGAACGACTGCTCGATGACGGCCTCGAGTTGTTCGCGATCGTGTGCTTCATTGGCTCCCTGCACCTCCAGCAGGGCATAAACCGGGTAAGTGCGGTCGAACGGCAGCGCGCTTCGGGACGCCTCGGCGCTGGCGTTCATGAAGGAGTGCCACATGAGTTCGAAGGCCGAGAGCCCCGGCATGTCGCGCTTGAGGGTTTTCAGCAGTCGGGTGGCGGCATCGAACGATGGCAGAGCGCACAGGGCCGTGACCGTGCTGGCAGGCAGCGGCACCAGCTTGAGTACCAGTCGCGTAATCACGCCCAGTGTACCTTCCGACCCGATGAAGATATGGCGCAGTTCGGTGCCGGTGGTGTTCTTGGTGACCTTGTTCAGCATGGTCAGCAGCCGACCGTCGGGCAGTGCTACCTCCAGCCCCAGGGTGAGTTCGCGCATGCAGCCGTACCGGATGACCCGGTTGCCACCCGCGTTGGTGGAAGCGTTGCCGCCAACCTGGCACGAGCCGCGCGCGCCCAGATCCAGCGGAAAGTACCAGCCACGGGCCTCGACATGCTGTTGCAGGGTTTCCAGTACCACCCCGGCCTGCACCTGGACCGTACCTGCCACCTCGTCCAGCACCTCGATCTGATTGAGCCGATGCAGTGACAGGGCCACCTCGCCCGGTTGGGGCGTGGCACCGCCAGCCAGCCCGGTGCGTCCGCCCTGCACGACGACGGGCTGGCGGTGGCGCGAACAGCACGCGAGCGCGGCAGCCACGGTCTCCGGCGTTTTTGGCATGATCAGCAGAGACGGAACATGGTGCTGGGCCTCGCTCCAGTCACCGCTGTGCGCGGCCAGGGTGTCGTGATCGCGTGAGATTGCGTCTTCGCCAATGGCCTGGGCGAGATCGCGCGCAAGGGCTTCGATTCTGTCGTGAGATGGGGCGGTGGCGTTCATGGGTTTACCTGGACAGGCGTCCTGCGTTTGCCGAACGAATACCTGATGATGCGGATGAAACCTCAAGCATACGCAGTTTGATCCTACGGCGCATCCGGAAGATGCCCAGTTGTTGCCGGCCGCCTGGTGCAGGTGCCGGGTTTGCGGCGGCCGGCCGCATGCCACGCAGTCGGGCGCGAATGCGCCAGCTGGGCCGGTTCTGATGGCCGGGGCCGGGGTCTGCGTAAAATCACGAGACTTCACGCAAACGTTCCAACCCCGCTGTCGCATTCCGGGCCAGCGCCGCAATCTGGCCTGATGCGCGACCATGCAAGTCTGTGCCGGTCAGTCCATGAATACCCAAACTTCCGAGTCTCCTCCGATCAGCATCCATCACCTGCGCGACTTCGCAGCCTCCCTGCTGCAACGCGGGGGATTCACACGCAGCCAGGCCGAGGAAACTGCGGACATGCTTGTCTGGGCAAATGCCCGCGGAGTGCATACGCATGGGGTCATGCGCATCCCGAGCTACTTCGAAACGATCAGGTCTGGCGAGGTGCATCCCGACGCGCAGATGCGCGTGTTGCGTCGGGAGGGGGCGGTTTGCGTACTGGAAGCCGACCGTGCCCCCGGCGCCACCGCCATGCTTGAAGGGGTTCGGGTGGCTGCCCGGCTGGCCGACGAGCAGGGCATCGGCTGGTGCGCCGTGCGCCAGACGGCGCACGCAGGGGCGGTCGGGTATTTCGTTGAGCGGCTGACGCGGATGGGCAAGGCAGGAATCGCCATGACGGCCTCCCGTCCCCTCATGGCGTACTACGGCGCCAGAGGCAAGGCCGTTTCCACCAATCCCATTGCCATCGGGGTGCCCAGGCCCGATGGCCTGCCACCCATCATCCTCGACATGTCGACGGCCGCTGTGCCCATGGGAAAGATCTTCGCGGCGCGCGAGGCTGGCGAGCCCATACCGGTTGGCTGGGGCGTGGATGCGAACGGGGCGGACACTACCGATCCGCACGGTGTTGTGGCCGTGTTGCCGATGGCTGGACCAAAGGGCAGTGGCCTGGCGCTGATGATCGAGATCCTGTGTGCCGTTCTGGTGGGTAACCCGAATATCGCTCCCATCCTGGGGGGCGGAAAGTTCAACGGGTTCAATGGCATGATGCTGGCCATCAACCCGGATGCGTTTGGTGATGGCGCCGGTTTCCTCGCGCATGTGGAAGCGCTGGCGAAAGCAATCCACGGTCTGGATCCCGCACCGGGGGTTGAGAGCGTGCTGCTGCCTGGTGAGCGTGGTCATCAGGCGCAGCGCAAGAGTGAAACCGAGGGGGTGCGGGTGCCGGCTGCTACGGTAGCGCGCCTGCTGCAGCTGGCTGCCGAACATGCGGTTCCCGTTCCGGTGGAATGGGCAAGTTTGCAAGCCTGATCTGCCGTGATGGCTTCAGCGCCGCTATCGGCGCAGTCAATGGTACGTCTTGTATAACACCTATGACGTTGCCGCCGGCCCAGCGAGGGCCGTGTTTGCGGTATTCTTAGGGAATCAGTTTCCCTCCGCAATGGTCGACTCGTTATCCTCCTCTACATCATCAGGCCTGCCCCAGTCAGAAGGGCTGCCGGTGCCTCGCCGTTACTGGGCTATCGTGGTTCAGTTGACGGCGATCGTCATGGCGGTACTGGACGCATCCATCGCCAACGTGGCCTTGCCGACCATCGCGCGCGAACTGAATGCCAGCCCCGCCAATGCTGTGTGGGTAGTGAACGCGTATAACCTCACACTGCTGGTGTCCATGTTGCCCCTGTCGGCGCTTAGCGAGCGCGTCGGCATCCGGCAGGTGTTCGTGGCAGGGCTGGTTGTGTTCACCGCGGCTTCGCTGGTGTGTGCCCTGTCGAATTCGTTGCTGGCGCTTACAGCAGGGCGCATCCTGCAGGCGCTGGGCGCTGCCGCCACCATGGCCGTCATGGCCGGCATCATGCGACACATTTATCCGCTCAAACTCCTGGGGCGGGGCATCGGCCTGAATGCCATGATCGTGGGCGCGGCGGGTGCCATGGGGCCTACCGTCAGTTCCATCATTCTCTCGGTGGCCGACTGGCCCTGGCTGTTCGCCGTGAATGTGCCCATCGGTCTGCTTGCCTTGTGCGGTATCCGGTTTCTGCCCGACTCGCAGCGCGTGCGTTCGCGTTTCGATGGCGTCACCGCCCTGCTCAGTGCCATCATGCTCACGCTGCTGGTCGTCGGGCTTGATCGACTTGTGGCCAATACCGGCTATGCGGTGGCGGGCATGGCGTTGGCGGCCGCGCTTGGCTATGTGATTCTGCAGCGAATGCGCAAGCAGACCGCGCCCATGTGGCCGATCGACCTGTTCCGCATCCGGCCATTTGCCTATGGAATCAGTGCCTGGCTGTTCCTGTTCTCGGCACATGCTTCCGTGTTCGTGGCGCTGCCGTTCTATTTTCAAAGCACGTTCGGCCGCAACCAGGTGGAGGTCGGTTTCCTGATGACCGCCTGGCCTATCTGCGCAGTGCTCGTGGCACCCATTGCGGGCAGGCTTGCCGACAGGCTTCCCAGCGGTCTGCTTTGTGCGGGGGGCACCAGTGTGATGGCGGCCGGCCTGGTCCTGTTGTTGCTACTGCCGGCGGATGTGCCAACGTACTGGATCGTGGCGGCCATGGCGGTGAGCGGCATGGGATTCGGGTTTTTTCATTCCCCGAACAATCGGTCCATGCTTTCGTCGGTACCAATCCAGCGTAGCGGAGCAGCGGGCGGCATGCAAGGCACTACGCGCACCCTCGGCCAGAGCCTGGGGGCGGCCCTGGTGGCCATCTCGTTTGGCATCAGTTCTGGTCGCGGCCCGTGGCTGGCGCTGGTTCTTGCCATCTTGTGCACGCTCGGAGCGGCAACCGTCAACGTGATCCAGTTGCGCGACCCCAAGTCGCGGCAGGTGGAAGAGGCGGCATCGCGCAGGTGAGGGGTGCAACCAGTCGGCGCCGGGTTCAGAGTCCATGTTGAGAGGCAGCGAGCGTGACGGAGAAAGTTCGCCTGGATAAATGGCTGTGGGCCGCGCGGTTTTACAAGACCCGCAGTCTGGCCGCGGCCGAGATCGAGAAGGGGCGGGTGCTGGTCAACGACCAGCCGGCCAAGGCGGCCCGGGAAGTGAAGGTTGGCGACCGGGTGGTGGTGCGGCGCGGGTTCGTGACTACCGAGGTGGTGGTGCGCGGACTGAGCAATGTGCGGGGGCCGGCGCCCGTGGCGCGCGAACTGTACGAAGAAACGCCGGAAAGCATTCGGGCCCGGGAAGAAGCCGCTGAAAAGCGCCGGCTTGCACCCGAGCCTGCGCAGTTCATTGAAGAAGGACGTCCTACCAAACGCGATCGCCGGCTACTTGAGCGCCTGCGTCGAAGTTTTTCCTGAGTGCCCATGTTTCCGCAGCGACTCATACAAGGCTATCGGTCATTTCTTGACGGGCGTTTCCTGAAAGAGCAGACGCGTTATCGCGAGCTTGGTGAGCAGGGGCAGAAGCCGGAGATCATGGTCATCGGCTGCTGCGATTCGCGAGTGGCGCCCGAGACGATTTTCGATGCGCGCCCGGGCGAACTGTTCGTGGTGCGCAACGTGGCCAACCTCGTTCCGCCGTGTGAGAACGACAGCCTCAGCTACCATGGCACCAGCGCAGCCATCGAGTTTGCGGTGCAGGCCCTGCGGGTGAAGCACATCGTCGTGCTGGGTCATGCCAGTTGCGGCGGTATCCGCGCAGTGGTAGAGCAGGCCGGGCCGCTGTCGCCTGGCAACTTCATCGGCAAGTGGACGTCGCAGATTGCGCATCTTGAGGCGCAGTTGGGCAAGCCAGGGCCCGACCTCGCCGCGCACCTGCGCAGGATGGAGCTCGCCGTGGTCGAGCACAGCCTGAAGATGCTGATGACTTTCCCTTGCGTGAGCACGCTGGTCGGGCGTGGCAAGCTGCAGCTGCATGGCGCATACTTTGGCGTTGCCACCGGGCAGCTGCTGATCCGCGATTCGCAGACGGGCGAATTCGTGCCCTGCGTTCATGCGCGCGACGCGCTGTCCTGAGGCATCCGGGGCGAAGCTGTCTGGTATAAGTACGCAACAGCGCGATCATGCGCCATGGCGACAATAGCCAACCTCGAGGAGACAACCGCATGACTCATTCCGGCTCCCGCGCGCCACGTGGCGCAGACGAGACCGCCATGGGTGGTGGGGCATATGTGCCCCCAATTGGGCCCATGGGCTACATGCGCCTGCTCTCGCGGTATCGCGGCCCTTATCCCACCGCCGATGGGTACCTCTCGATTGTCGTATATACGGATGCCCAGTGGCGCGCGTTCACGCAGCTCGTCGGTCGCGCCGACATCCTCGATACCGACCCCCGTTTCAAGGACATTGCCTCGCGTAACCAGCATGCCGAAGTCATCGGCCAGTTTCTGGCAGAAGTGCTGGCCACCCGCACGACGGCCGAATGGATCGAGCTGCTCAGGCAGGTCGATCTGCCCGCGTCGCCGGTCAACGGCATCGACGACCTGCCTGACGATCCACACTTGAAAGCCATCAACCTGTTCGAAGAGCATGAGCACCCGACCGAGGGGCGGGTGAAGCTCACGCGCTTTCCGGTGAGGTTTGCGCGCACGCCGGCCACGATTCGCCGCCTTGCGCCCAACCATGGGGAGCATACGCGCGAGATGATGGCCGAGTTCGGCGTACAGCATACTGACGCGCGCACGCCGGATTGGTGAGTCGACTGTACAACGTGCATGGCACCCGAGGTGGCCTGCAACGTAACCCAGACCCCCATTCGAGGCCAAACCGCCTACAATTAGACGGATTGCCCCGTCAAGGCAGGTCCCGTGTCTCTGGTTTCGTCACCTGATCAACAGCACCGTCCCATGCCCGTTTACGAAATCCGTCATCCCCTGATTCGTCACAAGCTTGGCCTCATGCGTGAGGACGGGCTCAGCACCAAGAGTTTTCGCGAGTTGGCACAAGAGGTTGCCGCTTTGCTGACCTACGAGGCCGCCAAGGATCTTCCGCTGGAAACCTATACCGTGCAGGGCTGGTGTGGGCCGGTGCAGGCCGAGCGGCTGGCTGGCAAGAAGATTACCGTGGTGCCCATACTGCGCGCGGGCATCGGCATGCTCGACGGTGTGTTGAGCCTGATTCCTGCGGCACGCGTCAGCGTAGTGGGCATTGCACGCAATGAAGAGACGCTGCAGGCGCATACCTACCTCGAGCGGCTGGTCGGTGAGCTCGACCAGCGCCAGGCGTTGATCGTCGACCCGATGCTGGCCACAGGCGGGTCCATGGTGGCCACCATCGACCTGCTGAAGGAAGCAGGCTGCAAAGAAATCCGGGCACTGGTGCTGGTGGCCGCGCCCCAGGGAATCGAGCACGTCACCAGCAAGCACCCCGATGTCACCATCTACACCGCGTCGATCGACGAGGGGTTGAACGAGCACGGATACATCGTCCCGGGCCTGGGCGATGCCGGCGACCGCATTTTTGGCACGAAGCAGAAAAGCGTCTGACCGCGCATCCGCCACGACGTGGCACCGGGGCCACACGCTGGTGGCGGGCCGGTGTTTCTCCAACAATGCCGGCCATGTCGTGAAACTGGCGGCGCAAGCGGAGGCACGGCGTTTGCGCCCATCCTGCGAGAAGAAATCAGAATAACGGCTGGATTCCATCTTCACGCATCGGGTTTCCTTATTCCGTAAAATAACCCACCATTTCCGTTCTGGCGCGATGCCGAGGGAAGAATCTGAGCCTCCTCCGTATTCGGTTCGTCATGTCATCAGGCGAAACGTTAATTGTGAAGACATTAACGTGACAACCTGGCCATCTTGTTTCAATATGTTAGAATCGGACCGATGAGCGATTATTACCCAACAATTAATGTTGGGTTCTGCTTGTTTATTGCAATTCCAATCATCGGGATACCTGGAGGGACTATCTACATGCGTCTGCAACTTGGAAAACTCGTTGCTGCATGCGCGCTTGTCGTGCCAATGACCATGGTGGCTGCGCCGGCACAAGCTGCCTATCCCGAGCAGCCCGTGCGGTGGATCGTGCCGTATCCGCCTGGCGGGGGCTCCGACGCTGTCTCGCGCATGTTGGGCGAGACCATCACGCGCCAGAGCGGCCAGCCCGTGAATGTAGAGAACAGGCCCGGCGGCAGTACCTCGCTGGCGGCAGCAGAAACCGCCCGCGCGAAACCGGATGGCTACACGGTATTGTGGGCCGACAACGCCACCCTGGTCTTCAATCCCGCGCTGTACAAGCGTCTGAGCTACAACCCCGAAACCGACCTGGCACCCGTGGCATTGCTGGGCAGCTTTCCCATGGTGCTCGTGGTCAGCCCCGACTCGGGCATCCGCAATCTGGACGACCTCATCGAGCGCGCGCGTGCCGAGAAGAAGCGCGGCGGCCTCGCATACGCATCGGCAGGCGCGGGCGGTGCGCATCACCTGGCCATGGAGCTGCTCAACTCCGAACTTGATCTGGGCATGACCAGTATTCCGTACACCGGGGCTGGCCCAGCGCTGGCCGATCTGGCCAAGGGGCAGGCGAACGTCATGATGGTAGACATTGCTGCGGGGGCGCGATCCATCCAGGAGGGCAAGGTCAGACCGGTCGCGGTTGCAAGCACGAAGCGCTTGCCTCAATTGCCGGATGTTCCTACGTTTGCAGAACTGGGCTATCCGAACATCGTGGCTTCGGTATTCGCCAGTGTGGCAACCACCGGCGGTACGCCCGGCGAGGTCATCCAGGAAATGCATCAGGCCATCGTGAAGGCATTGAACGAGCCTGCCGTCATGAGCAAGCTCACTGCGCTCGGCATTCAGGGCGTGGGTGATGCTCCGCTGGGAGCCACGCCCGAGCAGATGCAGGCCATGCTGCAAAGCGAACGTGCACGTTGGCAAAAACTCATCAAGGATCGCAACATTTCGCTGGATTGAGCCACGTCCCCATCGGGAGTCTTTCGCCCACGACCGGACTGCGCGCGCGGGCAATCCGCCCGTCAGGTTCAGGGTGCAAACTCTCCAATGAAGATCGTTGGGTCGACGCGCACGTCGTTGAGGCTGATGTTCCAATGCAGGTGGGGCCCGGTCGCCCGACCGGTGGCGCCCACCGCACCTATCCTGTCGCCGCGCTGCACTTCGGCACCCGGCTGGACGTCGATGGCAGACAGATGGCAGAACATGCTGATGAGGCCCTGCCCGTGGTCGATGAAAACGGTCTTGCCGTTGAAGAAATAGTCGCCTGTCAGTATGACTCGACCGCCGGCGGGTGCCCGCACCGGCGTTCCCGCGGGCGCAGCAATGTCCAGGCCCGAGTGCGGGTTGCGTTCCTGCCCGTTGAAGAAGCGCCGCAGACCGAAGGGGCTGCTCAGGCGCCCGGGCACGGGCCTGTCCATCTGCAGATTGCTGGGCATGCGCGGTGAGAACGTGCGGTAGGCCTGCTGCTGTTCAGCCAGTTCGCGCCGTATGCGCTCAAGGTCGTTGGGATTCGGGTCGACCAGGCGCTGGTTCTTGAGCGTGATGTGCTGTTCCGTGTAACGCCGTATACCCACTTCAAAACTGACCCGTTTGCGATCCCGCGCTGTTTGCACGGTGATCTGCTGCCTGCCTTTGGGCGTCTTGAGGGGAATGCCGACGATGGCCAGCCAGTGGCCCTGATCCTGCACAACCATGACGGGCCGGTTGGCGTACCACGCTTGCGGACGCCCCGCGCCGGTGCCCAGATCGATGACCGCCACACCGCCGGGTACAGGGCGATGCAGAAGGCGCGCGAGAAAGCCATCGTAAGCGGGGCGGGCGGCCGGGGTGCTGGCCGCTGACGCTGAGCCCGAGCGGGTTGGCGTTACCTCGGCGGCGCGCGCAGACGGCTTGTTCCCCGCAGTGGGTTGCGTGGCGAGCTGGTTTGCGCCGGCCAGCATCGGCCACGCGACCGCGACGGCAATGACGGCGCATTTCTTGAGAGAAATCAAGGCGAAAGAGCGCACTTCAAGGTGAAACTGGTTCATGTGCAACGATGCTGACATTGGGCTGGCCGCGGTACGTCGACACCACGTGTGCGGCATGGCTTGTCCTGCTTCCGGCATTATCGCCGTGTTTTTCCGTGTACCGGTTGCTCAAACGGTGGGGGAGCGCGGTAGACTTGCCCCGGAAGCATCCGCAAAGTCTTGCAGTCCTGTTCTTTGAGGTGTTCATCGACCGCATCGCAGCGGTCATAGGAGTGTCTTGTATGAAACTTCGCCGTCATTTCCTGGCCACGCTGGCTGCCTTGCCGTTCGCCATGACTTTGCATGCGGGCGCGCAAGCCGAAAGCACCTTCCCGAACAAGCCCGTACGCATCATCGTACCCTTTGCCCCGGGCGGTACTACCGACACGGTGAGCCGGCGGGTAGCACAAGGCTTGTCCGAGCGCTGGGGTCAGCCCGTAGTTGTCGAGAACAAGCCCGGTGCGGGCACGACCATCGGGGTGAATACCGTGGCCAAGGCGGATCCGGATGGCTACACCTTGGGTACCGTCACCGGAAGCTTTACGGTGAACCACAGTTTTGTGCCCAATCTGCCTTACGACAGCAAGAAAGACGTGCGCGCCGTAGCACGCATGGCGGGTTCCGACCACGTGCTCGTGGCCCATCCTTCGGTTCCTGCAAATAATGCAAAGGAGCTGGTCGAGCTGATCAAGCAGAAGCCGGGGCAGATCTCGTATGCCTCGTTCGGTAACGGAAGTTCGGCGCATCTGGCCGGAGAAATGCTGGCGATGTTTGCTGGCGCGCCCATGCTGCACGTGCCCTACAAGGGGCAAACGCCGGCCATGACCGACGTGATCGCGGGGCAGGTGAATGTCATGTTCGCCAACCTGCCCGAGGCCATGCCGCAAATCCAGGCGGGCAAGCTCAAGCCTCTGGGTGTGGCGGCCAGCAAGCGCTCGGAGTTCGCGCCCGACATTCCCACCCTGGCCGAGCAGGGCATCGAAGGCATCGTGTCCAGCTCATGGAACGGACTGATCGCCCCGGCCGGTACCCCGGACGAGATCGTGGCCAAGATCAACGAAGACGTGAACGCTGTCCTGCAAGACCCGAAAGTGCGCGAAGCCTTTGCGGGGTCGGGCATCACGGTCACGCCCGGCACGCCGCAGGAGTTCGCGGAATTCCTCGAAAAGGAAATGGATCACTACGGTGAGGTAATCCGCAAGGCCAACATCACCGCAGGCTGACCTGCACCTGGCCCGGAGCCTACGCTTCGGTGGCATGACCGCGACGCGCGGCTCGTCTACATGCACTGGTATGGGGCGAGCCGCGCTCTTTGTTTGGGCACGGCGGGGTCATGCCGTCATATGGTTCGGCCTGACGCGGCCAGGGCCACGCAGGAACGCACCTTGGTATGGCTCTTGCAGTGGCCACGGACAGCACTCCGGCCGTGGTCCTGATGCGAGAGTCGGGTCGCCCGACCGGGCTGGCACGATGCCGCATGGGCGTACATTCATGCACCCCGTTACCGCACAAGGCAGACCATCATCATGGACGAAGTCATGCAGCAGCCGGCGCCCCTGGAAGAAGTTGCGGCCTACATGCGCGCCCACGATCTGTTGCTGGTCACAGGCGAGTCGTGCACCGCGGGGCTGATCGCCGCCCGTCTGGCCGATGTGCCGGGCGCGGGGGCGCTGCTCGACTGCGCCTTCGTCACCTATTCTCCCGAGTCGAAGCGGCGCTGCCTGCAGGTAGACCCTGACACCATGGAACGGTTCAACCTCACCAGCGAAGCCGTCGCGCGGCAGATGGCGATCGGTGCGCTCGCTCACAGCGGCGCCAATGTGGCGGTAGCGAATACCGGGGTGGCCGACTCGACCGACCCGGACGTCCCTTCCGGCACGCAATGCTATGCCTGGGCGTTCCGGGACGCACGGGGCGTCATGCACCTGTTCAGCGCGACGTGCCGTTTCGGAGGTGACCGAAACGCCATTCGCGAGGCCAGCGCCGATTATGCTTTGGGGTGCATACCCTACTATCACCAATTATTTGCTGCTTCTTTGAGGAGTACCCATGACGGATGAAGATCGTCTGGCCATACAACGCCAGATCGCGCGCGAGCTCGGGGTGACGGAACGGTTCGATGCCGAGCAGGAAATCGAGCGGCGCGTGACCTTCCTGGCCGACTACCTGCGCCGCACCGGGCTGAAGACTTATGTGCTCGGCATCAGTGGCGGCGTCGATTCGCTGACGGCCGGCTGCCTGGCGCAACGCGCGGTCGAACGGATACGGCAATCGGGGGGCGATGCACGCTTCATCGCCGTACGACTGCCGTACCACGTCCAGGCCGACGAGGAGGATGCCGAAGCCGCCGTGCAGACCATCGAGCCCGACGCGGCGTACGTAATAGATATCAAACCCGCGACAGATGGGCTGTATCGCGCGCTGATGGCGGCCGAGATCGGGTTTCGGGACATGCATCATGAAGACGTGGCAGTGGGCAACATCAAGGCGCGCCAGCGCATGGTGGCCCAGTACGCGATCGCCGCCGCCTACGATGGTCTGGTGATCGGTACTGACCACGCGGCCGAGGCCTTGATGGGGTTCTTCACCAAATATGGCGATGGCGCTGCCGACGTGGTGCCGTTGACAGGGCTGAACAAACGACGCGTGCGTGCCCTGGCGGCTCGCCTGGGTGCGCCCGAGCGGCTGGTGTGCAAGGTGCCGACGGCCGATCTGGAGGCCCTCAAGCCACTTCGGCCCGATGAAGACGCCTTCGGGGTCACTTACGAGGAAATCGACGATTTCCTGGAGTGCAAGCCGGTGTCCGAGCGGGCTTTTGACATTATCCTGCGTACCTACCGGGCCACGGCGCACAAGCGGGCGCTGCCCGTAGCGCCCTGATTGACCGGTATTGGTCCGGCACGGAAGGCCCACGGCGGAGTCGGCGCACCCGGGAGGGCGGGGCTGCGTGGCGGTCTCGCCCTGCCGGCGATGTAACAGAAAAGTCACAAGCCCCTTGCCCGCCACGCAAAAATTTGCGTTTTTGTGATTGCCGTCACAGCGCATTCTTCAAGAGGTTTCTAGACTACGCGGAACACGGATGAGTAGTCTGGGCGCCCGTACGGGCGGGGACAGTGTCCGTATTAACCCTCTGGAGAAACACATATGGCCGTCACTTCTTTGAGCATCAAAGAGCAAGTGGCTTCGGTATTCCTGTCGTACTTTGGCCGCGCGCCCGAGTACGAAGCCATGGCGCACTATGCCGGCGAGCTGGAACTGCTGCTTGCCAACCACGATGCGGACACCGCTTACAAGCTGCTGTCTGCCCAAATTTATATTGATGGCGTCCGTCACGGGGAAGTGCCCGCCCCGGCCGGTATTTCCAACGAAGAGTACGTCGAGCTCGTGTACCGGAACGTCTTCGGCCGTGAAGCGGACGAAGTAGGTCTCGAGTACTGGACCTCGATGCTCGACGAAGGTCAGCACACCCGTGCCGAACTGGTTGCGCTGCTCATCAACGCCGCCCTCGACAATCCTGATGATTCGCGCGATCGCGACTACATCATGAACCGCACCTACGTGGCGGTCGAGTTCGCGAAGTGGGAAAACTCCAATCCCCAGATCCTCGGCGACCTCGAATACAACGCCGCCCAAGTGCTGGAAGGCGTCAACGAATCGCCGGCGTCGGTCGAAGCCGGTCTCTCCAAGCTGTATGAAAACGCGGGCGAGCTGGGCCGCACCTACGAGCTTACGCTCGAGCGCGACGTCATCACCGGCAACGACGGCAATGACGTGTTCGATGCTCCGCTGCAAGTCACGGTGGGTGGCCTGGTTGCCGCTCAAACCCTGCAAGGCCAGGACGTGCTCGATGGCGGTGGTGGCTGGAACACGCTGAACGCTGAGCTCAACTACACGGGCACCAGCTGGGATCCCACCATCAAGAACATCCAGGTTTACAACCTGACCGCCGTGAGCGGCGTGGTCGGCCCCCTCCTGCAAGGTGGTGCTCTCGACCTCAATCGTGCCGAAGGCTACGAAGAGATCTGGAACGTCAACTCGCGTGCCAACCTGACGGTGTACAACGTCCGCACCGATGCTGACGGCGATGCGCCCGTCCTCGGCCTGCGCAACGTCATGTTCGACACGGTCTTCACCGTCATCTATGACGCCGGCGTGCCTGTTTACGAACAGACCGTCATCGCCGACCGCGTTGGTTCTGTTGATGGCGACGTCGAGCTCAACATCAACGTTCCGGATACCTTCATCGATGTCCTGAACCTCGAAGTCTCCAACGGCGTTTACCTGTACCTGACTGACGACGCTGCCGACATCGACGACCTGAACATCGTCGGTACCGACTACGCCGAAATTACCGCCGACGACGACTTCCTGTTCCTCGAAAACCTCGACGCCACTGGTCATGATGGCGGCCTGGTGATCGACATCAGCGGCACCATCTTCCTTGAAAGCGCCCGCACCGGCGCTGGCAACGATGCCGTTCTGGTGAACAACATTGTGCTGGATGGCAACACCGTCATCGACCTCGGTGGTGGTCACAACGTGCTGGGCATCGAAGCCTACACCGGCGTGTTCGATGCTGACGACATTACCAGCCTCGACTTCAACACGACCTCGAACGTGCAGATCCTGTGGTTCGACAGCGAAGTCGAACTGGATGACAACGCCGTTCTCGACTTCGACGGCTTCGACGTCCCGCCCGCCATCGTCGTGTTCGACGAAGAGGTGGATGGCAATGGCTTCGAACTGGCGCTCGCCAACGCGGCCGAGTCGCTGACCATCGAACTCAATGACGATCTGGGCGACATCGTGCTCGATACGGGCAACGTTGTGGACCTCGTCATCAACAGCTTCGCGCTGGACGGCATCATCGACATCGATGACCTCACCGGCGCCTCGCTGGAAACGCTGACGGTCAACCAGATCGTGGGCGTTGGCGGGTTTGTCTGGATGGACATCGACGCCGACACGGGCCACGACGTGACGCAACTGCGTGACGTCACGGTCAACGCGACCGGTACTGCCGTTGTCGAGCTCGAAGCCCTGAACGCCGACGTTGACAACTTCGACAACCTGACCAACATCGCGGTAGCCGCGGGTGGCGATGCCGTGCTGCGTCTGCAAGGTACGGCTGGTGTGGTCGAAGTGATCGGTCAAAACCAGATCGACCAGATCACGATCACGACCGGTGGTTCCGGCAGCCAGGTCGGTAACATCGTCTTCAACAGCAGCAGCTTCCCGTCCGGCGTCATCAGCACGAGCTACTCCGCCACTGGTCTGGAGCTTCCGCGCTCGAACTGGGCTGCCCTCGACGTGGCTAGCGACCTTGCTGCGGGTTCCAGTGGTCTGTTCACCGCAACCGTTCCGACGCTGCTGGGTATCCCCACGTCCAACGTCATTACGGTTGAGTGGGCCGACTATCAGCAGCACCTGATTGAGGTGTTCAGCCAGAACGCCACTTCCGGTTCGCTAAACTCCGTTTCTGTCGTGACGGTTCAGCCTGGTATCGAGCCTGTTGAGATGCAGCCGGGCGAAGGCTTCGAAGCCCTCGAAACCATTGAAGTGATTGGGGGTGAGGATGCCATCGTCGAGCTGGAAGACGTCTATGGCAGCTTCTTCCTCGACGTCACTGCTGGCGAAGACGCCTGGGTCGACCTGTGGAACACCCAAGCCGTATCCGTCACGGTGACCGCCGGTGACTGGGCAGACATTGATGTCGGTGGCGACACCATCGGCAACTGGGATCTGGTCGATGTGACCGTCGATGCCAACGCCGCTTGGGTCACCCTGGAGGATGCGCTGTACAGCTTCTGGGTGCTCGACGTCACGAATGTTGACAGCTACCTGTACGTCGACACGGAAGATGCCGAGTTTGGCCTCCTCGCCACGGGTGAGTACATCACCTACCTGCTGGGCAACACCGGCGACTACGACGATCTGACTGTTGACGTCGATTTCTGGGGTAACCTGGCTGCCCGCGAACTGTACGCGTTCGTTGGCGACGACATCCAGAACGTCGTCATCAACAACTTCACGGCTGGTGCCGACCCGGTCTACGGCGACCGCATCGACCTGTCCTCGTTCGGTTACACGAACGCTGGCCAGCTGGTCTTCACGACCGTGGGTGCGGACCTCGTCATCACCGACCTGGAAGGCGGCATCGATGGCTTCTCCGGCTCGATCACCATCGTTGGTGGTGCTGCGGCCGCGGACGACATCGCGCTGTACAACATCATCTACGCGTAAGCTTGCGCGTCGGTTGATTTTGTAGCCTAATGGGGCGGGGAGTGCTTCGGCCTCCCCGCCTTTTTCTATTTTTGGGGCAGACTATGTCCGCAGCACGCTACACTCCACTCATATTCAGCCGGCACCGCAACCTGCGGCTGATTGATGCACCCGATTTCCGGTTTGCCGCCAAGGAAACGCTCATTCCGTTCATCATCGACGAAGTTGCCGATATTGCGCGTGAATACCCCATCGTGTTTCCCGACAACGGTAGCCAGTTGCCCTGCGCACTCGTTGGTGTCGAGCGCGAGGCCAATGCTTACGTGAGTGCAGATGGCCAGTGGCGGGCGCGCTATGTGCCCGGGCATGTGCGGCGACATCCGTTTTTTCTGGGCAAGGTTCCGGACACAGCGGAAAACCCGCAACCTGCGAACGCGACCGAGTACGTGGTGCTGATCGACCAGACCTCGCCGCTATTGTCCGAAACCGAGGGTGAGCGTATCTACACGGAGTCGGGCGAACTGCAGCCAGTAGCAGAACGCAGAACGAAGCTGTTGAAGCGCATACAGCAGCGGATGCCCGTGACGCGCAATCTGGTGCAACTACTGGAATCTTACGGCTTGCTGAAGGGTCACGAGATTACCTTCAGCAAAGCGGGCGAGCCAAAACGCGTCGTACGCGGCGTGCGTTTCGTGGATGGTGAACGCCTGAAGTCTCTTCCTGCCGACGCCGTCTACGACCTGTTCACGAAAGGCGCGTTCCCGCTGATCTACGCGCATGGGATCAGCCTGGCGAACCTGCGCTGGGGTCCGCTGGCGGGGTTTGGCATCAAGCCGTTTGAGGAAGAGGCGCAGATCGAGGACATGCTGAATTCAGACCTGATCCGGTTCGACTCCTTCAAGTAAATACCGACGATCCAGCCCGGTTTCCTGCCGTAGACATCGCGGGGTGCCAGCGGCGCATTCACCGTGCAAGGCTGACAGTAATGCAGGGCCGCATATGCGGCCCTTATTTGTTCGTGCAAGAGCTGAAGGCCGTTGCAGGAAAGTAGCGTACGGCGACTTCGAGCAGACGCGAGTGCCGGCGAGCCTGCCTGGGTACACCTCGAGAACACGCAGGCAGTGGCTGTCTCGGTCATGGCTGGTGGGGCGTGAACGCGTTGCAGCTGATTTTGTAGTCTAATGTGGCGGGTGCCGCTGGCGTCCCATCACGCCAGTTTTTCATGTAGTTTGTTATAAATTTGGCGGCCCGCCCAGGGCGCATTCGCTTCAATACAGGATAAGTTCTTATGACGAATCGGGAAAAAGTAAACATTGCAGGTCGCGAGTACTATCTGGATGAGTTGTCCGAGCACGCCCGCGCCCAGGTAACCAACCTGCGTGTCGTAGCTGAAGAGATCCGCAAGATCGAACAGAAGCTGGCCATCTACAAGACTGCCCAGGCTGCCTACGCACGCGCCCTGCGCGACGAACTGGCCAAGCAGGAGGGCGCGCCGGCCGTATCCCACTGATACGTACCTGCACCTGCAAACGAAGGACGTCTCGTCGTGTCGCGGCGAGCCTGGGGTCCGGCTTCCAGCAGGCGATGAGTGCGGATGTTGAAGCATCGAATCGGGACGAGATGAGTAATACCAGGGTCGAACTGAAACGGGTCACGACACAGTATGTAGTTGAGGAAGACCGCGTTCGTCTTGCCGGCGAGGTCGATGGTGGCGGCGTCGTGGTGCTCTGGCTGACGCAGAGGCTGCTGAACCGGCTGGTTGCGCCGGTATGCGCCTGGCTGGAAAAGTTGCCTGCGGTATCGGAGGTCAGCGATGCAACATCCAGCGCGAGGCCGCCGATTGACCCTGCGCAGCGCCTGAAGCAAAGTTTTGCGCAGGAGGCCGCACGGGCAGCGTTGGTACGCCAGCCGCCCGTGGCGGCAGAGTCTGCCGGCTCCGAGTGGCTGGTGATCTCGGTGGATATCGCGCGCGGCGAGCGTCTGTTGCGGCTGACCTTCAAAGGCAAGGCCGGCGAGGCCATCAACCTGACACTTCCGCGCGAACCACTGCGCCAGTGGCTCAGTATTTTGTTCCAACAATATCAAAGCGCGCAATGGCCCATTGCCGCGTTTCCCCTCTGGGTGCGTACGGCGCCACAGCGCGCGCCGGTGCCTCCGTCGGTGCTGCATTGATCGCCATCAGCCAGTTCGTCAAGCGAACCGTCATCGCACTGGCATCACGCGCAACAGTCGCCCGGAGCCCGCACTTTCTTCTCCTCATGTAGCCCACGCCGCGGTGGGGCGTATCGGCTGGGCCTTGGCTTGCGGAAAAAGCCGATTCGGTTCCACGCGATGCTGCCACAGCCGCGCCCCGGGTGATTTCCCCAACCAAATAATTGCCCAAATTGGACGGTTCTGCGCTAACCTTTGGTTTCAAATGCGATGGCTTTCGTAACTGACCGTGGTTGCACATCCAAGAGGAGGAACCCCCGATGGCCTTCAACACGTCAGATTCCGAAGTACTGTTCGAGCATCCACTGGTTGCGCTCTACCTCAGCCATTTCGACCAGGCCCCCGAATACGCGGTGTACCGGCACTATGTCGACGTGCTCGAGGATCTGATTGCGGAATACGAGGGCGATCCGGCCTGGATTGCGAATGTTTCCAAGGCGCTGTCCACCGTCATGTATTACGACAGCGGAGCGGATCCCAACATCACCAATGAAGCATATGTGACGCTGTTGTATCAGCGCATGCTGGGTCGTGAGCCCGATCCGGAAGGGCTGGCGTACTGGGTGAATGAACTTGCCAACGGGGCGAGCACGCGGGGCGAACTGGCCCTGGTGATGGCGGTGGCCGCCGCCTATGACGAGCGCGATGGCGACTATCTCAAGAATCGTGCTGACGTGGGGGTTGCCTTTGCCCATTACAACAACTCCAACGCCAGTATGTTGCCCTGGCAAGACTACGACGCCACCAGCATCCTGGATGGCGTCAATGAGAACCCCGACACGGTCATTGCCGCGCTCGACCGGCTGCCAGCCACTGCACCGCGGACCGGCGGCGTTTACGATCTCACCCCTGCCGCCGATACCATCCAGGGCACCGGGGGCGACGACCTCATCAACGCTTTCTGGGTTACCCGCACCGGCGAAGCCGCATCGACACTGACGGCTGGCGACTTCATCGACGGTGGCGGCGGCCACGATGTCTTCAACATTTATATCAACGTCGGCAATCATTACAACACCGTCATGCCGGCCGACGTCGTCATCCGCAATATCCATGTAGTCAACCTGTACAACGACGGCGCCGACATTTCCACGCTGACTGACGTTTCCAGGTACGAAGGCATCCACGAACTGTGGCAGATTGGTCATGCCTCGAAAGTCACCAGCCTGACGTCAGACGTCATGGCCGGGTTCCGCGACATCGGCATGGGCGAGCTGCTCGAGGTGGCCGTGGACGAGTCGGCCGACAGCGCCACGATCCGCTTCGAGAATGTCTCCGACTCCATCCAGGAACTGATGGTGTACGCCGACGACAGCGAGTTCGACACGTTCACGCTCAACCTGTCGGGCTGGCTGTACGGCGAACGTGGATACGGTACGCCCTATGCGCTGGTCACCCAGATTCTGAACGAGTCAGTCCAGACGCTGGTGGTCAACACCGAATTCGACATCGACCTGTGGGTGGGACAGGGGCCCAGAGGCGAGCAGGGCGAGGCCGTGACGGGGAACCTCTCCACTCTCGACGCCTCGGGCTCCTCCGGTGCCGTTACGGTATATGTGAACGGTCACGGTCTGTCGCGGATCCTCACGGGCGACGGCGACGACCTCATCATCTTCGAACCCTATCGCCGGATCACCCTCGACGATGAGATCGACGGGGGCGGCGGCATCAACGCCGTAGGGTTTGCGCAGGAATCGTTCAGCAGTGAAGAGTACGAAGCCATGCGCAACATGCGGAACATCGATCGCGTCGCGTTCTCGCATCCGTTCGCCGTGGTTGAAGCCAGCGAGCTGAGCCCATACAAGCAGATTGCGGTAAGCAGTGGCGCGATCGCGCTCGACGACTCGCCCAACCCCGAAGTGATGCTGTCGGAAGTGCTGGTGTATGACCTGGCCGCAGACCAGATGCTGCATATCCTCGCCATGGACGAGCACGAAGAGCATGCAGGCTACGTGATTCTGGTGGACGCGGCAGCCGATGTTCACGTGAACATGGTGAACTGGTATCTTGCGCCAGATGCGGGTTCGTATCTGGTGGTGACTCCTCCCGGCGACGCGCAGCCGCGCGGCACCCTGACGGTCAGTGGCGATGCTTGGCTGACCTACGATAACCGTGACGGGCTGTTCTCGGTGATCGACGCGCGCGATCTCGTGGCCGGCGGCCTGGACCTCAGCTTCTGGGAGACGCCCGACGCTGAAGTGCCCCAGACCGGGATGTCAAACCTCGTGGCAGAAGCCGTGCTGCTGGGCGACGCGGAAGACTGGATCACGCTGCAAGTGTCGTTCGACCCTGAAGTCATCAGCTCGTCCACCGTGGGGCTGATGGACATCATCCACTTCTTCAACAGTGGCAACGGCTCGGGCGATGTCGACGTCATCTTCGGCATCGACCGGTACGAGCTGCTCGAGCTGTCCGATCAGGTGACGACGCTGGACGAGGCGTTCGCCGAGGCGGCTGCCCGGTACGAGCGTGACCCGGACGGCGCGGTCAATGTATTGTTCTTCCATTTCGAAGATAATACCTACCTGTATGCCGACACGTGGGCCGACGCCGGTTCGGGCACGGTCGACGCCAACGACTTTGCCATCGCTTTCGTCGGCATCCATAACTTTTCCGACGATATCCTGTAGTTATCCGCAAGCGGCTGCCCTGCAGCCGCATTTTTTGTGCAAGAGAGGTCGATCATGGCCATCAATGTGCCCCACATCGAGGCCATCGTCGCCGCGCTGCATCTGGCGCATTTCGGATCCGCGGCGGATTACTTCGCGGCGCGTCACTACCTTGATCTGTTCGCCAGGCTGCTGGAAGAGCAGGGAGACGATCCAGCGGCGTTTCCCAACGCGGCCAAGGCCTTGAGCGAAGTGATGTACGCCGACCGTGGGGGTGATCCTGAACCCGACGACACGGTTTTCGTCAGTCAGCTCTACCAGACCATACTGGGGCGGGATCCCGACCCCGAGGGGCTGGGGTACTGGGTTGGCCAGCTGGCGTCGGGTGAGGCCAGCCGTGGCGAGCTCGCCTTGCTCATCTCTAACGCCGCGCGCGAGTACGAGCGTGATGGCGATTACGTCGAGCATCGGTCCGAGGTAGCCGGCACGTTTGCGTACTGGGACAATTCCAATCCGAGTCTGCTGGCGTGGGCAGACTACAACGCGGTCGACATCATGCAAGGAGTGAGCGAAGACCCAGCGAGCATGCGGGCGGCGCTGGACCGCCTGCCGACCGCGACTGCGCGTTCCGGCGAGATCTTCGACCTGACGCCGGAGCCAGACCTCATTGAAGGGACCGCGGGCGACGACGTCATCAACGCCTACTGGATCACGCAGGAAGGTCAGGTGGCCTCTACCCTTACCGAGGGCGACGTCATCGTCGGGGGCGGTGGGCGCGATGTGCTCAACATCTATGCCGACCCTTCGGGCAGGTTCAACGTGGATGTGCCACCGGCAATCGCCATCTCGGGCGTGGAGGTGGTGAACCTGTACGGTTACGTCGATGAGGTCAGCAAGCTGGCCGACGCTTCCTTGTACGCGGGTCTGGAAGCTCTGTGGCAGATTGGGGCCGCGTCTCCCGTCACCAATCTTGGGGCGGATGTGGTCGCAGGCTTCCGCAATCTTTCCGCCGGCTCCAGCGTCGAATTGTCGGTTGCCGAGTCGACCGATGCGGTGAACATCGTCTTCGACAATGTGTCCGGGGCACTGCTGCAGATCTTCATCGATGCTCAGGCCAGCGCGGCGGGCACCTTCACGGTGAACCTGTCGGGTTCGGTGCGTGCAGAGGACACCGACGACGCGATCTGGGCCAACCTGTGGCTCGGCGACGGGGTCGACACGCTGGTGCTCAATACTGACATCGACCTTAGCCTGTGGCTGAACGACATGGGGGGCATGCCCGAGGTCATCGATGCCTCGCGCTCCAGCGGCGCGCTCATGTACCGGGTCGATCCGGGTGTCCACACGGTGAGGTTCGGATCGGGCGACGACTTCATCGTCTTCAGCGATTTGCGGCCACTGACGCTGTCTGACAGCGTCGACGGAGGCGGGGGCTACAACGTAGCGGCGTTCTATCAGGCAACCTTTGACGCCGACGACTATGCCGCGATGCACAACCTGCAGAACATCAATCTTCTCGCCTTCCTCGAGAACTTCACCGAGTTCGATGCCGCGCAGCTGGCGCCGTACAAAGAGATTGCCGTCATCGCGGGCAGTCGGCTGGTGCCGGGCATCATCGGCGCGCAAGACCCGAACGAGAAGGTCACACACGCCATCGTGCACAACCTGGCTGCCGACCAGGAGCTCCAGATCTGGATGCTGAACTGGTATGAAGAACGTGCCGGGCATGTGACGCTGGTGAACGCAGCCGACGATATCTCCATCGTGGCGGTGAACGCCGTGGACGGCCCGGAATCAGGTGCCTATGTGATCATCGAGTCCAAGGCGAACGGGGCCGCCCGAGGAACGCTTACCCTTTCTGGCGATACCTGGCTGTCGTACGACAACCGTGACGGCATGTTCACCGTCATCGATGCGTCCGGGCTCGAGGGCGGCGTCGACCTCAGCTACTGGGAAAGCGTGGACGACGTGATTCCCGAAACGGGGATGTCCTCTGCCGTGCGCGAAACGGTCATTCTGGGCGCCGGTTCAGACTGGATTACGCTGGGCGTGTCGTTCGACGAGGCTGTGCCAAGCTCGTCCACCTATTTTCTGATGGACGTTATCGAGAACTTCAACAGCGTGGTAGACGGAGAACAGCCGCACGACCTGCTGCTGGGCATCACGCACATGGATCTGCTCGAGTTGCCCGATGACATCACATCGCTCACCGAGGCGTTCGAGCTGGCCGCGGCCAGCTACCAGCGCGGCGGGGAAGGGGAAGTCAACGTCCTGTTCTTCCATTACGACGACAACACCTATCTGTACGCAGACACCTTGGGTGAAGGGCAATTCGATGCTGGTGACTTCGCCCTGATGCTGGTAGGCATCCACGATTTCACGCAAAGCGAGCTGTACTCGTACCAGTCGCCTTACGCCTGACCCGGTGCGCGGCAAGCCTCGGCCTTCAGGCCGGGGAAGGATAGCGGGGACG
>ERZ777003.2176-NODE-2176-length-24326-cov-5.712867_pt1 | contig 24326 bp, 29 predicted proteins | sample MGYA00374956_ERZ777003 | MGnify/ENA primary metagenome ERZ777003 (study PRJEB29302, sample SAMN06268252) | bioreactor metagenome | isolation source: Joint BioEnergy Institute, California, USA | place: USA:Joint BioEnergy Institute, California, USA | collected... | reverse complement strand
GATTGCCGCCGTGCTGTCGTCGTCCAGCGCGGGCGAGCCGCTGGCGGCGGCGCAATGGGCGCGGCAGCGAATGGCGGGTGTCAGCGGACGCGAGCGCGGGAGGCAGCCGTGAGCGTCGCGGTCATGAGCCAGGTATGGTCGCATTCGCGGCACAAGGGCTCGGAGCTGCTCCTGCTCATTGCGATCGCTGATTTCGCGGACGACTCCGGCCGCGCCTTCCCATCGATCACTCGGCTGGCGCAGAAGGTCCGCCTGTCGCCGCGTGCGGTGCGGATGCTGATCCGCAGGCTCGAGGCGAGCGGCGAACTCACCGTCGAGCGCGGCTGCGGCCGGGGCCGGAGCAGCGTCTACCGGATCCGCGTCGGAAACGGTGAAGCGTACTTCCCCGTTTCCGACGCAAACGGTGATGAGTCCTTCAGCGTTTCTGCGGAAAAAGGTGAAGCGGATTTCAGTGATGCACGCTTCCCCGTTTCAGGAAACGCGGAAGCAGGCTTCACCCTTTCTGGCGGAAAAGGTGAAGAATCGCGTCAGAAAAAGGTGAAGCCGGCTTCACCCAGAACCGTCATTAGAACCGTCAGAGATATATACCCCACCCAGCCGCCGCCGCCTCCATCGCGGGCGCGCGCACGCGTGGAGGAGGGCCACCATCCCGGCCCCGACGCTGCCGGGCCGCGGCTGGCAGCGGACGGCGAAGGCGAGTCTCGCGACGAGCAGGAGCCCGACCGGCTGGCGCTGATCCGCGAGATGCAGGCAGCCGTCGAGGCGAGGGCGCGTACGCTCCGCGGCGAGCGTCGGCAGGCGCGGTTCGTTGCTCGGGCCAAGGCGATCATCGGCGGCGACGACTACACGGTCTGGCGGGACGGGCACGGCCGCGCCGCGCCATGGCCCGACCGGCCGAGGCTGCTCCGGCTCGCGCTGGCCCGCACGGAGGGCGAGGACGACCCCGACCTGCGGGCGGCGCTGCGCTACGTCGTGCTCCAGCAGCTCGACCCGGTGGAGCCGCCGACCGCGGAGGAGCTGCGCGGCCACCGCCCGCCGCCCGGGAGTGAGGCGGCGAAGATCCGCGATGAGTTGCCGCGCCGGAACGGGACGCATCACACCAGCGACCTCGTCCGCGTCGGCGTCTGGATGGCGGGCGACGACCCGGCGGAGCGAGAGCAGGAGCGGCTGGACGCCCTCGTCCGCAAGTGGGAGCAGGAGAACCCCGCGGAGGCAGAGGCGCTACGCGAGAGGATCGCCGAGGAGATGGCGAGCGATCCCGCCTGGCAGGGCATCGCCCGCGCCGCCCTGCCGGGCCTCGTCCGGAGCCGCTACCGGCTGGCCGTGCGTGACCTGCTCGAGCGGCAGGAGGTGGCCACGTGACGAACGTTGTCCAGCGGCTCGCCCAGGGCATGGGCGAGCGCATTTACGACCGCCTGGCCCGCGAGGCGCGGCAGAACGCGGTGATCCCCCGCCACGTCCGGGCCGCATACCGCTGGACGCCGCTCTGCGATGTGTTCCTCGACGCGCGCGGTCGGGTGTGGCACGCGGAGACGGACGCGTTGCGGCAGGCGCTGCCGCCGGACCCGGAGAAGCACGAGCGGATCCCGCCGCAGTTCTGGCACCCGCGCGCCCGAGCGCTGCACTCGCGCGAGCAGCACGAGGAGCAGCACTGGGCGCAGACGCTGGAGCGGGCTGACCTGGAGCTGGCGATACGGTGACTCATGACGACGGAGCTGAAGCACTGCGATGTGAGGCATGACGATCATCCACCCCACCGGCGAGATCCTGCACATCCTCGCCGACGCGGGCGTCCCGCACGACCGGCTGCACGAGACGGCGCGGCGGATCGCGGCGGCGTACAGCGAGGCGAACGAGGGCAGACCGGAGGCCAAGGAGGCGCCGGCGCCGGAGCCGGCGGGAGGTGCGCGATGACCCCGTACTACCAGGACGAGTACGTCACGATCTACCACGGCGACTGCCGGGAGATACTGCCTGCGCTGATCGGCGCCGGCGTCGAGGCGATCATCACCGATCCGCCCTACAACGCGATCAACCGGGACACAGCCGGGCTCCGGAAAATCGACAAGGGCCGCGCGGACTCTGAGCCGGTAGACATCGACTCCCTGGCTCCGGTCTTCGCGCGCCTCGCCCGGGGCTCGGTATACGTCTGGTGCGCCCAAGAGCAGTTGTCACGCTGGCTCCGCGCCTTCCAGCGCGAGGGTATGACCACGCGGACGGGCGTTTGGTGGAAAACGAACCCGTCGCCCATGAACGGCGAGCATCTCTGGTTGTCCGCGGTCGAGCTGTGCGTATTTGCCCGCCATAAAGGCGCCGTATTCAACCTGCACTGCGCCGCACCGGTCTGGCGCTTTCCGATAGCCGCGCCGAATGGACATCCGACGCCGAAGCCGATTCCGTTGATGGCGGAGCTGGTGAGCGCAAGCACGCGCTTGAGCGATTTGGTGTTGGATCCATTCGCCGGCTCGGGGAGCGTGTTGATCGCCGCGAAGAATCTGGGCCGTCGCGCGATCGGCATCGAGATCGAAGAGCGATACTGCGAGATCGCGGCCCAGCGACTCGCGCAGGGCGTGCTAGATCTCGCGGTCGCCGGAGGTGCCGCATGACCCGCCCGCCCGTCATGCGCGTCCGCCGCGCCGCGCCGGAGAAGCGGCTGCAGCACCAGATCCGCCGCGCGCTTGAGATGCTCGGCTTCGACGTGACGAGCACGAGCCAGCCGCAGCGGGCGATGATGACCGCCGGGATCCCCGACCTCTACGCCCGGCACCCGCGGTGGAAGCTGAGGCTCTGGATCGAGGTCAAGACTCCGCGCGGCCGGGTGCGACCGGCACAGGCCGCGTGGATTGAGGCCGAGCGGGCCGCCGGTGGCCACGCGATCGTTGCCCGGTCGGTGGGCGACGTACTGGACGCGCTCAGAGAGCTCGGGGCGCCGATCGAGACCCACACAGGACGGTGAGAGATGACCAACGACACGACGCAGCACACCCCCGCCGACGTGCGGGAGCGAGTGGCGCGGGAGGTGTTCGCGCTCGACGCGAACTGGCGGCGAGAGTACTGGGACCAGTTCCGCCGGGATTTCCCGCGGCAAGCGCAGGCCTACTACGACACCGCCGACCGCATCCTCGCCCTCCTCCGCGCCCCGCGCGGCGAGGGGGAGGCGTGGTACGCGTTCCTCGCCGCGCTGGACAAGTTCGAGGCGGCGGCCAATCTCTGGGCCGATCCCGAGGGACCGACGGCCGCAGATATGGAGCGGCTACGCCAGTCGCGGCAGCGCGTGATCGAATGCGCCCGCGTACTCGCCGCCCTCCGCTCCGATGCGCAGGGGGAGGACCGTTGGGAGACCGACAGGAGCGAGAGCGATGACGAGTGAGGCGCTGGAGAAGATCGACCGGGCATACGATGTCGTGAGCGCGCTATGTGAGGGCAAGCGCGAGTGGCTCATGAGCATCCCAGCGCGCCCCGACCACGACCCTGACCTGATTATCGGCGATGCGCTTCTGGCGGCCAGAAACGAAATCGCCAGCCTTACCCGCGAACTGGAGGCGGCGCGCGAGCTGCTGCGGGAGCTGGCCGGCGGCGACGAGGCAGGTCTGGCATGGGATCGCGGTTGGCGCTGCGTGTACTGCGACAGTCGGGCGCGATACACGGTACTGCACGACGGTGACTGCCCGATCGTTCGCGCCCGCCGCGCTCTCGCTGCGGACACGGAGGGCGGGGCGTGAGCCGCACTCGCGCTGCACCCCATGCCACCGGGAGAAGACGCGAAATGATGAGCGATGGCGCGACCATTAGCGGTCTGTGAGTCGAGGTATCCGCGGTGCCCGCGCTGCGGCCATGTCCTGCACGGGATCCACGCCGGCGACGGGCTGATGTTCGCCCAATGTCGCTCGAAGGCTCGCCGCGCCCCTGGCCAGCCGCGCACCGGCGAGCGGTGCGGTCAGCACGTCGCGATCGTGGGGGCGAGCGTCGGCGTGTGCATTGTGGTGGCGATCACGCGGGATGAGTTCGACCGGCTCACGGCGGAGCGGATCCCGAGCGCCCGGGAGCTACTGCTCGAGCTCGGCGTGGTGCTCGGGCCGGCCTGAAGGCATTGCGGCGCGGACGTTTGCGACGTAGATTTCATGCAGTTGGCCAGCAGGCCCCCACCCGGCAATGCCGGGGCGGGGGCCTTTTGCGTAGGGAGGTATCGTGCCGTACAACCCACCGCGCCCGTGCGTGCACCCCGGATGTCCCGCGCTCGTGCGGGGTGGGAACCGCTGCACGCTGCATCAGCGAGAGCTCCGGCGGCAGGCCGACAGCCGGCGCGGCAGCTCAGCAGCGCGAGGATACGGCGCTGCATGGCAGCGTGCCCGGGCGCGCTTCCTCCGGGAGCATCCCTTCTGCGTCGAGTGCCGGCGCGAGGGGCGGATCGAGGTGGCCACCGTGGTCGACCATGTCGTCCCACACCGGGGCGACCCGGGGCTGTTCTGGGATGAGGGCAACTGGCAGTCGCTATGTGCTGCCCACCATTCGCGCAAGACTGGCATGGGGCTGTGATCACGCGGCGCGACGGCCCGGGGCCGGGGTCGATTTCTTCCAGGGGGGTGGGTCGCTAGACCGCGCCCCGCCTCGACTTCGCGGCTGTACGGGTTCGCCGCGGTTTTTCTGCGAGGGTGATTTTCGATGCCGGGACCGCTGCCGAAGCCAGCTGACCGCCGCCAGCGGCGCAATCAGCCGAAGCCGCTCAGGGTGATCCCGGGCGGTCTGGTCTGTCGCGAGCTCCCGCCTGCACCCGCAGGGCTGCTCAAGGCGACGCGCGACGAGTGGGAGACATTCTGGCGGTCCGACCTCGCGCGGCTCGTCCAGACGGAGACCGACCTCGTGGCGCTCGATCGGCTGTTCCGCCTGCGCGACGAGGAGCGGCGGGCGATGCGGGAGGCTCGGAAGGCGCGCCTCGTCCCGGGGTCGATGGGGCAGATGGTGCTCAACCCGCTACTCAAGTACGCGGAATCGCTCCAGAGGGAGATCCGCGCGCTGGAGGATCGATTCGGCATGACCCCGAAGGCGCGGATGGCGCTCGGGATCGCGTTCGGAGAGGCGGCACGGTCGCTTAGCGATCTCAACCGCATGCTGGAGTATGACGACGGCGACGACGCCGACGAAGAGGACCCGCGTTTCGCCGCAGTCTGAGGCCAGGCCGACGCTCGGCCCGTGGGTCTGCCGGTGGATCGAGCGGTTCCTCGTCCACTCGCAGGGCGACTACTTGGGCCAGCCGTTCCGGCTGCGGCCGTGGCAGAAGGCGTTCATCTACCGCGCCTATGAGCTGGAGCCGGACGGGTCTAGGCGCTACGACCGGGCCGTCTTGGGGCTCGGCAAGGGCAACGGGAAGACGGAGCTCGCCGCGGCGCTCGCGCTCGCCGAGCTCGCCGGCCCGGTGGTGTTCGATGGCTGGGAGCGGCCCGGGGTGTCCCGCCGACCGGTGCCGAGGACGGCGCCGGATATCCCGATCGCCGCCGCTTCGTTCGAGCAGGCGGACACGCTCTTCGCCGCGGCGAAGGCGATGATTCAGCATGGCCCGCTCGCGGACTTCTTCGAGTGCTGGGATACGGAGATCCTGCCGAAGGGGGCGCCGGGGCGGCTCTACCGCGTGGCCGCGGTCGCCGGGACCAACGACGGCCGGCGTCCTACGTTCTTCGTCGCGGACGAGCTGCACGAGTGGGAGGGGCGGAAGGAGCGCGTCTACCTGGTGCTCAGCAACGGCCGCGCGAAGCGCGCGGGGACGTGGGAGCTCGCGATCAGCACGGCCGGGTGGGACATCGGATCGCTCCTCGGACGACTGTACATCCACGGGAAGCGGGTGCAGGCCGGCGAGGTCGAGGATCCGAGATTCCTCTTCCAGTGGTGGGAGGCGCCGGAAGACCTCGACCTGTCGGACCCGGAGCAGCTTCGCCAGGCCGTGCGCGCGGCGAACCCCGCGGCGGGAGACTTCCTCCCCGAAGAGTCGATCATTCGCCGGTACTACGAGCTTGGGCCCGCGAAAGAGCATGAGTTCCGGCGATACTACCTGAACCAGTGGGCGAGCGCGCCGGAGCGGTGGCTGCCGGATGCCCTCTGGACCGCCTGTGCCGAGGACGTCGAGGTGCCCGATGGCGCGCGGATCGTGATCGGTTTCGACGGGTCATACAGTCGCGACTCCACGGCCGTGGTCGGCTGCATGCTCGGCGAGCGGCCTCATCTGTTCGTGATTGGGCATTGGGAGCGTCCGGCAGGCGCGGCCGAGGACTGGCGGGTGGACATCCCGGACGTCGAGGAGACGCTACGCGCCGCCTGCGCCAGGTGGGATGTTCACGCGATCGCCTGCGACCCGTTCAGGTGGCAGCGGACGATCCAGGTCCTCCTCGAGGCGGGGCTCCCGATGGTGGAGTGGCCATCGCACTCGGCCGTCCGGATGGCGCCGGCGTGTGCGGCGTTTGAGGATGCCGTGCAGGCCAGGCGGCTTTCCCACGACGGCGATGAGCGGCTGGCGGAGCACATCCGCAACTGCGTGGTGAAGATCGATTCGCGGGGCAAGCGGATCACGAAGGTGCATAAGGACTCGGAGCAGAAGATCGACCTCGCCGTGGCCGCGGTGATCGCCTACGACATGGCTACGCGGCACGCGCCAGAACCCGAGCTGAGCTGGAGGCCGCTGTGAAGATGCCGCGTTGGATCAGCCGGATCCGGAACGCGCTCACGATCAAGCGGACACGCGACGGCGACGGCTTCATCCCCGTCGGCGCCGACTCGCCGGCCGCCGTCGAGGCAAGGAACGCCAACGTCGTCATGGCTCCGCTCCTCTTCATCGGCCGTGCGTTCACGCAGGCCGAGCCTGTCGTGGAGCGACGGCGCGGCGGGATATGGCGGCCGGTAGAGGACCATCCGCTCGTTGGTCTCCTGGAGCAGCCGAACCCGTACTATGAGGGCGATTCGCTGATCAAGGCGCTGCTCATGTCCTGGTACCTGGACGGCAACGCCTACCTGATCAAGGTCCGTGACGAGATTCGGCGGGTGGTCGAGCTCTGGTACGCGCCCCATTGGACGGTCGAGCCGCGCTGGCAGCCCGGCGGAGGGTTCATCGACTGGTACGACTATCGGCCGGTGGATGGGCGGCCAGCGATACGGGTTCCCGTATCGGACGTCGTGCACCTCCGCTATGGGCTCGATCCGGACAACCCGCGGAAGGGCTTCTCGCCGCTCAAGAGCGTGCTCCGGGAGGTCATGACGGACGAGGAGGCGGCCAAATTCAGCGCCTATATCCTCCGCAACATGGGCGTTCCGGGCGGCGTGATCGCGCCGAAGAGCGACGCCAGGCCGCCGAAGCCCGAGGATGTCCAGGCGATGAAGGAGTACATGCAGAACTTCCGCGGCCACCAGCGCGGGGAGTGGCTGGTCGTCGGGGCCCCGACCGAGGTTTACCAGTTCGGCTTCGATCCGAATCGATTGATGCTCGGGCCGCTCCGCGACATCTCCGAGGAGCGGGTCTGCGCGATCCTCGGCGTGCCGGCGGCCGTGGTGGGCTTCGGCGCCGGGCTCCAGTCGACCAAGGTGGGCGCCACGATGCGCGAGCTGGTCCGCCTCGCCCGGGTAACATGCATCGAGCCGGCGCAGCTCACGATCTCGCGCCAGCTAGGCCGGCAGCTCCTGCCCGACTTCGAGGCGAGGCCGGAGCGTGCCCGGGTGCGATTCGATACGACGCACGTCCCGATGTTCGCGGAGGACGAATCGGAAAAGGCGGAGCGGATCGTCAAGATGGTCCAGGGCGGGATTCTGCGGGTCGACCGCGCGCAGGAGATGCTCGGCCTCGAGGTCGACCCGTCGCAGGCGGTCTACCTGCGGCCGTCGAGCGCCGTGGCTGTGGCGCCCGTGAATGAGCCCGCCCAGACGGACCCCACCAACCGCATCGCCGGCCTGATCGCCGGCGCCCATATGAACGGCAACGGGAGGACGAGCCATGCCGACGATGACTGACCGCCGGGCGCCGCGGTCCAGGCTGGCGTACCGGATCCATGCGACGGCCGACGATCGGGCAGAGATCCTGATCTACGACGAGATCGGATATGATCCCTGGTTCGACGCTGGCATCGCCGCGGAGGACATCGTCCGTGAGCTCCAGGCGATCAAGGCGCCACGGATCGACGTCCGGATCAACTCCGTAGGCGGGAGCGTCTTCGAGGGCAACGCGATCTACAATGCCCTCGCGCGGCATCCGGCCCACGTCGACGTATACATCGATGGGATCGCGGCGTCGATCGCGTCGGTGATCGCGATGGCCGGCGATCGGATCCACATTGCGGCCAACGCCTTCATCATGATCCACAACCCGCAGGGCATGGTCTGGGGTGAGGCGGCGGACATGCGGAAGATGGCCGATACGCTCGACACGATCCGCGGGTCGCTGATCGGGACCTACGCGCGGCGGACCGGGCAGCCCGCCGAGAAGATCGCCGCGTGGATGGATGAGGAGAGGTGGTTCAACGCGGAGGAGGCGGTCGAGTTCGGCTTTGCCGACGAGATCGTGGAGGGCCGCGAGATCGACGCGCGCATCGCCGCATGCCTGACGCGCTACCGGAATGTCCCGCCCGCGCTAGCCGCGCTGATCGAGGCGCGCGCGGCTGACACTCCGGAGCCGGAGCCGGAGGCCGTGCGGGACGTCGAGCCGGAGGATACCGGGGAGCCGGCCGGGCCTGCGGCGGAGCTCGTCGCGCTTGCGGCGGAAGTGGAGCGGACCCTGTACCGGACGGCGATGCTGTGATGGAGATTCGGTGCGGGAACTGCAGGCATTGGCTCGGCGAGAGTGCCGTGCCGCTCGTCTACATCGAGCATGTGGGCCATGGGACCGAGGCGCGCGTCGCCGCGCCCCGGGATCTTAGGCTCTGCAAGAGCTGCGGCCGGGTGAACGTATTCGTCGCCCGGGAGCACCTGAACGCGGCTCTTGCGCGCAGCGCGAAGGCCGCATAGATTAGTAGCAGACATTTCGGTACGGCCCTACCACGGTCGAAGTTGGACCCTCCGACGGCCAGACACGGCGCAACCCGCGCCGAGCCTGGCCGTCTTTGCATCCCGCGGCGGCCCTCGGCGCACAACCACGAGGGAGCCACGATGCCCAGCACGCTTTCCACCCTAGTCGCCAAGCGCGAGGAGCTCGACACCAAGCGCAAGGCCCTGGCCGACGTCTTCGAGGCCGCCGGCCCTGACCTCGACTTCAACAAGCCAGAGGTCCTAAACCTGCTCGGCGCGAAGGATAGCGCCGAGGCGGTCGAGAAGGTCCGCGAGCGGAACCGCGAGATCGAGGCGCTCTACGACGAGTGCAAGAAGCTCGCGGAGATCGAGGAGATCGCGAACCGCGTGGCCGGCGAGGTCGATCTCCCTGCAGGGCGGCGGATGGTGCACCCGGAGGCCAAGGCGCCCAAGACGCTCGGCGAGATGATCGTCAACTCGCAGGCGTTCCAGCAGTATCGGCAGACGCGGAATCCCGCCGCCGGCGAAATCAAGGACTTCGGCCTCAGCGAGATCAAGAACGCGCTCTTCCAGACCGGCGCGGGGTGGGCGCCGGAGACGACCCGGACGGGGATCGTCGTCGAGGCCCCGACCCGGCCGCTCCAGGTGATCGACATCATCCCGAGCGGCCGGACGAGCCAGGCCGCGGTCGTCTACATGGAGGAGACGACCCGCACGCACGCAGCTGCGGAGGTCGCCGAGGCCGGGCAGTATCCGGAATCCGAGTTCGTCCTCACCGAGAAGAGCTCGCCGGTGCGGAAGATCGGTGACTCGATCCCGGTCACGGACGAGCAGCTGGACGACGTCGAGGGCGTGCAGAGCTACCTCAATGCCCGGCTGATGTTCGGCCTCCGGCAGCGGTTCGACACGCAGGTCCTGGTCGGCGACGGCACCGCGCCGAACCTGCGCGGGATCCTCAACACCTCGGGGATCCAGACGCAGGCGAAGGGGACGGACGTTGTGCCAGATGCGATCTACCGGGCCATGACGAAGATCCAGACCGTCGGGCGCGCGATCCCGACGCACGTGCTGCTCAACCCGACGGACTGGGAGACCGTCCGGTTGATGAAGACGACCGACGGGATCTACATCTGGGGCTCGCCGTCGGAGGCTGGCCCGGAGCGGATCTGGGGTCTGCCGGTCGTCAAGGCGGAGGTGCTCACGGCCGGCACGGGTCTCGTTGGCAGCTTCCAGCCCGCGATGATCATGGCCTTTGAGCGCCGCGGGATCGACATCCAGGTCGGCTACGTGAACGACCAGTTCATCAAGGGCACGAAGACGATCCGCGCCGACATGCGGGTCGCCCTGGTGGTCTTCCGCCCGGCGGCCTTCTGCACGGTCACCGACCTCGCGGCCTGATGACTGCCTGATCCCCGACACCGCCGGGCGTGACGATGCGCCCGGCGGTCCGGGGAGGAAGGAGACCTGAGACCATGATCGTCGCGGATCGTAGACTCTGGCTCACCGCCGACCGGTCACGGGTCGTCGAGGACGGCGACCCGGCTGCGGCGTTCCTGCTCGCGTCGCAGGGGACGGAGATCCCGGTGGAGGAGGCCCGGCGGCTCGGGCTCTCGGTCGAGGCCGGCCGCGTCGTGCTGCCCGGCGCAAAGGGCGGCGAGGCGGTAGATGACGCTGGCGAGGCGAAGCACCAGAAGAAGGGCAAGAAGTGATGCGCGTCGAGCGTCCGGTCGGTCCGCCCGGCCCCGAGCCGATCACCCCGGAGGACGCGGCACACTACCGCCGCGTCGACGACCTGCTCGAGGAGGATCGCGCCGTCTTTGAAATGGCGATCCGCGCGGCCCGGGAATACGCCGAGCGGCGAACAGGACGGGCGCTCGTGGTCCGTGAATGGGAGCTCGTGCTGGATGGATTCCCGTGCGGCCCCATCGAGATCACCCGTGTCCCTGTGCACGTGGACACGATCCAGATCCGCTATGTCGATGCCGCCGGCGCTGAGCAGGTCATGGATCCTGCCGACTATGTCGTTGTCGATGGCGAGCCGGTCAGGGTCGCTTCGGCGCACGGCTGGCCCGCGACGCAGGCTGGCAGGATCGGCGCGGTGACGGTGCGGTTCGCTGCCGGGCCCGGCGATGATGACATTCCGGACATCCTCAGGTCCGCGATGCTGCTGCATATCGGCGATCTATATGAGCATCGAGAGGATACCATCGCGGGCGGGACGGTCACGCCGCGGCGCATCGTGGATATGATCTACGACGAGTACGCAGTCGGCAGGAGGTACGCATGAGGGCCGGCCGCCTGCGTAGTCGAGCCGTGATCCGCAGGCCGATGGAGACTCGTCAGCCACTCGGCGATGTCGAGACGATGTATCAGCCGGTTGGCATGGCATGGGTCGACGTCCGGCCGCCGCGGCGACTCGTTGCGAACTATGGCGCCGGCGAGGTCCCTGAGGGGCGCATGGAGGCCGAGCTCAGGGAACACATCGACGTTCGGATGCGCGACGTGCTCGAGATCGTGGCCGGCCCAGAGGCCGGCACGCGATGGCGCGCGGTCTCGCCGCCACACCGGCCCGGGGATGGATCGCTGGTCGTCTTGTTGGAGGTGTTCGAGGAGGAGTTGCAGTGATCAAGGTGAGGCTCACGGGCGAGGACATCCAGCTCTATCCGGAGCAGTTGTGGGCCGAGATCCTCCCGCGGGCAGAAGAGCGGATCATGGCTGCATCGGAGATGCTGGCGGACCGCGTGCGGGCAGTGCTCTCGCGCGTTGGCCCGCCGATCCGTGGCGGCCCGCCTGCAAAGCGGACTGGCGAACTGCAGCGGTCGATCAATCCGCTGCCGATCCGTCATTCGCGGACGAGTGTGAGTGGCGGCACCGGCGTATGGGTCGAGGATCGCGCTGAGCGCCATCGCATCGCGGTGAAAGCTGCCGCACTGGAATATGGCGGCACTGACAAGAAGGGCAGGGTCCACCCGCCGTATCCGTTTATGCGCCCGACAGAGGAGGCGCTTCGGCCCGCGATCTTGCGGATGCTGGAGGACCTGTGAGGTGGGATGCCGCGCTCGCAGCGCTAATTCGGATCGTCGAGAACGATGCCGAGCTCCTTGGCCTCCTCGGAGGGCCATATATCTACCGGAGCCGTGAGGTCCGGGAGATCAGGATCCCTAGCGTCGCATATACGATCATCGCCGCGACGCTCACGGAGACGACGGAATCGATCCTGACGCAGTGGGACATCTTCGCTGCGTCGATGGATGATCTGGTCGGGATCGAGCGCAGGCTACGCAGGCTGCTGCATTGGGTCGGCTGGCGCGATATCGACGGGGTGATGCTGAATTCCGTGTACGAGGCATCGCGCGATCATCCGCCGCCTGGCCCTGGCAGGTGGCACAGATCGTTGGATTTTCGGCACCAGCCTGTTCGGCACCGAGGCTGGTGAGTACGCCGCACCGCGGCATCACACGGAGAGGCAGAGATGGCCGTCAACTACACCCTGCAGGACCTGACCACGGTGCTCCGCGCGATCGGCCGCGGCGTGGTCTTCTACGCCGACAAGTGGAACGGCTCGACCAACCTGACGCTCGCCCACCTCGGTGATACCGAGGGCGAGATCACGGTCGAGCTGAACGAGGAGTACGTCCACCTGACGACCCCGGAGCTCACCGGCCAGGCGAAGCACAAGAGCTACGTCGCCGGCGAGGATCCCGTCGTGACGATCCCTCTCTTCCTCGCGGATCCCGCGCTCCGCTCGGTGGTCTCGCCGACCGGCAACGCGAGCGGCGGCTACCAGCGGCGCAGGCCCGTGAAGGAGCGGACGGTCGTGATCTTCCCCGAGGAGCTCTTCCTCAACCCGAGCACGGGGGAGTATGGCCAGCTCGTGTACACGGGCACGGCGTGGCAGGTCGACGGCCAGGCGCTCACGCCGGAGCAAGAAAAGCTCCTCGGAATGAGCGTCTGGTTCTGGCGTGGCTACTTCACGAAGGCGATGCCGCCGTTCCGGCACGAGGATGCCGGGAAGACGGTCGTGCCGGTGACGTTCCAGGTCATGCAGTCGGATCTGTCGACCTCGATCATCCCCGACGGCCAGCGGCTCTACACGGTCGGAGACCCCGAAGATGCCGGCATCGACATCCACCCGCAGGCATGACGCATGATCACGATCGAGAGGGTCTCGCCGCAAGAGATGCTGCGGCGCCATGCTGCCGCGCCCATTGCGGATGTGCCGACCACGGCGCGCGTGGTGAACACGGACAGCGTGCTGCAACTCCATGCGGTGCTGCCGTTCCGGTTCCGTGGCCGGGTGATTCCCGCCCGACCGCTTCCGTTCCGTGACGGCGTTCGCCTCATGGAGCTGGCAGAGCAGGCCGAGCGCGCGATGGAGCATGGCGACATGCGTGGCTATGAGAGCGCGGTCGGCGAGGCAATGGACATCTGCTGGAGGAACGCCGGTCCGCCGTGGTTGCCGCGGTGGGTGCAACGGCTGCGCCGCAATCCATTCCAGCGCGCGAGCGCAGCGGAGGTGAGGGACATCCTCCATTTTTTCGGGCGGTGCCAGATGCTGTCCCTCGCCGGCGGCCCGTCGATCCAGATGGCCGGCCGCCGCAGGACGTGGACCTCCTAGACCTGTTGTGTGAGTTCGTGGCAGCGTTCCCGGGGTGGCTGGTGGACGGCGAGCCGTGCTGCTGGCGGCATTTCATCTACGGGCTGCATTACATTGAGCGCGCGCGCGCGCGCGACTCGCTCCGCATGCACGGCGCCGTGCTCGCGGCCTGGGCGAAGCAAGACGACGCGCAGGAGTGGCGCGCAACGCAACGTCTGATCGCCGGCTGGTGAGGAGATAGATGGCACTCGGTGACTTCGTCCGGCGGCTGGTCATCACACTCGACCGCGATGCCGCAGAGCGGCTCAGGGATGAGACAGCGAAGGCGGTCGGAGAGGCAGGCCAAGAGGGCGCGCAGCAATTCGCGGAGGCGATGGATGATGGTGGCCGTCGCGCCGCGCGTGAGCTCTTGCGCGCCCTGCAGGACGAGCATCGCAGGACCATCGCCCATGCCCGCATCGATCTCGCCAGGGGCCTCATCGACACGTCACGTTTCCGCGAAATCGCCGCCGAAGCCGATCGCCAATTCAATGCACGCCTCATCGAGGGCATGGAAAGGCTGAGGTCGGAGGGCAAGCTGACCGAGAACCAGTTCGTCAGCCTCGCCAACCGCCTCAAGAACGTCGGAGACACCGGCGAGCGCGAGATCAGGCGCGTTAACGCCGCATTTGAGCGACTGCGCGGATTCGCGATCCGCGCAGGTGCTGCGGTCGCAAGCATCTTCGCGCTCCGAAGCATCGTGCAGTTTGGTCAGCATGCTATTCGCGCGGCGATCGACGCCGAAGAAGTCTGGGGTCGCCTCGCCGGGACGCTGGCGAACGTGGGCGTCGCGTTCGAGGACGTACAAGATGAGATCGCCACTGCAGCGCGCCGGCTGCAAGACCTGACGACGGTCGGAACCGGGGACTTCGCAGCGGTCTTGCAAACCCTTGTCCGCATCACGGGTGACTACCGGCTCGCCCTCGACAACGTGGCACTCGTCGCGGACGTCGCCGCAGGCGCGCAGCTCGACCTGCAGAGCGCCGCGCAGCTCGTGGGACGGGTCCTGATCGGCGATACATCTCTCCTCAGGCGCTATGGCATCGTCGTGCAGGAGGGCGCCGATGCGGTGCAGGCGCTCCGTGATCGCTTCGGCGGGTTGGCCGAGAACGAGGCAAGCACGCTGTCCGGTCGGCTGCGCCAGCTCGCGAATGAATGGGGAGACCTGAAGGAGGCGATCGGTAACGCGCTGATCGCCGCTGGCGGCGGCACCAGCATCCTCGATACGCTCATCGGCGTCGTCAAGGGGCTCACGCAGTTCATTAGCGACAACGAGGCCCAAATCAGCAAATGGGGGCGCGTGCTCCTTCTGACGCTGCGCGCTGCGGCGCAGTCCATGATCACATTTGTGCGCGTCGCATATAACCGCCTCCAGATTATCATCGGCTCGCTCCAGCTGTTCCTGCTTGAATCTCGCAGGATGCTGGATCGGTTCCTGAATTATATTGCCGATGTAGTCAATGCCATAATCGAAGGGCTGAACCGTATTCCCGGCGTGAACATCGAGTTCCGCATGAACCAGCGGGACCCTGAACGTTTTGCTGCGCAGATCGCCGCTGTAAGGGCCAGGATCGAGAAGGACGCGCTTGACGTCGCGGATGCGCTGAGGGATCTCGCGGAGGCATGGCTCGATGTTGGGCGAGCTGCGTTGAGTTCCGCTGACATGCAGCGCAAGGCGGTCGTTGCGCCGCGGCCGATACCACAGCAGCGGACACCGGAGCGCAGGCCGAAGGGACTGTTCGATGAGCCTGAACGGGGTCTCGAGCAGACGGTGCAGATGAGGGAGATGCCCCTCGTGCCAGTCGACATTGATGCCGAGCGGGAGCGCGCTCTCGAGTGGGCTAACGAATGGCTCGCAGCGCACGCGCTTCTCCAGGCGAGTGCTGAGAACACCGCATTCGGCATCGCCAATGCGTTTCGCGATGCGTTCGATAGCCTTCTCGTCGAAGGCGAGGGAGTCGGCGAGGCATTCGAAAATATCTTCCGCGGTATCAGCGCATCCGCGCTCGGCGGTCTCGCGCAGTATGCAGCTGGCAAGGTCGCGGAGAATATCGCTGCCGCATTCGAGTCGCATGCGCGTGGGTTGGCGTTCGCCGCGAACCCGTTCCTGGCCGGCTTCGCGCCAGGCCAGTTCGCGGCGGCGAAAGCGCATCTCGCAGCGGCAGCGAAATGGGCGATCATCGGCGGTCTTGCCGGCGCAGTGCAGGGCGCTCTCGGTGGCGCTTCGCGCGGCGCGAATGTCGGTGGCTTGCCCAGTGGCGCTGCGAATCCTGCTGATCGGCTTCTGGATCGGGCGACCAGGGCGCAGACCGAGGTACATGTCTACATCAACCCGCTGGACCCGAGCGATCCCGTGTATCAGCGGAATGTGATGGCTGCGTCTCAGCTCGCGCGCGAGCGGTACGGTGAGGATGCTGTGGTCCACGTCCACCGGCTGCCCGCGGCGGCGAGGAGGTGATCGGTGGCGCAGCTCGCCTGGTGCCCGCAGATCGAGTGGGACGGCCACCTGCTCCGGCTCTCTCTCCCCTGCCGGCCGTGGGTGCCGATTTCGCGCGGCGTGGGCGGGAGCGAGGTGTCCGCGGCCGGAGTGCCGGCGGCGTACGAGATCCGGCGGGACCGCATCCAGCGCATCACGCTCCGGGTTTACGAGGACGAATGGGAGCAGGTCGAGCAATGGCTGGAGTGGGCGCAGCGGACCGCGCTGCCGTTCCGGTGGCGGTTCGACCAGGACGACCCGTCCACAGCGGTGACGTGCTATCTGGAGGCGCCGGCGATGGGCGACCCGATAGAGCCGCAGCGGAGCGCGGATTTCGGCTCCGTGCTCGAGATCACGATTGACCTGAGATACACGGAGGTGTACCGGCCGCTCTACTACTCGGGTGCCAGAGATCCGACTCCGGATCTTCCGGACCTCCTGTGGCGCTGGCGGGCGGGCTGGGCAGGCGGGAGCTTCTCCCGCTCCTCCTCCGCGTGGTACATCGGCGCCGATGGCCTCCTGCGCCAGGCCGCGGCGGGCGTCCCGAGGATCGAGTGGTACGACCTGGACGGCGACGGCGTGCGGGAGACGCCGGCCCTCCGTCTGGAGCCGAGCCGGACGAACCTGCTGCTGGACTCGTGCAACCTGCCGGCGAGCGGGAGCCCGTGGGGCGGCACGTCGAATTTCACGGTGACGCCCGCCGCTTCGATCTTCGCCGGCCAGACCGCGTGGCGGCACCAAAACCTTGGCCAGACCACGTTCGCCGGTCGCTCCCAGGTCGTTGGCACACTGACCGGCCAGCCGGAGACGGTGAGCGTCGTCGTCGAGAATGTGGACGCAACGACCACGGCGGTGTCCCTGTTCGACGATACTGCGGCGGCGCATGTCTGCCGCGTGCAGCTCGCCTGGGCGACTGGCGCGGCGACCGTGGTCGCGGGTAGCGGAACGGCGCGCGCCACACGGTTGGCGAGCGCCGGCCCGAACGGCGGCCCGGTCTACCGGATCACGGTCACGGGCACCGGCACGGCGGGCAACCAGCGGAGGATCGTCGTCTACCCCTCCGGCACGTCGCAGAACACACAGACGGCGATCGTCCACCATGTCCAGCACGAGGTGGGCGCGGTCGCCACGTCGCCCATCGTGACGACGACGGCGCCGGTGACGCGCGCCGCGGACGTGCTGACGTTCCCCTGGCCGCACGCGCCGCAGGCGATGACGGGGTACCTGCGGTTCGTCGAGTTGGGCGCGGTTGTGACGACGAGCGCGAATGTGACGCTCTTCCGGCTCGGGACGAACCCGCAGGGGTGGATCGTGGTGGAGCGAATCGGCAACGATAGCCGGTACCGCTGCAGCTATCGCCGCGACGACTCCTCGACGACCGTCGCCATCGTCCTGCCCACGTCGCCCGTCCCTGCCATCGGCGACCGGGTGGAGCTGCTGTGGCGTCTGTACGCGGACGGCAGCGTCCAGATCGAGCAGAGCATCAACGGCGGCGCGCCGGTCGTGGCCGCGCGCTCGTCCGCGATCGGGCTGCCCGCGGCGTGGAGCGGGCAGATCCTGCGGCTCTCCGGCGTCCCGAACGGCAGCGACGCCGAGGCCCCGGCGGCGTGGCGGGACGCGCTGATTTGCAAAGGCACGGACATCACCTGGGACGAGGTGCGCGCGCTCGTGGGAGCCTGAGATGCAGTACACGCTGACCGTCTACCGCGAGGACGACACGCCGCCCTGGTTCGAGGTCGGGACCGATCCGAGCCACCCGGCGCCGTATCTCCATGAGCCGGGGGAGATCGACCATGGCGAGGTGGATTTCCTCCAGGGCCGTGCCACGATTGGGCAGGTCAACCTCCGGGTGATCGACCCGCAGACCGGAGCGAGCCAGGCCGAGCGGTGGCTGACCGAGCGGCTTGGCATCCCGGCGGGCGAGGAGGGCGAGGGGCACACGGCGCTGATCGGCCGGCGCGCGCTCCTCATGCGAGACGCCGATGTCGTGCTCGACGGCGTGGTCTACAGCGTGACGCTCTCCGAGACGTTCGCCGGCTTCGCCCTGTCGCTCCGCGACATCCGCGAGCGGGAGCGGCGGGCGAAGCTGTTCACCCGGAGCGGCACGGCGAGCGTACTGCCGCGCGGGGTGGTCAACGGGTATGGCCGGCTGCCGAGCGGTGGGTGGCTGGTGCCGCCGACCGTGCCGCTCCGGGCGACGTTCCGGCGTACTTCGGTCGTGGGCGCGGCCGGTTATTTTGACCTCTCCGCCCTCTGGCGCGGCAACCCGCTCTCAGGGTCTCGAGATGCGACCGCCCCGGCGGACCTAGTGGTGACCGGGGCGATGCGCCGCGCGTGCCGGTCCGTGTCGAGCAGCGTGGAGATCGTCCCCGGGGTCATCATCAACGATATCCGCTATCCGGACGTGCAGGTGTGGTGGCGGCCGGCCGGCGGCGGGTCCTGGACGGTCGTGAGCGATGTCCTTGCGCCGTTTGTCACTCCTCCACACGGCCTGCTACTGAATACAGCGCAGGGCCGGCTCGCAGGCGCCAATGATACGACCGTGGAGGCGGTCCACTCCATCGGCGTCAGTACGTTCCTGGGGGCGCTCCCGAGCGACGGCCAGCAGGTCGATGTGATGATCGTCTACGTCGGCCCGCCGAGCGAGGACTACCCGCTCCACATCGAGACGACGGCTGGGAAGCTGCTCCAGGACATCTACGACGGCGTGTACTCGGACGAGCCGCTGGGCGTGCGCTACGACCCGGCCGCGCTCGCGGCGCTGACCGCTCCCGTGCGCCTCCGGATCACCGAGCCGGTCGAGGATGCGCGCCGCTGGATCGAGGAGCACGTCTACCGCGCGCTCGGTGCGGCGCCGGCGCTCGATCCGCAGGGCCGCGTCTCTCCGGTGCGAGCGGCGCTCCCGGACCCGGACGCGGTGCTGCCGGTGATCGACGACGACAGCGCACAGGCGATCCCCGGCTGGGAGCACCGGGCCGACAGCGCCGTCACCGTCGTTCGGGTCACCTACCCGCGCGACTACCGGGTCCCGACCGAGCAGGACCCGACGGGCGAGCATTCCGCTGGCGATGGGATCGTGAGCCGTGAGGTCGTCGTCGAGCGCCGGGCACCCGACTGGGCGATTGGCCTCATGGGCGAGCAGGTCCACGAGATCGACGGGAGCATCTTCCGCGCCATCGGCGGCCCGGACGGCGAGCCGGTGACGGGCGACGTGACGGACGAGACGGGCGCGCAGATCGCGCTCCAGCGCGCGCACGAGACGCTGGACCGCTGGGTGTTCGGTGGACAGGTGTCGAGCTGCAGGATCAGGGCAGCGGATTTCCCGGGGCTCCGGGTCGGTGATTGGGTGATCGATGCCCGGTCGTGGCGGCCCAACTACCGCACGCGCCAGCGTGGGGGCTTCACGCTCGCCCAGATCACGGCGATCCGGGCGGCCGATCCAGCCTGGCTGGACGTGACGCTCGTCGATGCCGGGCCTGCGGAGCAGCCGGTCCAGCCGCCCACACTCGGCGCGCTCTCGGTGGACGACGACGGCGTCGTGTCCGTGCCCGTGATCGCGGTCCCGGCTGGCGGCGAGGCGGCGGTCTACTACGCGATCTCGCCGACGCAGCCGGCTCCGACGTCCGGGCTCTGGACGTTCCTGGGCCGGCTCTCCGCGCCGGGCACGCTCCAGACGCCGCCGCTCCCGGCGGGTGTCACCGTCTGGGTGCGGGCTCGGGGCGAGGCGGTCGGTCGCCTGCCGAGCCCGTACACCACGCCGGTCAGCATCGCCATCCCGTCGACGCCGCGCGTCTCGGGTGTCCGTATCCTCATAGCCGAGGGCACCGCTACCGTCGTATGGCAGCCAAATCGGGTCGCGGCCGGCGTGCGGATCCACTGGGACGTCCACCCGCGTGGCGTGCCGCCTACCTACGCCACTGCTGATGTCGAGGCGAGCACGGGCCTATGGGAGGTCCCGGAGACGATGCCGGTCGGATCCGCGATCACCGTCGAAGTCGAGCCATGGACGGGTTGGACGGGCACCGCGGTGAGCGGTACCGCCGGGCCTCGTATCGTCGCGACATCGATCTACGACCGCGGCGCGCCGGCGATCTCGCCCGTGCTCGACGAGGACCGGGGCCGGCTCTACTTGCACCCGTACAGGAACGAGTTCTCCGACAGTGTCCGCTACGTCGTGAGCCCGCTCGACATCCCGACGCTCGAGCAGGTCCGCGCCGGCACCGTCTCGAGCGCGGACCGGATCCTCGTGCACACGTTCGTCGACAACGGCCAGGAGCAGCGCGTATACGTTGCCGTGCTGCCGTTCCGCAGCGCCAACGGAACCGGCGCCGAGGGCAGCATGGTCGTGCTCGCCTACACGTACCGGCCCGGCAATGATGTCCCGGTCGTCACGTGGTTCCCCATCACGCCGTCTACGCCGGACCGGGAAGCCGTGCGCCTCGTCGTGAACGACGACGGCGACCAGGTCGCGCTGTTCTACCGCACCTACGCGAAGGGCAGCCCGCCGCCGGCGTTCACGCGCATTCCTGCCGACGGCTTCGCACCCGACCCGCTCGTGCACGATGTGGAGGTCACCACGCCGGCCGAGGGCGCGCCGAACATCGTGCTTGAAGCCTACGGAGTGGACGATGAAGGCAGGCGCACCGCTCGCACCGTTGTCATCGAGTTCGACCACGGCGAGATGCCGAGCGGCACGTTCGAGCTCGAGGTCGACGAGGGCGGCAAGGTCTGGCTCCAGATCAATACGCTGGACCCGGACACGGGATCCGCGCGCGTCCGGGTGGTGAAGGGGTCCGCCGGTACGCCGGCTTACGAATCCCTGACGTTCACGGACGATGCCGACCCGAGCGACGGCAAGGTCGAACTCGCGCGGACCGTATCGGCGTTCGCCGACCGGATCGACACCGGCCTCGAGTTGGCGCAGGGCGAGGCCGCGTACCTCGTGGGCCGGTTCTTCCGCACGCTGTCGACATCGGCGACCGCCCAGCAGGCGAGCCGCGCTTCCGACGAGGTCCGGGTCTGGCGCTCGCGAGGTGGCGGCGGTGGGGGCGGCGTCGGGGTCGGCAACTACGTCCGGCTTGCCAACGCGCAGTGGATTGCGTTCAAGTTCTCGACGCTCCGCTTGCAGCTCACGCTCGAGGTCGGGGAGGCGACCAGGTCGATGCGGGTGAGCTGGGGCAAGAACGGGCTGCTCTGGCCGCAGCACGAGTACGGCCACCAACTCACGGCGCAGGATACGGCCAACGGCTCCGTCACGCTGACGCTGCGGCAGTCGAACGGCGCCGAGCACGCCTTTTCGGCCGCCGACTTCGATATCGACATCATGATCGAGCCGTACGACGGCGACCTCGGCCTGAACGGCCAGCCGACCGGCTCGCTCGGCTCCGGTATCCGGTTCACGCTGCCGGGTACGGCGCAGCAGACCGCGGGCGCGATCAAGGCGATCGCGAGCGGCACGGACCAGATCGTCTCAAGCGATGTGCTGGTCGCCCCGGCGGTCGGTGGGCTCAAGGTCGCGGCGTCGAGCGCGGGCGATGTCGCGGTCGAACTCGACGACCGGATCCACTCGCTCGGCTCGGTGAGCGGCACCGTGACGCCGGATTTCGCGAACGGCCGCGTGCAGGAGATGACGCTGACTGGCACCACAACGATCGCCAACCCGCTCAACGTACGGCCGGGCGCGACGTACATCCTCATCATCGCGCAGGACGGGACCGGCAACCGGGCCGTCTCTTGGGGTAGCGCCTACAAGTGGCCGAACGGTAGCGCGCCGAACCTGGCCACCGGCGCCAATACAGTGCACGTTGTCTCGTTGGTCGCGCGGTCGTCCAGCTTCCTCGCGGCCGTCGCGCAAAGGAGCTTCGGGTGATGATTCCGTTTCCGGTCGCACATTGGGGCGGCGGCCCTCCGGCCGCCCCTACGAACTTGACGGCGACGCCGGTAACACCGACCCAAGTATTCTTGCAATGGCAAGACAACAGCGTGGACGAAACGTCGTTCCGCATCCACCGTTCGACGGCGCCCGGCTTCACGGTGTCTCCTGCCACTGAGATCGGCTTCGCTGCGGCGAACGCGACGAACTTCCCCGACGGCACGGCGCAGCCGGGGACCACGTACTATTACAAGGTGGTCGCACGGAACGAGTATGGCGACTCGCCGCCGAGCAACGAGGCGAGCGCGACCACGCCGGGGCTGAGCGTGCCCGCCGCCCCGACCAACCTCGTGGTGACGCCGGGCGGCGGCGGAAACATTTTGGTGTGGCAGGACAACAGCAACAACGAAACAGGCTTCCGCATCGAGGTCTCGACGAACGGCGGCGCGTCGTGGTCGACGCTCGATACCGTGCCGCAGAACACCACGTTCTACGAGCACTCGCCCCTGGCGGTGGAGACGGCCTACCTGTACCGCGTATTCGCGTTCAACGGGGCGGGCAGCAGTTCGCCGTCCAATACCGCCGGCGCCCACAGCAGGCCCGCCGCGCCGAGCAACCTCTCCGCGGTCGCGGTGAGCCCAACGCGGATCGATCTCGCATGGACCAACAACAGCACCATCGCCACGCAGGTCGAGGTCCACCGCTCGACGACGCCCGGCTTCGTTCCGACGAGCGCCACGCGCATTCAGACGCTGGCCGCAAGCGCGACCTCATACCAGGACACCACAGTGAGTCCGGGTGTCACGTACTACTACCGCGTCCGGGCGCTCAATATGCACGGGATCGCGTCCGATCCGTCGAACCAGGCGAGCGCGACCCCGGGCGCCCTGCCGACCGTCTCCAACCTCCAGGTGCTGGTCCAGCGCGGCACCGCGCGCGCTCAATTCGACGCCGGGCCGGGGACGGAGAGCGTGCGGATCGATTACGAGACGTTCGTGGGCGAGTTCTCGGAAGGGAGGCTGGTTCTCCAAACGATCGACACCACGCCCGGCGGGACCGGATACGTGAGCGCGGCGGTGTCGACCGTGGGCAAAAGCCGGATCGTGTTCTACGCGATACCGTTCTCTGGCGACAACGGGACCGGGATACAGGGGCAGGAGCAGTCGGCGTCGCTGACGCTCCTCTGATCTTGCCCGCGCTGTGGCGAGCGCGAGGGCGAGGGCTGCGAAAAGGATACGACACTGTATGTAGCACCCCCAGGTGAGAGTGATAGTCTAATATACACGCGAGCCTGACATCTATCCACTGCGACGGAGCGTATCATGGAGCTGCATCCGATCATCGAGGTGGTCCTAGTGATCGCCGGGCCCACCGGCGCCGCATGGGCGGGTGTTCGCGCGGGGCTGAACGGCACCCGCCAGCACGTGAAAGACCTCGCCGCCGAAATGCGGGAGATGCGGCGCGATCTCTCGGACGTGCGCGAGCGCGTCGTCAGACTGGAGGCGCTGAAATGAATCGCGTCGTGAGTACGATCTTCGGCCTGGCGCTCGCTGCCGCGTTGGTCCTCATCAAACTCCGTGTCGGGCTGAACGACTGGGTCTTCGGCGGCGGCCTCGCGCTGGCGGGGTTCCACGTCAGCCGTTCGCAGACGCTCGAAGCGCTGAGGGCCATCGCAGATGCAGCGGTGAGTCTGATCTCCGCGCGGCGAGGTGAGCCATGAGCTTCGCGGCGGCTCTCGACTTCACGCTCCGCTGGGAAGGCGGCGTGTCGAACGACCCCGACGATCCCGGCGGGCTGACCTACCGCGGCGTGACGCAGGCGACCTACGACGCCTACCGGCGGGGGATGGGTCTGTCCGGCCGGCCAGTGACGGCGATGGAAGATGGCGAGCTCCGCGCGATCTACGCGCGCTTCTGGCAGCAGGTCCGCGCCGACGAGGTGCCGGCGCCGCTCGGCGCGGTGCTGTTCGACTTCGCGGTGAACGCGGGCCCGCGGCGCGCTGTGCGCGCGCTCCAGGCGGTCGCCGGCCTCACGTGCGACGGGATCTTCGGCCCGGCGACGATGGCGTACGTCAGGGCCTCGAATCCGCGCGAGCTCGCCTCGCGGGTGCTGGACGCGCGGGCTGGCTATTACGTCGGGCTGTGCGCGCTGCGGGAGGCCAACGAGAAATGGCTGCGCGGCTGGCTCGCCCGCGTGCACGCGCAGCGGGAGGCGCTCGGACTGTGATCCTCAGGATCGCGCACCTCGGGCGGGCCGCAGTCGCGGCGGCACCGTGGATCGTGGCGTCCGTGCTGGCCGTGGCCGTAGTGTGGCTGCGGCTCGAGGCGCAGGCGGCCGCCCGCGAGGCGCGCGCTCTCGCGATGGCC
>ERZ777003.2173-NODE-2173-length-24346-cov-15.330369_pt1 | contig 24346 bp, 17 predicted proteins | sample MGYA00374956_ERZ777003 | MGnify/ENA primary metagenome ERZ777003 (study PRJEB29302, sample SAMN06268252) | bioreactor metagenome | isolation source: Joint BioEnergy Institute, California, USA | place: USA:Joint BioEnergy Institute, California, USA | collected... | reverse complement strand
AGATTGAGAACCGAGAACCAAGATTGAGAACCGAGAACCAAGATATTGAGAACCGAGAACCAAGATTGAGAACCGAGAACCAAGATTGAGAACCGAGAACCAAGATATTGAGAACCGGGAGCAGATCGGCGTGCGGCCACTGCGCGCTGCGCCCCAACGAGGTCCGCCATCAGCTCGCGGCGCTCTCTCTCGCGATCGCCGTGATCAGATCGACGAACTCCGGGTCGGCGTTCGGCATGCGGATGCGGCGCAGGGCCACGCCGAGCTCGGCGGCCTTCTGCTGCGCCTCGGCGTCGATGTCCCACAGCACCTCGAGGTGGTCGGCGACGAACCCGAACGGCACGCTCAGCACGTGGCGCGCCCCCTCAGCGCGCAGCTCCTCGAGGCACTCTAGGATGTCCGGGCCGAGCCAGGGCTCGCCGGTCATCCCGGCGCTCTGGTAGCACAGGCGCCAGTCGCGCAGGCCGAGCAGGGCCGCGATGCCCGCGGCGCTCTCGCGCAGCTGCTCGGGGTACGGGTCGCCGGCGGCCAGGATCTTCTCCGGCAGGCTGTGGGCGCTGAACACCACCCGCACGTCATCGCGCGCCTCGGGCGGGAACTGCCCGAGCGTCTCGCGGATGCGCTGGGCGATCAGGCTGCGGAAGCCGGGGTGCGCGTGCCAGCTCTCCACGAAGCGCAGCGCGAAGCCCCGCCCGGCGCCCGCCAGCGCCTGCTCGATGTGCGTGCGGTAGCCCTCCAGGCTGTAGCGCGAGTAGTGGGGCGCCAGCACCACCGCGGTCACCTCGCCGATCCCGGCCTCGAGGATGCGCGCCACCGCCTCGGCGATGAACGGGTGCCAGTGCTTCATCCCGACGAACACCCGGTAGCGGCCGGGCGCATCGGCGTCCAGGCGCGCCTGCACGCCCTCGGCGACCGCGAAGGTCAGCTCCTTCAGCGGGGTGCGCCCGCCGACCAGCCGGTAGCGCTCGCGCAGGCGCTCCACCGCCTCCGGCGAGGGCTTCCGGCCGCCGCGGATGTGGGTGAAGTACGGCTCCACGTCGTCAAGCGTGTCCGGGCTGCCGTAGGCCAGGATCAGGATGCCGGTCGGGGTCTGCTCGTGGGACATATCGCTCTCCAGTGATTAGGTGACCGGGTGACTAGGTGACTAGGTGACAGGGTGACCAGGTGACAAGGTGACAGGGCGGCCACGTCGTTTCGAGCTGTCGCACGGGTTTCTGGCGTCCAAAGGTCACCCCGTCACCCCGTCACCCAGCCGCCCCGTCACCGGCTCGCGGTCGCCTCGTGGACGAACTCGGCGAGGCGGCGCACGTGGTCCACCGGCGTCTCGGTCAGGATGCCGTGGCCGAGGTTGAAGATGTGGCCCGCGCGCCCCGCCGCCCGGTCCAGGATGTCGCGCGCCCGGCGCTCGATCACCGGCCAGGGGGCGAACAGCGTCGCCGGGTCGAGGTTGCCCTGCAGCGCGACGCCCGGCCCGAGCTGCGCCCAGGCGTCGTCGAGCGCGATGCGCCAGTCCACGCCCACCACGTCGGCCCCGGTCTGGCGCAGCAGCCCGAGCATGCCGGCGGTGTTGGTGCCGAAGTAGATCACCGGGGGCGCCGCGCCGCCGCGCCGCGCGGCCTCGATCGCCCGCCGCACATACGGCAGCACGTGCTCCGCGTAGTCCGCGGGGGCCAGCGCGCCGGCCCAGCTGTCGAACAGCTGCAGCGCGTCGGCCCCGGCCTCGGCCTGCGCCGCCAGGTAGGCGCCCACCAGCTCGGCGAGCTTGCCCATCAGCGCGTGCCAGGCCTCCGGGCTGGCGTGCATCAGCCGCTTGGTGCGGCGGAACTCGCGCGAGGAGCCGCCCTCGATCGCGTAGCTCGCCAGCGTGAACGGCGCGCCGCTGAAGCCGATCAGCGGCAGCCGCCCGGCCAGCTCGCGCTTCACCAGCCGGATGGCCTCCAGCGTGTAGGCCGCCGCCTCGCGCGGGTCCGGCTGGCGCAGCGCCGCGATGTCCGCCTCGGAGCGGACCGGGTTGTGGATCACCGGCCCCTCGCCCGCCTCGTACGTCAGCTGCAGCCCCATGCCCTCCAGCGGCGGCAGGATGTCGGCGAAGATGATCGCCGCGTCCACCTCGAAGGCGCGGACCGGCTGCAGCGTCACCTCGGCGGCCAGCTCGGGGGTCTTGACCATCTGCAGGAAGCCGTGGCGCTCGCGCAGGGCGCGGTACTCGGGCATGTAGCGGCCGGCCTGGCGCATGAACCAGACCGGGGTGCAGTCCACGTCCTCCCGCCGGCACGCGCGGAGGAAACGGTCGTTGGCTCCCACGGCGCCCCCTTTCATCTACGGCGGGCCATCGCCCCGGCGCCGCCCGGCTACCCGATCAGCTCCAGTGCCTCGGCCAGCGGCCGGTGCACCCCCGTGATGATCGGCGTGTCGCGCAGCGTGTAGCGGCGCGCCTCGGTGTCCCGCAGGGCCACCACCAGCTGGCTGAAGCGCGGCAGGTCCTCGGTCTCGTAGGCCACCACGAACTCCTGGTCGTCCAGCCCGGTGCTGTACAGCAGCACCTGGCGGATGTCGGCGTACTCGTGCCCGACGCGCATGTGCTCGTTCATCATGCCCTGGCGGGCGTCGCGGCTCATCAGGTACCACTCGGTGGTCTTGCTGAAGGGGTAGACCACCAGGTAGGTCTGCCGGTCGTCGAGGTCGATCGCCTGCTCCTGGGTCGTCGGGCGGCGCGTGTACACCGACGGCCGGGTGAAGCCCCACAGGTGGTAGCTGATCTGGCTGTACAGGCCCAGGCCGCTCTGCAGCAGGCGCGCGGTCATCTCCTGCATCGCCCGCACGTCCCGCCCGCGCCGCCACAGCAGCAGGTCGGCGCCGATCTTCAGGCCGATCGTGCTGTAGGCCCAGGTCGTGATCTGCGGCGCCCACTCCTCGACCGCGCGCGCGAACGCCTCGCGCCCCTCGGCCCGCGCCCCCTGCGAGAGCCGGCGCCAGGCCGGGTCGACGCTGAAGGCGGTGAACTGGACAATGTAGGGCGCCTGCGCCGCCCCGGTCTCCGTCTCGTTCGACATCGAAGCCTCCATGAAGAAAAGCGATGCTGGCGGCGCCCGCGCGCCTTCCCGCTGCGGCGCACGCCCTGCCGGCCGGCGCCCCGATCGCGACTCCAACCTGCGGGGGCCCCCGTGTGCCCCCGGCGGCCGCGCGCCTCAGGCCACGTCCGCCGGCAGGTCGAACAGCTCGCGCGCCGCCTGCAGCAGCTCGCGGTTCGCCCCAGTGGCCTTGATCGTCGTGATCGGGCCGTGCAGCAGCTTGTTCACGATCGCCGCGCTGAGCGCCTGGATCGCCTCGCGCTCGCGCTCCGAGAGCTCCGGGCAGCGCGCCAGCGTGCGCTCGAGCTCGGCGCGGCGGATGGCCTCCGCGCGCTCCCTGAGCGCCCGGATCATCGGCACCGCCCGCTGCGCGGACCACCACTCCATATAGCGGGCCACCGCCTCGTCGACGATCGCCTCCGCCTGCTGGATCTCCGCGGCGCGCGCGGCGCGGTTCTCCTCGCACACCGGGCGCATATCGTCCACGTCGAACAGCGTCACGCCCGGCGCCTCGCCCGCGGCCCGCTCGATGTTGCGCGGCACCGCGAGGTCCAGCAGCAGCAGCCCGCCGCGCCCCCGCGCCGCGCGCGCCGCCATCTCCGCGTCGATCACCACCCCCGGCGCCGCCGTCGCGGTGATCGCGACGTCGCTCGCCCGCAGCGCCTCCTCCAGCCAGTCGAGCGGCACGGCCGCGGCCCCGTAGCGCCCGGCCAGCTCCTGCGCCCGCGCCGCGGTCCGGTTGGCCACCGTGACCACCACACCCGGCTCGTCGGCCAGGTGCTTGAGCGCCAGCTCGGCCATGCGCCCGGCGCCCACCACCAGGGCCCGCCGGCCCGCCAGGCCGCCGAGCGTCCGGCGCGCCAGGTCGATCGCCACCGAGACCACCGAGAGCCGCCCGCTGGCGATCCCGGTCTGCGTCCGCACCGCCTTGCCGGCCGCCAGCGCGCCGTGCAGCAGCCGGTGCATCGCCCCGCCGATCGCCCCGGCCGCCTGCGCCGCCCCGAGCGCCTCTTTGATCTGCGCTACGATCTGGTCCTCGCCGAGCACCATCGAGTCCAGGCCCGCCGCGAGCCGGTGGACGTGGCGCACGGCGTCCTCGCCGGCGTAGCTGTATGCGTACCGCGCCACATCGGCGGGGTCGAGGCCGTGCCACTCCCCCAGGTAGCGCAGGAGCGACCCGCGCCCCTGCTCCGCGTCGGCCACCAGCGCGCAGATCTCCACCCGGTTGCAGGTCGAGATGATGAACCCCTCGTCGACGCGCTCGCGCAGGCCGGCCAGCGCCGCGGGGAGGTCCGCCGCGCCGAAGGCCAGCCGCTCGCGCACCGCGAGCGGCGCCGACCGCTGGTGAACACCGATGAGCACAAGCTGCATAGTCTCTACCACTACCCCGTGCCGCCTCAGCGCGAGGCGCTACGCTTGCTCCTCAAAGCCGGCGATCGTCCCGAGCAGGATGGCGTCCATGAAGTCGTCGATCCGCGCCCGCAGCTCGGCGGCCTCCAGCAGGTCGGGCGGGATCGCGATGCCCGGCAGCGGGGCGGCGAGCTGCGAGAAGCTGCGCCGGAAGAACAGGAACGCCTCGACCGTATCGTGGATGCTGGCGCCGGCGGCGCGCATCTCGCGCCCGTAGTGCCTGCCGACCGCCCGCGCCTCCTCGAGGTAGCGGCCGTCCGCCGGCCGCCGGTTGATGTGCTGGATGAGCAGGCCCAGCAGCCGCTGCCCCAGCCCGCGCATGCGCTGGGTCCCCGGGCGCGCCGCCAGGCGCGCGTGCCACGCCTGGCGCGCCAGCTCGCGCTCGTCCAGCCCCCACGCGTGCGGGGGGCCCTCCGGGGCCGGCGCGGGCAGGGCATCCGGCTCGCGCCCGGCCAGCCGCAGCACCGCGGCCCGCTGGAACCGCCGGTGCCCGCCGAGCGTGCGCTTCATCGGCAGCCGGCCCGCGTCGCCCCAGCGCCGCAGCGTCGAGGCGGTCACGCCGAGCAGCTCGCTCGCCTCCCGCAGCGAGAGCCACTCGCCGCCGTCGTTGCTTGTGTACTCAGTGCTCATATCAGTCGGGGCGCAGCGTGCCGCGCCCTCACACAGCCGCCCGGCCCATCACCAGCGCCAGCGCCCGCTCGGCCGCCTCCCGCCCCTGCCGCACGCAGTCGGGGATGCCGACGCCGCGGTAGGCGCAGCCGGCCAGGTGCAGGCCCGGCGGGCAGAGCGCCTCCAGCCGGTCCACCCGCTCCAGGTGCCCCACCTCGTACTGCGGGTTGGCGTTCAGCCAGCGGTACACCCGCGCCAGCACTGGCTCGCCCTCCACGCCGAGGATCTGGCGCAGCTCGTCGCGCGCGAGCGCCACCAGGCCCTCGTCGTCCAGCTCCAGCGCCTCAGGCGTGCGCGAGCCGCCGACGAACGCCCGCACCAGCGCGTACCCCTCCGGCGCCCGGTGGCGGAACTTGTCCGAGCTGACCGTCAGCGCGTTGATCCGCCGCCGCTCGCGGCGCGGGATCACCACCCCGTAGCCGTCCAGCGGGCGGCGGATCGCCTCGCGAGGGTACGCCAGCGAGATCGTCGCGGTGGAGACGAAGCGGATCGCGCGCAGGGCGGCGGCCAGCTCCGGCTGGAACGGCGCTACCAGCCCCGCGGCGACGGACGCCGGCGCCGCCATGACCACCGCGTCGGCCTCGATCGCCCGGCCGTCGTCCAGGTGCAGCCGGTAGGCCCGCGCCGCCGTCGGGTCGTGCTCCAGCCGCCTGACCCCGCACCCGGTGATCACGTCGCCCTCCAGCCTGGGCGCCAGCGCCTCCACCAGCGCCCCGACGCCGCCGCGCAGCGTCACGAACGGCGCGGCCGCCAGCGGCGACTGCGGGGATGATCGGCGCTCGCGCTCCCGGCGCGCCGCCAGCGCCCCGCGGATGAGCCCGCCGTGCCTGCGCTCCATGTCGCGGAAGCGCGGGAACGTCGCGAGCAGGCTCTGGCGCTCGCAGTCGGCGTTGTGGATGCCGGCCAGCAGCGGCTCGGCCAGCCGGTCCAGCGCCTCGGCGCCCATCCGGCGGCGGATGAACTCCGCCAGCGACTCGTCTCCGTCGGCGGCGCGCGGCGGGATCACCAGGTCCAGCGCCACGCGCAGCTTGCCGAGCGGCGAGAGCAGCGGCGTGCGCGCGAACGGCAGGAGGCGCGTCGGCACGATCAGCTGCGTGCCCTCCGGCAGCGGGTGCGGCCGCCCGCGGTGCAGCACGCAGGTCGTGCGCGGCAGCGGGTTCGAGCCGATCAGCTCGTCACCCAGCCCGAGCTCGCGCGCCAGCTCGACCGCCCACGGCTTCTGGGCCACGAACGAGTCCGGCCCGCCCTCGACGACGAACTGGCCGCCCTCGCCCAGCCGCTCGGTCACGATCTTGCCGCCCAGGCGCACGTCGCGCTCGATCAGCGTGGTGCGCACCTCCAGCCCGGCGGCGTGGGCGGCGCGCTGCAGGTAGTAGGCGGCGCTCATGCCGGCGATGCCGCCCCCGACGATCGCGATGTGCGGCGTGTCCTGTGATGTGGCGTCGAGGCCCTGGCGCGCTGGCAGCTCGGTCATCGCGTCTTCCCCCGCGGCCTCCGCGGCCCGCGAGAATCTATCAAACCTTCCAAAGTCTGCGTAACTATAGTCGATCGGTTTGTTTGTGTCAAGTTGCACAATTTACGGCATCCGGCTGCACAAGCGCGCAGCATCTATCAAGACGCACGCCGCGGGCCGATGGTTACAGGATGTTCTAGTGGTAGATTTGGGAGATTTTTGGCACCCGAGGGGATGCCGGGAGAAGATCTGAGGGCTGGGGCGCGGCCGCCGAGGGCCGCTCGCGGGGGAGGGCCAAGGCCCACCGAGGACCGCCCTCCCCCGCGCACATGACGGCGCAGCTACGAGCGCGGCACCCAGAACAGCTGGAAGCGCTCGATGCGCGGATCGGCCCCCGCATCCACCAGGCTCGGGGCGGTGTCGGCGGTGACCGGCATGGCCGCGACCTGCGCCCCCGGCCGCAGGTAGGTCGGCTGCGGCGCCCACGCCTCCCCGTCCAGCCGGCAGATCAGCAGGTCGCCGGTCAGCTGCTCGCGCTCGGACGGCAGCTCGCAGCGGAGCAGCAGCGTCGGGCTCAGGTGCCCCGGCAGCGCCGCGTTCGCCGCCAGGCTCACCGCCGGGCCCCACGGCCGCGCCGCCGGGTGCGGCAGGCGCCCCTGCACCCCAGTCTCCACCGCTGTCACGACCTTGATGGTGCTGTAGTCCTTGTGCCGCTCCGACGCATCCTCGTCGAAGAACAGCATCACCGAGCCGTCGGACGAGCCAGCGGTGATCGGCGGCGCGCTGGCCGGGGTGCTGCTCGGCGGGTTCCCGCCGTGCGAGTAGCTGACGACCATTCTGTGCCGCCCCCAGGACACCAGCACCTGGCCGTCGAGCGAGGGGACCGGGCACACCGGGCTAAGCCAGGTCCGCCCATCTTCCAGCGCCTCCCCCTGGCTGATCTGCCACCGCTGCGGCTCGCGCATCCCGGTCGCGAACAGCGTGACCTGGCCCTGCTCCGGCAGGCGGCCGTGGAAGCGAACCCGCACCCGCACGCGCGCCATCACGTCGGGGTTCTTCCCCGGCTCCGGCACCTGCTTATCCGGCTCGACGTCGATCGCCGGCGGCGGGATTGGGGTGGCGTCGATCCACTCTTCCACCAGCGGCAGCTCCGAGGTGGCGCCGACCCGCTCTTTCACCGACCGCCTCTGCTCCTTCTTCTGCTGCTCCGGGGCAGCAAGGATGCCGTGGAACACCGCCGGCTGCTGGTCGGGGAGAACCCCAACTAGCACGATCTCATCGCCGGCGCGGGCGCCGAGCAGTTCGAGGCCGTCGTCGGCGAAGCGCGCGTCTGGGCCGCCCTGGGCGATCATGTGCTGGTACGCCCCGTTCTCGCCCTCCTGCGGGCGCAGAACATACGCGCTGAACCGCTCGGCAAGCATCTCATCCGGCAGGTGGGCCAGACGCAGCTCAATCGGCCTCTCTGTCTCCTCCGAGCGGTCGCCCGCCAGCGACCCGACCCGGCGGAACTGCGGCAGCGGCAGCGGGAGCCGGCCGGGCCCCTCGAGCGTGCGCTCGGGGATGTCGATCCACTGGAAGCGGGCCTTGATCTCCTCCCACTCCTTCCTCTTGCGCGCGCTCGCGTTGCCCGAGGTCCGCGGGACGAGCTCGCTCGTGCCCTCCAGCGTCGCCATGATCGACTCGCTGCTGGTCGCCTGGCGCCCGAGCATCACGACGTGCGACGGCAGCTCCCCGTTGCGCGCCGACACCAGCACCTCGCTGCTCACCTGGCTCAGCCCCGCCGTCCGCGCCGAAACGACCGGCCGCCGCTCGAAGTACTGGTCGCGCAGGCCGAGCGCGTAGTGCCCCCACTCGTGGATGATCGTCCGGTAGCCCTCCGGCTCATCCCACGGGATGACCACGCCATTGCGCGAGGGCCATACGCCACGGCCGAGCCGGATGGGGGTATACTTCTCAGGACGGTGGAGCCCGTCGACCCACGCGCGCGGGTGCAGCCGGCTGGAGGCCAGGATCTGGATGTCGGCGCATCCGAGCAGCTCCGGCCCGCCGAACACCACCTGCCCGAAGGCCATGCGGCCGTCGGTCACGTCGTACAGGAAGTCCGACGCGCGGCGGAACGCCCAGTACAGCTGGCGCAGGTAGTCGGGCGCGGGCGTCCACTCGCAGGCGACGACGACGTTGAACAGGCACAGCTCACGCGTACGTTCCTCGCCGCCACGCTGGCGCACGCGGCCGTTCCGGCGCATCGGCTGCACGGGAGTGTTGCCCAGCGGCCCGGCGTGCCCCAATCCAGCGCTCGGGGCGGTCGTGGAGCGGACGATGTAGCCGCGGTAGGTCCAGTTCAGCGACGGCCCGAAGAGCGGGTTGTCGTCGTCGGTCGCCAGCTTGTCCGGGAGCGGCCGGTGGCGGCTCCCCTCCGAGCCGGGCAGCAGCTCGAGCTCCACGATCGACTCATCGGAGAAGATCTCGGCCACGTCCTCCAGCTGCCGCTCTTCGGAGCGCGCCGTCGCGGTCTTGCGGTCCTTCGGGTGCTCCTGCTGCTGCAGCTCGGGCGGATAGCGCCGGAAGATCAGTTTTTTCGGAGCCCGTTTCATCATCCTCGCCTCCGTGTTCTGTAAGCTGTCTAACACCGCATCATGTCCAACCGATCGCTCCTCAGCAACCCCCGGCTGCTCGCCACAGCCGCGCTGCTGCGCCGCATGGACCGCGCCCTGCTCCTGGCGCTCGGCGCCGAGCCCGCGGCCGCCGATGTGCTGCTCGCCAGCGCGCTCGTCGAGCCGCTCGGCGGCGGCTGGTACCGGCTGCGCGAGGAGGCGGCCTCGCCGGGCTCCGGCGCGAACCAGCCCTCCGCCGCGCTCGACCTCCACACCCGCGCGTTTCAGCACCTCCTCCAGCGTCTAGCTGACGCAGACCAGCGCAGCGAGGCGGACGAGGACGAGTGCTTCCACCACCTCGACCAGCTGTTCTTCCTGCTCGTGCCGCGCGGCGAGTGGCAGACCCTCGCGCGCCACGCCGAAGCGGCCCGCGCCGCCGGCCCGCGCCAGACCCGGCACCGCCAGCAGCTGGCGCTCTACGACGGCCACCTCGCGATCTCCCTGCAAGAGTATGAGCGAGCGTCGGCCATTCTCTCAGCGCTCTACGACGAGCCCGACCTGAGCCCGTTCCTGCGCACGCGCGCCCTCAACGCGCTCGGCCAGGTCCACTGGTACCAGGCGCGCTACGACCGGGCGCTGAGCTGCTACCAGCAGGTCTACGCCCTCGCCAAGCAGGCCGGCCTGCTCTACTACCAGGGTGTGGCGCTGCTGAACATGAGCCAGATCTACAGCGACCTCGACGACCCCTGGCGCGCGCTCGACCTGCTCCAGCAGAGCCTGCCGGCCTTCCAGGCCCTCCACGACGACCTGCGCGCGGCGCACGTGCAGTACGAGATCGGCAAGAACGCGCTGCTCCTCGGCCAGTGGGATCTCGCCAGGCACCACCTCGACCAAGCGCGGCAGCTCTACCACACGCTCGGCGTCGAGGCGCGCACGATCGAGCTCGCCTGGGCCGAGGGCCTGCTGTACCACCTCACCGGCGACGTCCGCCGCAGCGAGCAGGCGTTCCTCCAGGCCCTGTCGCTCCCCGAGCCGATCCGCGAGGCATACCGCTCGGTCGAGATGGACCTGTGGCTGTACCTGGGCTTCCTCTATCAGACCGAGGACCGGCTGGACGAGGCGCTGGAGGCGTACCAGCGCGCCGCAGCCCTCGCCGTTCAGGTCGGCCGGGAGCTCTCCCTGGCACAGATCCACTACCGTCGCGGCACGGTCTTCGAGCGCCTCGACCGCCCGGACCAGGCCCTCGCGGCCTACCAGCAGGCCATCGCCGCCGTCGAGGAGCTGCGCGGCGCCACCGAGATCGAGGAGATCAAGCTCGGGCTGCTCGGCACCACCCAGCAGATCTACGAGGCGACCGTCCTGCTGCTGCTGGCGGCAGGCCGCCACGCCGAAGCGTTCCACTATGTCGAGCGCGCCCGCTCGCGCGCCTTCCTGGACATGCTCAACGCCCGCGACCCCGAGCTCTCGCAGCGCTTCGACGCGCCGGTCGCGACGCTGCAGGAGGTGCAGGAGGCGCTGCCCGACGGCGCCGTGCTGCTCGAGTACTTCACCGTCGGCGTCCTGCCGCGCGGCGAGCACCTGATCAACCGCATCCCGCCGGCGAACGTCCGCCTGCGCGAGCACCTGGCGCTGCCGCCCCAGACCTGGCTCTTCGCCGTGACCGGCGGCGGCCTCCAGGCCATGCGCCTGAGCCTGGACCCGAACACGCTCCGCCCGCAGCCGGGCGAGCCGGGGCCGGGCCGGCGCCTCCTGCGCGACCGGCTGCTCGTCAATCTGTACGAGCGGCTCATCCAGCCGGCCGCGCACCTGCTCGCCGGCCGGAGCCTCGTCTACCTCGTGCCGCACGGCCCGCTGCACTACGTCCCGTTCATGGCGCTGCGCTCGGATGCGGGCGCCCACCTCCTCGAGCGCGACGGGCCGGCGCTCGCCATCGCGCCGAGCGCCACCGTGCTGGTGCGCAACTGCCTCGGCGCCACCCCGGCAGTGCCGGAGCACGCCGAGCCGCTGCTGGCGATCGGCTACAACGACGCCGGCCACGAGGCGCTGCACTACGCCGAGGCCGAGGCGCGCCACGTCGCCAGGCTCGTGGGCGGCACGGCCTGGGCCGGGCCGGAGCCAAAGGGCCGCCGGCTGTTCGAGGCGGGAAGCCGAGTGCGCCGGCTGCACATCGCCGGCCACGCGATCTACAACCCGCGCGACCCGCTCGCCTCCGAGCTGCGCCTCGGCGCGGACGACGCGCTCAGCGCGCGCGACATCATCGGCGGCCTGCAGCTCGGCGCGGAGCTCGTCACCCTCAGCGCCTGCACCAGCGGCCTCAGCCACGTCGTCCCCGGCGATGAGCTGCTGGGCCTGCAGCGCGCCTTCCTGTACGCCGGCGCGCCGACGGTGGTCTGCACGCTCTGGGAGGCCGCCGACCTGGTGGCGCTGCTGGTGATGGACCGCTTCTACCGCGCCGTGCTCGCCGGCTCCCCGCCCGCCGCCGCCCTCCGCGATGCGCAGGTGTCCGTCCGGGAGATGACCGGGCGCGACCTCGAGCGCACGATCGAGTCCTGGCGCGCAGAGGACCCCGAGCTGATCGCGGCGCTCGAGGCGCCGCCGGTGGTCCCGCCCGAGCACTATGATACCCGGCTGTACGCGGACCCGTACTTCTGGGCGCCGTTCATGCTGATCGGGCGGGCGGGTTAGGAACACGCTCTTTATCTACAATATCAGGACTTACGCGGTGCGGTGCTGCGGAACCTCCCGCGGAGAGGTATAGAGGGCCTGTGGCTCTCCACGGCCCTCTTCCCTACCGGGAGGTTCGGAGGGCCTGTGGCCCTCCGAGAATCTCTATTTCCCCGCCGCTCTGCGGCGGGCAGGAGAATTTCGGGGAGGCTTCGCCTCCCTAAACCCTCCACGGGGTGCGGGGATGAGGTCACCGCATGACTCCTGTAAATATATGACGGGGAAGAAGGAGAATTTTCCGCGTCCGCCGAGGAAGGGCGCTCGGTGCGCTGCGGCACCCGAGCCCTTCGGGAGGCGCTGCTGCACAATCCATCCAGGTGCTGCGAGGGCGAAGCCACCACGCGTCTTCGAAGGGCAGTGGAGCCAGATGCTGGCCGAAGCTGGTACAGCGGAGTATAGCACGGTGTGGCCGCTGTGCTCGCAATGTGGCACAATATCTGCGCTGGCACGGCGGCCGCGCTGGCCGCCCCGGCTACTGCGCGAAGTATGAGAGCCCTCGACGTCCTGCTGCTCCAGCTCCCGGTGCCGAACAACCCGGCCACCAACGTCCCGCTGGCCGCCGGCTACCTCAAGGCCTACGCCCACGCGCAAGGGCTGCTGGAGCGGATCAACATCGACATCCTGCCGCGCTCGCTGGCCGACCGCGCCGGGGACGCGCTGCTGGTGGACGCGATCGTCGCCCGCAGGCCCCGCGTCCTCGGCCTGTCGCTCTACACCTGGAACAGCGAGCGCAGCCTGGAGATCGCCCGGCGCGCCAAGGCCCAGCTCCCCGGCCTGATCGTCGTCGGCGGCGGGCCCGAGGTGCAGCCGGACAACGAGTGGGTCCTGCGCCACCCCGCCCTGGACATCGGCGTGATCGGCGAGGGCGAGCAGACCTTCGCCGAGCTCCTGCAGGTCCTCGAGCGGGCGGAGTGCGCTCTGCCCCTGCGCGAGCTGCAGTCGGTCGCTGGCCTCGCCTTCCGCGACGCGCAGGGGCGCCTCGTCCTCACCCCCCAGCGCGCGCCGCTGCCGGACCTCGCGGTGGTTCCGTCGCCGTACCTGCTCGGCTATTTGGAGGCCGAGCCCGGCGAGATGCTGATGGTCGAAGTCTCGCGCTGGTGCCCCTACTCCTGCAGCTTCTGCCTGTACGGCCGCAACATGGGGCCGAAGCTCGGCGGGCGCTACTTCGGCCTCGAGCGCCTGCTGGCCGAGATCCGCTGGGGTCTGGAGCGCGGCCTCACCCGCGTCCACTTCATCGAGGCCAACCTGAACCTGGTGCCGGTCTTCCGCCCGCTCATGCGCGCGCTGGCCGAGCTCAACGCCGACCGGCGGCTCTCGCTCTACGCCGAGCTGCGCGGCGAGCACCTGACCGACGAGGCCGCGGAGGCGCTGGCACGCGCCGGCCTGCGCGTCGCCGAGGTCGGCCTGCAGACCGCCAACCCCGCGGCGCTGCGCGCGTCACAGCGCCGCACCGACCTGGCGAAGTGGGCCGCCGGCACCCGCCGCCTCTACGAGCGCGGCGTCGAGGTGCTGCTGGACGTGATCCTCGGTCTCCCCGAGGACGACGCGGCCGGCGTCGAGGCGACGCTCGAGTTCATCCGCCGCGAGCAGCTTGGCCCCTACGATGTCTTCACCCTCCAGGTGCTCCCCGGCGTGGCCGTGCGCCATCAGGCGGGCGAGTACGGCATCACCTACCAGGACCGCCCGCCCTACTACGTCCTCGGCACCGGGCGCATGCCCTACGCCGAGCTGCGGCGGCTGCGCCGGGAGCTGAAGCAGGGCGCCGGGCTCGACCCCGACGGCGTCGACGGCTGCCCGGAGCCGAGGCCCGACGCGCTCGCGGCGCTCGGCACCCCGGCGCCGGCCCGGCCCCCGATCGCCCGCGTGCGCCTGGACGCCGATCCTCTGCGCGCGGAAGAGGCGGCGTGCCTCGCCGCGCACGTCGATGTCGTCGGCACCTGGCCGGCGGTCGCCGGGCACGGCACCCGCTGGCTGGCGCGCGCGATCGAGTCCAACCCGACGACGCTGTTCGACCTGTACCTGCTGGGCGACCCGCCCGCGCCGGACGAGCTGCGCGCCTGGCGCCAGTCGCTCCCCTTCCAGCCCGGCTACCTCGACCGGGTCGCGGTGTACCGCCGCGCCGCGCCCGAGCCGCCCTACGACCGCGTCAGCCCGCGTATCTTCGTGGTGCTCCCCTGGAGCGCCCAGGTCGAGCCGGACGAGTACCAGGGCGCCGCCGAGGTGATCTGGGCCTACACCCTGGACGATGGGGAGGAGCCTCCGCTCGGCGCCTGGCGGGCCGCTGGCGGCGCCGGGGTCTGGGTGCGCGGCGCCGGCGCGGACCAGGTCGCGTCGTGGCGCGCCGAGTCCGGCCTCCGCCTGTGGCACTCCTAGGCCGGCCGCCATCCGCCCTTCCTCTCCCCCCACGCTCCCAATCCCAGGCGCGAAAGCCTCGCCGCCCCACTTGGGCGCCGCACAGCACCCTCATCTCCGGCTGAGAGCGGCGCCGCCGCGCGACGCTGGCATGCCTTTTGATAGGGAAGGAGCCAGACGTAGAAGACGAAGGGAGATATCTTATGGCAGCCATGAGCTACGAGCGCGCGGTGCAGGCGCTTAAGAACCGCCTCGGGACGCGTTGGGACGGAAGCGACGTCGACGGGCGCGACGAGCTGGCGCGCGTGCTGGAGGATGAGCTGGGCGTCGAGCGCGCCCAGGCCGGCGAGCTGATCGACGCGCTGATCGCCTCGGGCCAGCTGCGCTATCGGCGCGCGGAGATCGAGGGCGAGCTCGGCGGCGTGATCCCCGGCGCCCCCGCCGCCGGGATGGGCGGCGCGCCGCTCGGCTCCGGCACCGGAGGCACCGTCGGCGTGCCCGCTGTGCCGGCCGCGCTCTCGCCCGGCTACTGGCAGATCGGCACCGACGAGGAGGAGGGCGGCGCGGGCACGCGCATCGCCCGCGAGGGCCAGGTCGACCCGCCGAGCTGACCGGCGCGCCCGGCGTGTTACCGGACGCGCGACGGGGCCGAGGGGGTACCCCGCCCCGCTGAAGGCCGTTGGGAGGCGCAGCCTCCCCAAACATTCCCCTTAGGACCGTGGAGCGCTGGCGCGGGCGACCGCGTCAGCCGCGTCATGCTACAATGGCCACGATGCTAGCACCCCGCGACATCGCGATCATTGGCGTGCCGCTGGACCTCGGCGCGGGCCGGCGCGGCGTCGATATGGGGCCGAGCGCCATCCGCTACGCCGGCCTCAACGAGCGCCTGGCCCAGCTCGGCCACCGCGTGCGCGACCTGGGGAATATCTCTGTGCCGCTGGCCGAGGAGTGCTCCCCGCCAGCCCTCGACGAGCGCCTGCGCTACCTCGACCCGATCATCGCCGTCAACCGGAAGCTCGCCGAGCGCGTCGCCGCCGTCGTCGCCGATGGCGCGCTGCCGGTCGTGCTCGGCGGCGACCACAGCCTGGCGATCGGCTCGGTCGGCGGCGTGGCGCGCGGCCGCCGCATCGGCCTGATCTGGGTCGACGCCCACGGCGACTTCAACACGCCCGAGACGACCCCTTCGGGCAACATCCACGGCATGGGGCTCGCCGCGCTCGTCGGGCACGGCGCGCCAGGGCTCACGCAGCTGAACGGTGCGGCGCCGGTGCTCAGGCCCGAGGATGTGGCGCTGGTCGGCGTCCGCGACCTCGACCCGCTCGAGCGCGAGGCGATCCGCTCCTCCGGCATCCACATCTTCACGATGCACGACATCGACCGGCGCGGCATGGCCGCGGTCATGGACGAGGCGATCATGTGCGTCAGCGCCGCCACCGCCGGCTTCCACGTCAGCTTCGACCTCGACGTGCTCGACCCCACCGAGGCGCCCGGCGTCGGCACCCCGGTGCTCGGCGGCATCTCGTACCGCGAGGCGCACCTGGCGATGGAGCTCGTGGCCGCCTCCGGGCGCCTGCTCGGCCTCGACCTTGTGGAAGTCAACCCGATCCTCGACACATTCAACGCCACTGCCCAGCGCGCCGTCGCCTTCGCCCTCTCGGCGCTCGGCAAGAGCATCCTGTGATCGCTGTACCAGCTGGAGACGGATGCGAATCCTGCTCCCCCGTCCGGCGGGAGGTTCGAAGAGATGGCGCCTCCGGCGAATCCTGCTTTCCCTTCGCCCGGCTGCGGCTTCCGGCCACCGGCGGGAGGTTCGAGGAGATGCGGCCTTCGGAGAATCCCGTCGTGCAGAGCAGCGGGAGGTGATGCTGAAGGGCTAAACGCCTCGCCGGCGGCGCTCGCGCTCAATTCGTGAGAACTGTAACACAGTGACGAAAATGTGGTATAGTAGCGCCTGTTTGCGAGCCCACCTGGCGCCGGCAGCGGCAGGCTGCCCTGTGCGCCGGCCGCTGCGAGCAACGGCGAAATATCCTCTATAATCGTGGGGTCACCCAAAGCATCGCAGCAGCGGTGGAGATAACGCCGACAACGGGAGCTTCCGGATCTGCTTCTAGAAAGGCACCAGATGGCAGCTCAGGTCTTCGATCGAAGAGCAAACACGCTCGCCAAGCTCAGCATCTTTGTGGGCGTCCCGCTTGTCCTCATCCTGCTTGGCGTAGTCTGGTACCTGTTCGGCTGGTCAGACTGGCACCGGCAGGTCGGCGTCCCCGTGCAGCAGCCGGGCGCCGGCTTCAACCACCAGATTCACGCCGGCGGGCTGCGCATGGACTGCCGGTACTGCCACACGGCCGTAGAGGTCTCGGCGAGCGCCAACATCCCGCCGACTGAGACCTGCATGGGCTGCCACTCGCAGGTCCTCACCCGCAGCGAGCGGCTGGCCTTCGTGCGCGATAGCTGGGCGAACAACATCAACATTCAGTGGAACCGGGTCCACGACCTGCCGAAGTTCGTGTACTTCAACCACAGCATCCACGTCTCCAAGGGGGTCGGCTGCTCGACCTGCCACGGCAACGTGCGCGCGATGCCGGTGGTGTACAAGACCCAGCCGCTGTTTATGTCCTGGTGCATCGACTGCCACCGCAACCCCGCCCAGTACATCCGGCCGCCCGACCAGATCTACAACACCGAGTGGACTCCGCCGCCCGACCAGCTCCAGCAGGGCCAGCGCCTGATGGAGGAGTACGGCATCGAGCTCTACAAGGTTGAGACTGGCTCCGGCCAGCGGATAAACCGCCTGACGGACTGTTCGATCTGCCACCGCTGAAGCCATGTGGGCTGTAGGTGGCGGGGAGTAGGTTGCGCGCCGAGCGGTGTCAATCTACAATCTGCCATCTGCAGTCCGTAGAATAGTGACGCCAATGACAAGCGAATCTCTTGACCTGGACGTCATCCGCGAGCGGCTGAACAGCGGCGGGCGCGCGTTCTGGCGCAGCCTTGAGGAGCTGGCGCAGACGCCGCGGTTCCAGGAGCTCCTCGACCGCGAGTTCCCGCGCGGCGCCTCCGAGTGGCGCGACCCGGTCACCCGGCGCACCTTTCTCAAGCTCATGGGCGCCTCGCTCGCGCTCGGCGGGCTCACCGCCTGCCAGTTCGACCTGCGCCAGCCCCAGGAGAAGATCGTCCCGTACGTCAAGCAGCCCGAGCAGGTGATCCCCGGCCGCGCGCTCTACTTCGCCACGGCGATCACCCACCGCGGCTACGGCACCGGCCTGCTGGTCGAGAGCCACGAGGGCCGGCCGACGAAGATCGAGGGCAACCCCGATCACCCGGCCAGCCTCGGCGCGACCGACGTGCTCACCCAGGCCTCCATCCTGACGATGTACGACCCGGACCGGTCGCAGCAGGTGCTCAACGCCGGCCAGGAGAGCGACTGGAACGCCTTCCTCAACGCCATCCGCCCGGCGTTCGAGCAGCAGCGCGCCGCCCAGGGCGCCGGCCTGCGCTTCCTCACCGGCCCGGTCACCTCGCCGACGTTCGTCGCCCAGATGAACGACCTGCTCGCGCAGCTGCCGCAGGCGCGCTGGTACCAGTACAGCCCCACCGGCGGCGACAACTCCCGCGCCGGCCTGCGCCAGGCCTTCGGCGAGAACGTCGAGGTTATCTACCGCCTCGACCAGGCGAACGTGATCGTCGCGCTCGACTCGGACTTCATGATGGACCCGGCCACCGGCACCCGCTACCAGCGCGACTGGGCTCAGCGGCGGCGCGTCCGGCGCGGCCAGACCCAGATGAACCGCCTCTACGCCGTCGAGCCGACCCTCACCAACACCGGCAATATGGCCGACCACCGGCTGCGGGCGCGGGCCGGGCAGATCGAGCAGATCGCCCGCGCGCTCGCCACCGCCGTCGGGGTCGCCGGCGCCGCCCCCACCGCCCAGCTGACCGAGGAGCAGCAGCGCTGGGTGGACGCCGCGGCCGCTGACCTGCGGGCAGCCGGCGGCGCCTGCGTGGTGATCCCCGGCGAGTACCAGCCGCCGGTGGTCCACGCCATCGCCCACGCGATCAACACCACCCTCGGCGCCGCCGGCCGGACGGTGGTCTACACCGAGCTGGTCAACCTCGACCCGACCGCCGGGATCGCCCCGCTCGCGGCGCTGGCCGAGGAGATGGCCGCCGGGGCGGTGCAGCTGCTGGTGATCATCGACGCCAACCCGGTCTACGATGCGCCCGGCAACCTGAACTTCGCCGAGCTGCTCGGGCGCGTGCCGCTCAGCGTGCACCTCGGCCTCTACGCCGACGAGACCGGCGCGGCGAGCACCTGGCACCTGCCCCAGTCGTACTACCTGGAGGCCTGGGGCGACACGCGCGCCTTCGACGGCACGGTGACCATCCAGCAGCCGCTGATCGCGCCGCTCTACGACAGCCGCTCGCCGATCGAGCTGATCAACATGCTCACCGGCAACCCCAGCACCGGCTTCGAGACCGTGCAGGCCTACTGGCAGAGCCAGAACCTGCCCGGCGATTTCGCGACGACCTGGCAGCAGATCCTGCACGACGGCCTGATCCCGAACACCGCCGTCGCCGCCCGCAGCGTCACCCTGCGCGAAGACTTCGCCAGCGCGCCCGGGGCGCCCGCCGGCGAGGGGCTCGAGATCGTCTTCCGGCCCGACCCGATCGTCCACGACGGGTACTTCGCCAACAACGGCTGGCTGCAGGAGACGCCCAAGCCCTTCACCAAGCTGGTGTGGGACAACAGCGCCCAGATGTCGGTGGCCACCGCCCAGCGGCTCGGCGTGAACAACGGCGATGTGGTGGCGCTCGAGTACCAGGGGCGCAGCGTCGAGGCGCCGGTCTGGATCCAGCCCGGCATGGCCGATGACGTCGTGACCGTCCACTTCGGCTACGGCCGCACGCGCGGCGGGCGCATCGCCACGCCCGACGGCCAGCCGCTCGGCTTCAACGCCTACACCCTGCGCTCGACCGACACGCCCTGGTTCGGCGCCGGGCTCACCGTGCGCCCGCTCGGCCGCACGTACCAGCTCGTCAGCACCCAGGGCCACTTCGCGATGGAGGGCCGGCCCGAGGACCTGGTGCGCCACGGCACGCTGGCCCAGTTCGAGCAGGACGAGGAGTTCATCCACCACGGCGGGCACCACGAGGTGATCTCGCTCATGCCGGCGTACCAGTACCACGGCTACGCCTGGGGCATGTCGATCGACACCAACGTCTGCACCGCCTGCGGCGCGTGCGCCGTCGCCTGCCAGGCCGAGAACAACATCCCGATCGTCGGCAAGGACGAGGTGGCGCGCGGGCGCGAGATGCAGTGGCTGCGCATCGACCAGTACTACGTGTCCAACAGCGACAACCTGGATGAGCCGCGGGTCTACAACATGGTCGTGCTCTGCCAGCACTGCGAGCAGGCGCCGTGCGAGATCGTCTGCCCGGTGGCGGCCACCGTGCACGACAGCGAGGGGCTCAACGTGATGGTGTACAACCGCTGCGTTGGCACCAAGTACTGCTCGAACAACTGCCCCTACAAGGTGCGGCGCTTCAACTTCCTCCAGTACTCCGACGAGGTCACGCCCAGCCTGAAGCTCGGGCGCAACCCGGACGTCACCGTGCGCGCCCGCGGTGTGATGGAGAAGTGCACCTTCTGCGTGCAGCGCATCAACGAGGCGCGCATCGACACCGAGCGCCAGGGCACGACGATCACCGACGGGATGATCCAGACCGCCTGCCAGCAGGTCTGCCCGACCCAGGCGATCGTCTTCGGCAACATCAATGACCCGAACGCGGCGGTGACGGCGCTCAAGCAGGAGCCGCTTACCTACACCTCGCTCGACGCGCTCAACACCAGGCCGCGCGTCAGCTACATGGCGACGCTGAAGAACTTGAACCCGGGCCTGCCCGGCTTGACGGAGGCGGAGGGATAAGCCATGCAGTCGCAACGCGTGAGGCCGACGGTGGTCGAGACGACCGACGCCCTCCTCGGCCCGAAGCAGACCTACCGTACGGTCACCGAGACGATCAGCGACATCGTGCTGACGCCCCTCCGGCGCACGCCGTGGGGCTGGCGGATCGGCTTCGTCGTCGCCGGGCTCGGCCTGCTGGTGTACCTGTACTCGCTGGCCGTGCTCTTCACCGTCGGCGTCGGTATCTGGGGCATCAACATCCCGGTCGCCTGGGGCTTCGACATCATCAACTTCGTGTGGTGGATCGGCATCGGCCACGCCGGAACGCTGATCTCGGCCATCCTGCTGCTGTTCCGCCAGGACTGGCGCACCTCGATCAACCGCGCCGCCGAGGCCATGACGATCTTCGCCGTCGTCTGCGCCGGGATCTACCCGCTGATCCACACCGGCCGCCCGTGGCTCGACTACTGGCTGCTGCCCTACCCCGGCACGCTGGGCATGTGGCCGCAGTTCCGCAGCCCGCTCGAGTGGGACGTCTTCGCCGTCTCGACCTACGCCACGGTCTCGATCCTGTTCTGGTTCGTCGGCCTCATCCCCGACATCGCCGTGCTGCGCGACCGCGCCCGCCACCCGCTGGTTAAGATGTTCTACGGCGCCCTGTCGCTGGGCTGGCGCGGGTCGGCCAAGCACTGGCAGCGCTACGAGGTGGCCAGCCTCATCCTGGCCGGGCTCTCGACGCCGCTGGTGCTCTCGGTGCACTCGATCATCAGCTTCGACTTCGCGATCTCGCAGCTCCCCGGCTGGCACGTGACGGTGTTCCCGCCGTACTTCGTGGCCGGCGCGGTCTACTGCGGCTTCGCGATGGTGATCTGCCTGCTGATCCCGATCCGCCGCTGGTACGGCCTGCACAACCTGATCACCCTCAAGCACTTCGACCTGATGGGCAAGGTGATGCTGGCCTCGGGGCTGATCGTCGCCTACGGCTACTTCTGCGAGATCTTCTACGCCTGGTACTCGGCCAGCCTGTTCGAGTACCAGCTGATCCTGACGCGCACGATCGGGCCGTACGCCTGGAGCTACTGGGCGCTGATCTTGCTAAACGTCGCCATCCCGCAGCTGCTGTGGTTCAAGCGCCTGCGCACCAACCTGCCGCTGCTGTTCTTCGTCTCGGTGTGTATCAACATCGGCATGTGGTTCGAGCGCTGGGTGATCGTGGTGCTCAGCCTGCACCGCGACTTCCTGCCCTCCTCCTGGGGCTTCTACACGCCGACGGTCTGGGACTGGGCGACCTACATCGGCTCGTTCGGGCTGTTCTTCTTCCTGTTCTTCCTGTTCATCCGGCTGCTGCCCATGATCGCGATCTTCGAGGTCCGCGACCTGGTCCACAAGACGCACGAGGAGACGGCGCACGGGCACGTCGGCGAGACGGGCAGGGCGGAGCTGGCCTAGTGAGAACCGCGAGGGGAACGTTATGCTGAGAAGAACCAGACGTCAGCTCCCAGCCGGCGCTGCAGCGCAGCCCACGCTGTACGGCCTCGTGGCGCAGTTCGACGACCCCGATAAGCTGATCCAGGCGGCCGCGCAGGCCCGGAGCGCCGGCTACACCAAGCTGGACGCCTTCTCGCCCATCCCGCTCCACGGGCTGGAGGAGGCGCTCGGCCTGAGGCGCACCCGGCTGCCGTGGCTGATCTTCGCCGGCGGCCTCGCCGGCGCGGCCGGGATCTTCGCGCTCGCGACCTGGGTGAACCTCGTCGCGTATCCGATCAACATCGGCGGCCGGCCGCTCTTCAGCTGGCCGGCGTTCATCCCGATCACCTTCGAGGGGATGGTGCTGCTGGCGTCGTTCGCCGCCGTGTTCGGCATGATCTTGCTGAACGGCCTGCCGATGCCGTATCACCCGGTGTTCAACACGCCGAACTTCGAGCGCGCCACCACCGACCTGTTCTTTCTGGCGGTCGAGTCCTCCGACCCGCAGTTCGACCTGACAAAGACGCGCCAGTTTCTCGAGAGCCTGGGCGCGCAGCAGGTCTCGAGCGTCAATAACTAGGGGAGCCGCGATGCTGCACACGCGACAAGGCGCCCGCCGAGTCTCGCTCACCCGCCTGGTTAAGCTGGGCTGGGTCGGCTTTCTGCTGCTGTTCACCGCCGCGTGCCATCTAGAGATGTACGACCAGCCGTACCACCGGCCGCTCACGTCGAGCGACTTCTTCGCCGACGGCGCCTCGGCCCGGCCGCTGGTCGAGAACACCGTCGCCCGCGATGGCCTGCGCACCGACGAGGTCACGACCGGGCGGGTCGGCGGGGCCGCCGACGGCGAGTACGTGGCCGAGATCCCCATCCCGGTCACACCTGAGCTGCTCGCCCGCGGCGAGCAGCGCTGGACGATCTACTGCGCGGTGTGCCACGGCGCACAGGGCGACGGGCGCGGCTCGGCCGTCTACCCGCAGTTCAACCCGCGCCCGGCGTCGATGTACGACCCGCGCGTGGTCGCGCTGCCGGACGGCGAGTACTTCGACGTGATCACCAACGGCCGCGGCGCGATGTTCCCCTACGCCTCGCGCATCCAGAATGTCGAGGACCGCTGGGCGATCATCGCCTACATCCGCCAGATGCAGCAGAACCCGCCCGCAGAGGAGTAGTCTGCCACCTGTGCTGGCAACTCGCGAAAGAGGACGACAGTGATCGCCAATCAATCTGACAGCCTGCGGTCTGCGCTCGAGCGTACCCAGCGGATCGCGCTGATCGTCGGCGCGGTGGCGCTCATCCTGACGGCCGTCGGGTACTTCTTGAGCGGCGCGCAGTTCTTCCACTCATACATTTTCGCCTACTTCTTCTGGATCGTCCTGAGCCTCAGCGGCCTGCTGCTGCTCATGGTCGACCACCTGACCGAGGGCGTCTGGGGCCTGATGCTGCGCCGGTCGCTCGAGGCGGCCGCCTTCACGCTGCCGCTGATGGCGGTGCTGTTCCTGCCGCTGCTGCTCGGGCTGGGCGACCTGTACCCCTGGACGCACGCGGAGGTCCTGGCCGAGGATCGGGTGGTGGCGCTGAAGGCGCCCTACCTGAACGTGCCGTTCTGGCTCGGCCGCGCCGTGATCTACTTCGTGCTCTGGATCGGCGCCGCCTACCTGCTCAACCGCTGGTCCGACGAGGAGGACCGCGCCGGCCGGAGCGAGGGCCTGCTGGCGCGCTTCAAGAACCTGAGCGGGCCGGGGATCGTGCTGCTGGTGCTCAGCTGGACGCTCGCCGCCACCGACTGGGGCATGTCGCTCGAGTCGACCTGGTTCTCCTCGATGTACCCGGTGACGTTCATCGCCAGCATGCTGATCATGGGCATCGCGTTCAACGTGCTGGTGCTCTACTTCCTGCGCACGCGCGGGCTGCTGCCGTACACCATCCCGGTCGACCGTCTGCACGACCTGGGCAAGTTCCTGTTCGCCTTCATCGTGCTGTGGAGCTATGTCAACTTCTCCGAGTACCTGATCGTCTGGTCGGGCAACATCCCGGAGGAGACGACCTGGTTCGCGCACCGGACGCAGGGCGGCTGGGAGATCCTGGCGACGGCGCTGATCTTCGGCCACTTCTTCGCGCCGTTCTTCATGCTGCTCGGCCGCTTCACCAAGCGCAACCTCGGCGTCCTAGCGGCCATCGCGGCCTACGTAGTGGCGATCGAGGTGGTGTGGTTCTTCTGGAAGATCATCCCGGCCTTCTACCCGGAGGGCTTCCACTTCAGCTGGACGGACGTGACCGCGCTGGTGGGGATCGGCGGGCTGTGGCTGGGGGTGTACGCCTTCTTCCTCAAGCGGCGGCCGCTGCTGCCGCCGAATGACCGGCGCATGGAGCTGCTGCGCCGCCAGCAGGCCGAGGGCCACCACGGCCACGGGGCACCCGAGGCAGCGCACTAGCGCCACCCAAGTCGCAACAACAGAGCCGGGGTTCGACCGAGGCAGCGCCTCGCCCAGTCGAGCCCCGGCTCTCTGTTTCCGGGCCGCCCGCTCGCCTCCGGTGGAACCCGGTGTGCTATCATGGCGAAGGGCGAGCCGATCGCGACGAGGAGGTGCCCGATGGACTTCGCGCCGACGAAGGACCACGAGCTGCTGCGCGAGACCGTGCGCTCGTGGGCTGAGAAGGAGGCCCGGCCGACGGCCGCGGCGCGCGACGAGGCCATGG
>ERZ777003.2169-NODE-2169-length-24380-cov-7.318849_pt1 | contig 24380 bp, 22 predicted proteins | sample MGYA00374956_ERZ777003 | MGnify/ENA primary metagenome ERZ777003 (study PRJEB29302, sample SAMN06268252) | bioreactor metagenome | isolation source: Joint BioEnergy Institute, California, USA | place: USA:Joint BioEnergy Institute, California, USA | collected... | reverse complement strand
GGCTCGACCAGCGTGCACTGGTCGTTCAGCGGAATCAGAAAGGGCGTCTTGCGCAGCGCCCTGCCCGGCGGGCGACCACGGCGGAGCAGCAGCTCCATCGCCCGCGCAGCGCGCTCGCCGGTCTCCGCGCGATCCACATGCGGGTAGGTCAGGTAGCCGAGCAGCGCATCGGTCGTCTGGACCATCTGCGGCGTGACGTTGGCGTGGTAGTCGAGGCTGATCGCCACCGGGACGTCCGGCCCGACGACGGCGCGCACCCGGCGCAGCAGCTCGCCCTCGCCGTCCTCGAAATCCTCCGTCACCATCGCGCCGTGCAGGTCGAGATATACCGCATCCACCGGCATCGCCGCGGAAAGCCGGCCTATCAGCTCGCCCGCGATGCGCTCGAAGGCGTCGCGCGTAACCAGGCCGCCGGCGCCGCCACTGGTCCAGACCAGCGGCACGAATTCATGCGCGCCCCCCATCGCCTTCATGAAACCGGAGAGGGCGAAGCTGGTGTCGGTGAGCCAGCGGATGACCTCCTCGCCGCGCACCAGCGGCGGGCGGTCGCGGTGGCTGGCGAAGTAGGCGAAGTCGGTCTTCGGTTCGACGAAACAGTTGGTTTCGTGGTGGAACCCGCCGACCGCGATGCGTGCCATATCCTTTTCCTCTCAAGCCGGCAACATGCCGAGTTCGCGCAGCAGCGGCGGCAGGGTGCGGTAGAGTTCCCGCACATGCGCCTCGTAGGCGCGCGCATCGCGCTTCCACGGTACCAGGTTCAGCCTCTGGATGAGCTGCGCATGCTCCGGGTCGTCCGCCGCGGCGAGGAAGGCGCGCTCATACGCAGCGGCCAGCGCCGCCGGGATGCCGCGCGGGGCGATGAAGCCGGTCGGCAGGCTGTACTGCGCGTCGTATCCCAGCTCGCGGGCTGTCGGCACGTCGGGGTAGCGCGCGACGCGCTCCGGGGTGGCGACGGCGAGCAGGCGCATGGCTCCGCCCTCGATCATGCCCGCCACGGCGCCCAGCGAGTCGAACACCAGATCGACATTGCCGCTCATCGCCGCATTGATCATGTCTCCGCCGCCGCTGAACGGGACGAATAGGAAGCGCGCGCCGGTCTGGTGCTCGAGCTGCTTCATGCCGAACGGGTAGTTCGCCGCCGTTCCGCCTGCCGCGAAGGAGACGGATTCGGGCCGGGCCTTCGCGCGCTCCACCATGTCATGCAGGTCGCGGATCGGGCTGTCGCGCCGCACCGCCCACCCCCAGACCAGGGTGCAGGTGCCCGCGAGGAAGGTGAAGTCGTTCAGCGCGTCGTAGCCGACCGGCTGCACCATGGAGATGCGGTACACCACCTCCGTCACGCCGGCGATCACGCTGCCATCGGCGCGTTGGTTGCGCAGATACGCGGTGCCGACCGAGCCCGAGGCGCCGCCGCGGTTCTCCACGACCAGCGACTGGCCGAGATAGCGCGCCACGATCGGTGCCGCGCCGCGCAGGTAGAGATCCACCGTCCCGCCGGGCGTCCAGGGGCAGATCAGCCGCACGGGCCGGTCCGGCACCACCTGCGCCCGCGCCGCGCCACCGGCCGCCAGCAGCGCCGCCGCGCCGCCGAGCGCCGCGGTCCGCCTGTTCAACACCATCGCCGTCCCCATCAGCCCAATTGCCGCAGCGTGACGTCGATGAGCCCGCGCGCATCGTCCAGCGCATCGGCCACACGGTTGCGCTCGCGCACCAGCTTCGTCTCCAGGAGCCAGCGCGCCTCGCCCTCCAGCTTCGGCAGACGCGGCACGTCGTAGAGCGCGGGGATCATCGAGCCCTGCGGCGTGTACCCGTATGGATCATGCCCGTAGGTGCCCTTCGCCGTGCTCGCCAGCGGCACCAGCAGGCGCGAAAGGCGCTTGAGGCAGGCGTTCAGCGCCTCCGCCGGTCCCTCGTCCTCCAGCCCGCCAGCGTAGCGCGCGCGCCAATGCTCCGCGGCCGCGTCCAGCCGCTGCGCCGCGGCGCGGAACTCCCGCGCCCGCTCCAGCGCCCCGCCCAGGCCGACCGGCGCGCCCGCACCCTCAAGTGCGCCGAGCCGCTCGACGAACTGGTCGGCGACGGAGACGAACTCGAAGGGCAGCACCGGCGCCGTGCACAGCTCCCACAGCCACGCCGCATACACCCGGAGATGCACCGCCATCAGGGACCAGTCGAGCTTATCCAGCGTGTTCTCGAGCGAGTGGTGCCACCAGCCAAGCGTCGCCAGCGCCGTCGCCTTCAGCTCCGCCTCGGTGTAGCCCATGTTGCCCGCGAGCATCGGCACGCCAAGCCCGAAGAAGGAGGAGTCGCCGGTCTTCACCGCGCGGCGCCAGGAATTGGGCATGCCGTTGAGCACCTGTGCCTCCACCGCCTGGTGGAAGCGCCGAAGCTCCACGTTGGAACTCGTGCCCCAGCGCGAGGTGCCGATACAGCCCGGCTGGTCGATCTGCAGATAGGCCACCGCATGCTGCCGCAGCCGGTCCCAGTTGCGGTCCACATACCAGGAGGAGCCGACCATCGTGCCGGTCTCGTGCGCGGTCCAGAAGCCGAACACCAGGCCGCGCCGCAGCTTATCGCGGTGCTGCGCGAACACCCGCGCAAGCTCCATGATGACCGCATTGCCCGCGGCGTTGTCCGTGGCCTGCGGCCCGGGCCAGGAATCCTGGTGGCCGCCGACGACGACGAAATCCTCGCCCTTCGGTGCACGGATCTCGCCCACTGTGATCTGCACCGGACGCCAGCCGTTCTCGACATGGGCGCGCATCCGCACGCGCACCGGCCCGGCCTTCAGCATCTCGCGCAGCGCCAGCCCCGCGGTGCGTGCGATGCCGATGCAGGGCAGGGTCGGCATCTCGTCGCGCATCGCCTCCGGCGTCGGGTTGCCCCAGGCAGGCTTCACCGAGCCGAAGGGCACCGCGGTGTTCTCCGGGTGCCCCCAGTTCATCATCACGCAGCCGATCGAGCCCTTCAGCGCGGCGATGCGCTGCTTCTCGTGCCGCGCCGGGTGGTAGGAGAGCTCGGAGAGCGTGATCTTCCCGGTCGCGTCACGCCCCTCGTATTCCTCGAAGGCGCCGGAGGCGACGTCCATCAGCTCGCCGGTGATGCCCTCCGGCAGGGTGGGGACGCTGTGGCCGAGCGTGTTCGCCTCGATCGCGATCTCCTGCGGCGCCAGGACCTGCAATTCGCCCTTGCCGGGGAAGCTGACGAGGCCCGGCGTCTCCTGCACCTCGGCCGGCACCCCCGCGGCAAGCAGTGCGTCCCGGCTGTACTCCGCCATGCGCCGGCCGTTCTCCGAGCCGGCGAGGCGCGAGGGAATCTGCGTCGTGATCCGCTCGACATCGGCGCGTACGCGATCGACGGACAGGGCCTGGATGATGCTCTGCTGGGACATGCGGCGGTGCCTCCGGGGCGCGATGCGTCAAGCATAGGCCCGCGCAGGGCCGTGCGCGAGGCCCCTTCCCCGCCGGCGCGGCCGGCGGCACAGTCCCCTGCCAGGGAGGAACGCCATGCCAAAGCAGCAGGTCACGTCCGAACGGCTTCCCCGGCCGAGCGGGCATTTCTCGCAGGCGACGGTCACCGAGGCCCGCGGACGGCTTCTGTTCATCTCCGGGATGCTGGCGAAGGGGCCGGACGGAAAGCTCGTCGGCATCGGCGACATCACGGCCCAGACGCGTCAGGTCTGCGAGAATCTCAAGGCGGCGGTCGAGGCCGCGGGCGGCACGCTCGACGACATCTGCCGCGTGGACGTCTATGTGCGCAACATGGAGCACTTCGACCGCATCCACGAGGTGCGGCGCGCCTATTTCACCGGCAACCCGCCTGCCTCCACCATGGTCGAGGTGACGAAGATGACCTCGCCCGATGCGCTCATCGAGATCAGCGCGATCGCCGTCCTGTCCGCACCGTGATGCGACGCCGCCGGCCGCGCGGGGTTTGACCGGGCGGCGCACCGGGGCATAGGCTCGGCACACGGGAGGAACCAGCCTTCCCGGCGCCCTGCCGGGAACGGCCCAAGAAGAGGTGTGAGCATGAGCGCCACCGCCGCGGCCGCCACCTTGCACAGCAGCGTCGCCCTCGATGTCCGGCCCCTCGCAGGCGCCTGCGGTGCCGAGATCCAGGGCATTGACCTTGCCGCCGACCTCGACGACGCGACCATTGCCGCGATCCGCCGCGCGCTGCTCGACCACTGCGTCGTCTTCTTCCACGACCAGACACTCGACGCGGAGCAGCAGAAGGCCCTGGCCCGCCGCTTCGGCGAGATCTTCGTCCATCCCAACTTCAAGGGCACCGGCCCCGATCCCAAGATCGTCGAGATCCGCCGCGAGCCGGGCGACAAGCGCATCGTCGGCGAGGAATGGCACGCCGACACGACCATGGTGGCGGAACCGCCGATGGGCGCGATCCTCTACGCCATCGATGTTCCGCCCTATGGCGGCGACACCCTCTTCGCCAACCAGTACGCCGCCTACGATGCGCTCTCCGACGGCATGAAGCGCCTGATCGCGGGGCTGCGCGCCATCCATTCCGACCGCAAGGTCGCCGGGCCGCAGGCGGGCCTGAATGCCTACCGCTCGACCAAGGTGCGCGAGGACACGGATTGGCGCGAGACGGTCAATACCCACCCAGTCGTTCGCACCCACCCCGAGACCGGGCGGAAATGCCTCTTCGTCAACCACTCCTACAGCATCGGCTTCGAGGGCATGACGGAGGCGGAGAGCCGGCCACTGCTGGAGTTCCTGATGGACCACGGCCACAGGCCGGAATTCACCTGCCGCTTCCGCTGGCGCAAAGGCTCCGTCGCCTTCTGGGACAACCGGTGCACCAAGCACCTCGCGGTCAACGACACGCCGACCTTCCGCCGCCACATGCGGCGCGTGCAGATCGCCGGCGACCGGCCCTTCTAGAGCCTAGAGGAGGCACGCGCATGCGCGACATCGTCCGCGGCACCTACCCGCTCGAGAAGCGGGAGGTCGTGATGGAAGGCAAGGACATGCGGGCGACCATCCTCACGCTCGGCCCCGGGCAATGCGTGCCCTGGCACTACCACACGGAGATCACCGACACCTTCTTCTGCCTCGAGGGCCCGATGGTGGTCGAGACCCGAGCGCCGCGCACGGAGAAGGTGCTGCAGGTCGGTGACAGCTACTCGGTGCCGCCGAAGACCGCGCACTACGTGCACGGCCTGAACGGCGGACGCTGCCGGTTCCTGAACCTGCAAGGCGTCGGCGACTACGACTTCCGCGCGGTGGGCGACGCCTGATCGCGCCGCCCATGCCCCGGCACCTGCGTCAGATCGCCCGCTGCGCGCGCAGCGCGGCGATGTCCTCGCGCGAGTAGCCGAGCTCGCGCAGGACCGCCTCGGTATCCGCGCCGAGCTGCGGCGGCGGCGAGTCCACCCGCGGCCCGCCATGCGCGAATTTGAATGCCGCGACCGGCACGCCGAACGCCCCGTCCACGCCGGGCGCCCCCTCCGGGAAGCGATGCACCACGCCGCGCGTGGCGATCTGGGGATCGGCCATCGCCTCGTCCAGACGCCGCACCCGCGCCGCGGGCACGTGGCGGGATTGCAGGTAGGCCTCCCACTCGTCGGCTGTGCGGGTCAGCATGATCTCGCGCAGCAGAGCGGCCTCACGGTCGCGGTCGGCGGTGCGCGCCTCGTTGTTGGTCTTGGCCATCTCCGGATGGCCGAGCGCCTCCCAGAGCCGCTTCTGCTGGCGCAGGTTGCTCGCCCCCAGCATCACCAGCCCGTCCTTGGTCTGGTAGGCGCTGTTGGTCGCGTGCAGGTGGTCGTTGCCGTTGGGCTTCGCCACCTTGCCATTGCGCATGTAGGTGGTGAGGTGCGAGGCCATCATCATCATCGCCACGTCCAGCATGGCGAGGTCGATGCGCTGCCCGCGCCCGGTCTTCTCCCGCTGGAACAGCGCCGCGGAGAGCGCGAAGGCGCCCATCGTGCCGGTGGCGTAGTCGATGGCGGGCGAGCCGAACTTGATCGGGTTCACTTCCGGCGTGCCGGTCGTCGCCATGATGCCCGAGGTCGCCTGGATCACGTGGTCATACGCCGTCTGCACGCCGCGCGGCCCGCCCTGCCCAAAGGCCGAGATCGAGCAGTAGATGATGCGCGGGTTGAACTTCGACACCTCCTCGTAGCCGAGGCCAAGCGCCTCGAAGGCACCAGGGCGGTAGTTCTCCACCAGCACGTCGGCGCCGGCGAGCAGCCGGCGCATCACCTCTCGCCCGCCCTCGGTCTTGAGGTCGAGCGTGATCGAGCGCTTGTTCGACCCCTGCGTCAGGAAATAGGTCCCCATGTTGCGGCGGCTGAGCTCCAGGTCGCCGCCGCTGTCCCGGCTCTGGTCCGGCTCCTCCGGATGCTCGACCTTGATCACATCCGCCCCGAGCAGCGCGAGCTGATAGGCCGCGAACGGCCCTGCCAGCACATGCGTCGCGTCGATGATGCGGATGCCTTCGAATGGCCGGGTCATGGTCGATTCCTCGCGGCAATGGTTGCTCTGCCACCATGAACTCACGGCCCGGCCCGCCCCGCAAGTGGGCCGGCTTGTCCGGGGCCAGAGGCGGCCCTAGAAGGCACCGGAATAAGGAGCCTGCCGCACCGTGTACAACCGCGTCGAGGATCCGGCCGCCATCGGCTGGGAGAAGATGACGGACTCCGGCTTCCCCGAGGCGATCGGCGCCTTCTGGACGCGCCGCGAGGGGGAGACAGGCCGCGCCTATGGCGTGCTCACCGAGCCGCGCCACAACAACGGGCGCGGCGTCGTGCATGGCGGCATCCTCGCCAGCATCATGGACCATGCGCTGGGCAAGACGGTGCGCGAGGCGGTGCGGCCGCTGCGCTGCGCCACCATCCAGCTCGACCTGCACTACCTCGCCCCCGTGATGCCCGGCGATTTCGTCGAGGCGCGCGGCGAGATCGTGCGCAAGACACGCTCCGTGGTCTTCGTCCGCGGCCACCTCACGGTCGGCGGACGGCAGGTGCTGTCCGCGAGCGGAATCTGGAAGGTGCTGGAGAGCAGCCGTCAGAACGGCGAGGGAGGCGTGGCATGACAGCAGCGGACTCCGGTGGAATCCCGACGCTCACCATAGAGGGCGTCATTGCGACCATCCGGCTCAACCGACCGGCGGTCCACAACCGGATCGAGCCAGCTGACCTGATCGCGCTGCATGGCCTGCTCGACCGGATCGAGGCCGAGCCGGCGCTCCGCGTCGTCATCCTGACCGCCACCGGCAAGTCGTTCAGCTCCGGCTTCCACATCGGCGCGCTCGGCACCGGCGAGACGCAGGAAGAGGACGCCTTCGCCAAATTCGCCGACCGGCTGGAGCGCCTGCGCCTGCCCACCATCTGCGCGCTGAATGGCGGGGTCTATGGCGGCTCGACCGACCTCGCTCTCGCCTGCGACTTCCGCATCGGCGTGACCGGGATGGCGATGTTCATGCCGGCCGCGCGGCTCGGCGTGCACTACTACCCTGGCGGCATACAGCGCTATGTCAGCCGGCTCGGCCTCAACACCGCGAAGCGCATGTTCCTGCTCGCCGAGCGCTTCGAGGCGGAGGAGCTGCTCCGCGTCGGCTACCTGGACGAGCTGGTGCCGCCCGAACGCCTCATGCCGCGCGTGGCCGAGATCGCGGAGAAGCTCGCGGAGAACGCGCCGCTCGCCGTGCAGGGCATGAAGGCGGCGCTGAACGACATCGCGCGCGGCGACGCGGACCTGAAGGCGATCGCCGACCGCGCGGCCGCGGCGAAGCGTTCGAACGACATGGCCGAGGGCCGCGCCGCCTGGCTGGAGAAGCGCAAGCCGCGCTTCACCGGCACCTGAAGCGCGGCCGCGTGCCGCCGGCGCCGGAATGGCGCCGGCGGCAGTCGTCGCGCGGGGACTACAGGCCCGCCTGGGTCACGAACTTCGTGTTGAGATAGGCCTCGATCGCCTCCGACCCGCCCTCGGAGCCGTAGCCGGAGTCCTTCACCCCGCCGAACGGCACCTCCGGCAGCGCGAGGCCGAGGTGGTTGATGGTCATCATCCCCGTCTCGACCTTCGCCGCGATCGCAGTCGCGGTCTTGGCGGAGCGGGTGAAGGCATAGGCGGCGAGGCCGTAGGGCAGGCGGTTCGCCTCCTCCACCACCTCCTCGAACTCCCGGAAGGGCGCGATCATGGCGACGGGGCCGAAGGGCTCCTCGTTCATCATGCGCGCCTCCTTCGGCACGTCGGTCAGCACCGTCGGCTGGTAGAAGTAGCCCTTGTTGCCGATGCGCTCGCCACCTGTGCGCACGGTGGCGCCCTTCTGCCGCGCGTCGGCCACCAGGCCCTCCACCCAGGGGATGCGCCGGTCATGCGCCAGCGGCCCCATCTGCGTGCCCGCCTCGAGCCCGTTGCCGACCTTCACCGACTTCGCCGCGGCGACGAATTTCTCCACGAACGGCTCGTAGAGCTTTTCCTGGACGAGGAAGCGCGTCGGCGAGACGCAGACCTGCCCTGCATTGCGGAACTTCGCCCCCGCCAGCAGCTTCGCCGCGTGGTCCAGATCCGCGTCGTCGAACACGATCGCCGGCGCGTGCCCGCCGAGTTCCATCGTCACCCGCTTCATGTGCTGGCCCGCGAGCGCGGCGAGCTGCTTGCCCACCGCCGTCGAGCCGGTGAAGGTCACCTTGCGGATGACCGGATGCGGGATGAGGTACTCGCTGATCTCCGCCGGGACGCCATAGACGAAATTCGCCACGCCCGGAGGCAGCCCCGCGTCGAGGAAGGCGCGCAGCAGCTCGGCCGGCGAGGCCGGCGTCTCCTCCGGCGGCTTGACGATGATCGAGCAGCCCGTCGCGATCGCCGCCGACAGCTTCCGGACCACCTGGTTGATCGGGAAGTTCCACGGCGTGAAGGCGGCAACGGGCCCGACCGGCTCCTTGACGACGAGCTGGTAGATGCCTTCGCCGCGCGCCGGGATCACCCGGCCATAGGCGCGCCGCGCCTCCTCGGCGAACCAGTCGATGATGTCGGCGCCCGCCAGCACCTCCATCTTCGCCTCGGCGAGCGGCTTGCCCTGCTCCATCGTCAGCAGCCGCGCCACCTCGTCGGCGCGCGCGCGGAAATTCTCCGCCGCCTTGCGCATCAGCTTGTAGCGGTCGAAGGCCGAGACCTTGCTCCAGGTCGCGAAGCCCTTCTTGGCCGCCTCCAGCGCCTCGTCGAGATCGGCGCGCCCCGCCTTGGCGACGGTGCCGATCTGCTCCTCCGTCGCCGGGTTCAGCACCGGCAGCGCCTCGCCGGAGCGGCTCTTGCGCCACTCGCCGTTGATGTGGAGCAGGACGTCAGGATAGCTCATCGCGATTTCTCTCTCCCAGAAGCGGAAAGGTGCAGATAGGGCGGCCAAGGGCCGCCATCATCCGGCGCGGGCTGCCTCCGCGGCGGCAACGGCGGCCGCCATGCGCGACGGATCGGCGCCGACCCGCCCGCTCGTCGCTCCGGCGGCGAGGGGCGACAGGCGGAAGTCGTAGCGCACCGCGGGCAGGTCCGGTCGCGGGGAGTCCGGCAGGCCCATCCGCTCGCTCACCACCAGGGAGTCGGAGACGCCGAACACCGTGTCGCTGCCGATGTGCGGATCGTCGGCGAAATAGAGGGCCGTGACCAGGTCCTGGTACCCGGGCGCGGTCACCAGCACATGGATGTGCGCAGGCCGGTGCCCGTGCCGCCCCTGCTGGTGCACGAGGCGTCCCACCGGCCCGTCCAGCGGCACCGCGTAGCCGACCGGCTTGACGGTGCGCAGATGGTAGCGGCCCTCAGCATCGCAGCGGAGCTTCCCGCGCATGTCCACGACCGACGGATCCTCCGCCTGCAAGTCGTAGAGCCCCTCCGCGTTGGTCTGCCAGAGATCCACGGTCGCGCCCGGGATCGGCGCGCCGTTGGCGTCCGTCACCCGCCCGAACAGGAGGATCTCCTTGCCGCCCGCGCTCTCCGGCCGCGCGGCGAGCGAGCCGCCGAGCGGCACCTCCGGCGCGGCCTCGCGGAAGAACGGCCCGAGCAGGCTCGTCTCGGTCGCCCCCTCCGCCCGGCTGCGCGCGTCGTGCATCACGTTGATCAGCCGCGACAGGCCGAGCACGTCGGAGAGCAGGATGAACTCCTGCCGGTGCGGCGTGCAGGCCTGGCCGACGGCGGTGAGGAAGGCGATTCCGGCCAGCCACTCCTCCGGCGTCAGCTCCACCTCGCGCGCGAAATCATGCAAGTGGCGCACCGCGCTCTCGAGGATGCGCTTCAGGCGCGGATCGGGCGTGCCGGCGAGCTGGTCCAGCACCGCGCCGGTGATGGCAAACCTGTCGAGGTCCTTCATGCCGTCCTCCTCTGCCCGCCCGGGCTGGCCGGGCCGGGCCTGTCCCGGCATGGAGGGACGGTGTGCGCGTCCGGCGGCCGAGGTCAATCCGGGCGGATGCCGCCCGCAGTGATGACGTTGCGCCAGGTCGCCATTTCCTCGCGCGTCATGGCCGCCAGCCGCTCCGCCGAGCCGCCGACCGGGTCCACGCCCTGGGCCTGTAGGTTGGCCTGCGCCTCCGGATCGGCAAGGAAGCGGTTCACCGCCTCGTTGAGCCGCGCGACGATCGGCGCCGGCGTCCCGGCCGGGGCGTAGAGGCCCCACCAGGCGAGCACGACGAAGCCGGGCAGGCCCGCCTCCACCATGGTCGGCACCTCCGGCAGCGCGGCGGTGCGCCGCTCCGTGGTGACGGCGATGGCGCGGATCGTGCCCTCGCGGATGTGCGGGCCGAGAGCGAGGAAGTGGTAGAACATCGCGTCCACCTTCCCCGAGATCAGGTCCGTCACCGCCTGGGCGCCGCTGCGGTAGGGCACATGGACGGTCTGTATCCCCGCGCGCTGATCCAGCAGCGCCTGCGAGAGATGCCCGGTCGTACCATTGCCTGCCGAGGCGAAGGTCAGCGTGCCGGGCCGCTGCTTCGCCAGCGCGATCAGCTCGGCGAGGTTCGCCGCCTCCAGTCCGCGCCGCACCGCGAGCACCGAGTGCGTGGCGCCGAAGGGAGCGATCGGCGTGAAGTCGCGCACCGGGTCGAAGCCCGGATCGCGGTAGAGACTGGCGTTGATCGCGTGGGTGCCGATCGTGCCGAGCACCAGCGTGTAGCCGTCCGGCGCCGCCTTCGCGACCTGGGCGGTGCCGACATTCCCGCCCGCACCGCTGCGGTTGTCCGCGACGAAGGACTGGCCGAAGGTCCGGGTCAGGTGCTGCGCGAGCAGCCGGCCGACGGTGTCGGTCGTCGTGCCGGCGGCGAAGGGAATGACGAGCCGCACGGGCCGGGCGGGCCACTCCTCTGCCCCTGCCGCGCGCAACGGCGCTACGGCGGCGAGCGCGGCGGCGCCGAGCAGGACGGCGCGACGTTCGGTGGTGCCCATCTTGCAGCCCTCTCGCTGTGCTCCGGCGGCGCCGTGCATGCGCCAGCCCTGCGCGGTTTCTGTCCCGGCCGTGGCGAAAGGGTCAAGCCGGAGCCATGCGCCCCTGCGCACGGCCTGTCAGCACCTCCTTGCCGGTGACCTCGCCTTCGCCCATAGGAACAGGCGCCGCGGAGAGAAGGACACTGCCCATGGTCGCCACGCCCGAAACCGGACCGTTGCTGCCCACCACCGTCGTCGGCAGCTATCCGCAGCCCGAATGGCTGGTCCACCGGGATGTCCTGCTCGGGCGCCTCGTCCCCCGCGTGCATGCGCACGGCCTCTGGCGCGTGGACCCGGAGGTGCTGGAGAAGGCGCAGGACGACGCCACCCTCCTCGCCATCCGCGACATGGAGCGTGCCGGCATCGACATCATCACGGACGGCGAGGTCCGGCGGGAGAGCTACTCCAACCGCTTCGCCCTGGCGCTGGACGGCATCGATGCCGAGAACCCGGGCGAGATCACCAGCCGCGGCGGCAAGACCACACAGGTTCCGCGCGTCGTCGGCCCGATCCGGCGCCGTGGCCCCGTCGAGCGGCGCGACGTGGAGTTCCTGCGCGCCAACACGGACCGGCAGATCAAGATCACCCTCCCCGGCCCCTTCACCCTGTCGCAGCAGGCGGTGGACGCGCATTACGGCGACGAGGAGGCGATGGCGATGGACTACGCCGCCGCCGTCGCCGAGGAGGCGCGCGACCTCAAGGCCGCCGGCGCCGACGTGATCCAGCTCGACGAGCCCTGGCTGCAGGCCCGGCCCGAGGCGGCGCGGCGCTACGGGGTGAAGGTCATCAACCGCGCGCTGGAGGGCGTGCCGGGACCGACCGTCGTGCATCTCTGCTTCGGCTACGCGCACCAGGTGAAGGACAAGCCGAACAGCGGCTATTCCTTCCTGCCTCAGCTTGCCGACTGCATTGCCGACCAGATCTCCATCGAGGCAGCGCAGCCGAAGCTCGACCTCGGCATCCTGCGCGACCTGGCGCCGAAGACGATCCTGCTCGGCGTGCTCGACCTCGGCGCGGAGGAAGTGGAGACGGCGGAGCAGGTCGCGGCACGCATCCGCGCCGGCCTCGCCTACCTTCCGGCGGAACGGCTGATCCCCGCGCCCGATTGCGGCATGAAGTACCTCCCGCGCGACCGGGCCTTCGGCAAGCTGCGCGCCCTGGCCGAGGGCGCCGCGATCGTCCGGCGCGAGCTCACGGGGTGAGTCCCACAGGGGCTTCCCTGCCTGCCCGGCCCCCGCCTAGCCTCGCCGCCGCAAAGGAAGAAGGCGGCACGCCATGACCGACATCACCCTGGTGCGCAACGCCCGGTTCGCCATCGCCTGGGACGCGCAGACGCGGCAGCACGTCTATCGCACCGACGTGGACGTGGCCTTCGCCGGTGGCGAGATCACTTATGTTGGCCCTGCCTATGCCGGCCCGCCGCCCATTCGCGTGATCGAGGGCCGCGACCTGATGGTCATGCCGGGCCTGGTGGACCTCCATGCCCATCCGTCGAGCGAGCCGCTGAACAAGGGCATGTGGGACGAGGTCGGCAGCCGCAATCTCTACAACACCTCGCTCTACGAGTACCTCACCGTGCTGCGGCCGGATGCGGAGGGCATCCGCGCCTGCTATGGCGTCGCGTTGTCCGAGCTGCTGCTCTCCGGCGTCACCACCCTCTGCGACCTCTCGATGCCGAGCGAGGGCTGGCTCGACATTCTCGCCGCCTCCGGCCTGCGCGTCTGCATCGCTCCGATGTTCCGCTCCGGGCGCTGGTTCACCCGCAACGGCCATCGCGTCGAGTACGAGTGGGACGAGAAGGCCGGCTACGAGGCGTTCGAGGCGGCGATGCGCGAGATCGAGAAGGCCGTTCAGCACCCCTCTGGCCGCCTCTCCGGCATGGTCGCGCCGGCCCAGATCGACACCTGCACCCCCGACCTGCTGCGCGATTCCTACGCCGAGGCAGAGCGCCGCCGCCTCTCCTTCCAGATCCACACTGCCCAATCGCTGGCCGAGTTCCACGAGATCACGCGCCGGCACGGCATGACGCCGGTCGGGTGGATGAAGCACCTCGGCATCCTCGGGCCGCGCAGCATCCTCGGCCACGCGATCTTCCTCGACCACCATCCCTGGACCCACTGGCCCGACGCGGGCACCGACCTCCTGCTGCTCGCCGAGGCGGGGGCGACGGTTGCGCACTGCCCGACGGTGTTTGCCCGGCGCGGCATCGCGCTCGACCATTTCGGCCGCTACCGCCGGGCGGGGGTGAACATGGGGATCGGCACCGACGTCTATCCCCACAACATGCTCGACGAGATGCGGCTCGCCTCCTACGTGGCGCGCGTGGTGGTGGGGAATCCACGCGACACCATGGTGGCGGACATCTTCGCCGCAGCAACGGTGGGTGGCGCGCGGGCGCTGGGGCGCGACGACATCGGCCGGCTCGCGCCGGGCTGCAAGGCGGACCTGGTGCTGGTGGACTGCGCCCACCCGATGATGCGCCCCTGCCGCGACCCTTTGCGCTCGCTCGTCTATTCGGCCTCCGAGCGGGCGGTGCGGCACGTCTTCGTGGATGGGGCGCAGGTGGTGCGCGACGGGCGCGTGCTGACGATCGACTACGCGGCCGCCGCAGCGGCCCTGGAGGAGGCGCAGCGCCGGGCGCTGGAGCGGATTCCGACGCTCGACTGGGCAGGCCGGACGGCAGACCGGATCGCGCCACCCGCGCTTCCCTGGGCCTGACGCGGGACCTTTCCGGCCGGCGCCGGATGGGCAGACGCTTCGCCGCGCGACCGGACCGGATGCACGGAGGGCGGCGGCTACGCCGTCGGCGGCAGCGTGATCGCGATGCGGCCGACTGCCCGGCCGTTGCTGTCGAGGACCGGGGGCTCGACCGCGCCGCACAACGCCTCCGCCTCCGCCGCGTCGAGTAGCCCCAGCCGCCCGAGCAGCGCCGCGAGCACGCCCATCTTCGCGCGCGACGCGCCATCGGCGATCTTCACCGCGATGCCGAGACCGCGGTCCGGCACGAGAGCGAGGACGAAGCCCTCCGCGCCCCCTTTGACCAGCACCCGGCCCTGTGTTGCGCGGATGATGCGGCTGGTTGGCTGGTCGCGCCCCGAGAGATGGTCGGGATGCGCCCGCATCGCCGCATGGATCCGGCGGATCGCGTCGCGGCGCGCCTCGGACGCGACCGCAGCCGCGGCGTGCCGTGCGGCGGCGCGCGCCATGTCGCCGACGGAGAGCGCGAACGCCGGCAAGCCGCACCCGTCCACGCCGCGCGCGAGCCCGGCCGCATCGCGGCCGAGAAGCTCGGAAAGAGCGTCGAAATACAGGCGCTGCGCCGGATGCGCGGGATCGTCGTAGCCCACAGTCGGCGCACCGAGGCGGCGCGCCACGGCGAGGAAGCCGCAATGCTTGCCGGAGCAATTGTGGAACACGCGCGCGGGTCCACCGCCGCCGCGCAGCAAGGCCGCCTGGTCGCGCGCATCCCGCGGCAGGTCCGGGCCACATACCAGAGCAGCCTCGGTCAGTTCCATGCGGCCCAGCCAGTCGCGCACCAGCGAGACTTGGAAATCCTCAGCGCGATGCGAGGCACAGGCGAGCGCCAGGTGCTCCGGGCTCAGACCGAGCGCATCCGCCGCGCCCGATTCCACCAGCCCGATCGCCTGGAACGGCTTGAGCGACGAGCGCGGGAAGGTGACGAAGCCGGGATCGCCCCACGCCTGCACGATGCGCCCCGCCGCATCGGCGACGACCGCGACGCCGTGATGGACGCTCTCGACCGCGGGGCCGCGCCAGACCTCGGCGAGCCGGACGAAACTCATGCGCCGGCCGCCCCGCCATAGGCGCGGATGATCGACTGCGTGCCGCGCTCCGGCCCGCCGGCCTCGGCCTGCACCCGCTCGAACAGCCGCTTCGCCAGTGCGAGCCCGGGGAGATCGAGGCGCATCCGCTCCGCCTCCGCCAGCGCGATGCCGAGATCCTTGAGGAAGTGCTTCACCATGAACCCCGGCGCGTAGTCGCCGGCGAGCATCTTCGGCCCCTGTGTGGCGAGCTGCGCCGATCCCGCTGCGCCCGGCCCGAGCGCCGCCAGCACCTTCGCCCCGTCGAGCCCCGCGGCACGGGCGTAGGCGATGCCCTCGGCCACGCCCATCACCGTGGAGGCGATGACGATCTGGTTCGCCATCTTGGTGTGCTGACCCGCGCCGGGCCCGCCCATATGGGTGATCGCCTTGCCCATGCGCTCGAGGACCGGCCGCGCGCGCTCGAACGCCGCCGCATCGCCGCCGACCATGATCGAGAGCGTCGCATTGCGCGCGCCGACATCGCCGCCCGAGACGGGAGCATCCAGCGCCTGGAGCCCGCGCGCCGCCGCCTCGCGCGCGATGCGCTCGGCGAGGGACGGCGAGGAGGTCGTCATGTCGATCAGCAGCGCGCCGGGCCGCGCATGGGCGATCAGCCCATCCGGGCCGAGATAGGTCTGTTCCACATCGTCCGGGAAGCCGACGATGGTGATGACGATGTCGCTCGCCGCGGCGACCGCGGCCGGCGAGTCCGCCCAGGCGGCGCCGGCCTCCAGCAAGGGCTGCGCGCGTGCCCGGGTGCGGTTGAACACCGTCAGCGGATGGCCCGCGCGCAGCAGGTGGCCCGCCATGGGCCCGCCCATGATGCCGGTGCCGATGAAGCCGATGCGCGGCAGTCCGGTCGTCCCGTCCATGCGTCGCTCCTCCCGTCGTGCTGCAGGGCCCGATGCAGCAGCCTCCGCCGCGCCGCGGCGCGCGCCTCACCCCTCGGGCGGCGCCGGGATCGCCGCGGTCCCCGGCTTGCCCGCCGCGACCGCGTCGAACAGCGCGATCTGCTGCGGCAAGCAGACCGTGCGGAGGTCGTAGCGCTCGACCGCCGTCCGCCGGGCCTCTGCGCGCAACGGCACGTAGCGCTCCGGCGCGGTCAGCGCGCCCACCACCGTGTCCGCCAGTTCCCCGACCGAGTGGAAGTCCACCAGCAGCCCGTTCTCGCCGTGCCGGATCACCTCCTGCACCGGCGGCGTGGCGGAGCCGATGACGAGCGCCCCGCAGCCCATCGCCTCGATCATGCTCCAGGAGAGCACGAAGGGATAGGTGAGGTACACATGCGCCCGCGCCACCCGGAACAGCGCCAGCAGCGCCGGATGCGGAATGCGGCCGACGAAGTGGATGCGCGCGAGGTCGAGCTTGCCCTCCAGCTCCTTGAGCATGTGGGTCTTCCAGCTCCCCCCGTCCGGCGGCAGGCGGCCGTAGCCGCGATCCTCGCCGCCGACGACGACGACCTGGGCGTTGGGACGGCGCCCCAGGATCGTCGGCAGCGCGCGCATGAACACGTCGAAGCCGCGATAGGGCTCGAGGTTGCGCGAGACGAAGCTCAACACCTCGTCGCCGCGGCGCAGCACCCGCCCGTCGGGCAGGGTGAACTCGGCCGGCCCCTCCGGCGTCGCCACCGCCTCGGTGTCCACGCCCTCATGCACCACGGAGATGCGGTCGCGCAGCAGCGGCGTGTAGCGGCTGCGCTGCCACAGTGTCGGGCTGACGCCCCAGTCGCAGGATTCGAGCGAGAGCAGCTGGGTGATGTTGAGCGTGCGCACCCGCGCCATCTCGTCGAGCGTCACCTCCTGCGACGGGTCGAAGCCGACATCGGCGCCGCGCGCGCTGTAGTAGAACTCGCAGTAGTAGAGCAGGCGCGCATCCGGGAAGACGTCGCGCAGATAGAGCCCCTCGCCCCAACCCGGATGGCAGCAGATGATGTCCGGCCGGAAACCCTGGCGGTACAGCCCGACGCAGGCCTGCGCCGCCGCCTGGCCGCGCCGCACCGCAGCCTCGATCGGGCGCAGGTAGCGGTGGGTCTTCTCGCCCGCCCCCTGCGGCGCGGGGTAGCGGATGTGCTGCACGCCCGGCAGGGCGATGTTCGGCCGCTCGCCGAGGCCGATCACCCGGGCGCCCTTGCGCTGCGCGATGGCCGGCGCGAGGTGCCGGTATTGTCCCGGAAAATTCTGGTGGACGAAGAGCGCCTGGACCACCTGTCCTGTTCCCCCTGCTTCCCCTGCCCGCCTCCACCTCCCGCCTTCATGCCCGGCCCCGCCGGCCTCCGCAACGTCCGGCCATCCCTCCGGGCCTTGCATGAAGGCCGGCGCGAACGAGATCAGGCATTCCTTTCCCCTGTCGCCGCCGAAGGAGACGCGCCTCCATGTCCGAAGCGGCCGAAGGCCGCCGCGATCCCAGCCCGGCCGCCTGGTGGCGCGGCGCGGTGCTCTACCAGGTCTATCTACGCAGCTTCCGCGATTCCGACGGAGATGGCGTCGGCGACCTCCGCGGCCTGCTTCAGGGCCTGGACCACATCGCCGGGCTCGGCGGGGTGGACGCGCTCTGGGTCAGCCCCTTCTATGCCTCGCCGCAGCGCGATTTCGGCTACGACGTGGCCGACCATTGCGCCGTGGACCCCGCCTTCGGCCGCGTCGAGGACGTGGACCGGCTGATCGCCGCGGCACATGGGCGCGGCCTGCGCGTGCTGCTCGATTTCATCCCCGGCCACACCTCGGACCGGCATCCCTGGTTCCTGGAGAGCCGCGCGGCGCGGCAGGGCCCGCGCGCCGACTGGTATGTCTGGGCCGATCCGGCGCCGGACGGCACGCCGCCGAACAACTGGCTCTCGGTGTTCGGCGGCCCGGCCTGGACCTGGGAGCCGCGGCGGCGCCAGTACTACCTCCACCATTTCCTCCCCTCCCAGCCGGCGCTGAACCTGCGCCATCCGGCGGTGCTCGACGCGCTGGAGGCGATCGCGCGGTTCTGGCTGGCGCGCGGGGTGGACGGATTCCGGTTGGACGCGGTGGACTTCCTCGCCCACGACCCCGCGCTGCGCAGCAACCCGCCGGCGCCGCCCCCGCCCGACGGCGCGATCCCGGCCAAGCCCTTCGCGATGCAGCTCCACCACCACGACATGCTCCATCCCGACGGGCGCGCGGTGCTGCGGCGCCTGCGCGCGGTCGCAGACCAGCATCCGGGCACCGTGCTGCTCGGCGAGGTGTCGTCCCAGCCAGGCGCCTTCGACCGCGTTGCCGCCTACACCGCGGGCGAGGACCTGCTCCATCTGGCCTACGCCCTGGGCCCGCTGCGCGGCGGCTTCGACCACGAGGCAGCCAGATCGCTGATCGCGGCCGCCGCTGCCTGCGGCGAGGCGCCTGGCGGGACCCTCTGCTGGTCCTTCAGCAACCACGACGTGCCGCGCGCCGCCAGCCGCTGGGCCCCGCCGGGCCATGCAGGCGATCGGCGCTTCGCCAAGCTGCTGCTGGCGCTCCTGCTCACCCTGCGCGGCGCGGCCTGCCTCTACCAGGGGGAGGAGCTGGGCCTGCCCGAGGCGGACCTGCCCTTCGAGGCGCTGCGCGATCCCTTCGGCCTCGCCTACTGGCCCGAATTCCGCGGCCGCGACGGCAGCCGCACGCCGCTCCCCTGGCGCGCCTCCGCGCCGCAGGCGGGCTTCACGGCCCCGGACGCGATGCCCCCCTGGCTCCCCATCCCGCCCGAGCACCGCGCCCGCGCGGTGGAGGTGCAGGAGGCCGACCCGGACAGCGTGCTCGCCTTCACGCGCCGGATGCTGGCGCTGCGCCGCCGGCATCCGGCGCTACGGCTGGGCACGCTGCAGCCCCTGGACGCGCCGCCCCCGCTGCTCGGCTTCCTGCGCGCCTGGGAGGATGAACGGCTGCTCTGCGCCTTCAACATCGGCGCGGAGCCGGTGGCCCTGCCGCCCGACTGGCATGCGGCGCTGGAGGCCGCCTCACCGGCGGTGCTGGAGCCGTTCGGGACGCTCTGCGCCGTGCTGCGCGAAGACGCGCGCCTCAGGCCGTGCGATGGTCGCTCGACGGATGAGCAGTGCCCTTGTCATCCCTAATTCGGAAGCCGCGCGACCAGGGGCCGGCCCCGTTTCATGGTGGCGGGCCGAATCTCCCCGGATCCTCCAGGGGGGACCAGACCGTCTCGCAGCGGCCTGGGCGGTTCGCATCCGGGCGCCGCGGCCTGACGAAGCCAATGATCGGCCGAGGCGGACAGGGCCTCGCGCACGCGCCAAGTCGCGGCCGGCTGGCTGCCCGGTCCGCGGCGAGGCGAGGCCCGCCCCGCCGATGTCACTTCTCGCGCGGGCCGCTCCGTCCGAACGCGCCCAGCAGGCTCGCCACCGCCAGAGTCGCGGCGACGGTGATGCCGATCGCCAGCAAAGGCCGCGCGCGGGTGACGTCTCGCACCCAATCGGCCGCGTCATGGGCGAGGTCCCGGCCCTCCCCCGCATACTCGCTCGCCGAGCGCGCGATCCGCGACGTGGCCGGGCCGGCGCGGTCCTCCACCAAGGCCTCGATGCGGCGCCAGAGCCGCGCCAGTTCAGTCTGCGTGTCCGAGGCGGTCCGCCGTCCGTGCATCTCGTCGCTGACCCGCCGGCCGATGTCCTCGGCCACGTCGCGCGGTGTCCGCGACCGCCTGGCCAGATCGGCAAAGAAACCGCTGAAGCCGCCGCCGTCCGCCGCTGCCATCGAACCGCTCTCCTCCGCAGGTTGCGGCGATTGAACGGTCGAACCGGCCGCCGGTTCGCCCGGGCAAGGAACTGTGCACGCCCGGGCCCGCCGGCCCCTACGCCGTGCGGCGGCCGGGCGGCGTGGGCACCGAAGGCTTCAGTCCGCCGCCGTCCTGTCCCGGCCAAGGCGGCGTAGGACAAAGAGCCCGGCGAGCGTGACCAGCGCCAGGTGCCCGAAGCCGAACCCCCAGCCCGCGACGCTCTGCGCCCCACCGGCAAGGTCGAGCACCACGCCCACGCCGATCGGGCCGAGGAAGCCCCCCGCATATCCGCACATGCTGTGCAGCCCCATGGTCGCACCCCTCAGCCCCGGCTCCGCCGCCTGCACCGTCCCCGCGGTCAGCGCAGAGCTGTCGAGGTAGATCGCCGCGTTCCACAGCAACACCAGCAGCGCGGCGAGCGCCACCGGCCCCGCCGCCGCCCAGCCGGCGAGCAGCGAGAGCACGGCCGCCGAGGCCATCGCCAGACTCACAACGCGCACGCGGCCGAGGCGCTGTGCCACCTCGTTGCCGGTCACGGATACGGCGATGCCGGCAAGCCCGGCGAGGGTGAACAGCGCAGTCGGGCCGGGCATCCAGCCCGGCGCGCCCTCGCCGCCTCCGTGCGCGGCGGCCGCGGCGAGGAAGGTCACCGCCCAGGTGCGCAGCGCCGCCATCTCCCAGGTGTGCACGGTGTACCCGGCGATCCAGGCCATGGCGCGCCGGTTGCGCAGCACCGGACGGAAGTCGAGCAGCGCCCGCTGCTGCCGCCGTCCTCCCCCGCCCGCGGCCGTCTCATGCACCGGCAGGCTTGCCGGCATCACCAGGCCGGCGAGGGCAAAGGCGAGAGCGGCGGCGGTCGCGCCGAGCAGGAAGGCGGCCTCCGGCCCGGCCAGCGCGTCGCAGAACCCGGCGACGGCGAAGGACAGGGCGCCGGAGATGCCGACCCCCGCCGCGTGCCAGGACACCGCGCGCGACTGTGCCACGCCCTCCAGCGGATCAGCGATCGCCTTCAGCCCCGGCATGTAGGCGCCGGCCCAACCGATACCGGCCAGCGCACGCAGCGCCAGCGCCGACCAGAACCCCTCCGCAAGGGTGGCGAAGCCGAGATGCGCGAGCGCCGTGCATCCCGCCCCGACGAGGTAGATGCGGCGCGCCGGTACGCGATCGGTCAACGCGACCAGCACCGGCACGGCGGCGACATAGGCGGCGAAGAAGATGCCGAGGAGCCAGCCGGCCTGGGTGTTGGAGAGCGACCAACGCGCGATGTAGCCGGGCAGCAGGGCCGGCAATGCGAAGGCGCCAAGCTGGGTGAGCACCTGTGCCACGACGATCGTGGCGATGTAGCCGCCGCTTCCGGGCGGCGGCGGTGCGAATCGGCGGCAGACGACGACGGGCTGGCGCATGCCAGGCAGGAGAGCACAGCTGGGCCGGATTGTCGGCCCTTCGTCGGCGCCGCACTGGCGCCATCGGAGCGGCGAGCGGAGGAGGCCGTCTCCAATCCGCCTGCGAGGGACAGCCGGAGAAATATCGGCTTCCCGGCGCTTCTGCACCGGAAGGCGGCTCCGGTTCCTGTCCTCGCCCCGTCGCTCCCCTTCGACCGGGCCACTTGCAGTGGCACCGGCGGTGCCTCGCATTGATGAGCAACGCGCTGGCCACTCAAGCGATACCATCGGGCATGCTCCCGCGTGACGGCATCGGCCCTGGGTAGCGGGCGCGGAATCGGCGCCACTCCCGCATTGCACTGCCGGTCGGCACCCGTGTCCGTCCCGCTCGCTGCTGAGCGGTACCCGTCACGGGTGCTGCGCAAAGGGTGGGGCACAGACGATGACGCCCCGACCTGACCTCGATGCCGGGCAAGGTTGACATTGCCCTCGGGGGACCGCGGCCGTTTGGTGGACCCGATGGTGCGGCTCTCGGACATCGCGACCGCGCATCCCGAGATCGTCGAGATCGACCTGAACCCGGTGATCGCACACGACGAGGGCTACGCGACGATCGTGGACGCGCGCATGCTTCTGGCCTGACCGGGCCGCCGGCCGGCAGGCGTCACGCGCGCCCGGTCGCGCCTGGCGGCGGGTGGGGATGCGGCGCCCTTACGCCGTCTCGGCCATGCCGGCCGCTCATCCGCCCGCCGCCAGCGCGGTGTCCTTGCCGCGCCGCATGTTCGGCAGCAGCATCAGCACCAGCGCGATGAGCGCGAGGGCGAGCAGGGTCGCACTGATCGGCCGCTCGACGAAGACCGTCGGATCGCCGCGGCTGAGCAGCATCGCCCGGCGCAGGTGCTCCTCCATCATCGGCCCCAGCACGAAACCGAGCAGAAGCGGCGCCGGCTCCATCTTCACCTTGGCGAAGATGTAGCCGAGGCAGCCGAAGATGCCCATGATCCAGACGTCGAAGACGTTGTTGTTGATGCTGTAGGCGCCGATCGAGCAGAAGATCAGGATCGAGAGGTACAGGTAGCGGTAGGGCACCTGCAGCAGCTTCACCCACATGCCGATCATCGGCAGGTTGATGATCAGCAGCATCACGTTGCCGATCCACATGGAGGCGATCAGGCCCCAGAACAGCTCCGGCTGCGCCTCGACCATGCGCGGCCCCGGCTGGATGCCCTGGATGATCAGCGCGCCCACCATCAGCGCCATCACCGAGTTCGACGGGATGCCGAGGGTGAGCAGCGGGATGAAGGCCGTCTGCGCCCCGGCGTTGTTGGCGCTCTCCGGCCCGGCGAGGCCCTCGATCGCGCCGTTGCCGAAGCGCTCCGGCTGCCGCGTCAGGCGTCGCTCAAGCATGTAGGAGCCGAAGGAGGAGAGCGCCGCGCCGCCGCCCGGCAGGATCCCCAGCATGGTGCCGAGCGCGGTGCCGCGCAGCACCGCGGGGATGGAGTAGCGCCACTCCTCCCGCGTCAGCCAGAGCTTGCCGCGCTTGGCGACGATGCCCGCGCGCAGCTCCGGCCGCTCCAGGTTGATGATGATCTCGGCGACGCCGAACAGGCCGATCGCGAGGGCGACGAAATTGATGCCGTCCGAGAGCTCCGGCACCCCGAAGGTGAAGCGCTGCTGGCCGGTCTGCACGTCGGTCCCGACCAGGCCGAGCGCCACCCCGAGCACCACCATGGCGATCGCCTTGACGACCGAGCCCTGCGCCAGAACGCAGGCGACGATCAGGCCGAGCAGCATCAGCGCGAAGTAGTCCGCCGGCCCGAAGGACAGCGCGACGGAGGTGAGCAGCGGCCCCGAGGCGGCCACGACGACGGTCGCCACCGTGCCGGCGAAGAAGGAGCCCATCGCGGCGATGGCCAGCGCCGCCCCGCCGCGGCCGTTCTGTGCCATCTTGTAGCCCTCGATCGCGCTGACCACGCCGGACACCTCACCCGGCAGGTTGAGCAGGATCGCGGTGGTCGAGCCGCCGTACTGCGAGCCGTAGTAGATGCCGGCGAGCATGATGATCGCCGTCGTCGGCTCCACCCCGAAGGTGAGCGGCAGCAGCAGCGAGATGGTCGCGGTCGGGCCGATGCCCGGCAGCACGCCGATCGCAGTGCCGATGAAGGCGCCGAGAAAGGCGAAGGTCAGGTTCTTGATGCTCAGCGCGACATCGAAGCCGAGGGCGAGATTCTCAAGCATGGGTCACGACGCTCCGATGGCGGGCGAGGCCGGAAGGACGGGAAACGCAGCTCGCGGCGAGATCACGCCCCAAACACGAGCCAGCCGAGCGCCGCCGTCGCGGCAACCAGCAATGCCCCCGGCAGGGGACGCGGCGGCCGAGGTTCGGCGAAGCCGGCGATCAGCACGGCACCGGCGACCGCGGGGACGAGGCCGATGGGCTCGATCGCGACTCCGAGGAAGGCGACGCCGCCGAAGAGCGCGAGGAGCGCACGCCAGGCGGCGGGATGAGGCTTCCCCTCCGCATCCGTCTCCGCCAACAGGGCGCCGTCAAGGAGCGGCACCATCTCGGCCGCGTCCTGCCCGCAGCCGAATCTGGCAGCGAAACCGGAGGAGCACTCCGCGTCGCGCCCGTGGTGGCCTGAGCTGTGGCGCGCCGCCAGGCGGGGCAGCGCAGGCTCGACGAGCGCACGCCGCACACCGCCGCCCCCATGGGGTGTCCCAACGCCAGATGCCGCGTGGCTGGTACGAGGTCCGACTGCGCTGGCCTCGCCAGGGCACGGGCGTTCGGATGCCGCCTCGCGCACCGCCGCCGTCCCGGCGCGGATGCCGTCGCAAGGCTGGTCCGTGGGCAGCGTGCCCTTGCGCGCATTCTGCACCTTGGCTGCGGCCCCGGCCGGGGCGGTGCCCCCATCGGTTCCGATCGCCGTCACCACGGCACAGGGCGCCCGCCGCTCCGGCAGCGTCGCCATCAGGTCAAGCGGGTCAGTGCGTTCCACCGCTCATCGGGCCGCCGTTTCGCGTGA
>ERZ777003.2164-NODE-2164-length-24414-cov-52.072745_pt1 | contig 24414 bp, 18 predicted proteins | sample MGYA00374956_ERZ777003 | MGnify/ENA primary metagenome ERZ777003 (study PRJEB29302, sample SAMN06268252) | bioreactor metagenome | isolation source: Joint BioEnergy Institute, California, USA | place: USA:Joint BioEnergy Institute, California, USA | collected... | reverse complement strand
GCGTTTCCGGGTCGAGCACGAGCACGTGCACGTGCACGAGTACGGGGCGACCTTCTCGGTGGGCTACCTTTCCAGATCGTGCACGAGTGCGAGGACGAGTACGCCCCCCCAGCGCCCGCGATTTCGTTGCGGGGCTCCACGCCCGGGATGCGCGGTGCAGCCCGGTCGTCGCCACGGACGACCGACGATTCCGCCGTGGAGCCCCGGACCGGGCTCGAGACCGGGTAAACCTAGGATTCGATCGGTCACCAGATCGGGAACTCGGACATGGACGAGACAGCTCTGCCTGATGTTGCCTCCGCCCCCCTCCCCTGGGCCGGCTTCCACCACATCGCGCTCGTCACGCCGGACCTGGACGCCACGATCGCGTTCTACCGGGACGTGCTCGGCATGGAGGTGGGGGAGGTGCGGATGGGCGGGGGTGTGATCCCGGCGCGGCACTGCTTCATCCGGCCGGGGCACGATGCGGCCACCTGGGGTCTGCACTTCTTCGAGCAGCCCGGGGTCGAGCTGCCCCGCTACCCCGGCGGCCTGGCGGGACTCCGCACCGCCGGCTTCATCCCGGGCGCGCTCCAGCACATCGCGTTCACCCTACCCGATGCCGCCGCGGCGGAGGCGCTCCGCGCGCGGCTCGCCGCCCACGGCGTGGAAGCGACGCCCACCGGCACCATCGGCCCGATCCAGAACATGCTGTTCTTCGACCCGCACGGCCTGCTCCTGGAGGCCACGTGGCCGAACCCGGGCGCTGCGCCGCGGGGCGGGGGATCGGACTGACGTGAGAGGCCCGGGCGACGTCGCCGCCCGGGGACGTCGCCCGATCGTCGGCGGCGGGGCACGGCCGCCTCCCCCGCTCCGGGCCCGGCCGCACGACGGTTCTGTGAGGCGCTCGAGAGCGCCCGGCCGGAAGCGGCCCGGCTCTTCCTCACCACAACGGCCGATCAGGGACCGGTCGGTCCGCGCCGCCCCGAGGCGCGGTCGCGCCGACGCCGAGCGACGTATACCGGGCTCGACATCCGGGACCGTCGAGCGCGCCCGCGCCTCGTTCCAGCACCAGCGACCGGGAGCGCGCCCGCGCCCCCGAACGGCCACGGACCCGCGGCTCCGGCCGGGTTCGGGAACGTCCCGACGAAAGGCCGACCCGATCCTCCCGGTGCCGCCGGGCCTCGCGGCCGGGCACGGCCGTGGACGAACGACCACGGTCGAGGCTCTCGGGCAGAGCCCGCATCCGGCCATCCCATTGAGGTCCGCCCCCGTGAACGCCGCGATCGCCGGAATCCCGGGCGCCGGCCTTGCGCCATGCGGCTCACGGTACCACCGTCATCCGGTTATGGCTTCTCCGTCATTCCCGGCCGCGGTCAATGGGACCGGCGCCGCCATGAACCGGCCCGCCGTCACCGCGTCGACCCTCGAGGCGCTCCGCCGTATGGCGGTGCGCTACGCCGGCTCGCCCGACGACGCGGACGACCTCGTACAGGACGTGCTCCTGGCCGCCCTCGAGCAGGGGCGGGCCTGGGATGACGCCGGCTCCCTGGCCTGGGCCCGGGGCGTGCTGCGCCGCCGGGCGGCGTTCATAGCACGCACCGAGGGTCGGCGACGGCGCAGGGAGGCGTCCTACGCGACGGAGGCGGTCGTTGCGACGTCGCCCGAAACAACCCGGAAGTTGCCCCACGATTTCATCGACACCCTGCCCCCCGCGCTCCGCACCGTGGCGCTCCTGGCGAACATCGGCCTCGGAAGGGCCGAGATCACCCGCCTGCTCGGCATCACCGACGCCGCCATGCGACAGCGCATCACGAAGCTGCGGCGGGCGTGGCGGAGCTTCGGCGGCGCGCCCGAGGTCTCGGAGCTCCCGCGCGGATTCCCGGCGTCCGCGCCCCGGCGGTCCCTGGCGGCCGGCCTCGCGAAGCTGCCGTACGGGCGGTTCGCCTTCCAGGACCCGGACGGCCACCCGGTCTACGTGGCCGCCGGTCACAAATCAGCCGCCCGCGGCAACCAATAGACGAAACGAGTCACGAAAGCCACGGACCGAGACCCATTCGGAGGAAGCGATGGAGCTGAAGTTCGACAGCATGGCGTTCATCCTCATCGTCCGGGACGTCGAGGCCACGGAGCGGTTCTACACGGAGCACCTCGGGATCCGCTTCGACCGGAACGTCGAGGAGGACGGCACGATCTGGCTCCTGGCCAGGATCGGGAGCGAGGTGGAGCTGCTCGCCTTCCCGGGCGATCCCCAGCCCGGCAACACGCCCGGCATCGTGTTCGGCCTGGCCGACGGCGGGATCGACACCGTCGTCGCGTCCCTCGCCGCGGCCGGCGTCGAGATCGTGACCCCCGTCACCGAGGCGCCGGGCGGCTGGAGCGCCAGCTTCAGGGACCCGGACGGCCACGAGATCTCGCTCTTTCAGTCCGAGGCGCTCCCCAGGGTCCTGACGACGACGGCGTAGGACGCTTTCTCCCGGACCGGAGCGCCCGCGGCCGGGCGACGCACCGGATCGCCGGGCCCGTATGCCACCGGCGCCGCCGAACCCCGGCGCGGCGCGGGCCCGGCACCCGCCCCCACGCACCCATCCCGAACGGCCACGGGAGCGCCCCGGCGCCGTTCACCCGATGACCTTCGCCATGAGATGCCGCACGTTCTCCGGCGTGATCATTCGGCCCACCAGCCGGAACCGAACCCGCTCGCCGTCCAGCAAGGCGAGGGTCGGGACCGTCCTGATGCGCCTGCGCTCGGCCTCCTCCGCGCCCGACCGTTCCTCGATGTCCCATTCCTCCAGCGGCAGGCCCAGCGACTCGGCGATCTCCCGGACCACCGGCGCCTTCTCGTGGCAGACCCCGCACCAGGGCGCCCGAAAGTATCCCAGCTTCATCCCCGTACCCACTCCCTTCGCTCCGTCCATGCCCTCCCGCCATCCATGAACATCCGGTTCCGAGGATTCACGGCGATCACGGCGCAGCCCGCGTCGGTCTGCGGCGCGCGGGGCCGTGCCCGCACCAGGGCCGCATCCTCACCTCCGGTCACGACGCGCCGGACCTCGCCCCACTACCGGACATACGGCGCCACGGCGCGATGCGGGGCGCCGGGCGTCGTGCTATCTTTCGTTCCGATGCATTGCACGGCCCATGGCGCCATTCGCCGCGACGTCCGCTCCGTGCTCGGCTTCGCCCCCTCGACCGGGATCCTCCATGAACGACCCGTCCGACCGCTGCGATCTCTGCGGCCGCCCGGCGCAGCCGCTCGATCCTCTCGTGCCGGATGAGTTCTACCCCGACGTGCGCCTGCATCTGCACTGCCTCAACTCGCCTGCGGGCAAGGCCTGGACGGAACGACGCGCCGACGCGGACCCGGGCTACGCCCGCTACCTCATGCTCATCACCGTCGGCCATGAGCACGAATGCCCGGCTTGCGGCTCCGTCGAACGGATCTCGCCCAGGGCCATCGGCATGAGCGCGGCCAACTGGGAGGTCCCCTGCGACTCGTGCCATCGGTACCGACCGCTGCTGAACGCCGACCGCTCCCCGGCGGAACGCGAGCTGATCCGGACGCTCCGCGCCCTGGCCCGGGACTTCGCGAAGTCTCCCGACCCCGACCCGATCCTGGCGCGGGTCGAGGGCCTGGCCCTGCGCCACGACTCGTTGCTCCCGGCCGAACGGTGCGTCTGTGGGGGCACGTTCTCGCTCGCGGCGAGGCCCCGGTGCTCGTCCTGTCAGGCGGTGCTGGTCGACTCGCCCTTCCATTTCACGCTCCCGCGCCCTGGCGCATGAGCGTATACCCCGGGATTTCTCGGCCATGTGCGGACGCGGAATCGCGGATCCGTGTCGGCGGGGCGGGGCGCATGTCCCGGGGCACGGCTCGAGGCGACGTCGCGCGGCGACCCTCGTCGCCCACCGCATCCGATCCGGGCGTCCGCCCGCCGCGAGCGCTGAGCGGGTGAGGCGGCGATGACCGGGCGCGCGTCGCACCCCCGGGATCGGGTCATCGGCCTCTACGAGCGCCATGCCCGGGCGTTCGACCGGGATCGGGACCGGTCGCTCATGGAGCGGGCGTGGCTGGACCGGTTCCTGAGCTGCGCGGCGCCCGGAGGAACGGTCCTGGACCTGGGATGCGGGATGGGAGAGCCGATCGCGAGCTACCTCCTGCGCCAGGGCTTCCGCGTCGTGGGCGTGGACGCAGCTCCATCGATGATCGAGCGGTGCCGGTCGCGCTTCCCGGATGCGGAGTGGATCGTCGCGGACATGCGCGGGCTCGACCTCGGGCGACGCTTCGATGCCATCCTCGCCTGGGACAGCCTCTTCCACCTCGGCGCCGAGGACCAGCGCGGCATGTTCCCCCGCCTCGCCGCGCACGCCCGGCAGGGCGCGCCGTTGATGTTCACGAGCGGCAGCGAGGCGGGAGAAGCGATCGGATCGTACTGTGGAGAACCGCTGTACCACGCGAGCCTCGACCCGACGGAGTACGAGCGGCTCCTGACCGCGAACGGATTCGTCGTGCGCGCGTACGTAGCGGACGACGCCGCCTGCGGGCATCACACCGTGTGGCTCGCGACGTACGAAGCGACGCCCGCGGCCCGGCCCGGCCGCCCACGGCCGGCCGAGGGTCATCGCTCAGTCGAACCCGACCGGGAGTCCGGTTGACCGGGGCCGCGGTCATGGAGAGATTCGCCGATGGCGGATCGTCCCGGGGGCGTTGCCGACCACCGGGAGATCGCTGGGGTCCGCCGCGACGCCGGCCGATCCATGGCGTGCCTCGTGGCCGCCGGCGGCCAGGCGACGCAGCGGTCGGCTCGCCCGCAGGGTCGGATCGCCGTTCGTCGACGCGGGTGATTCCGCGCGGCGCGCCGCGAGTGGTGTGGCGAGCGCACGCGCCCGCCGGGCGCCGGGTATGACTCCAGGCCGCGGTGCAGGAGCGTTGGCGTCTCCCTGCACCCGCGTGTCGTCGGCAACGCGGTGTCAGCGCCTCATGCGCACGGCGCCGGTCTCTGGACGAGCCACGGGAACGGGCCCTGGTAGATGCCGGTCGAGTCGTCGCAATGATCCTTCTGGCCCCCTACGGCAGCCGCGGTGACGTGCAGCCGGTGGCCGCGATCGGGCGGGAGCTCGCCCGCCGCGGACACGACGTCCTGCTCTGCGCGCCGCCGGACCTGGCACACATCGCCGAAACAGCCGGGATCCCTTTCACCCCGGTCGGCCCGCCCCAGGCCCACCTCTTCGACGGGAGCCAGAGCAACCTGTCCACGTTCCGCGCCGCCCTCCGCGTGGCGCCGGAGCAGCTCGAGGTCCTGCTGCCGCTCGCCCGGGACGCGCGCGTGATCCTCGGGTCCGCGCTCCAGTTCGCCGCGCCGGCCATCGCCGAAAGGCTCGGCATCCCCTATGTCTACGTGATGCTGAGCCCGGTCCACCTCCGCACGCCGGAGCTCTCGCCGATGGGCGCTTTCCGGGGACGGGCGGGCCGGACCGTCCATCGGGTGCTCCTGGCCATCGAGGACGCGCGCCATCGGCGCAGCGCCGGCTGGCTGCACGCCCTCCGGAAGGAATGGAACCAGCCGCCCATCCGCTCGGTGGAGCGCTACATCACCCGGAGCGGCACCGTCCTGCTCGTGTCGGACCCCGTCCTCGCGCCGCCGCCCCGGGAGGAGCCGGGCGTGATCCAGACCGGGCACGTCTACCTCCATGTCCCGGCGACCCTCCCGGACGATGTGGAAGCGTTCCTCCGCGCCGGTCCCCCGCCCGTCTTCGTGGGGTTCGGCAGCATGCGCCACCGCGACGGCGAGCGGCTGGCGAACGCGGTGCTGGAAGGCGTCCGGCTCGCGGGCATGCGCGCCATCGTGCACGAGTCCATCGCGCGCCACGCGACGGATCCCAGGGCAGCCGGGCCGGACGTTCTCCTCTGCCAGGACCTTCCCCACGCCGCGCTGTTCCCGCGGGTCGCGGCGTGCGTGCACCACGGGGGCTACGGGACCACGATCCAGGCGGCCCGGGCCGGCGTCCCCCAGATCCTGGTCCCTCACCTCGGCGACCAGTTCCATCACGCCCGGCGCGCCGCCGAGCTCGGCATTGCCGCGGCGCCCGTCTCGCTGAAGAAGGCGACGGCGTCCGACGTCGCCCGCGCGCTCGAATTCGCCCGCAGGCCCGCGACCATCGCCGCGGCCCGGGAGTTCGGCGTGGGGCTCCGGGCACGGGAAGGGACCGGGCGGGCGGCGGACGTGGTGGAGCGGCTCATGGCCGGCGAGCCGCTCGGCCGCGAGCTCCTTGCTCCGGCCACGACTGGCTGACTACTGCGAGCAATACCTCTGACGGAGGGAAACCGCGGTGTGCGGCGTCGCAGCCTTCCTCCTCGCGGGACTCATCGGCACGGGCGACCCCGCGCGTTGAGCCTTCCGCCCCTCCCTGCGGCTCGTGGCAGCACGATCGACGGCGCCGGCGCCCCCGCGTCCGTGCCCGCCGCTACCCCCGGCGCGGACCACCCGCAAATGCGCCGCGAGGTTGGCCCGCCCCACCCCCGCCCGACCCATTGCCGGGACGCCGCCGAGGCCGCATAGGTGCCACGCCCGGCGGGGTCTGGACCCGACGTCGCCCCGCACCGGATCCGGTTCCGGGGCCCGGAACCCCGTGTTGCCTTCGGGCCGCTCCCCCGGTGCCGGCGCGGCCCGGCTCGTCGCCCGTCCGGGCCTGCCGCCGCCCCGCGTCCTTCCGACACTCTTGACGCGGGCGCCGGCTGCGTCTAATTATGCACATCAAATTGCATCCAAGACAGTACAGACACCGCGCTCCGGCTCTCCCCGGCGAGTGACGGAGCGGTGAATAGCCATACGATTTTTTTTCACTTCCCGTGATCCGTCCCGACCGGCTGCGGGTCCACGACCCACCGGTCGGTTTGTGATAGATCTCTTGGCGCCCTCGCCGCAGGCACATCCCCCGATGCGCCTGTGATGACGGGACTTCCATAAACATCGCTCGAAGCCGAGGCAGGACTGCGTCCAGCCTGTTCGGTTCGGGACGCAGTTGCAGCTACTGGTGATTTCGTTCGGCGACCATCCGGGCGTCGCTCGTCGGCTCATCCGGGCCGGAGGCGCGCCGGCCCCGGAAACGGTCGGCCGGCGAATCGGGACCCGGGCCATCCCGGGAGCATGGAGGGTGAAGGGGCCGTGGCAGGATGCCCCCGGTCGCCAGGCGTCCGTCGCGGCGCCGGCGAGCGGCTCGATTCGCCCGGTAACGGATACCTCTTCGAGGAGCTTTTCACGCGACCCGTCTCAGGAGGCCAGGTAACACCATGCATGCAGCAGCGAGGTTCACAGTGGTGGTGCTCGCGTCGCTGGCTCCGTGGTTAGCAGCGGAAGCCAGGGCACAGACGGGCACGATCACCGGGGTGGTCGTAGACCGGGACACCCGGCAGCCCATCCCGAGCGCGCAGATCATGATTCCGAGCATCGGGCGAGGCGTCGTCGCCCAGGCGAACGGAAGGTACCTGCTGCGCAATGTCCCGCCGGGGACCTATGAGATCGAGGCCCAGGGGATCGGTTACCGGACGGTTTCCCAAACGGTCCAGGTCGCCGATGGGCAGACCGTCGTCGTCGATTTCGAGCTCCCGCTCTCCGCGATCGCGCTCGATGAGCTGGTCGTCGCCGGTTCGCCGGCCGGCGTGCAGCGCCGCCGCGCGATCGGGACCGGGATCGCCTCCATCGACGTCGAGTCGAAGCTCCGCGATGCGCCGGTCACCCGCGTCCAGGACCTGCTCCAGGGGCGTGAGGCGGGCGTCATGAGCATGGCTTCGAGCGGTACGGTCGGCGCCGCCGGCCCCCTGATCCTCCGCGGGGTCACCAGCCTCACCCAGGACAACCAGCCGCTCATCTACATCGACGGCGTCCGCGTCGATCAGAGCAACGTGAACATGATCGGCCTGGGCGGCCAGGTCGTGAGCCGCTTGAGCGACCTGAACCCGCAGGACATCGAGCGCATGGAGATCATCAAGGGTTCGGCCGCGACCGCGCTGTACGGGAGTGAGGCGTCCAGCGGCGTGATCCAGATCTTCACGAAGCGCGGCCGTCCGGGTGAGACGCGCTACAGCCTGGACACCCGCATCGGGGCGAACTGGATCCCGAAGAACCTGCCGAAGCAGCACTTCGACTCGAAGTACCCGTCCGCCAACGACCTGCTGAAGACGGGGATGCACAAGGAGATCAACGCCTCCGTGCGCGGCGGGACGGAGACGCTCGGGTTCTACGCCGGGCTGAGCCGGGTCGACACCGAGGGCTCGTTCCCGAACAACCACTTCGAGCGGACCGCCGCCCGGCTGAACGTCGATCTCCGGCCGAGCGAGAAGCTCACGGCGACGTTCTCCACGGCCTACTCCGTGACGGACGCCGCGCTCCCGGTCAACGACAACGTCACGAGCGGCATCCTGACGAACATCTACCTCGGGAACCCGGTCACCCGCGCGACGGAGACGGATCCGTGGGGCGGCGCGTTCTTCCCGGTCCCGATGGTGCTGGCGCGGGAGGTCGAGGACGAGGCGAACCGCTTCACCGGCAGCCTGACGATCGACCATCGTCCGTTCGAGTTCTTCAGCCAGCGGGTGACGTTCGGCATCGAGCGGACCCACGCTCAGGGGAGGAGCTACAACCCGTACTGGATCGAGCCGAACCAGCCGGTCCGTAAGGGGAGCCGCGATGTCAACACCCGCAACAACCACCAGTTCAACATCGACTACGGCGCGGTGCTGAAGCTGCGGCACAGCCCCGCCTACGAGTCCGACTTCAGCTTCGGTCTGCAGTTCTTCAGCCGGAGCGATCAGCGGGCCTTCGCGAGCGGGTCGGAGTTCGCGAGCCCCGGCCTGCGCTCCCTCGGCGCCACCGCCCTGGCTTCGGTCAACGAGTCCGACCTGAGCTACAAGACGGGCGGCTTCTTCGGGGAGTACCAGCTCGCCGCGCGGAACCTCCTGTTCGTCAAGGTGGGCGCCCGCGTGGACGGCTCGAGCGCGTTCGGTGAGGACTTCGGTCTGATGGTCTTCCCGAAGGCCAGCGTCTCCTACGTGATCTCCGATGAGGATTGGTTCCACGTCTCGGGGCTCGACATGCTCCGGCTGCGTTTCGGCTACGGGACCGCGGGCACGCAGCCCGGCGCGTTCGACCACGTCCGTACGTACACGAACGTGATCGGCCTGCACGGGCAGCCGGGGATCCGCGCCGACACGTACGGCAACGCGAACCTCGCGCCCGAGGTGAGCCATGAGCTCGAGGGCGGGTTCGACGCGAACCTGTGGGACAACCGGCTCTCGCTGACCCTGACGGCTTACCACCAGCAGACGAACGACGTGCTGCTGGAGAAGACGAACCCGCCGTCGATGGGGATCCTGTCGACCCAGCCGGTCAACGCCGGTAAGGTCCGGAACCGTGGTTTCGAGGTCAGCGCCGAGTACCAGCTCCTGCGGCGGGCCGGGATCGGCTGGTCGGTCAACGCGTCGTATTCCTACAACGACAACCAGGTCCTGAGCCTGGCCGGCGAGCCGTTCATGATCCTGGACCGGTTCGGCACCCGGATCGTCGAGGGCTACCCGGTGGCCGGGAAGTGGGAGCGGGTGACCGTCGGCTACGATGAGAACGGCTTCGCGATCGCGAGCGACACCGCCGTCTACATCGGGCCGAGCATCCCGCCGCACACGGGGAACGTCGGCACCACGCTGAACTTCGGGAACGTCAGCCTGCGGGCCACGGGTCAGTTCGCCATGGGGCATTACGTGAACCACCACATCAAGCCCTACATGGCGATCAACCGGACCGGCGAGGCGTACTGGCGCGTCGTGGCCGCGAACGGCAACGACCCCGACCACATCGAGGTCCGGAAGTTCATCGAGCGTCACCGGATCTACGGGGACTTCATCGAGCCGGCCGACTGGTTCAAGGTCCGTGAGGTCGTGGCCGCCTACACGCTTCCGTCCGAGTGGGCCGCCCGGTTCGGGGCCAGCTCGGCTCGCGTGGTCGTGTCCGGCCAGAATCTCCTGACCATCACGCGCTACTCCGGATCGGACCCCGAGGTCTCGTCGACCTTCGGCAACGGCAACAACCTGTCGATCGGCGCGGACTACTTCACGGTGCCGCCGTCCCGGCAGGTCATGTTCGGCCTGAGCCTGCAGTTCTGATCGGTCCGGTTCAACGCGAATGACTCGAGCTTAGAGGTTCTGAGCCATGCACTGGAGGAAGGAATACATGACGGCTCCGCGACACCGTGGCCCGATCGCCCTGCTGCTCGCGGTGCTCCTCTCGGTGGCGGCCGCCTGCGATCTCAGCGTGAGCGACCCCACCCGGCTGACGGAGGACGACATCAAGGGGGACGCGATCCTGACGGCCCTCACGGTCGGCGCCATCGCCTCGTACGACGGCGCGTTCGACCGGCTCTCGATGATCACCGCCCTGCTCTCGGACGAGGCGATCGCCTCCGGGAGCTGGAACGGCTGGCATCAGGCGGACAAGGAGGGGTTCATCAACCTGTTCGACTCCGAGTCCGACCACATCAACATTCCGTGGATCACCTGGCGCTGGCTGGCCCGCGCCCGCGCCCTCGCCGATGACACGTACCGGAAGCTCGAAGAGCAGCTCCCCAACGTGTCGAGCGATCCGCGCGCGGCGCTCATGAAGCTGTACGCCGGGCTGGCGATCACGGACTTCGCGGACAACTTCTGCCAGGCCGCGTACGACGGCGGGCCGGTGGTCGAGCCGGAGGAGAGCTACCGCATGGCGGAGAGCCGCCTCCAGGAGGCCATCGCCATCGCCACGGCCGCGGGCGTGGACTCCATCGTCCACCGGGCCCGCCTGGTCCTGGCCCGGGTCCACGTCGGGCTCGGCAACTGGCCGGAGGCCGTCGCGAACGCCCGCGCGGTCCCGACCGGCCTGCGGTGGGTCGCCCACTTCCGCGATGCGCCGGGTGAGCGGAGCTTCTTCTGGGGCCAGAACGCGGATCGCGGCGAGCTGTCCATCGGCCCGCGGTTCCAGGACACCGGCGATCCTCGCGTCCCGGTGCAGAACCAGAACCGGCCCGGCCCGGACACGCGGACCATCGTCTGGGCCCAGATGAAGTACCCGACCCGCAACGACGACTGGGTGATCGGGAACTGGCAGGAGGCCCGCCTGATCGAGGCCGAGGCGCTCCTGCGGAACAGCAACGTCGAGGGCGCGATCCAGCTCATGAACCAGGTCCGCGCGGCGTCCGGGCTCGAGCCCTTCCCGACGGACGTGTCGCTGGACCAGGCGTGGGAGCACCTGCGCAACGAGCGCGCCTTCGAGCTGTTCCTGCAGGCGCGGCGCTACAACGACATGCGTCGCTGGAACGAGTTCCCGCCGGGCTGGGGCGCGACCTGCATCCCGATCTCGCGCGAGGAGCGGGACAGCAACCCCAACCTGCGGAACGTCCAGCTCAAGGGTTGGCCGTGATCCACGCGCCCGCAGGGGCGTGCTGAGAACAGGAATCGCGACTGGCGGGTCCGTCGGTGTGCGCCGCGCGGCAAGCGCGGGCCCCGGCGGCCCCGCCGGGATTCCCGCCCCGCGGCCCGACCAGGTCCCTTCGACAACGAAACTCAAGGGAGAGAACAAGTCATGGAGCTACGCACCCGCAGTGCACCCTGGGCGCGGTCGGCCTTCGGCGTCGGCGCGCTGACATTGGCATTCGCGGCGCTCGGCTCGCCGGCGGTCGCACAGAACGCGTCGAGGGAGAGCGCCACCAAGGCCTCCGCCGTCACCATCCCGCTGGAGCACGCGGTCACGACGCAGCATTCGGTGGTCGTCAAGGGGAAGCGGGTCCCCTACAACGCCACGGCCGGGACGCTGCCCGTGTATGACACCGAAGGGCGCCCCGTCGCGTCGGTCTTCTACGTCTTCTACGAGCGCTCGGACGTGACCGACAAGACCCGGCGCCCGATCTTCATCTCCTTCAACGGCGGGCCCGGCTCCTCCTCCGCCTGGATGCACCTCGGCTACACCGGCCCGAAGCGCGTCCAGATCGACTCGGAGGGCAACCCCGTCCAGCCGTACGGGATCCGTGACAACCCCGAGTCGATCATCGACGTGGCGGACATCGTCTACGTCGACCCGGTGAACGTCGGGTTCTCCCGGCCGCTCGAGGGCGTCGACCCCCGGCAGTTCTTCGGCGTCAACCAGGACATCGACTACCTCGGCCGCTGGATCGAGCTCTTCATCACCCGGCAGGGCCGCTGGCTCTCCCCGAAGTTCCTGATCGGCGAGAGCTACGGCACCACGCGCGTGTCCGGCCTCGCGCGGCGGCTCCAGGAGACCCACAAGATGTTCCTGAACGGCGTGATCCTGGTGTCGCCGACCAACCTCGGGATCGAACGCAATGGGCCGGTCCGTGAGGCGCTCTTCCTCCCCCACTACGCGGCAACCGCCTGGTACCACGGCAAGCTGGTCCCGGACCTCCAGAGCAAGGACCTGGACGAGATCCTCCCCGAGGTCGAGCAGTTCACCGTCAACGAGTACATCCCGGCCCTGGTCATGGGCGGGTTCCTCGACGATGCCCGGAAGCGGGAGATCGCGCGCCGGGTCGCGCGGTACGCGGGCGTCTCGGAGACCTTCGTCCTCAACAACAACCTGGCGATCCCGATCACGCACTGGCGGAAGGAGCTGCTGCGTGACCAGCGCCTGACCGTCGGCCGGCTGGACGCCCGGTACCAGGGCGTGGACCGGGACGCGGCGGGCATCAACTACGACTACGACCCGGCCATGGCCGCGTGGAACCACTCCTTCGCGCCGGCCATCAACTACTACCTGCGCGATGTCCTGGGCTTCAAGACGGATGTGCCGTACTACCTGATCGGCGGGCCGGTGCGCCCGTGGGACCGCACCGGGGATCAGACGGGTGAGGACCTGCGCGCGGCCATGGCGCAGAATCCCTACCTGAAGACCATGATCCAGGCGGGGTACTACGACGGCGGCACCGACTACTTCTCCGCCAAGTACACCATGTGGCACATCGACCGGTCGGGTCAGCTCAAGGACCGGTTCCGCATCCACTTCTACCGGAGCGGCCACATGATGTACCTCCGGGACGAGGACCTGGCGACGTCCAACGATCACATCCGCGAGTTCATCCAGTGGGCGATCCCGCCGGAGGGCACGCCCGCTCACTGGGGCCGCACGCGGCCGGCCACCTGAGCCGCCCGGCTCCGTTCCCGGATCGACCGACCGCTCCCGGCAACCCGCCGGGGGCGGTCTCGTTTTTTTCCCGCGGGCTCGCTACCCCCGCCATGGCCGGCCCGGCCGAGTCCGGGAGACGGGCGTCCGCGGCCCCGTGTCGCCAGCGTTGCTTCCTACGCCTCCCGCGACCGATATTCTGGACAGCCGTGTCTCGTCCTGGCGGCCGGGTGCGATTCCCCGAGAGTGCCTCCCGCCATTCGCGTCGAGCACCGGCCGTGCTCGCCCGTCTCCGGCGGAGGGAACCGTATCGGGGCCCCGGCATCCCGGAGGACTTCGGGAGACTTCCAGAGCGCTGGCGCTTGACCGCCGCCTGGCATGGGCCGCGGATCCTACCGGGATCGCTGAGGCACGAGGCGGGTTCGTTGCACGCGGGGCTGGAGCACGCGACGTCGCTTCGATCACGATCCCGGCGTGACCCACCCGGCACGCGGCGCCCGACGTCCTCGCCGGGATCCTGTCGGCGCCTCACCTGCATCGCCACGGACATGAACGACGAGCGCTTCCACTCCGAGCGCGCCCGGATGCTCGCGGGCGAACCCTACGACCCCATGGACCCCGAGCTGGTCGCGGCGCGCGCCCGGGCCCGGGACCTCTGCCGGACGTACAACGCCACCCGGGAGTCGGACGTGGAGCTCCGGCGCAGCATCCTGACCCAGCTCCTCGGCGCCGGCGGCGAGACCGCCTGGATCGAGCCGCCGTTCTTCTGCGACTACGGCGCCCACATCGAGCTCGGGGAACGGGTCTACTTCAACTTCAACTGCGTGGTGCTGGACATCTGCCCGGTCCGGATCGGGAGCCACTGCCTGTTCGGGCCCGGGGTCCACATCTACACCGCCACCCACCCGCTGAACGCCGAGGAGCGGCGGAAGTACGAGTTCGGCAAGCCGGTCTGGATCGGCTCGGACGTCTGGGTCGGCGGCGGAGCCATCATCCTGCCCGGCGTGCGCATCGGGGATCGGGCGGTGATCGGCGCCGGGAGCGTCGTCACCCGGGACATCCCGCCCGGCGTGTTCGCCGCCGGCAACCCGTGCCGCGTGATCCGCGAGCTCACGGAGTGACCGGCGGAGGATCCGTCGGTTCCGGTCCCGCCCCCCGGCGCATACGGCTCCCGCTGCGGTTTCCCCAGCGCCCGCGCGCCCGTAGATTCCGGCCTCGTTCCCTGCACGAACCACCCACGATCACCCGCAAGACGCGCATGAAACCAGCGAAGGACGAAAGGGAGGCCGCGAAGGGCGCGCGGTCGGCAGCCCGCAAATCGAAGGGCTTCTCGGAGGAAGAGCTCGCCGCGATGAAGGAGCGCGCCCGGGAGCTGCAGAAGGAAGCGCGCCGCGGGCGCGGGAGCGCTGCGGACGGGGAGCGCGACGTCCTCGACAAGATCGCCGAGATGGAGGGCCCGGACCGGGCCATGGCCGAGCGGATCCACGCCCTCGTCAAGGCGAACGCGCCGACGCTCTCGCCGAAGACCTGGTACGGCATGCCCGCGTACGCGAAAGACGGCAAGGTCGTCTGCTTCTTCCAGAGCGCGCAGAAGTTCAAGGCCCGCTACGCCACGTTCGGCTTCACCGACGCCGCGAACCTCGACGATGGCGCGATCTGGCCGACCTCCTTCGCCCTGAAGGAGTTGACCCCCGCCGCGGAGGCCCTGATCGCCGAACTCCTGAAGAAGGCGACGTCCTGAGGGCCGCCTACGTCCGCCGAGATCCGACTCCCACGCCCGGCCCGCCCCCGGAGCCGTTCCTCCGGCCGGGCGCCCCCGCTGCTCGGCCGACGCCGGCGCTGTGACCGTGACCGGGGGCACCGCTCCGTCGCGTGTCGATTTCAACGCCCCTCGTTCGACGCAGGGATAGAAGCGCACCGGGAGCGGCCCCCCTCGGGCCCCGAGCCGCAAGCTCTGCGGCCTGGTATCCGCACCCGGAGCGCGCCCCGAATGCACTCGAGATCGAAAGGAGCCCACAATGCGCGTCATGGTTCTGGTCAAGGCGACGGCGGAGACCGAAGCGGGGGTCATGCCGAGTGAGGAGATGTTCGCCGCCATGGGGAAGTACAACGAGGAGCTGGCGAACGCCGGGATCCTGCTGGCGGGCGAGGGACTCCACCCGAGCTCGAAGGGCGTGCGCGTGAAGTTCTCCGGTGACGAGCGCACCGTCGTCGACGGGCCGTTCACCGAGACGAAGGAGCTCGTCGCCGGCTACTGGCTCTGGCAGGTGAAGTCGATGGACGAGGCGATCGAGTGGGCGAAGTGCTGCCCGAACCCGACGGGCACGGAGTCCGAGCTCGAGATCCGGCCGGTCTTCGAGGCCGAGGACTTCGGCGAGGCGTTCACACCCGAGCTCCGGGAGCAGGAGGAGCGGCTGCGGGAGCAGTTGGAGGCGCAGCAGCGCCCGTGAGGTTTCGGGGCGACGTCGCGTAGGGCACGTTACGGGGCGGCCGCCTGCCCGCCCCGGCCCCGACCGCGCCCGGCCGGGAAGGTCCGCCCTCCCGGCCGGTCGCTTCGCGACGCGCAGACCCCCGTGACTTGCGAGGGCGGAGTGAATCGCGCACGTTCTCCCTGATGCCGCGGACCACGGCCTCCCATCGGCCACGTGCCGGGCGGCGACGTTGTGGGCCTCCCGGTCGTCCGGCGCCGGGGCCGCGATCCCTGTAGCAGGAAGGAGTCCTCATGATGCGCGTCATGGTGCTCGTGGCGGCGCTCGTGCTCACGGGTTGCGCCAGCACGGCCATCGGGTTCCTGGGCGAATCAGTCGGGGTGAAGCTCCATGGCAAGGTCGTCGCCGCGAAGATCGAACCGACCACGCTCATCGCCACGGATGGCACGTCGTGCGACGTGTCGAAAGGAGCCTGGGAAAAGGCGGAGGTCGGGAAGCCGTACCGGTGCCTGTGGTCGGAACGGGCCACGTCGAGGCCGGAGTGACGGCGGGGGCGCCCTGAGCGGCGCGGTCCGCGTGTAGGAGTTTACGCCGGGAGGGGTGGACGCGCGACGTCGCGTACTCATGCGCCCGGCGCGGAGCCGACCGTCCACTTCCATCGCACGTAGCTCGAGCTGGCGCTGGTCCGCGGGGAGCGGGCGCTGCGAAGGCCGGTGAGCGGAGCGACCTCGCGGTCGACTGCGCCCACGTAGCCCTCATTACCGCGCCTTTCCTGACGATCGCCCGCGCCGGCGCCGCCCGTCAGATCGACACGAACCGATACATCAGGCGGATCAGCCGATACGCGCGGTCCATCGAGTCGGCGGTGAACTCGACCGTGTAGCCGTCGACCTGCCGCACGCCCGGGATCGCCTCGAGGATCTGCGGCCTGGTCACGTCCGCCAGCCGCAGCCGGACGCGCACGGGCGAGCCGACGTCGAACGGGCGGGCGCGGTCGAGGCGCTGGAGCGCGCGGCGCGTGGCCGCGGCGAGGTCGGCGCGCACGGCATCCGGGTGCCGCAGCCGCGCGGACGCCGGCGTGACCGCGACCTTGGTCACGACCCGCTCCGCCGTCGGCACGTTCGCGCCGAACTGCGCGACGAACGCGGAGTCGCCCGCGGCGAGGACGACGGGGACGCCGAGCGCGCCCGCGTACGCCGCGTTCAGCTCGCCCTCGCCTGCCTCGACGTCGTTCAGCCACAGCCCCTTGACCGCGCCGGAGCCGGTGTGCGCGAGGAAGCCGTGCGCGGCCCCGGCGCGCCCGTGTGGTCCAGTGTCCGGATTCCCTCGAAATCGCGACTTGGGTGCTCGACGGCGAAGTCCCCCCAATCTTCGGTGGGAGCAGACCGGGCTCCACCGGGCGCAGGAGGAGAGCGGCGGCCCGCCTCGCAACGCCCAACGGGCCGGTCGCGCACGGGAATCCTCGGGCCGATCGCTGCGCTCGGTGCTCGTCCATCCGGACCGATCTTGCCCACAACTACTGAGCGGCCAACATTCTCCTCGACAAGGACTCCACTGCGACGGCCCGCATACGTGCGGTGCATATCGCCCGCGGCGAGTGCACGTGTACACTGCCGACGACCAGCAACTCCGAGCCCCCCGGACCGCAATGTCGCTCTACGAAACTCCCACGGACGAAGCGGCGTCACAACCACCTTCCTCCAATGCGGCGGCGATCGCCCTCCTGCAGGATGCGATCTCTTATGCGGAGAACCGGATAAATCTGGTGGATGGCAAGGCAGCGCTCATGCTGACCGCCGTCACCGCGCTCTTCGCGTCGCTGGTGTTCGCCGCGGGCGACCTCCCCAAGGTGACTTCGTTGTGGAGCGCCTCGGCCCTGGTGTACGGTCTACTCGGCGTGGCGCTGATCCTGGGCGCGTTCTCCGTCGGCTTCCTGCTGCAGACCATTCGCCACGGCCGCTTTTTCTTCGGGATCGACGTCCCGATCCGCAGGCACGATGTGCGGCCGAACTTCATGTGGCCCACCGGAGCGTTTCCCGACACATTCGAAGAGTTCAGGACCCAGGCATTACAGATCACCGACGGCTCGCGTCTCGAGAATCTCGCAGGAACCACGTACACGACCCTGCAGCTCGTGCGGCTCAAATACCGCAATTACAGGCGCGCCATGTTGCATGTGAAGCTGCTCGGAGCCTGGACGGCGATATCCCTGTTCGTACTCGGACTCATTCGCGCCACCGGAAGGCTTTGAGGAGCTTTGCGCAGGGGCTGCATCATCGAAAAAAGACAACCCCCGCGGCGTCCGTGGCAGCGGGCGAAACGAGCGGACTCATAGGCGTGATATATCGGTGATTCGCTTGCCCGCAGCTTGCCCGTAATCGGGTAGGTCTGTCTTTCTCCGTGGACATCCAACAGTCAGGCGCCGGCAAATTGGCTGCTTATCGGAGATTAGATCAGGCTCTGACCTACTCGAGAAACCACGCGACAAACGGCCGCCCATCGGACCCTCCCCCTCCTCATTCCAATTCGTTAGATTACCGTAGGTTCAGGTCCATCCTGACCACCGAACTGTGGGCCCGGCCATCGCGCTCCACGCGCACCCACGGCCGCCGGGCCTTCGCGCTTCGGCGCACAAAGGCGATGATCCGGCCATCACCGGGGAGCCTCCGGAAGAACGGGCGTCGGGACCTGCGACGAGCGTCCCGCGCCTCAGTAGAACCGGACGGGTGCGGCCCGTGACAGCCGTTCAACGAGGGGTCCGCGTGGGGCCGTGCGCGGACAAACGGGGTGGTACCGCGGTGCGCACCGGGCGGTGCGCGTCGTCCCCGTGCGCGTGCTCCGGCGGGGGTCGCCGGGGCGAACGAGGATGACGAACCGCAAGGAACACCGTATGCCGTACCCGAAGGCTCGCCTCGGCGAGTCCCAGAACACCGAGCAGGTTCCCGCCAAGCCATCGTTCCCCGAGCTCGAGAAGCAGGTCCTGAAGTACTGGGAGGCGGACGGCACCTTCCAGGCCAGCATCGACCAGCGCCCGGCGGGCGAGAACGGCGCGAACGAGTTCGTGTTCTACGATGGCCCGCCGTTCGCGAACGGGCTGCCTCACTACGGCCACCTCCTGACCGGCTACGTCAAGGACGTCATCCCGCGGTACCAGACGATGCGCGGCCGGCGCGTCGAGCGGCGCTTCGGCTGGGACTGCCACGGGCTGCCCGCGGAGGTCGAGGCCGAGCGGCAGCTCGGCATCTCCCACAAGAGCGAGATCGACGCGCTCGGCGTGGCGAAGTTCAACGAGGCCTGCCGCAGCTCCGTGCTCCGCTACACGCGGGAGTGGCAGGAGTACGTGACGCGCCAGGCCCGCTGGGTGGACTTCGAGAACGACTACAAGACGCTCGACCTGGACTACATGGAGAGCGTCATGTGGGCGTTCAAGCGGCTCTGGGAGAAGGGGCTCATCTACCAGGGCTTCCGGGTGCTCTGGTACTGCTGGCGCTGCGAGACCCCGCTCTCGAACACCGAGACGCGGATGGACGACGTCTACCGCCAGCGTCAGGACCCGGCGGTCACGGTCGGGCTCCGGATCACGTCGCCGAATCCCGACCTGGACGGCGTGGAGCTGCTGATCTGGACCACGACGCCGTGGACGCTGCCCTCGAACCTCGCCGCCGCCGTGCACCCGGAGGTGCAGTACGTCGTCGTCGAGAAGGACGGCCGGCGCTTCCTCCTGGCCGAGGCCTGCGTGCCGCGCTACGCCCGGGAGCTCGGCGAGAACCCGCCCGTCCTGGCGCGCTTCACCGGCGCGGAGCTCGTGGGCACGCGCTACGAGCCGCCGTTCCCGTTCTTCGAGGGCCGCGACCCGAACGCGCACCAGGTCCTCCCCGCGGACTACGTGACCACGGAGGACGGCACGGGGATCGTGCACATCGCGCCCGCGTTCGGTGAGGAGGACAAGGAGGTCACGGACGCGGCCGGGATCCAGCCGGTCACGCCCGTCGACTCCCAGGGCCGGTTCGACGCCCAGGTCCCGCCCTACCAGGGGCTGCACGTCTTCGAGGCGAACAAGCCGATCATCAAGGATCTGGCCGCGGCCGGGAAGCTGCTGCGCCACGAGACGTACGACCACCCGTACCCGCACTGCTGGCGGTGCGACAACCCGCTGATCCAGCGCGCCGTCGACTCCTGGTTCGTGGCGGTCACGAAGATCAAGGACCGGATGGTGGAGCTGAACCGGGAGATCCAGTGGGTGCCGGAGCACATCCGGGACGGGCAGTTCGGCAAGTGGCTGGAGAACGCGCGGGACTGGTCGATCTCGCGGAACCGCTACTGGGGCTCGCCGATCCCGGTCTGGGTCTCGGACGACCCGCGCTACCCGCGGATCGACGTGTACGGCTCGCTGGACGAGCTGGAGCGCGACTTCGGCGTGCGGCCGAAGGACCTGCACCGGCCGTACATCGACGAGCTGGTGCGGCCGAACCCGGACGACCCGACCGGCAAGTCCATGATGCGCCGCGTGCCCGAGGTGCTGGACTGCTGGTTCGAGTCCGGTTCCATGCCGTTCGCGCAGGTGCACTACCCGTTCGAGAACCAGGAGTGGTTCGAGCACCACTTCCCGGGGGACTTCATCGTCGAGTACAACGGCCAGACGCGGGGCTGGTTCTACACGCTCCACGTGCTGGCGACGGCGCTCTTCGACCGCCCGGCGTTCCGCACCTGCGTCGCCCACGGCATCGTGCTGGGCAACGACGGCCAGAAGATGTCGAAGTCCCGGCGCAACTACCCGGACGTGAACGAGGTCTTCGAGCGGGACGGGTCGGACGCCATGCGCTGGTTCCTCATGTCCAGTCCGATCCTGCGCGGCGGGGACCTGATCGTCACGGAGCAGGGGATCCGGGAGGCGGTGCGGCACGCGCTTCTGCCGCTCTGGAACTCGTACTACTTCCTTGCGCTGTACGCGAACGCGGAGGGGCTCGAGGGCCGGATCCGCACGGACTCGTCCCACGTTCTCGACCGCTACATCCTCGCCAAGACCCGGGAGCTGGTCCTGGACGTCCAGGGCTGCCTGGACCGGTACGACGTGCCGGGCGCGTGCGCGGCGGTGCGGGACTTCCTGGAGGTGCTCACGAACTGGTACATCCGCCGCTCCCGGGACCGGTTCTGGGCCGGTGAACGCGACGTCATCGACACCCTCCACACCGTGCTCGAGACCACCTGCCGGGTGGCGGCCCCGCTCCTGCCGCTCACCACGGAGGTCGTGTGGCGCGGGCTCACGGGCGGGCGGTCCGTGCACCTGACCGACTGGCCGAACGCGGACGAGCTCCCGGCGGACGACGACCTGGTCAGGACCATGGACCGGGTCCGGCAGGTCTGCTCGGCCGCGCTCGCGCTGCGCACGGCCCACGGGCTGCGCGTGCGGCTGCCGCTCCCGTCGCTCCTGGTCGCCGCGGAGGACGCGGAAGCGCTCGAGGAGTTCGCGGAGCTGATCCGCGACGAGGTCAATGTCAAGCACCTGGAGCTGACGACCGATGTGGCCGCCCACGGCGAGTTCCAGATCACGGTGAACGCGCGCGCGGCCGGGCCCCGGCTCGGCAAGGTCGTGCAGGACGTGATCCGGGCGGTGAAGGCGGGCGAGTGGCGCACCACGCCGTCGGGCGCCGTGGAGGCCGCGGGCGTCGAGCTCCTCGAGGGCGAGTACACCCGCCGGCTGGTCTCCAAGGACCCGGGCGCCGCGGCGGAGCTGCCGGGCGGCAACGGGCTCGTGGTGCTGGACACGCGGGTCACGCCGGAGCTCGCCGCGGAGGGTACGGCCCGGGACGTCGTCCGGATCGTGCAGCAGGCGCGCCGGGACGCGGGGCTCCACGTCTCGGACCGCATCGTCCTCACGATCGACGGGTCCGACGAGGTCCTGGACGCCGTGCGCGCGCACGAGGACTTCGTGGCGGGCGAGACGCTCGCGCGCCAGGTCGTGTACGCGCCCGTGCCGGACGGCGCCGAGGGCAGCGTCGGTGACGGCGCGAAGGTGAGGGTGAAGGTGGAGAAGGTGGCGACGGCGTAGTCGCGCGCGGGCCCGCGAGGGCCGGGAAGGACCTGCTTCCAATGCACGGCGAGGCAACCACCGCCTCGCCGTGTTCATTTCGGCCCGGACCGCGAGAGGGTAGACTTCCACTGCGGTGTCATGGTGCGATGGCCGGGTGCGGCATTTCGCTTGTTCGTCGTCCCGGCCCGGAGCAAGCTCTATGGATCCGGAGCCGCGGCGCCGTCCCGGTTCGCGATGCGTCTTACGGGAGCGCCGCGGCCCAAGGTCTCGCCCTGAACCTCGAGCCGGAGTACGCCATGCCCTGTCACGCCGTCTCACCGATTGCGACGCGTCCGTTCTCCCTTCGCGTACGAGCGCGCCTCGCCATCGCGGCCTGCGCCGTGATCCTCCCCCTCGCCGGCTGCGGCGCCGCGGATGCGCCGGGCGGCGCGTGGGCCGGGTCGATCGTGGACAGCGCCGGGATCACCGTCGTCACGAACCCGGCTGAAGGGCTGTGGCAGGCGTCGGAGGCGTGGACGCCCGTCGAGGACCTCGTCGTCTCGGACCATGCGGCGCCGGGGCTGGAGTTCGGCGAGATCATCGACGTGGCCGTCGACTCCCGCGGCCGGATCCTGGCACTGGACGGGATGGCGAAGGCGTACCACGTGTTCGGCCCGGACGGAGCCCACCTCTTCTCGGTCGGCCGACCGGGCGGCGGGCCGGGCGAGTTCGCCGACCCGTTCCAGCTCCTCGTGCTCCCCGGCGACTCGGTGCTCGTCCCGGACGCGGGCAACGCGCGGGCGAGCATCTTCGCGCCCGACGGCTCGCTCGCCCGTACCATCCCCCTCGACTTCCTGGACCTCGCCGCGCGGCGGTGGGGCGTGGCGCACGACGGGTCCGTGGTTGCCCGCCGGTCCGACGGGGTCGCCGAAGTGATCGTCCGGCTCGGCCCGTCCGGGGAGGTCGCGGACACCGTGGCCCACCTGGACACCCCGTTCCGCCCGGGCGAGGCCGGTGGCCGCCCGGTCCTGCTCGCGCCGGTCCCGGTCTGGACCGCGCTCCCCGCCGGCGGCGTCGCCCATGGCCACAGCCACGGCGGCCGGATCGCGGTCTCGGACCCGGCCGGCGCCACGCGGCTCGTGTTCACGCTCCCCATGAGGCCCGTCACGCTCTCGGAGTCGGAGCGCGAGGCCGTGCGAAACGGTCTTCGCGCCTCCGTCACGCGGCAGGGAATGCCGGAAGCCGTCGCCGACCAGCTCCTCGCGGCGGTCTCGTTCTGGGATGCGTTGCCCATGATCGCGGATCTCCTGCCCGGCCCCGACGGCACGATCTGGGTGCAGCGCGCCGCTCCCCCGGAGGCCATGCGGTTCGACAAGCTGAACATGTACCGGACCGATTCGTTCCGCGGCGATGGGTGGGACGTGTTCGACGCCGACGGACGCTACCTCGGCCCGGTCCGTTTCCCGTCCGGGGTCCACCTGTTCACGATCCGGGACGGCCTGCTCTATGGCGTCCGCCTCGATGAGCTCGACGTGCCGAGCATCGTGCGATTCCGCCTGGCGCGCGGACGGTCGGGCGCATAGGCGCTCCGACTCACAACGCCTTGCTATACGAGCCGCCTCGTTGCGTCCGCATCGATCACGGGGATGGACTGGCACAAAAACCAGCTCATTGACGGGCCCGTAGTGACATGGTCATGGGTCGGCGCCGCGGCTGGGGTCGCCTGGCCACGCCCGTGGCGCCGGATCGGGAGAGCCTGCCGCCGGACAGGAGGTCGTCGCATGAGATGCCTCGTCTTCGTGCTGGTGTGTGCGCTCGCCGGGTGCGCCGCGGATGCCCCTGCCCCCGCCGGGTCCGCCGATGCCGACACCGTCCGCATGGTCGTCGTGTGGGAGGTCGGCCCCGGCCGGCATCCGGACGCGGACTCGCTCGGGCTCGTCACGGGCGTCGCGCTCGATGCCGCGGGCAACGTCTACGTCGTGGACCAGCTCAACGCGAAAATCTGGGTCTTCGACGCCGGGGGCAGGCTCCGGTCCTCGGCCGGCCGGAAGGGCGAGGGGCCGGGCGAGTTCACGGTGCCGACGGGCCCCGGGATCGGGCCGGACGGGCGGCTGTACGTGCGCGACGTCGCTCGCGTCAACGTCTTCGGCCCGGAGCCGGGCACCGGCCTGCTGACCCGCTTCGAGCATTCCTTCCCGGGCCCGACCTATCCCGACTGGACGTCGACCCGCGCCACCAGGTTCGACGCGTCGGGGGCGCTGCTCTACCCGACGTCCCGGTGGGTCGAGGACGGGACCGAGCGGCACCTGCTCATACGCTTCGTCGACGGCGTCATGGCCGACACGATCTTCGTGCCGCAATACGCGAACGCGCCGCAGCTCGCGTACGCCGAGCTCGGCGGGGCCGACCTCCGGATCCTTCCCGGCCTGAACCACGTCCCGTTCGCGCCGCTGCCGGTCTGGGACGTGACGCCGGCCGGCACGGTGATCAGCGGGGACGCCACGTCCTACGAGCTGACGGAGACGGACGCGCAGGGCACGGTGCTCGCGCGGTTCACGAGGGACGTCCCGCTTGACGCAATCCTGGCGGACGAGCGCCGGGACAGTCTGGCCGCGCTGCGCGCCCGCCTGGACTCGATCCCGGTAGGGCTCGACCGGGTGAAGGGCATGCCGGACGAGGTGCGCTCGCTCCGGCTTCCGGACCGCTACCCTGCGTACATGGCCGTGTACCTGGGGAACGACGGTGACGTCTGGGTACGCCGCTGGCCGATGGGCGGCGGCGACCGCGCGATCTTCGACGTGTTCGCCCGGAGCGGCGAGTTCCGGCACACGGTCCTCCTCCC
>ERZ777003.2163-NODE-2163-length-24416-cov-7.649604_pt1 | contig 24416 bp, 20 predicted proteins | sample MGYA00374956_ERZ777003 | MGnify/ENA primary metagenome ERZ777003 (study PRJEB29302, sample SAMN06268252) | bioreactor metagenome | isolation source: Joint BioEnergy Institute, California, USA | place: USA:Joint BioEnergy Institute, California, USA | collected... | reverse complement strand
GAGCGATGAACAAGTTGTCGAATACATGAAGGGCGCTGAGGCATTTCTGTTCGCCTCGCACGAAGACTTTGGCATTACGCCAGTGGAAGCCATGGCCGCCGGCACGCCGGTCATCGCCTACAAAGCCGGCGGCGCTCTTGATTATGTGAAAGAAGGCAAAACTGGCTTGTTCTTTGAAGAGCAAACCGTCGATTCTCTTGTCAAAGTTCTGCAGACATTCAATCCAAAACAATTCAAAGAATCTGACCTGCGTGCCGCCGCACAGCAATTTTCTCCCGAAAACTTCCAGAAAAAAATCAAGAAATTTATCCAATTGGCACTAAAAAACCAAAAATAATCACTACATAGCGGTCTGTTGCTGTTTCCTTTTAAGAGCTCCTGAACGCCACCTATCTATGCATCCGTGCGGTCGCTAGAGCATTTAAGGTGTTACATTGACAATCGCCTCAACTACCAGTGCAGTCTCGTGCCAGTAGTTTATCTCCATGCAGTCGACACCCATTAGCTTGACTGGGTAGTCGTTGCCACCCTCTCGTACACGGTCGCCAATGAAGAGGACTTCCTTTTTGGTTATGCCGAGCATGTCGATGAGCTTTTGGATGCCGTAAGCCTTGTCGATGCCTGGCTTGGTGACGTCTATAGAAGTGACACCGCCGACGCGGACCTCGAATTCGGGCAGCAGCACAGCGACTGCGTCACGCATTTTGTTCTTCTTTTTGTCATCCGGATCCCACGCCTCTTTCAGGCGCACACCTTCCTCGCCTAAGTGGTCTACAATGTCCTGGCCAAGCGCCGACCAGGTAACCTGGCTGCCACGGTCTTCGATAACCTCGCCATACACCTTCTTTTCTTCGTACCCAAGGTCGCGCGCGACTTTGCTTAAAGCGTTTACAATTTTCTTCTTCTCGGCCTCGGTAAAGTTCTCTGCATACACCTCTTTCCACTTGCCGCCCTCAAACCGCATGTAGCGGGTGCCGCAGGTTGGCATAATGTGGAGGTTTTCTAGCAGCCTCGGTTCAACATGCAGGTTGGCAAGCAACTGCTTTTCGAATTGCTCGAATTTGCCACCCGAGATTACACATACCTGATACTTTTCGAGCAGCGCACTCAGTGCTGCTGCCATGCGATCCGGCAAGGGAGATTTGCTGGGTGCCAGCGTGCCATCAAGATCAAATGCTATTACTTTTCTGCGCATAGATACTCCTCTACGTTGCTTATAGGTATTGCTCGTCCCCCTGTTCGACGAGCTTGGCTTGAATTTGCTTAATCATCTCGACCTTGCTCTTTGGCACAATCAGCAGCGCATCTTCGGTATCAACAATGATTAGATCCTCAATACCGGCAACTGCCACCAGTTTTTTGTCGTTACTGGTTTTGATGAGTGAACCGGTAGTGTCGACGGTCACAACCTTGCCGCCCTCGTAGTTCTCTGCCGGGTCGCCACTAGTGAAGAACTCATACACCGATCCCCACGTACCGACATCGGTCCATCTAAATGGTAGCAGAATAATCCGGGCCTCGCCTTCTTGCATAAGCTGCTTGGTAACTTCCTCGGTCGGCCCTTTCTCCATGGTGTTGTAGATCTCTTCGATAGCAGCATCCTCGCCTGGCTTGTCTAGCACATCCCGGATCTTCATGAGTGCTTCGTACCAATCGGGGCGGTACTTCTTATAGGCCTCGAGCATCAGGCCGGGGTACCAGCAAGAGTGGTTGCAGTGCGTTACGATGTGGTAATTCTCGATCAGTTCTTTGGTCTCGCGGTAGCTTGAGCGGCGACCCAAGAATTCGGCAACTTTGTACACCTCCTGGTTAGAACCGTCCACCCTATCGCCCAGCATCAGATAGTCAACGCCCATATTAGGTTCAGTCGCCTTGATGCCGCCGGTAATGTATTTCTTGTCGCGCTCGACAAGCTTGCCAGCATCCTCGATCATCTGCAGAAAGGCATCCTCCGGCGTGCGAACGCAGTCCACCTGCACTACAAAGAATGGCTCGTCTGGATACTTCAGACTGAGGTGCAGGAAAGCCAACCCCTCTCCCGGGCCACGGTCCTTGGGGGTGTCGGGTTCAATAATATAGTTTTTAAGAGGAATCTGCGGTGCTTGCTCGGAGACATATTTTATAAACTTGCGCTTTGTTGATATAAAAATATCCTCTGGCGCAAACTTCTTTAAAAGTGTTCTAATTGTGAGTGTGCATAGCGAAGTATCACCTATGATGGGCTGAAACTGCTTCGGCTTATCCTCGCGGGAATATGGCCACATCTTCGTTCCTTGCCCGCCTGCAGTCACGATAATTTTCATAGCAAAACCGAACCCTTTCTATTCAAGATAGACGTATTCCTATCATACCAAAACAAAGGTGACAAAAGGGCTCCTGTGTGTTGTGGTTTTGTAGGACTACCGAGCCATTAAATTCGCAATGTATAACGATTCGCTCTTTGGCACTCCGCCGACAGGCGCAATGGTTATCGGCTGTATAGGATCCACTACATAGTACAGCTGATGAGCATCGCCCTCGCCCACCTTAACTATATCCAAAACTTTACTACCCTGACTTATAATCACATCTTGGCTCGGTAGGTCATTGACAGAAATAAGACTAAAGCTAATAGCCACCTTTTGATGATCGGCGAACGGAGACAGAGCAACTACCTGCAGCACAGCATTTTCCTGAACATTTATGTAATGGTGAGACCTTAAATCTGCTGTCACTATATCAGTAAAGCCAGTATCTGCTACTAGCGCATACTCAGCCGGAACAACACTGTCACTGATACGGTATAACTCGACGTCAGCACTGTACCCTACGGGTGTTTCGTGCGCAGAATACGCCAACTCCAACCATGATACGTTATGATCACCCCTAACTTCATGTGTCATAACGGCCTGTGCGCCGAGCGCTTTCAATACGGCTCCGGTCTGCGGATCATTGAGACCAGCGATGCTAGCACGTAATCGTGAACCTCGTTGTGTTACGGCGCCCGAATTTATTATCTTTTTACCGTGAACTTGTTGTTCGGTGGTGTACAGCGAAGCTAATGGATGAGGCTGGTCCACTAATGGGTAAATAGCAATCACCTGTATGTCTTCTTGCTGGGAGAGCCATTGGTTTGTAGACGACAGCCTTGAGTAGTACCAAATATCTTGTCTGTGGAACGGATTGAAAGACAAATATTCAAAGAACGTAACAAAAACCAGGATCGCCACAATGAGTACTCGGGTTTGCCGTTTTTTGGTACGCGTCAACCACACCGCCAAGCCTATGGCAGCCACCAAAACCAACAATAGATCAATGATAAACACAAGCCGCGCATACACCCGCCAATACTGTACAAGTACTGATATGACACCTGATGGCATAGGTATGCGGTGCCCAAACACTGTAATGAAAGGCGGTAAGCTTATGAGAAACGCCACGGTAGCAGTCACGAGTAAGATAATGATCGTGTTTCGCTTAAGTGACAATGCAGGATCTTTCTTGGAGTCTTTTCGAAAGAAAAAATAGTATACAGTCCAAACCACTAACCCTAGGAGGACAACTCCCAGATATAGTGTGTATTCAGAGGGATTGGAGTCGTGGTTGTATACCTCACGAATCTCGCGGACAAGACCGCCGACTACCGGATGGGTTTCTATCGGCAGTATGAAATCATAAAGTCGTGCTGTATAGACTTTAACGTTTGCCATAAAGTCCCCGCGTGACATGGCCAGCGATGAAGCAATCCGTGCACCATACACCAATTTGACATACACAATGGGCAACAATGCCGCAACAGCAGTACCGACAAAAACCATGCAGCCAACCAGGAACCGTTTAAACTCTTCAACTGTGTCCCTAGTGAGCTGCCATATGTATTTGACCAGCACGAACACCAGCGGCACACCGACCAGCAACAACCCAAACAGCACAAAGTAACCATCCATATAGAACTGAGCAGCGAACAGTAGACCTAAAAAGATGGCATTGCGCTTGGTTGGATTGTTTATGAAATTGAGCAGCTGCCACAGAACAAACACAAAAATAAAAGTTATTACATAGGCTATATGACCAAAGGCCTTATACTGGTGCATTGGCAAATAGGCAAATGCAACGCCGGCCCAAATAGCTGCCAGGCGACTCCTAGCAACCTTCTTGGCTAAGTAATACATACTGACGCCGCACAGCCAGAACGAGACAAAGACTATAGTGTTCCAGGCCGCTACGGCACCGAACAGCTTCGTGAGAATCCAAAACGGCACAACGTATAATGCTGACGTGACAAGCTCTGGCTTAAAGAGATCGTCGCCAATCGGATAGTTTGCCATATCAGTCATCCCGCCAAAAGGCGGCAGGCCGAGTGACTGCATCCAGATTATTCCGCCGGTACCATCACCCCAAAAACCATGCACAGCACTATTGAAGTTCCACAGTATCGGCCCCATAAATAGTGCAGCCAAAGCGCCAAAAAATAGGGCAACAGCAATAAATTCGCTTTTTCGGGGATTGCGATTCATCCAACGACCAAAAGGAGCATCCCGCAGTGCTTTGACATGGTCGTGTATACGTTGCATCATGCTATAATTGTCGCCAGAGTATTACATTATGGTGAAAAGAAGTGCTTCTATCTCAGTCATTATCCCAGTTCACAACGAAAGTGTAAACGTTGACACCATATACAAGAAACTCGTTAAGTATATCGACGACGACATACTCGAGTTTGTGTATGTCAACGATGGCAGTACAGACGATTCGCTTGAAAGGATCAAACAACTCACCAAACAGGACAAACGCGTGCGGTTTGTAGACTTTAGTCGCAATTTTGGGAAAGAGGCAGCAACAACCGCAGGCTTACTGGCGTGCGTGGGTGACGCAGCCATCATCCTAGACTGCGACGGACAACATCCGCCGCGCCTGCTACCTAAATTCATTGCCAAGTGGCGCGAGGGGTATGAAGTTATAGTGGGCCGACGCACAAGTAACCAAAAAGCCGGATTTATAAAAAATGCAGGATCTGCCCTCTATTACTGGCTTATAGGACTACTCCATGCCAATAGCCCGGTTAAAGGAGACACCGATTTCCGCCTCATCGACCGAAAAGTTATTGACGCCTTTACCCAACTGCGAGACCACAACCGTGTTACCCGCAGCCTACTCAACTGGCTCGGCTTCTCGACTTACTATATTGATTTCAAGGCCGACGAACGCGCAGCTGGCACTGCTGGCTATAGTTTTAAAAAATTGTTTCGGCTCGCTATTGATGGCATGACAACTATGTCGATGCGACCACTGCTCTTCGCCTCTGTTGCGGGAGGTTTTACCTTTGTACTCGGTATCCTACTGGGTAGTACTATGCTCATTGAACAATTCATCTTAGACGACCCGCTCAATCTTGGGTTTAGCGGAACAGCTTATCTGGCAGTCTTCATCCTTATAACTACCGGATTACTCCTTATTGGCCAGGGCATCCAGGGGGCATATCTAGCCAACATATATAACGAGTCGCGCAATCGGCCGTTGTACGTAATTCGCGAGATCACGCCGCCGCGCCACATGCGCACTAAACGATAAGTTGCGACGAGATAAATTTGCGCTTCAAAAGATAGTCCACTACTATCTGCGACGGTGATACATCGTGCCGCAGCCGGGAGAATTCTTTCTTATCCTTGTGGTAATACAAGAAGTCACGCACCTTGTTTACATCCATGCGCGAAATGTCAGCATTAAAGCCCAACCCCTCTTCGCGTTCCGTGTGGTAACGGTGGATCATGGTCGGTATTCCAAAGAAAAAGGCGTCCTCTTGAATACCGCCACCATCGGCGACAATACAATCTGCACCTCGCACAATAGCCATATAGTCAAAATAGGGTTGCTTGGGAATAATCTGAATGCCCGGTTTTTTTAGATAGTGCTCAAATCCATAGGCACGCAACTTTTCATTTGTTGTTGTGTGCATAGTAAAGACGATTGGGCGCTCCTTTGAGGCATACTCATTGAGCGTCTTTAATATGGCTTCAAAGTCGTGCCTATTTTCCAATAACTCGGTGCGGTGCAGGAGAACCAAACAATATTTCATTGGCAGTTTGAGACGCTTAAACTCTTCGCTCACGAACTGGTCGGACATCTCAATGGCATCCTTGGCGGTATTGAACTTAGTGTCGATGATTTCGCCCTTAATCTTCTCGCGTTTCAGATTAGCTATTGCAGTCTCGTTGGGCGCAAAGTGAATGCGGGCTATTCTAGCAACGATGCGCCTATCCAGTTCCTCCGGGAAAGGACTGCGCCAGTTCCATGTTCGCAAACCCGCCTCAACATGACAGACGGGCAGACCTAAGAGACGACCCATGTAAGCCCCTACAACCGTAGTGAGGGTATCGCCATGCACCATGGCTATGCTCTTTGTGTTGTGTTTTTTGTCGCTTTCCTTAATGCGCTTCTTGATTGCTCGATACTGAGCAAAGAACCGCCCGTGAGCTTTCAGCATCATGCCCAACATTTGTTTAATGTTAGCTACGTCTTTGTCCTTCCAGCCATAAGACAAATAGATGTCGGGCTCCACACCTAGCTGTGGGTGCAGCCTTTTTAGCCCTTCGCGGTGCTGAGCCGTGCAAATGAGCAGCATTTGCGAGCGCGGTATGCGCTTTACGATACCAAGCAACTTAATAAGCTCGGCTGAAGTGCCATAAAAAATAACAACCATTACTCACATCATAACATAAAGAAAAATACTGAGAGCGACCAGCGATAGTTCATTCAACCCATTGGCATAATGTTGTAACACTTACCGCTTCCTTGCAAGGAAAAAGCATCAGTAATACAATAAAAGATATAACCTTCGAAAAAATAAAAATTGTTATGCTACGCCACAAAACAAAATACAATCGTCGTACCACATCCTCATGGGGGAAACTAGTTATAGTATCTGTTATTGCGGCGGTGATTGTCGGTGGCACCCTATCTGCGCTTGTCTTAACCCACACATTCCCGTTTAACAATAAAAAATCGGATAATACTGATATCAATACCACTACCGCCAACTCCGAAACCAAGGGTGAGACAGGGACTGGTGACCCCCAAACCCAAATCCCAGATTCGCAAGATGGCACTTGGTCGTCCGACAGCAAAGATCCCCAAAATAGCACCGACCAGAAAACTGGCCAAAAGCCAAGAATGCCCGATGGCAACTTCGTCAGCTCTCACCAAGTAAGCCTCAGTGGCAACCCCACGCTACAGTCATCCTGTATCACTAACCCAGGAATCACCTGTCAGGTGCTATTTACTAAAGACGGCGTAACCAAAACCCTTGAGGCCAAAAAGACTGACGCCGGCGGCGGTGCTTACTGGACGTGGACACCTAAAGATGTTGGCCTGACAGTAGGTTCATGGAAAATTCAAGTAAAAGCAACGATGAGCAATGAATCTTCAACAGCAGAAGATGCTTTGCCGTTGGAGGTGACGCCATGAAACGCTTGACTATAGTTGGATTGATATTTTTAGTTACATTAAGTGGTGTGGTCGGATGGTTTGTCAAAACTGGCGCCGCATTTAATCCCAACCGACTTATTGACGATGGAATAATGAATAATGTCAATGCCATGAGCGCCACCCAAATAGACGCCTTTCTTAACTCCCATCCATACAGCTGCATCAGTCCAAATAGCGGATTTGAAGCCAGGATACCTACTGGGTACTCACCCTCGGGAGGCTTTACCTACGGATCGTTCGGGACCGCTGGCCAGGTGATCGCGGCAGCCGCGCAGGCTTATGACCTCAACCCCCAAGTACTTATCGTACTTTTAGAAAAGGAACAGAGTTTGGTCACTGGCCGCAATAGCTCAACCTACTGCTATGGGACCGACCACAAGTATGCTGCGGCCACTGGTTACGGTTGTCCCGACAGCGGTGGATCATATTCTTGGAGCGGCATCAGTCTATACAGACGCAATGGCGTGGAGCGCACAAGCATCGCCAGCACCTGCGTAAATAGCGCATCCAAGGCCGGCTTTTCACAACAGCTAATACGTTCTGCCTGGCAGCTCAAATTTAGCCAGCAGCGGTCGCTGGGCAACATTGGTTGGGCCATCATCCGGGGTAGCTGGGATAATTCAGACGATCTCAACTCTTGTTACGCTGGCCCCATGACAGAGGGTGTGCGGAAAGCTTGCCCTCACGGTGCGGCCACTTACTACGATGGCTACCGTACCATCGATGGGCAGGCCATTAAGATGGAAACCGGTGGCACGGCCGCGCTCTACTGGTATACCCCGCACCTCCATGGCAACCAATTGTTTGTAAACCTGTTCACGAACTGGTTTGGGTCTCCTGTGATACCAAATTATTCGTGGGTAGTAACAAACCAGTACGTATACAGCGACCAGACAAAAACCGCAGGCCGCACTCTTTATAACATCTTGCCTGGTACGCGTCTATATGTGGGCTTCCGTGTAAAAAATACGAGTAACTATGTGTGGAGCAATACTGGCAACCATCCAATCACTGTAGGTACTGTGCGCCCCATAGACCGCAATAGCCCGTTCTGCGACAGCACCTGGCTTGGCTGCAACCGGCCAGCCCGCATGATAGAGCAAACGGTTAATCCGGGAGAATACGCAACGTTTGAATTCTGGATGAAAGCACCCAGCCAACCGGGAACATATCGCGAATACTTCAGTCTCGTAGCAGAGGGTCAAGCCTGGTTCCCCGACATTGGACTCATTTTCGAAAGTGTCGTATCGCCACCACGATTTACGTGGCAGATAGTCAGTCAATACGCCTATAGCGATGAAACTAAAACGCAAGGCAAAAGCACAGTAGGTCTATTGCCTGGCGATAGGGTATATGTAGGCGTCAAAGTCCGCAATACCGGCAACATGACGTGGAATAAGAGCGGGAAAGATGTCGTAAAAATAGCGCCCATCAGGCCAATTGATAAGCAAAGCCCGTTCTACGACCCCACCTGGCTTAGCCCCACCAGGGCAGCCACACTAGTCGAAAACTCCGTTCCTCCTGGTGGGATTGGTACGTTTGAATTCTGGATGAAAGCACCTTCTACGCCGGGTGCGTATCCAGCATATTTTGGACTCGTCGTTGAAGCCGTAACGTGGATGGATGATATTGGTCTTAACTTCTACACGACCGTCTCGCCACCTCGGTATTCATGGCAGCTTATCAGTCAATATGCATACACGGACGAAACCAAGACGGCAGGAAAAAATATGCTCACCCTAAAACCCGGCGAGCGTGCATATGTCGGATTCAAGGTAAAAAACACGGGTAATGTTACGTGGACCAAAACCGGCCCTAACCCCGTGTACGCCGGCACCATTAGACCAATAGATCGACCAAGCCCATTCATAGACATTGGCTGGATCGGCCAAAACCGACCTGCTGCATTAGTCGAAAACTCCGTTCCTCCTGGTGGGATTGGTACGTTTGAATTCTGGATGAAAGCACCTTCTACGCCGGGAGAATATCGAGAGTATATCGGTTTGGTTGCTGAAGGCATTACCTGGATGGATGACCTGGGTCTCAACTTCTATTCGCGGGTTCAGTAGACATCCACGATACCCAGGCATTGCGTATAGGGATGCGCCATATTCAACAATCTGACCAGTAAAATTATACTGTCGACTCCACAAAAAGGTTTGGTTGACAGGCTTTAGGAAGCACTACAGCACCCAAAAGCGCTACGGTTTGTTTAATTAACCGAGAAATTGCTCAACAAAATCGTTGCGTCCGTTGTGGGGTTAACAGCCATGACGTCTATTGGCTTGTTTGGGTCCGCAATAAATCTAATAACGACGTCTTCATGGCCAATTACACCACTCCATAACAATACCCCCTCTTGTCGAACCTCAATGAGGTGGGCGACCTCATTCGCAGACCTCGAGGTCCAGCTAACCTCTATTTCCTGAGTTGATTGTCTGCCTGGCAATCGTTTTACCGACAACTGACCGTGGTGTCCCATTTGCTGAATTACATGTATGGCGCTCTTTTTGTGAGGGGCATGGAAGCCGTCACCTATAACGAGCGCATAGTCGGCCTCTTCACCTGGCAGCACTCGATAGCCGTATACCTGACCGCGCTGACCGGTTAATCGATCGTCCAGTAAGGACTCTCCCCCTGTCCTTTCTAGTAACAATCCAGGGATATCGCCGGGATCTTCATATGAATGCACGACCACAAAATCTATACCTAGGGCTCTTAGTGTGGGCACAGTCTGTGGACTCATCAAATCCCTAAGTGCTGCGCGCAGTGGGCCAGTATCTTGCGTCGGGATGATGCCGTTCAGCAATTTCTTACCGTGAACTGCACGATATGTGCCGTAGTACATTGGGTAGTCGCTCGAAGACACCTCCTCTAAAGGATACTCCGCGATTTCCGACACGTCCTTTTGCTGTGACAGCCAGGTGTAGAACTCCGGCACTTCTCGGTAACCGAAGGTTGGCGGTCGCCAGGCAAACGTCATGTACTCAAGGAATATCAAAGCAAAGACTATCACAAACACGCCCCAGCGTGCACGCGGCAACTTGAACCGCTTAAGCAGCAACGCCAGCCCGTAGCTCGCCAACACAACAAGGCCAATGTTCACCACCAAAGACAACCTGGCGAACACCCGCCACATCTCTACCACCTGTATAACCAAGAATGTCGGCGTCGGTATGGGTCCCAGTCGCGGCGCCAGGCTTAGCGAGAATGCCGCCAGAACCACAATCCCAAAGACCATTAACACAAAGCCCGGATCCCAGCGCAGCGCCGACTGCACCAAACTCTGTTTTTTGCGCCATCTGTATATAACAACCACTGCCATAAAAATCGCCAGGACAGCAATTACTTTGCTAAAGCCTATGATATTGCGTTCAGAATTGATGCCCACCAGGCGTTTGCGAACATCCTCGCCAAAAAATAGCGGAATTAACGGGTGCTTAGGGTTGGGCAGCAAATAGTCATACGGTCGGGCTCCGTATTCCTGGGCCTCGCGCCCAATCGCATCCCGCTGGCTTGACAGGGCACTGTTAAGCTGATCAGCATAACGCCACTGGACGTATGCCACCGGCACCAAACACAACGCTGCAACCAAACCGCTCAGAAGCAACAGCTTGGTTCGAGGCCATAAATCACGCAAGCTTGTCTTCTTATATACCAGCTCGTAGATATACGCCCCAACCAATAGGCCGCCCACCAACACGCTGCCTAGTAAAATAAAGTAGCCGTCTACGTACCCAAAAATCGCTACGCTCAGGCCAAACAGTACTGCCCAGAGCGGACGAGGCTTTCTCCAAAACTTCAAGAATAACCATACGCTCGCCACTAACAAGCCGGCAAACAAATAAGCAATATGGCCGCCGGCCTTACGTTGCATAAAAGGCGTAAAGGCCACTGCATATCCAGCCAAAAATGCCACCAGGTTATAAAGCAACTCCTTGCGACCAAACAACCATCGTACAAAGCCAAACGTTACGAGTGCCGCGCTCATGAATCCTATAAAAACTAATAAGTTAAAGCCACAGACAGGACCGAACAGCTTAGCCAATACCCAAAATGACACAAAGGGTACCTGTGACGTGATGTGATACGGCTGCCACAACGATTCACCATAAGGGTAGCTATACGCATCTGTATGCCCCCACCATGGATCGGCGTTATCTATAGAATAGAAGCTGAGAAGTCCAGCAGTATGGTCGCCCGGAAAGGCCAATAGTTCGACACTACAATTTGTAATGGCGCCACCCATGTAATACACAGTGAAGACAAGATAGCCCGTTGTGGCCATAAAATATGCGGACAATAGCGGATGACGCCCAATAAATAATTTGACTCGTTTGAATATGCTATGCATTACGCCGCCCTCTAAGATTTTGCCACCCTAGGTCAAACGCCGCCCGCCATAAACCGAGCCCGTAGAAAATAGCAAAGATTGGCGCCAATATAAACAGACTCAACGCGTTCGCCAATGCCACCCCCAAAGCAAGCGGAGCAATCAGTAAGCCTACAACCCAAACAATTAATCCAGTGAGCAGGATCGGTACCGGCCAAACAAACAGAGCAACTATTGCGAGAGGCGACATTATATAAAACAACACCAGCAATCCAAAAAAACGGTTACCCGGCTGCAAAAACCCGTCAACGAACAACCGCCCGCGGTTAAAAGTATGGGGGATAAATGCCGTTAGTCTATCGCGCGCATGGTACAGACACGAAAAACCTGGCGCAATAGTGATCTTCATTTCTGCAGCCAGACCCCGCAAAAGCGCCGTATCGTCACTGACGCGCTTCATGTCGGCCACCTTTGGCTTGAATGACCGTATGTGCTTAAGTAACACCTTCCTGGGGGCCAAAAAGAAACCCGTTCCCTTGGGGTAATAATCAAAATCCTCCAATCCAAACTGGACCAGTCTCGGGTGGCGCAAATACTTCCGCCACGCAATAAAGGTAATAGCCTGCCAAAACCTAGCAAATATATTCCATCCCAACTTAATGCGGACATGACCGTTCCAAACTTGGTACTCGGGGTGCTGTTTCATCTGGTCTACAACGTATTTGATTGACCCCTTGTCTACATAAATCCGGCTGTCAACAAAAAGAACATACTCCTTGCTGGCGCGTTCTATGCCTGCCTTTCGGGCCAAAAAGCGGCCTTTGTTTTCTTGGTGAATAACAACAAGATTCTGATATTGGTTAGCGAGCCCCGCCAAGACTTCCTTTGTATTATCGGTCGAACCATCATTAACAATTATTATTTCGTAGTCGTGTATCCCAGCTTCGTCTATGGCGGCCCTTAACCGCGATAAAACTTCAGGAAACCATTGGGCCGCATTTAAAGCAGGGATGACAACCGACAGCGAACGCATAGATTTGAACAGACCCTCTCCTTACCTTATAGTTAGGATAGCATAGCCAACACTTTGGCCACAATTTCATGAATAGACTCAAAATAATACAACAAATAGTTCGCGGACTCGGCCTGTTTACAGGCCTGAGCCTACTGGCGGCCTTTATAAATTTTATCTTTGGCTTTGTAATGATCCGATTGCTCAGTGCCGGGGAGTTCCGCGACCTGGCGCTTGCCAACAACCTCATCAATGTTTTCGGCAATATCTTTGTAGCACTCAATGTGCTTAGTATTGCCATACTCTACCTCAATAAAGAGCACCAGGCCGCCGTTATACGCGCCTGCCAAAAAATACTGTACGTACTCTACGCTTCGCTTTCGGTTGTTTGCATAGCGTTTAACGGATTCGTCCGTGAGCGAACGGGCATTGATGACAGCCTGGTGCTCAACTTGACCCTGCTCATAATACTTTGTAGCATCCCAGTAATGGCACTCAATGCCACGTATATAGGCGTTGGCCGTTTTACCCGGTCCGGTGTGATGAACGTCGTCCTGGCCGCCGGCCGGCTGCTGTTTGGGGTTGTGGGTGCACTAATCGTTGCAGCCCACAAAGACGCATCCTCATTGGCTGGCATACTACTCATCTACGTTGTGGCCTTTAGTGCATTCTTGCTTTTGGACAGCGCGAATAGTCGCCACCAGAGCATGCAAGTGTTTCGCGGAGTCTGGCAGACATCCGTTAGTATTTTGGGCAAATACAAAAAGGTTGTATTCGGCAGCCTTACATATGCAATTGCCATAAGCTTTCTATTGGGACTTGATTTATTGATGTTTGGCCGCCACTTTAGCAATGCCGTTTCTGCCGACTATGCAGCCGTTTCTGTTATTGGAAAGTTAGTCTTCTTCTTTTTCATGCCGGTCTCTTTATACCTGGCTGGAAAACAGCAAGCCGTGGCCGCACAAGGGCAACATTTTGCAAAACGAGTGAGCTTGGGGGTTACCGCCCTGGTGGCGGCAGCGGTCATCATACTTATCAGCTTGCCCGCCGGCTTGTACGTGGCGCTCCTGCACCGACCAGCTGCCAGCATAGACGATAGCCTGCTGACATTGTCTATTGTTTTTAACGGCGCCGTGGCCCTCTTAAATCACCATTTGGTCGAGGCCATAGTCCGCAAGCGCCCCGTGCTTGCCGGAGTAGCATCCGCTCTGCTATTGATCGCAGGAGCTATATTGTTTGCCACGTTTGGATCATTTGCTCCGGGAAGTCTATACGACAAATCACTCCTAGCCCTGGGCCTACCAGCCACCCTAATAACCGTCGGATCTCTGATTCTATACATAAACACCCACCTGACCCGAAAGCACAGCGAGACCCTGGGATCGTGATAATCCGACAAAGCCTCTGTCCGTAATACCGAGACACATATTTAGTCGAATAAAACTCGCCCACAAAATGCCAGCAAAATTAATGCCCGTTTAATTGCTTAATGGGGTAACTTTGGTATTATCCTGGCGTAACATAAGAGGAAAAACAGCCAATGAAAAGGGCCAAAGGGAATCAAAGGGGCTTCGGTGTGATCGAACTTATTTTGATCATTGTAGCTCTAGTTCTGATTGCCGGAGTTGGCTACTGGGCATATCAGTAAAACAGACCAAAAGTTGGCGATGCGGCCAGTAGCAACGAAAAAACGTCTGGCAATCCGGTAGAACCGAGCCAAAGCCCGTATCTTATTTGGAAATCAATGGGTGGGGAATAAAACTGCCGTTAAATGAAGAGATTAGGGACGCATATTATGTAGTCAGTGCCGCGTCCGGCACGGGTCTAGATGGAAAGCCCAATGCGGTATGGCTCGGAAGGACGGCATTTGGTGGCGAGAAGTGTGATCCAAGTAATAACGACAAAGGGAAGACTGGGGCACTTGGAGCAATAATCCGTTTTTCTCCGAATGATACTGATGAGGTTAGTGGAAAGCCATTGGTAGAGGAATACCCTGATGCTGTCAGGGCGAATGATTACTATTATGTATTTAGAACCTGGTCCAGCGATAATCCTTGCGCTTCAAAAAGCACGCTCCAGAGCACGGATGCAGCCTTTTCGGCGGCAATTCAAGGCATAAAAACAGAAAATGAACAAGAATAATCAGGGGATATACGACGCGGATCGTGTTACCAACGAGGCAGCCAATGACACCATCCGGGCAGACAAATGGCGTAAGGGGGATGACTGAATGAGAAGAATCAAAGAGGGCCAAAAGGGTTTCACCGTAATCGAGGGAGTAGCCATTGTCTTGGTCGTAGCCGCATTGGCTTTCGGCAGTTGGTGGGTGTGGCAAAAGAACAAGACAAAAGTAACCGAAGCGACAACAAATGGTAGCAATTCATCCCTCAACCACAGCGAAAAAGATCCTGTCACACCACAAGAAAACCGAAGCGTGTTTAAAATCCCGGAACTGGGGATTCAATTAACTGTGCCCGACTATGCAAAGGATCTGGTGTATGAGATTGGAAGTGGTCGTCTTGAAGACGGCAGGATCACCACCTACGCAATTTTCTCCACGAAATCCCTGATGGAATCAAAGTCGAGATGCAGTTTAGCCGATACCTCATTCGGATCTTTAGGAAAAATAGATGGTCAATACCCGGCCACTGACGAGACAAGAACCGGCAATGCCATTGCAATGGAATACGGCATACTTGTCAAACAATTCCCCACCTATTTTATATCGCGGGGCATCCCCAATGGTGGCGGGGAGTGCCAGATATATCCAGACGACCCTCCCGGTGGGAGTTGGAGATCTGCGTTCGCCGATATGGCTTCTTCGGTTGAAGAAATTAAGGAATAGGGTCAAACTAACGGGTGCGCCGCTGTGAAACTTCAAAAAATTCGAGGACTGACCGTCTTCAGTAAACTCAAACTTTTTATAGTCGTTTTGGTTGTTTCAACCGTGGCTCCGCAAGTTCCCAATGTATATCTCGCACGGGCAGATGACGGCGGATACCCTTGGGCAAATGCTGCAGATGTTTACCCTGAAGACTATGGATGGGGATACAGCACCTGCCCAACCGATGCTCCAGGCTGCCCGACCAAGAAAGAGTAAAAGACGGTGTAACTTGCGGCCTGTACGACGTGAGGAATTTCTACTTTCGCAACTGCACCTCCTTTGTTTCTTGGAAGATAATGGAAACCTTTGGCGTATCCACTGTAGGCTGGGCAACGGATCAGCGTGGGATACTAAGGCGGCTGATGCCGGCTATACAGTCAGCACCATCCCCAAAGTAGGCGCTATCGCCCAATGGGACAATGTTGCACAGGGCATGGGTCATGTAGCATATGTGCTAGAAGTAGGCACCGGAGCGAACGCAGATAAAGTGCGCGTAGCCGAGTACAACTGGTCGGCGCTTGGAGGGTTTTCAAACACTCGATGGACCATGGCCGACCATTACATACACATCGGCGACCCCTGCCCACCCACCTCACACCCAACATGTCTACTCTGGTACTCAAAACGGCAAGGTTTTTGAAACCTATTAGGGAGTACACCACTCGCTTACGACAGCACAAATGGCGCAAGTAGGATCGCCAATCACGGCAGTAACCAACCAGATTGCCGATGGCATCCATCATATTTATTTTGGGACTTCGGGCGGAGAAATTTATGAAACCTATTGGGGGAATGATGTTACGCTCACCACGTCCCTGCTAGTGGATCTCGACACACCAATTACCACCATATCGTCACAAATTTATAATGGAGTCCAGCATGTTTATAGTGGCACGGCCAATGGAACCCTTCATGAAACCTATTGGGGTGGCGGCAACACCCTAACGACGTCGTCGATCGCAAACCTTGGATCGCAGGCAAATAGTGTATTTAGCCGGCTGACAACGGATTAGTTAAGAATCTTTTGCTGAGCAAAGGGATCTCGCGGTCTATAAAGCGAGCGATCAATACCCACAGAGAGAAGTGATAAGCCCGTAAGCAGCGCGATTGTTAACACCTCGGGGGTGTATGCAGTCACACCAACTGTACGCAGCGACTCCATAACAGATGGTAACAAGACATCTGGGCCGTAGGTGCGCAGTACAAAAATCAATGCAGCCACAACGCCCGCCACAGCAAGATAGAAGAGCATAATGCCACGATGCGCTGGGCTGCGTCTTGTCCTCAGTAGCATCACACCCCACAACCCGCGCAAGCCCACGGCAACAAGTGCTACCAAGATGAGCCAATTAACGTCCGGCCAGGACAAGGGATAATTATTTGCCCAAGGGAAAGTAAATTTTGACTCTGTAAGTGCCGCAAATAAGACTACAAATAACGCCATTAGGAGCGCCTTAACACTAAACAATAGCCAGATCTTTCTGGGTAGATGTTCGAGTCGCGAATAGTGCCATATAACACGCGACACCAGGAGTAAACAAAACAACAACACTGCCAAGCCGGTCGCAGGACCCAATCCAGCTGCTATGAGCCCCGCTGCTATAGCACTCAGGGCGTCCACTATTTTGTTTTTATACAAGAAGTATGCCTGCGCCAAGGCTACTATAGCAAGAAAAGAGCTTAGCACTGCTAATTGGCCTGGTGTATAGCTACCGAATAGTATGAGCGCCAACAACGACACGATAAACATTGATATTTTTGAAGCCCTCAACATCCCGAGTATGACCTGTACGATCCCGATAAATACCAACCCACTAAGCAAGCGTGCCCAGAGCCCGTCCGAAGGTACCAATATAGCCCACGTCAGCACCGCCACAAAAGACAGCAATATAGTTAGAGTCGGGGCTATGTCGATACGCTGGCTTTCTGCATCAAACGTAAATAACCGTTCCGATAACTTTGTTTTTTCCATAATGACTGTTAACTTATAATAACAATACGTTGCGCGTATGAAAATTTTTGTCGAATCACACACCCTGCTAAAAAACAAGAGTGGCGTTGGCTGGTTTGCACATGGTTTAGTGCGTGGCCTGCAAACTCACGTGCGACCTAGCGATACAATCAATCTAATCACCCATGCCGCCGAGCCGCAAGACGTGGACGACCTAATCAAGCACCCACAAACCATCGAACGCCCAATTGACTGGATGCCAGTGCGGCTATACCACGCTCTGAAGTTTCATAACGCCATGCCGCCGATCGACCTGTTCTATGGCAAGGGCTTATATTTCTTCCCTAACTTCATTCGGTGGCCGTTAGTCCGATCACCATCCATTATCACTGTTCACGACCTCAGCATGTTCGATGTGCCCGAGTACTCGCACCCCAAAAACCTGGAATTTATGACCCGCCACCTGCCGCAATCTATCAAAAAAGCCGATCTCATCGTTGCAGTCTCCAATTACAGCAAACAGACGCTATGCGACAAATTTGACGTTGATCCATCAAAAGTAGTTGTGGCCCACCTGGGCACAGAGCCCAACATTTACCGACGCACTGACGAGGAGGTGGCTCGGGTAAAGGCAAAATACGGCATATTTGGCAAATACATACTGTTCGTTGGCACACTGGAGCCGCGCAAGAACATTGAGGGCATCGTTGCAGCCTACCGTGCCCTGCCCAAAAGGCTGCGTAATGAATATTCTCTGGTCTTGGCAGGTGGACCGGGCTGGCGCGATGAAAAACTTAGACAGGCCATATACGATGCGCGCTTGGCCGGCGAACGCGTCATAACTACGGGCTACATAGATGTTGAGGACAAACCCATGCTCATGACCGGCGCAACCGTATTCTTTTGGCCTAGTCACTACGAAGGGTTCGGCATCCCGATTGTTGAATCCATGAGCTGTGGCACGCCGGTTATAACTGCAAACAATTCATCATTGCCCGAAGCTGGTGGCGATGCTGCGTTGTACGTCGAGGATTCCACTGACATCGAACAGCTAACAGAGAGTCTGAAACTTTTGTTAACAGACACTAAGCTGCAGGACGAATTGATTCAAAAGGGGTACAAGCACGCCAAAAAATTTAGCTGGGAAAAGTGCGCCAAAACCGTGATGGAGGCGGCGGAAAAACAGCGTCTTTATGTTTGAGGCTGTTTTGGCTCAGTCTCCTTTAGGAGATTTAATAATTTGGCAGGCGAACGGACACCCTTTTCTGCGAGCTTGCACAGCCTGCGCAAGATATTGTCCTCAAAATCTGTAGGGCGCGGCGGCTGTAATTTGCCCTGTTCATACGTCTCACGTTCACCCCTCTCCAGTGCTCGCAGCATCCAAAGCAGGGCTGTTATGTCGTCGTCCGTAGACTCTGGCCCAGCATAACCATAATCTATCAACCATGCACCAGTTTCTGGGCTGTACACAATATTCCAAGAACGAACGTCGTTGTGGTGTATACCGCACTTCTCCAAGTCGGCCAGTGTATGCAATACGTCGCGTACTACTCTCTTAATCTCTTTTGAAGAAAGGGCGCCAGAGGACGACAAGTCACTCAACAAATCTCCCTTGATGCGCTCTACAACAATCTTGGCGGTACGGTCCTTCACCTCAAAGTCAAGAAGCTTCGGGGCGTGATACACATTCCTGCGCCCTATAACATTAATCATGGTGTTGATTTCGTTGATGATCTGGTAAAGGTTGTCCGGATTCTCATCGGACCCTATATCGTACTCTTTTACTATGTAATCTTGAGCAAAATAATATTTGCGCCTAGCAGTTTTGTTGCGGGCAACAGGAGAATTTTTGTAAGCTTCTGCGGTAGCATATTCGTACGCATACGTATGGTTACCTACGCTGACGCTGTTATTTTTCTTAACAACGAGATATAGCGGCCGGGTCTTATTGGAGAGGTGATTCTTAAGGTCGCCGATTTTTTTGATTACAATTTCGTCCTTAATGAGATCAAATATCTCTGTTTCGTCATCAGGCTGGGCAGCATCCCAAAACAAATTCTTATCTTCTCCTTTTTTGGCCAACTCAACAATGGCCACCGGGATACGATCCATTATCTTTTGCACTAGCTGCTTTGTGTATTCCAAGCCATGGTAGTAGGTAATGTGATGAAAGACATTAAGGACTAATACGACGTCGAATCGCCCCGGTGGTATGGCGTCGGCCGTATCGTGATTAAGCTCCTTAACCTTAAAATCAACATCAATACCGTTAATTTCCCCAATCAATCGAGCGACTTCAGTATTATCGACATTGTACTCCCAGCCCTCAACCAGAGCACCTCTATCCGCCAAATAAAACGATACATAGCCTAATGATGATCCAATGTCCAATATTCTTTTCCCTGCAATCGGTTGGATGGCCTGCTCAATGGCCACACACCGGTCCACCGAATCACGCTTGACGCCCTCTATTACACCCGACACATTATAGGCCGGCTGGTATGGCTCGACCTTAGCTGCTAATGCTTTCAGTCTATCGATTCTAAAATCGTGTGTACTGAGTTGCTTCAGAACTTGATGATGGCTTTGCGCCAGTCTATCAATTCTAAAATCATGTGTACTGAGTTGCTTGTTAATATCGTCTATTTTTTGCTCTAACACCTCTAGCTTATTGCCCACACGCAATAATCGCTGCATCTGAGCGGCGAGACCAGGCGCAATCTTTTTGACTGTCCGTTTTATGCTTTGCTTCATTTTCGATCCCCTATGTTGCCCTAAACTCAAAGTTAGCTTCGGTGCGGATCAGATAGGGATTATTGTCTACGCGATTTACAGAAAACAACGCAGCCTCTGGCCAGCGATCACTTACCGTCGTAGCTTGGTCATGTGCAATAGTGCAATCTACATAATATTGGCCTGTATTAAAAACATTGGGAACCCTCCACACCAAAGAAAAACTTTGACCATTCTTGAGGGGAGGTACTTTTTTATTTTCGCGCACCGTATTAGTCCCAACGAGTTGTGTAAGCTCTGTATTCTTAATAGAAAAGCCGAATATCGGAAAATCAATATCCCTTTTCGCTCTTCCGGAGGCGTGTATCTCGATATCAACAGGCTCTCCTCGTTCGTTTCCGCGCCCAAGCAACACTTTAACATCAGACCATTCAGCCCATCCATCCCCCCACCGCTCTTCGCCGCTTACCGATGATGCTCTCGCACTAGCCACCCGAGAGTCTGTTGAGCGATCCATGAATAGCTTGTTATATAGCATGGCAATACGATCTGGCTTGCCAATCTCTACCACCTTGCTTTTATCGATTAGCATGGCGCGATCGCAATATTGCTGAACTGCTGCCATGTCATGACTCACAAACACAACTGTCTTTTTCTCGCGCTTCAGCTTCTTAAAATGCTCAAAACATTTGCGCTGAAAATCGGCATCGCCCACCGCCAACACTTCGTCAACCAACAGTATGTCCGCATCAGCAATGACTGCCACCGAAAAGGCAAGCCGCACCTGCATGCCCGAAGAGTAGTTCTTAAGCTTCTGATCCATAAAATCGTGCAGCTCGGCAAATTCAACAATGTTGTTGTACTGCCTAAGCATTTCTTTTTTAGAAAACCCAAGCAGTGCGCCATTTAAAAACACGTTCTCGCGACCGGTTAATTCCGGATTAAATCCAACACCCAGCTCAATAAATGGCACCAATTTCCCACGGACTTCCACGCTACCTTTCGTGGGCTGATAAATGCCCGCCAAGATTTTCAGCAGCGTACTTTTTCCGCCGCCATTGCGTCCAACAATGCCGAAGAACTCGCCTTTTTTTACTTCAAACGAGATATTGTCTAGGGCAACAAACGCTTCAGGCTTGCCATAACTGCGAAACAGTTGAGTAAAGGCACTTTTTATAGAACGGTTTCGTTCGTGAGGCAGCTTAAAGGTTTTGTGAACCGAAGTTACCTTAATGGCGTAATCTTGCATTTTGTTCCCTTAATGTAAGACTATTATACTGGAATCTAATGGCTCGGAAACGTATTGTTGTTGTATTTGATGCTAGTCCACTGCTCGTCAATAAAACTGGCGTTGCTTATTACATTGAGAGGCTGGTGACTAGCCTTGCCCGACAGTATCCGGACGAGCTTGAGTTAGTTGGTTTTTATTACAACTTTCTAGGCAGACGGTCGACGACCCACCTGCCAAAGGCCCCCAATCTGCACTTCCATGCCGTCAGATTTTTGCCAAGCAAGATAATCTATCAGCTTAGGCGGTGGGGAATTGAATTCCCGGTTGAATACCTAAGCGGCACGCAGGCAAACTTTGTGTTGTACACCAACTTTTTGAGTTATCCATCCCTTTTTAAAACGCCGTCCGCGCCGGTTATCCACGACCTGGCATACATCGACCTACCTGAAACCGTTGCCGAGAAAAACCGCCGCGACCTCACGCGCTTTGTACCAAAGGCTATTGAACGCTCCGCTTTCGTGATCACTGTTTCGGAATTCACAAAAAGCAAGCTACAAAAACTCTACAAGCTGCCAGCGGATAAAATCCTGGTCACCCCCATACCGCCAGACGAGCCGCGCGAACTCTCTGCCAAAAAACAAAAATCACTACTGGCCGCTGCAGGCGTCAATAAATCATACCTGCTATTTGTAGGAACGGTAGAGCCGCGCAAAAATCTGGTTAATTTAATAGAGGCATATAGGCAGCTCCCCCAGGAGCTACGAGATGAATATTCGATGGTAATTGCTGGTCGTATTGGCTGGAATTGTCAGGCCGAAGAGGCTGCGCTCGCAGAAGCAGTGGCCGACGGTTTCGACGTTAGACACTTAGGATATGTCGACGAAGATACGCGCACAGCCCTATTCAAAAACGCAACTCTATTCGTAAGCGCCAGCAATTATGAGGGGTACGGGATGCCCGTAATCGAAGCCATGGCCGCCGGTGTACCGGTTGCCATAAGCGACATACCGGTTTTTCGAGAGGTTGCACAGGAAAATGCCTTTTACTTTGATCAAACCAAGCCAACAACAATCGCTGCAATCATCCAGGAAGCACTACTCGATGACAAACGTCGCACAAGGTTGTCGATTGCCGGCCTCAACAGAGTGGCCCAGTTCGATTGGGACAGGGTTACTACAAATATTCACGACAAAATTATCGAAACACTGCACAGTAACTAGACTTCTTCAGCAAAAGAAGGGGCGCGTTTCTTGAAGAAAATAGCTGCGCCAATAGCACTCACGCCGACAATCACAAAGGGGATTGCTATGAACCACGTCTTATCGGCCAGGCCCACCAGCGTCTGCGTAACAGGTGTGATGGCAGCATGGCGCACGTCTTGGATGGCTTGCGCAATAGGATTTAGTAGCAAAAATTGCGCTACTTCTGGCCACTTCTCACTGACCATAGCTATCGGATAGATGATCGGCGTGGCATAAAACATGGCCTGCATGAGCACTTCCCAGATATAGTTTATGTCCCTATAGCGCACGTAAAGCGCACTGAGCACAAAAGCAATGGCTATTGCAAAAACAAAAATCTCCAAGATCAATAACGGGACCCACAGGATACTCCAACCAATATCAACACCATCAAAGAACATGAAAGCAGCAATAACAACCAGATTTAGTCCCAGATTAATCAAGGCAGAAACAGCAGCAGCCAGAACAATTACATACTTCGGAAAATTCAGTTTGCGTATAAGGTCGCCCCTGCCCACAATTGCCGATACGCCGTTGTTAGTAATCTCGGCAAAAAAATTCCAGAGCACCATACCGACTAGCAGATAGACGGGGTAGTGAGGAATATCGGCGCCGATGCGCAAAAACTGAACGAACACGATATACAAGACTACAAATAAGAAAAGCGGTCTAAGCAGCGTCCACACATAGCCAAGTACAGAACCCTGGTATCGCAGCTTAAAATCAGACACAACCATTTGCCTAAGTAGTATGGCAGAGTAGCGATATCGCGCTGTGAGCTTTGTAAATAATTGCATAGCGCTATTATACCTTCGACGTTCTCTTTATGGTACTGCTCGTTGGTTTGCCCAACAACGCACCAGCAAGCAGCCACCACTGGGCGGCTACAGCCTCATTGCTCCAAGTGTGCAGCAGCATATTGGTAAGCACGTACGCCCAAAAACCGACACACAACACTCTGGCCAAATCGTTCCCTTGACGCCACAGTCGGATATACACGAACACATTCAGTGCAATAAATATTGCCAAACCGATCACGCCTACCTCGTACCCAATCTGGATATAGTAGTTCTCGGTAAGCAATCCCCCGTTCGGATTTCTAATGGACACGAGTCCGGCCGTGCCGGGTCCATGTCCAAGCGGCTTGTCTGCTATGCCTTCTAATCCCTGTTTAGTCAAAAGTAAATGCAAGTCATTAGAATCTAAGTCTGCAATCTGTTCGGTTGGCTCACTATGCACAATATATCTCTGGAAAAATTCGGTGTTTCGCATCGCAAAAGCCAAGCCCAAAACTACTATCGCAAACCCAACAACCAGCGGCCAAAAACGCCGTAACCACTGCAGAATAGTGCGACCAACCTGCCACCACACGACGAGCGTCAACGCCAGGGCAACCCCTAACCACGCGCTGCGCGAAAAGGTCAAAAATATGGCTACCAAATGAAGCAGCAGGGCAATAGCAAACATATAGCGAACACGTGGCTTTTGCTCCTTGAAAAGGAGTGTGAGTAGGGCAGCCGCCGGCAAAATCAGATATGCGCCAAGCGCGTTCGGCTCGCGCAAGGTA
>ERZ777003.2162-NODE-2162-length-24424-cov-13.037343_pt1 | contig 24424 bp, 19 predicted proteins | sample MGYA00374956_ERZ777003 | MGnify/ENA primary metagenome ERZ777003 (study PRJEB29302, sample SAMN06268252) | bioreactor metagenome | isolation source: Joint BioEnergy Institute, California, USA | place: USA:Joint BioEnergy Institute, California, USA | collected... | reverse complement strand
ATTCTGCTTACCTCCATGGACACCGACGGCGTGCAGAAGGGCTTTGACTGCGAGCTGACACGCGCCGTCTCACGCGCCACTCGCATCCCCGTGATCGCTTCCGGGGGCGCTGGCAAGCCCGAGGATTTTGTCCGCGTGCTGACGGATGGAGAAGCGAGTGCAGCCCTCGCCGCCTCCATCTTTCATTACGGCACTTACACAGTAGGGGACCTGAAAGAGCACCTCGACCGGCGCGGCATCCCTGTAAGGAGAATGGCTTGATTATCCCGTGTATCGATTTGATGGGCGGCAAGGTCGTGCAACTGGTTCAGGGGCGCGACAAGGCGCTCGAAGGTGGAACGCCGGAGGAAATGCTCCGGAAGTTTTCTCATTTCCCGGTGATTCAGGTCATCGATCTCGACGCTGCCATCGGCAGCGGATCCAATGACGACTTGGTTGAATTGGTGGCGTCGAAGGCTGTTGCGCGCGTCGGCGGGGGTGTGCGAACGGTAGAACGCGCGCGGAAGCTCGTGGAGCAGGGCGCCGACAAAGTGATCATCGGCACTGCCGCATTCGGTCCCGAAGGAGTGAACAGGGCGTTCCTCAACGACGTTGGCCGGGCTGTCGGCCGGGAACGCATCCTCATTGCGCTGGATTCAAAGGGCGGCCGGATTGTTGTCAAGGGGTGGCGGGAATCGACCAACTTTACAGCCGAGCAGGTGTTGCACGATTTAGAGCCCTACTGCGCAGGCTTCCTCTGCACGTACGTCGACAAGGAGGGCATGATGCAGGGCACCGACCTGGAATGGTTCCGCCGCCTGCGCGCTGCGACGCCCCTTGAGATCACCGCCGCGGGCGGGATCACGACGATTGAGGAAGTGGAAGAGCTCCAGCGAATGGACGTGCACGCTGCTCTCGGCATGGCCATCTACACCGGCCGCCTCAGCCTCGACACGCTTGCCGCAATGAACCGGAACTGACCGGCAGCGTCGCCCTGTTCGCCAGATCCAGCCGGCTGCGGATAGAATCATAGATTCCACGGGGACGCTGTGAGACTAGCTGCTGCCATTCTGCTGGCCATCGGGGTGATCTGGGCGCAAGGCATCGCCAGCCGCGGTGTGAAGCCAACGCCAAGAGGAAAGCCCTCGGGTCTACCCTGGCATGCAAAATTCACCGATGTCGCAGCTTCCGCCGGGCTGACGGCTCCCACGATCTACGGCGAGGTCAACTCGGTCAGTTATATCCTCGAAACGTCGTCAGGCGGCGTCGCCTTCCTTGATTTTGACAACGACGGATGGATCGACATCTTCCTGGTTGGAGGAACTCGCTTCAGTTCTGTCCCGGCGGAGGCAACTAACCGCCTTTACCGCAACAAGGGAGATGGGACGTTCGAAGATGTCACGGAGAAGGCCGGTTTGCGGAGAACCGGATGGGGGTCGGGAGTCGCAGTCGGCGACTTTGACAACGACGGCGACGAGGATCTGTTCCTCACCTATTGGGGAGACAACGTTCTTTACCGCAACAACGGCGACGGGACCTTCACGGACATCACAAAGGATTCTGGTCTCCTGCCTCCCGCCCGCAAGTTCCCGTACTGGGGCGCGGGCGCTGCATTTGTCGATTACGATCTCGACGGAGACCTTGACCTGTTCGTGTCCAACTATGTCGATTTCGACCTGGCGCGTATCCCCAAACCTGGTGAGAACAGCTTCTGCACGTGGAAGGGTATTCCGGTCGCCTGCGGTCCCCGCGGCTTGCCTACGGGACGTCATTGGCTCTACCGAAACGAGGGCGGCGGGAAGTTCCGCGACGTGAGCGAAGAGGCCGGGATCGCAAAGCACCGAGGTTCCTACGGAATGACGGTGACCGCCGCGGACTTCAACGACGATGGATGGCCGGATATCTACGTTGCCTGCGACTCTACTCCGAGCCTCCTTTTCATCAATCAGAAGAACGGGACATTCTCGGAGGAGGGTGTCGAACGCGGCGTCGCCCTCGACGAGGATGGCCGCGAGCAGGCCGGAATGGGGCTTGGCATCGGCGATTACAACCTGGACGGGCGGCTGGATATCTTCAAGACTCACTTCGCGGACGACACGCACGTGCTCTACCGGAACGACGGAGACGGGCTTTTCTCCGACGTCACACTCTCTTCCGGGCTGGGCGTGGAGACCCGGTTTGTTGGCTGGGGCGCCGGAATGATCGATCTCGACAATGACGGCCTGCCCGACCTGTTTGCCGTGACGGGCCAGGTTTACCCGGAAGCGGACGGCAAGCTTGCAGGCTACCCTTACCGCTCGCCGCGCCTGCTGTTCCGGAACCTGGGCGGAGGGAAGTTTGAGCAGTTGTTTGATCTCGGCGGGCCCGGTATCGTTGCGACTCACTCTAGCAGGGGATGCGCTTTCGGGGACTATGACAACGATGGTGACATTGACGTCGTTGTCCTCAACCGCAATGAGCCCCCTTCGCTGCTCCGCAATGACCTGAGCGTGAAGCGGAACTGGCTGCAAGTGAAGCTGACCGGCGTCAAGTCGAATCGCAGCGCCATTGGAGCACGGGTAACGGTCTTCTACGGCGGAAAGCGTCAGGCGCAGGAGGTGATGAGCCAAGCGTCCTTCTATTCCGCCAACGATCGGCGTCTGCATTTCGGCCTCGGCAATGAGACCACAGTGGACCTGGAGGTGCGCTGGCCGGGCGGGAAAACGGAGCGCTATACAAAAATCGCTGCGGGCAGAGTCGTGAAGATCCGGGAAGGGAAGGGCATCGAATAGCGCCTCTACCCGATGCCCAGGCGGTTCTTTAGATCAGGCGTTCCAGACACCGTTTGGCTGCCTGAATGCCCTCGAACTCGGTCAGCCGATTCCCTTCGTACTCGATCCCGATGTAACCGCTGTATCCGGAGGCTTTCACGATCTTCATCATGCGGTCCATGTCGATCGTGGTCTCGCGGGCATCGGGAGTAAAATCGAAGCACTTCATGCTGACGCCCTTCGCGTACGGCATCAGCTTCTCCACAGCCTGGTACTTATCCATTTCTTTCGGAAAGTTGCCGAAGTCCGGCAGGGTCCCGAAGTTCGGCGCCTTCACCATCTTCATCAGCCGGACCACAACGTCTGGATCAGAGGAAATGCCTCCATGGTTCTCGATGATGACGTTGATGTTGGCCTTCTTCGCGTACTCGCACAGCACGGTGAAGGATTCCGTACAGTGCTCCAGGAATTGCGTGACCTCTGCGGGAGTCGAAGGCTGCTTTTGGCCGGGATACATGTTCGTGCGTATGGAGTGGCAGCCGAGCTCGGCGGCGATATCAACCCATTTTCGGTGATTGTCCGTGGCGCGCATTCGCTCCGCCCGGTCGACGTGGCCCATCGAGCCTTCGCCGTCGACCATGATCAGGACACCCTTCGTCCCGGTCTTCGCCATATTCTGCTTCAGACGCTGGACGTAGTTGTGTGTCGGCGCCTCCCAAAGCGCGTTCACAAACTCAAGCCCTTCAATTCCGAATTGCTCCCGGGCGATCCGTGGAAAGTCGAGGTTCGTAATCAGGCGCGAAAAGATTGCTTTATGCAGCGACCACTGAGCCAGGGAGATCTTGAACCGTTGGCCTCCCGATTGGGCTTGTGCGACAGAGGGCGGCAGGACGGCGGCGCCGGCGGCGAGACCGGCAGACTTCAACAGATTACGGCGGTTCATGCCGCTTATGATAGCAATTCGCGAAGGTCGGAAATCCAAAAGTCGGGTTCCCAGTGCGCGAGATCTTCCGGCTTGCCGTAGCCGTAGCGCACGGCGCAGGTGTGGATGCCGGCGCGCTTGCCTGCTTCCATATCGGCCGCGGAATCTCCCACCAACAGGCAATCCTCGGGCGAGGCCCCGAGGACTTCGAGACACTTGAAAATGACATCCGGCGCGGGCTTGGCGGGAAAGCCGTCCGTCCCTTGAACGTGGTCGAAATACGGCAGGAGGCCGAACAGCTCGAGCACGGTTCGGGCGGTTGGAGTACCCTTCGTGGTTGCGGTCGCCTTCTTACCGGGCAGTGCGGAAATTCCTTCCAAGACTCCGGGGAAAAGCCGGGTACACTTGTGTCCCCGGGCCGGGTAAATCGCCCGGTAAGTGCGAATCAGCTCGTCAATTTGCTCGGGAGTATGAGTTGGAAAGAGGTCCTGAAAAAGGTCGACCAAGTGGCGGCCAATGTAGCCGCGGAGAAATTCCTCTTCGCAGTCTGCGTGAGGCGTATTGGCGAGAACGGCCCTGATGGCTCCGCAGATGTCGGGCGCGGAGTCCACCAGGGTGCCGTCCACATCGAACAGATAGACCGGAAATCGAGGGATCACGCGGGCTGAGGATTGTCTCCCTCGATCAGCGGAGGCGTCACGCGGCGCCCTTCCGGACGCAGAATCTGCTGGCTCTTTCCGTCGTCGGTGTTTGACGGCGTCGGAGTGCGGAAATCCGGCAAAGGCTGTCCTTCGATCAGCATCTTCACTTCGGCTCCATCCAGCACTTCCCGTTCGAGAAGGGCCTCGGCGATGCGAACCATCGCGTCGTGATGCTTCTCAATAATTTCGAGAGCCCGCTGATAGCCCTCCGTCACCAGCTTGTGGACCTGCTGGTCGATCTGAATGGCCGTCGCTTCGCTGTAATCGCGGTGCTGGGCGATCTCCCGGCCGAGGAAGATCTGCTCTTCCTTCTTACCGAAGCTCATCGGTCCCAGCTCGCTCATGCCCCACTCGCAGACCATCTTGCGCGCTAGTTCGGTTGCGCGCTCGATGTCGTTGCCAGCGCCGGTGGTCACGTGATTCATGTACTTCTCTTCCGCGATCCGGCCCGCCATCAGGATGGCAAGCTGGGCGCGGAGATAGTCGGCCGAGTAGCAATGCTTGTCGTCAATCGGCAACTGCATCGTGATGCCGAGGGCCATTCCGCGGGGAATGATCGACACTTTGTGCAGCGGATCGGCGTGTTCGATGACTGCGGCTACCAGGGCGTGCCCGGCTTCGTGGTACGCGGTGTTCCGCTTCTCCTCTTCGGAGATGATCATGGACTTCCGCTCGACGCCCATCATCACCTTGTCCTTCGCCACTTCAAAGTCGTACATCGTTACGACTTTGCGGTTCTGGCGAGCTGCCACCAGAGCCGCCTCGTTGACGAGGTTGGCGAGATCAGCGCCGGCAAAGCCAGGGGTGCCACGCGCGAGCACCATCAGGTCGACGTCGTCGGCCAGCGGCGTCTTCTTGGTGTGAACGCGGAGAATCTGCTCCCGTCCCTTCACGTCCGGACGGCCGACAACCACGCGCCGGTCAAACCGGCCAGGACGCAAGAGCGCCGGATCCAGAACGTCAGGCCGGTTGGTGGCCGCAACCAGGATGACACCCTCGTTGGATTCGAAGCCATCCATCTCCACGAGGAGCTGGTTCAGCGTCTGCTCGCGCTCGTCGTGCCCGCCGCCGAGTCCGGCGCCCCGATGACGCCCGACCGCGTCAATTTCGTCGATGAAGATAATGCAAGGCGCGTTCTTCTTACCCTGCTCGAACAGGTCGCGGACCCGGCTGGCGCCGACGCCGACGAACATCTCGACGAAGTCCGAACCCGAAATCGAGAAGAAGGGAACATTGGCCTCGCCGGCGATGGCGCGGGCAAGGAGAGTCTTCCCGGTTCCCGGAGGTCCGATCAGCAGAACGCCCTTCGGGATCCGGCCGCCAAGTTTCTGGAACTTCTGGGGTTCACGCAGAAACTCGATAATCTCTTGGAGCTCTTCCTTCGCCTCCTCCACGCCCGCGACGTCCTTGAACGTGACCTTCTTTTGCTGAGACGAATGCATTCGGGCGCGGCTCTTGCCGAAGCTCAGAGCCTTGTTCCCCCCGCTCTGCATCTGGCGCATCATGAAGATCCAGAACGCGATCAGGAGGATGAACGGAACCCCGTTGACCAACATCGAGACCCAGTTTCCTGTGCTGGCCTCCTTGTAGGTCATGTTCACGCCCTTCTGGCGCAGCAAGGTCACCAGCTCGGGGTAGTTGCGGGGGATTTGCGTGTGGATCGCCGCACCGTCGTCCTTGAGAATACCGCGAAGGTCAGTCTCCGCGATCGTCACGGACTTAACCCGACCGGCCTCTACGTGGTCCAGAAACTGGGTGAACGTGATATTGTGTTCTGCCTTACCCTTGCTGGCGCGGACAACCGTCCACAGCAAGACGGCAACACAGATGGCAACCACCCAGAAGATAGCTGTCTTTACATTCGAATTCATTACATCTCCCTGCCGACTCCGTCGGGCCGCTCCGGCTGGAACGTAAGATCCGCCTGTCTATACAGACGTCTGCTATTGGCGTTTTGATTCATTGAGGATCCGGAAGAAAGCGAACGCGCAGAAGCGATCGGGTTGACAGTGTAGCAGCGAACTCGTCGTCTGGTCCGAATTGACGGACCCATACGATCCGGTCTCCAGCTACAATGACTGGCCAATGTCTGCGGTCCCAGAGGGGGATTTTCGCCTCCTGAAAGAGAGTTTTCACCTTCTCTCGGCCCGATCGACCTTGTGGACGGTACTGGTCGCCTGGCCGCCAGTTGCGGAGCGTTAGAGGTCCGGCGACTCGATCCCAATCTAAGTCAGTCTCTTGTTTTTCATTATAGTCCCAAAACCCTTGTGACTGCTCAAAACCTTTGCCAGTTGCTGGAATTTCGTGCGTATTCCGGGTCCTCTCCGGTCCGGCCGGCAGGACTTCCAGGACGACGCTCCCGCCGGGAATTACCACCTTCCCGGGCACAGTCAACGGCGCCTCGTAGTCACGCGGGCGCCCGGCGTCGAAACCAGGAGGGGCAAGCCGGATCCAATCGAACGAACGGAACGCATCTACGCCGGGAATCATGAGCCGTCCGGCGCCCTCCGGTTGCCGGGCCAAGGCAAGCAACTGCTCGACGTGAGCCAGCTCGATTTGACGCAAGTCCCCCCGGACGGTTTCGATTGCCAGGCGTAGCAGACGTTTGGAGACCGCCCTGCTCTCTGGCAGGTCGCTGCAGCGAAACAACACCAGCGGGCCCCTTCGACGCAGAACTTTCGGGCCGAGCCTGGCGAGCTCGGCGGTCCAGTATTCCTCGTCTTCCTGGGCAAGTTCCGCCATCCTGGCAAGCGCCGATGCCAGGTTCGGGTTGTAGTCGCGCGTCAGGGCAGGGAGCAGGTCGTGGCGGATTCGGTTGCGAACGAAAGTGCGGTCCACGTTGGTGCGGTCCTCGCGCCAGGGTTGTCCTCGGTCCTGCAGATACCGTTCCACGTCGCTCCGGTCAACGCGGAGCAGCGGTCTTGCCAAACCGTCCAATGTAATCGGCCGGATCCCCGCCAGACCTGTAGGCCCCGACCCTCGCAGCAGGCGAAAAAGAACGGTTTCGGCTTGATCGGAGAGGGTGTGCCCCGTGGCGATCCGGTCGAGCCCCAGTTCCTTCCGGCAGTCCTGAAAGAAACGGGACCGGAGCCGACGGGCGGCCTGCTCCAGGTTGTCTCCCGTTTCCGCGCTCACCCGGGCGGCGTCGACGCTGCGCTCCCGGTAGGGGAGCCCCAGAGACTCGGCGAGATTCCTCACAAAACGAGCGTCGGCGTCGGACTCTTCCCCTCGCAGTTGATGATTCAAGTGGAGCACCACAAGGTGTAGATTCCACCGCGGAGCCAGCTCCCGAAGCACGTGCAGGAGGCAGACCGAATCGGCGCCTCCGGAAACTGCGACGCCTACGCGGGATCCGTTTGCGAACATGTTATAACGAAGGGTGATTTCGACAACGCGATCGAGCAAGTCCAGCTCCGACATACACATTGTAAGTCTCGATGTAGGCACCTCCTCGGTGCGCACGCTGCTTTTCGACGGCAGGGGCCAGCACTGCGCCGGCTTTGGCGCACAACTGCCTTACCGCGTTACTACCACTCCCGACGGCGGCGTGGAGGTGGACGGAGACGAGCTCCTCAACCTTGCCGTGGAGGCGCTATCCGTAATCCACGATCAGATGCAGGAGGCGGGGCGGACGGCATCGGCGGTGGCCTTCTGCGCGTTCTGGCACAGCTTCCTCGGCGTGGACGCGCAAGGCAAGCCGACGGTGCCTATCATTCATCTGTTCGATACGCGTAGCTCGGAGCAGGTGAAGCGGCTCAGACGGCTTGTGGACGCCGATGCGGTTCACGCCCGGACCGGCTGCGTTCTCCACACCAGCTACTGGCCCGCCAAGCTGCTCTGGCTTGCCGAAACTCATCCCGAGCAGGTCCGGTCAACTGCGGCTTGGCTGTCCTTCGGCGAGTACCTCTTCCTCAAGCTTTTCGGCAAGGCTGTCAACTCGACATCCATGGTTTCAGGCTCCGGCATCTGGAATCAGAATCGGAACGACTACGACGAGGAGATGCTGTCGCTCCTGCCCGTTGACCGGTCTCAGCTAGCGGATGTCAACGAAATGGATCAGGCGATGACGGACCTTCTTCCGCAGTACGCCCAGCGATGGCCCGGCTTTCAGCATATTCCGTGGTTCCCTGCGCTGGGCGATGGCGCCTGCAACAACATCGGGAGCGGCTGCATCACGCCGAAGCGTTTCTCGTTGATGGTTGGTACGAGCGGTGCGATGCGCGCGGTCGCCGAGCAGGCGCAAATTGAGATCCCGAAAGGCCTATGGTGCTATCGGGTCGACCGGAGACGGTTTGTGCTGGGCGGAGCGCTTTCAAACGGCGGAGAGGTGTTTGCCTGGATGAAGCGGACGCTGGCTCTGCCCGCAGAAGATCAGTTGGAGGAGCAGCTCGCAGCAATGCGGCCGGGTGAGCACGGCCTAACCGTTCTTCCCCTTTTCGCCGGGGAACGGTCGACAGGGTGGCGCTCCGAAGCCCGCGCCGCCATCACCGGAATGGGCCTTCACACCGGCCCTGTCCATATCGTTCGCGCTGCTCTTGAATCCGTCGCGCTGCGGTTCCGCCAGCTCTATCTGGCGCTCAAGGAGGGGATGGGAGAACCCGAGGACGTGGTTGCCAGCGGAGGAGCGCTTCTGCGCTCGCGGGTCTGGACCCAAATGATGGCCGATGCGCTGGGCCGTCCAGTCCTGGTCTGCTGCGAGCCGGAAGCAACCAGCCGCGGCGCGGCTCTGCTTGCTCTGGAACGCATCGGTGCAATCGCCAATATTCGCGACCTGCCTGCAAAAACCGGCGAAGTTTTTCAGTGCAATCCGGAACATCGCTCGGTATACGATGGTCTTCTTGCCAATCAGCAGCGCTTATACCGCAAGCTTTTTGAGGAGAATTGATACCGCTTGTCTGAACAACAACAGGACGTGATCTTCCGCAAGGCATCTCTGATCCGGCTGATTCTGATGGACGTCGACGGCGTGCTGACGGATGGCAAGGTGTACTTTGTGCCCGATGGCCACGGAGGTCTGTTTGAGACGAAGTGTTTTGACACGCAGGACGGGCTGGCGTTTCATTGGCTCCACGCGGCCGGGATTGGCACCGGAGTCATCAGCGGACGCAAATCGCCGGTTGTAGAAGAACGAGCGAGGCAAGGGCACTTTACCTACGTCTATCAGGGCTACCTGGAAAAGATCCCGATTGTCGAGGAAATCCTGAAGCTTTCCGGACTCAGGCCGGAGGAAGTAGCCTACATCGGCGACGACCTGACGGACATTGTCGTGATGCGGCGGGTGGGATTAGCGGTCGCGCCTGCGAATGCTCGCCCCGAGGTAAAGCTGGTTGCCGACGCTGTGACGGAAGCCGTCGGCGGACATGGCGCTGTTCGTGAGCTTGCCGAATGGGTTCTTAAAGCCCGGGGATTTTGGTCCGATATTCTGCGGAAGTATGAGGTGATGGAGGATCAAAGCGCTGGATATGCCCGATGATCGAACGGGGATCGTAGTGCAAGTCGTAGAAGGTCCGGGAGTGCTTCACCAGCTCACGGGTGTAATCGCCCGCCACAACGGAGATATTTCGTCGGTGGCGATCCTGGAGAATCAGGGCCCGGCCGCACGCGTGTACTTTGAGATCGAGAAGCTCGCGCACATGGCTGCGCTGGTCGCCGATTTGGAACAACTGCCGATTGTTCGGAACGTCGAGGTGGTGAAGAGCCTTTCACAGATCTACGGCAAGCGCATCATTATCATGGGTGGGGGCGCTCAGGTCGGCCAGGTTGCGATCGGAGCGATTTCGGAGGCGGACCGGCACAACATCCGGGGCGAACACATCTCCGTGGATACGATTCCCCTCGTCGGCGAGCAGCCGCTGGCGGATGCTGTGCGGGCGGTCGCACGCCTCCCACGCGCCCGGGCGCTCGTCCTCGCCGGGTCGTTAATGGGGGGAGAGATTGAAGCTGCCGTGCGGGAGGTCCGCGCGCAGGGACTCCTCGTCATCAGCCTGAACATGGCTGGCAGCGTGCCAGAAGCCGCAGACTTGGTAGTGACCGATCCTGTCCAAGCCGGCGTCATGGCGGTAATGGCCGTGGCCGATACCGCCAAGTTCAACATTGCACGGTTAAAGACCCGCGTCTTCTGAGTACTTGTGACGCGGCGATCAGGCCTTTGCTAAAGGCATGGGGCCTGTTCGTCGGAGACCCGTCACGAATTCTCCTGAGACGCGCCGGAGACTTTTCTTTTTCTTTTCTTGCTCCAGCTTTCTTGTTGCGGCCTTCATGACACCGATGTATTCATCGATGCTCTTCAGGCGATTTTGACAGCTTTGACAGATGAGCAAGTGCTCTTCCAGGCTTTCTGTCGCTTTTGGTGATAGTCGCTCGAAGGAATACTCCTCAAGTATGTCATCTGTCGGACAAGTCTCCACCATGATAGAACCACTCCACAACTACCGCTTGGTGTTAGGCGATAGTCTCCTCCTTCTGGAGTCGTGTCAATGTCCGACGATTTTTCTCACTAATTCTGTGTTAAGAAGACTCCGGTTGAGGGAACGCCGGCCGAGTTCTCCAAACCGCGCCTTGGCGCGCGACTTCAACAGCCGGAACTGAGTCTCTGTCAAGGACATAGCAGCGCAAATCTGCTCCTGTGTTTGCTCGTAAAGGTAAAAGCGCGTAAGGATTTCGCGGTCACGGTCCGAGATGCCGTCAAGGACACGGATCATCAACTCGGTCTTTTCTTGCCGTATTGCTCGTTCTTCCGGATCGATGCCATTGTCTACAACACCGGTAACGTGATCCAGATCGGTTTGCTCGCGCCGCGTGTGGACGGCTGCATCGATGTGCGCTGCTACCTGCCGCCTGACAATCGTGCGGACGAAACCCATCAAACGAGCCGGATCCCGCAAATCGCCCCTACGAATTGCCTGAACGACGATGAGATAGATATCGTGTACTTTATCGTCAAGCTCCTGAGGGCCCAATCTCCGGCACAAATAGAAGCGAATGCCTCTTGAGAAGAGCTTGTACAGATCTTCCATCCCGGACGGGTCGCCAGCCTGAACCCGCTGAACCAGGCTGGTCCAATCTGTGGAGGACCCGGTTCGGGTCACACCGTCGCCGTCTTTAGCGGGTGACCCGAGCTCGTCTGCTGGTGTTTCTGTCTGCTCGCTTGCGCTGTATTCCGGCGTCGTCAGTTTCATCCGTCAATCCTTACGTTCAGGAATTTCGTTCCTTTTCGTGAGAGCCAAGGATATTCTTACGAATTGCACAACCGGATCACACCGAAATTCGTGCTCTGAACTAGCGGTTTTCTTCTCTACTTGAACTTGCTTTGGAACAACCCCTGTTTCGCGCCAATTCTCCGCAGTGGTGGCGCGCACGCCGAGCCGGCGCGAACCGGCTCTTCCCAAAATTTCTATTGGTGGTTCGAGAACTGTAGTGCGATATTTAGGATTTTCCTCTCGGGATAGTATTGCCTGGCCGTGTGGACATACTGGGAATAAGCGTCGTCATTCCGATATATATGAATCCAACCTTCGATGAATGCAGTTGTTTAGGAAGGAGCTGCTGAGGTTAACCCTGCGAAGCCGCACGCTCCCTGCGTTCCCTGGCCCTCCGCCCATCACGAATCCCAGGCGGGCGGGTCGGAAACGAAGCCAAGCTCAGCGGGACAAGCTCTGGGAATCGGACGCGCAGACTACCTACCTATACACACGTGCACCTGTCACGAGACATCAAGAGCAAGAGGAGCGCGCAAGACGGGCGACTCATAATGGTACTCCTAGGCAGTAGTACCACATCCGGATGATATCCGAACTTTTTGGGAATTGCCAGTATTTTTCTTCTTTTAATTGTGGTGAAGGCACAAAATGATTCCTATACTGTGAATCCGCCCTAATCAGATGGGCCTGTTATCCCGAGATGTAATGCATGGTACTTCCACATAGTCTAGGAGGTATCAGCGGTTTCGATTAGGCGCCTGCCCCGAGTGCCTCGATAAACGGCAATCTATGAGGGAGGCGCGCTCGCGCAGAGCCGGGTAGGTGTTCTATTCAGCTAGTTCCACGGGGAGTAAGCTGGCTTACTGTTGGTCCGTTCCGGGGAGTCTGTGAGGGATCGATCGCGTCCGATGAGGTCGTATGTTTCAATGGTGAGGGCACTATAAGCACTATACTTACAATTCAATAAAAATTCGTGAATGAATAAATTCGTGCACGAATAAAAAGGAATCTCTGCGGCACTGGTGCATCCGGTAGTCTGGCTGCCCTTAAGCACCTGCGGGCTGGCTCCCGAACCGGCCTTCTGGCCGCTGCATACCTGGCCCGACGGCTGGAAGGCGAACGAAGGCTCTGAGACCTGTTATCATTGCGGCTTCATGGACCAATTTTCCATAGGAGTGGATCTCGGCGGGACCAACCTTCGCGCCGCCGCAATCGATGATCGAGGCGAGATCTTGCAGCGGATATCAGGCGCGACGAATCTGTCCGAAGGGCGCGATGCGGTCGTTGATGATATCGTTCGGTCGATTGAGGCGCTTCGGGATGCCCGCCCGGGCTCGCGGCTCGTCGGCGTCGGCATCGGCGTACCCGGCTTTATTTTGATCGAGAAAGGGTACATCGTCGGTTCCAACAACCTGCCGGATTTCGAGAACTTTCCGGTAAGGGACGTCATTGAGCAGAAGCTCGGAACCAAGGTGATCCTGGAGAACGACGCCAATGCTGCCGCTCTGGGGGAGAAATGGATGGGAGCAGGGCGCGATGTGGACGACTTGATCCTGCTGACTCTCGGTACCGGAATCGGCGGCGGCATTATCTCGAACGGCCGGGTCCTGCATGGGCACGTCGGGATGGCCGGGGAACTGGGGCACATGACGGTCGTGCCTGGCGGGAATCCTTGCGGCTGCGGCAACTTCGGCTGTCTCGAGAAGCATGCCTCGGCGACATATATCGCCAGCGCGGCGAAGCTGCTGAGTCTTGGCGACGCATTGACAGCCGAGGGAGTTTACCGCCTGGCGCTCCAGGGAGAGGAGCGGGCCAAAATGATTTTTGAAAGCATGGGTTCGGCTTTGGGAATCGCCCTGTCGAACCTCATCAACATCTTCAACTTTCCGTTGTACCTCCTAAGCGGCGGCCCGCTGCCGGCTTGGGACTTCTTTTCGCCCGCGATGTTCCGGGAGGTGAAGGCGCGGTCTTTCACGTACCGCAACGCGCCGACCCGAATTGAAAAGGCAACATTGGGTAATCTCGCGGGTTTGTACGGCGCGGCCTATCTTCCGTTCCAGGCTGCCGCTGCGCATGAAGTTGTCGGATCTCCGGATCGGAGGTTTTGATGTACTGGCTAGGGATTGATACAGGTACCGGGAGCACCCGTGCGCTTCTCGTAGATGAGTTGGGCAAAGTCAGGGCCAGCTTTACCGCTCCCCACGAGGACATAAAGATGGAGCGTCCTCTGTGGGCTGAGCAGCGCCCTGAGAACTGGTGGGATGCCGCAGTCACGGCGATTCGCGGCGTGCTGTCGGCCGCGGGCGCCTCTGGCAAGGACGTCGGCGGCATCGGCCTCAGCGGGCAGATGCACGGTCTTGTGATCCTGGACGGGAACAACAACGTCATCCGGCCTGCGCTGATCTGGTGCGATCAGCGCAGCCAGGCCCAGGTGGACAGCATTAACGCGATCGTAGGCAAGGAGAATGTTCTGGCCTGCACGGCCAACCCCGTCCTGACCGGCTTCACGCTGCCGAAGCTGCTCTGGGTGCGGGACCACGAGCCGGAGAAGTTTGAGGCCGTGCGGAAGCTGCTTCTGCCGAAAGACTACATCCGATTCCGCCTCACGGGCGAGTTTGCCACCGATGTGTCGGATGCCTCCGGGACGTCTCTGTTTGATGTCGTCAAGCGCCGGTGGTCGTTTGAAATGGCGGACCGGCTCAAAATCGACCGGGCCATCTTGCCGCAAGCATTCGAGTCGGCCGAAGTGACAGGCAAGGTGAGTCCGGAAGCCGCGGCGCTTACCGGACTGTCAGCGGGTACGCCGGTCGTGGCGGGCGGCGGCGATCAGGCCGCGAGCGCCGTTGGCAACGGCATTGTCGAAGAGGGCATTGTCTCCTGCACGCTTGGCACCTCCGGCGTTGTTTTTGCTCATATGGACCGGGCAGCCTACGACCCGGCCGGTAGAGTCCACACCTTCTGCCATGCCGTCAAGGGGAAGTGGCACGTCATGGGCGTCACGCAGGGAGCGGGCTTGAGCCTGCAGTGGTTTCGCAACCAGCTCGCTCCGGGGACCGACTACGACCAGTTAACCGCTGAGGCAGCGAAGGCACCCGTCGGATCGCAGGGGCTGTTCTGGCTGCCCTACCTGATGGGAGAGCGGACCCCTCATCTGGACGCGACTTGCCGCGGAGGCTGGATTGGCCTTACCGCGAAGCACACCCGCGCCGACCTCATCCGTGCCGTTCTCGAAGGCGTGAGCTACAGCCAGAAGGATTGCCTCGACATCATCGAAGGAATGAACGTATCGGTCAAGCGGATTCGCCTGTCCGGAGGCGGAGCGAAGAGCGCTCTCTGGAGGCAGATGTTTGCCGACGTCTTCGGGCGCCCGGTCGCGACTCTCGAAACGCAGGAAGGATCCGCTTACGGCGCGGCCTTGCTGGCGCTTGTCGGCACAGGAGCCTATGGTTCGGCGGAAGAGGTCTGCCGTGCCGCGATTTGCGAAGTGGAGACGGTGACCCCGCGAAGCGCCGAAGCGCGGCGTTACGCGGATACGCATAAAGTTTACAAGGCGCTGTATCCGGCGCTGCGTCCGGTGTACGGCCAGATTCAGGCCTTGGACTAGCTTCGCGCTCTGGCTTCCTGCTCCTTGTACTGAAGCTGGTAGAGCTTCCAGTAGATCCCCTTCTGTGCGAGGAGCTGTTGATGAGTGCCCGTCTCGCGCAGCCTGCCCTTGTGCATGACGAAGATGCGATCCGCTCGCTGAATGGTGGAAAGCCGGTGGGCAATGATGATCGAGGTCCGGTTTTGTACAAGCTTTCCAAGAGCATCGCGGACCTTGATCTCGGTTTCCGTGTCGACACTGGAGGTGGCCTCGTCCAGGATCAGGTAGCGGGGATCGTGCGCCAGAGCCCGCGCGAAGCTGATGAGCTGCTTCTGCCCGGTGGAAAGGCCATTGCCGCGCTCCCTGACGGGCTGGGCGAATCCGTCAGGGAGGCTTTGAATAAAGTCCAGCAGATTGACCTGCTCGACCGCCTCGTGCATCTGGGCGTCGGTGATGCTGGCCGTTCCGAGGCGGATGTTATCGCCGATGGTGCCGGTAAACAGATAGGGATCCTGTAGCACCACGCCGAAATGCTGCCGTAGCTCGCGCGGTTCCATATCGCGGATATCGGTTCCACCGATGCGAATGGCCCCTCGCTGAACATCGTAGAAGCGCAGAAGCAGGTTCGTCAGAGTCGTTTTGCCTGCGCCCGTGTGACCGACAACCGCGATCGTCTCACCGGGTTCGATGCGGAAGGTCACGTCTTGCAGCACCCAGTCTTCCCCTTTATATGCGAACCAGACATGATCGAATTCGATCGCGGCGCGATCCTTGGGGAAGGGCTTGGGGGTTTTGGGGGCCGGGAATACGACTTCCGTATCGAGCAGTTTGAAGATCCGCTCGGAGGACGCCATCGCGCTTTGCAGGATGTTGTATTTCTCGCTCAGGTCCTGGATGGGCCGGAAGAAGCGCATGCCGTACTGGAAGAAGGCAATCAGAATGCCGAGCGTGAGGGCTTCATTGCGCACCCTCCATCCGCCGTAAGCGAGCAGCGCCGCGAGCGCGAGCATCGAAAGGAACTCGACCACCGGGTAGAACCAGCCATAGGCGATGATGGTGTCCTTGAAGGCCACCATGTGGTCGCGATTGATCTTCGCAAAGTCCTGGTTGCTTCGCTCCTCCCGGTTGAATAGCTGCAAGACGGCAATGCCGTTTACGTGCTCCTGAAGGTACGAGTTAATTTTTGCAATCGCAACCCGAATACGGCGGTAACTCTCAGAGACGACTTTGCGGAACCGCATCGTCACCAGCACGACGAGAGGAGTTACCAGAAGGAGCAGGGCGGTCATCCCGGGGCTCAATTGAAACATTGCGACCAGGATGAAGGTCAGCATGAGCAGATCCGCGAGGATCGTTACAAGTCCTGAAGAGAAAAGCTCATTCAATACGTCGACATCTGTGGTTACGCGCGTCACGAGCCGTCCGACAGGAGTGCGGTCAAAGAAAGCGAGATCAAGCTGCTGGAGGTGGCGCATGATCTGGCGCCGCAGGTCGAACATTGCCTGCTGCCCGGTCCATTGCATCAAGTAGGTTTGTCCGAACTCGAGGCCGACGCCCGCAAGGACAGCCGCCAGGTAGAGCAGGGAAATTTGTCCGAGCCCGGTCCAGGCGTCAGCTGCGAGCCAATGGTCGAGCGGCGTCCGAGCACTTGCGCCAGCGGGGACGAGATAGCGATCCACCGCAATTTTGGTGAGCAGCGGACCCAGCACCTGAACTCCTGCGTTCGCGAAGAGAAGAACCAGAGAGACAGCCACGACTCCTTTATACGGGCGCATATAACCGAGGAGCCGGCACATGAGACGGCTGTCATACGCTTTGCCTAGGACCTCTTCTTCCACTGTTCCCAGTTTAGCGTGGCCATGCTAAGCCTCTGTTACATTGAAGATTGCATGGACGGTGTGATTATTCTCGACAAGCCGGAAGGATGGACGTCGCATGACGCGGTGAACAAGGTCCGCCGCCTTTCCAAAGTTAAGAAAGTCGGTCATCTTGGCACGCTCGACCCTATGGCGACCGGGGTCCTTCCTCTCGTGATCGGACGCGCCACCCGCTTGGCGCAGTTCTTCACGAAGAGCGATAAGGTTTACGAAGGCGTCATCCGTTTCGGCTACTCTACAGACACCTACGACTGCCAGGGAACGCCCACCTCGCCCATTACCGAGCCCGTCATCGATCGGGCGCTGCTTGAAGAACACCTGGCGCGCTTCCGCGGAAACATTGTTCAGGTTCCGCCGCCTGTGTCCGCCAAGAAGATCGGCGGCACGCCTGCCTACAAGCTTGCGCGGAAGAACATTCCTGTCGAGCTCAAGCCGGTAGAAGTAACGATTTACTCTTTAGACCTGCTCTTCGTTGAGGGTTCTGAGGTTGGTATCCGGGTCAAGTGTAGCGCCGGCACGTATCTGCGCTCCATGGCCCACGACCTCGGCCAGGCATTCGGCTGCGGCGCCCATCTGAAACAGTTGCGCCGGACCGCGTCGGGCAGCTTCACCCTGGACCAGGCGTATACCGTGCAGCAGCTTCAGGAACTCGCCGAGCGGGGCGAACTGCAATCGGCTGTGATCCCGAGCGCGAATCTGCTGCCCGAGTTTCCGACAGAGCCAGTGGATGCGCTGACAGCCGGCCAAATCCGGCAGGGGCGCGACTTCCGCGTGTCTCCGTTCCGCGGCATTGGCAACGCAAGGTTCGTCAAGGCGGTCACGCAAAATGGCGAACTTGTCGCGATCGGCGAGGCCCGGCTGCCGAACGTGTACCACCCAATTCTCGTGCTGTGAGCTTGCGGCCCTGTGTGAACCGATTTTAATCGCGCCTTCAGCCGTGCTTCATTGTCATCGCTTACTGTGATTCATGTGGCCCTCCAGGCATCCTGGCGTACTGCTGATTCTGATCTTGCTGCTTGCCGTTCAAGGCGCCCGTGCTCAGCAGTCTTCCGCCGCGGGAGAAGGAGAAGAGAAGGAAGCCGAGTATCAGTTTTTTTCCGGCTCTGTTGTTGAGTTCTCCGAGGAGAGGCTTACGGTGCGCCGCGCCGTGCGCGGGCAAGAGAACAGGACGCAAACATTCCTCTTGCGGCCGGAGACTCGGATCGAGGGCAGGATTGCGGTGGATGCCCGTGTTACGGTCGGGTTTCAGCCAAGTGAAGCGGGAGACGTGGCGGTTCGAGTCATCGTTCGCTCGAACCCAGACAAATCCAAGGCCTATTCCTGTTCCCTGCGCCGCAAGGTCCAGCCTTCCTTTATAACCTGACGGCTGCGCCCTAAGGCTAACGCGTGCGGCGGAACCGATTCTGTGATGACGGAACCCGCCCCGATGTAGCTTCCTGCTCCGATTTCGACCGGAGCGACGATCGTGACGTTGCTGCCGACGAAAGCTCCCGCCCCAATTCGTGTCTTGTGCTTCCTGCTGCCGTCGTAATTGCAGGTGATTGTGCCAGCGCCAATATTTGACTCCGGCCCAATCTCCGAATCTCCAAGGTAGGCGAGGTGATTCGCCTTCGACCCGCGCCCCAGCCGTGTATTCTTCAATTCCACGAAATTGCCGACGCGGGAGCCGGCTTCCATGACGCAGTTTGGACGGAGACGGGCGAACGGACCGGCTTGGGTGTTATCCTCGAGCTTCGATTGGCCAATGATCGTGAACGGTCCGATCTCGACCTGGTTGCCGAGCTCGGAATCCATGATGATCGAGCCAGCGCCTATGTGGCAATCGTCTCCAATGACGGTCTTTCCTAGGATCTGTGCAAACGGCTCGACCACACAATCCATTCCCATTTGCACGTCCTCGTCGATCATGACGGTTTCCGGGCGATGGATAGTCACGCCCGCCAGCATCAATTCGCGGGCTTTGCGCATACGCAAAATGCGATCCGCTTCCGCCAGTTCGACGCGAGTGTTAATCCCCAGAACTTCTGTGCTGTCGTCGAGCCTCATCGCTCCAACGGCATAGCCGTGGTGACCAAAGATCTCAACGATGTCAGTCAGGTAGTATTCTTTGGCGGGATTGTTTGCCTGAATCTCGTCGATGTGCCGCCATAGCAGGTCGGAACGGAAGCAGTAGATGCCGGAATTGACCTCGTTCTTCGCCCGCTGTTCCTCTGTGCATGCCTTCTCTTCGACGATGGCGGTGACGTTCCCCTCCGTATCGAGGAGTACGCGGCCGTATCCTGTCGGGTCTTCCAGCACTGTCGTGATCAGTGTTGCGGCTGTGTAGTTGTCCCGCTGGTGGCTGAGCAGGTCCCTGAGCGTACGTTCCGAGAGAAGGGGGGTATCGCCATAGAGCACCAGCAAGCGGCCTCCCTCGCGATGGAGCTGGTCGCGGCAGCACAGCAGCGCATGCCCGGTGCCTTTTTGCTCCAATTGGCGGATAAACTGGACCCCGAGATCCTGCAGTTCCGCTTCTACCTGGTCCGCCTGATACCCGACCACCACGAAGATCCGATCCGGACTGGTGATCTTCATGGCCGTCCGAACGACGTGTCTTACCAAAGGCATACCGCCTGCGCAATGCAGGACTTTCGCCTTCTTCGACTTCATTCTTGTTCCGAGCCCGGCGGCCAGGATGACGACGGTTACGGGGCCTTCTTCCATACCTTCATTCTAGCGGCGCGGCTTCGCAGACTCTCGAATCGAACGAAGGCGCCTTCGTCTGCCTTCCATTGCGAGTTCGAGAGCCACGCGTGCGGTGCGATCCGGATCGTGTCGCACTTTGCTCTCATCAGCGAGCAGGTCCGCGGTAATGACACGAAGTCCCATTTGCTTCAGGCGGTCGATGTCGTTTTCGACCGGCTGCGCGTGCGCCGCCGCGTATTTCTTTCGGAGCGGCGAGGCGATGGGAGTGCAGTTCAGCACGGCATAGTCGATCAGTTTGCAGCGCGCGTGGCGGTGGATTGCATCGACGTGGTCGGACGCGCGGAAATTTGTGGTTTCTCCGGGCTGCCACATCATATTGCAGAAGTAAGCCTTCACCGCCGGAGACTCCCAAATGGCCCGGGAGATGCCGGAGACCAGCAGATTCGGGATCACGCTTGTGAATAGGGATCCGGGACCAAGAGTAATCAGGTCCGCCTGCGCGATGGCTTCGAGGGTTTCGCGGAGCGGCGGGCATCGGCGCGGCATGAGGCGGATCCGTTTGATCGCGGAACGGGAGCGGCTGATATTGCTTTCTCCGAGGACGAGTGATCCGTCCTCGAGTTCCGCCTCCAGCGCCACTTGCGAGTTTGTTGTCGAAGGATAGATTCGTCCGGCGATCGCAAGCACCTCCGAGGAGAGCTTTACTGCGCGGGCGAAATCTCCGGTAAGGTGCGTGAGCGCCGTGAGGAACAGATTGCCAAAGCTGTGCCCCTTCAGGCCGCGGCCATTGGTGAAGCGATACTGAAACAATCGAGAAAGCAGCGCTTCGTCTTCAGAAAGCGCCACCATGCAATTACGAATGTCGCCGGGCGGCAGAACTTCAAATTCACGCCGAAGTCTTCCGGAACTGCCTCCGTCGTCAGTGACAGTGACGATGGCTGTCAGATCGATCAGCGGCCGGCGAAGATCCTCGCCGGGGCGGTAGTCCTGCGCAAATCGCTTGAGCCCCTTGAGCAGGGTGGAAAGACCGGTTCCGCCTCCGATCGCCACGATCCGAGGCGCGGAGGTCGGAGCCCGCACCACACCGCTGCTGCCGAACTTAGATGTCATTCAGCGCAACCGCGGAAACGCGGGAATCAAGAAGCTGCCTTCTCCGGGTAAACCAGCTCTCGAAGAGGAGATTGCTTGCAGCTTTCCTGGAAGTCCGTGTCGCTCCGCGCAAGAGACCGGTTGCGCGGCTCAATCTCGATCGCCCTTTTGAGATGGTCATACGAGCTCTGCAAGTTGCCCTGGAGCGCATAGCACAAGGCTAGCGCATAGTGAACATGATCTGCGTCGGGAAGGGCTTCCAAAGCGATCTGAAGGTGCTTTTCGGCTTCGACCAGTTCACGCCGGTTCATAAGCGCAATCCCGTAGTTGTAGTGGTCGTCCGGCGTGTTAAGTTCCGGAAGCATGCGCGAAAGCCGCTGCTCGCACATGCGGACATGAAGGCTGGCCGCATGGGCCATCTCCCGGTTCGGACCCTCGGTTGCCAGCTGAAATTTCTCACGAGCGGCCTGGAAGTCGCCGGAATGAAAGAGCCTGGTCGCCTCTTCAAAGAACTCCACCTGCGACTTTCCCGCCTGCTCCTTCTCCCCGGATCCAGCTTGTGCTGCCACCGTCCCCCGACTTCCTCCGGAAACACTATCGGCGTCGCGTTGCTGAGAAGACTTCTTCATACCGAATACCGAAAATTCTATGCCCGGCCCCCTATCACACCGGACTGATACCTAGTCCTTCTACCAAATCAAGTAAGGCGATTGCAAGGGAAGGTAATCAATGGCACACTACCCCCTCTGCCAGCAGAGGCCGTCTCCATCGGCGGGATTGTTTTTTGAATGTTAACTACCAGGCTCGTCGTCGTCGTAGACCGCGACTGGTTCCAAATCTTCGGCTTCGAAGACTTGTCCACAGGACAGGCAACGAACGTAGTCGACTCCATCCCTGCGAGCGATCATCTCGGTTCGGCTGTGCGTACACCCGGTCTGCATAACAAAAAGATATCCACATTGTATTCACGGGAACCGGGAAGTCAATGGCTCTTCAGTCTGTGGGATGCAAAGATGCAAGAGTTACCATAGGAGCATGCGACCGAGGGAGGCCGGGAGGCTTTCATGGCGGCGCGGCTGATTCTCACCACTCCGGCGCTCGGTCTTGCTGCCTCTCCGTTTCCTGCTCCGTCCTGGCGCTTTCAACTGGCTCATTCGCGAGGCTGCTGATTCGCTAAGTTGTTCTTTGTCAATATTTTGTGCTATACTACGAGGGTGCATAGAATCTGTGGTGAGCGGCCTGTGGAACGGAAGCCGCTAGCGTAAAGGAGTACTATTTGGCCAATCCCGAGAACCCCCAAGTCCCTCAAAACCCACCGGTGCCACCAGCTCCTCCGGGCGGCGGCCAGATCCCGCTATCGGGTGACGGCGGAGACCGCAATCTGATCCCCATCAACATCGAAGAGGAGATGCGGCGGTCGTATCTCGACTACGCGATGAGCGTAATCGTTGGCCGCGCGCTTCCCGATATCAGGGACGGACTGAAGCCGGTGCACCGCCGGATCCTTTACGGTCTGCACGAGATGGGCCTCACCTATAACCGGCCTACTCGCAAGTGCGCCAAGATCGTCGGCGAAGTGCTCGGAAAGTACCATCCGCACGGCGACGCGTCCGTCTATGACGCCCTTGTGCGCATGGGGCAGCCGTTTTCGATGCGGTATCCGCTCGTGGATGGGCAGGGCAACTTCGGCTCGATCGACGGCGATCCGCCTGCCGCCATGCGGTACACGGAAGCACGGCTGGCCCGTATCGCTTCCACACTGCTCGAGGACATCGACAAGGAAACGGTCGATTTCCGCCCCAACTACGACGATAGCGAGCAGGAGCCGGAGGTTCTGCCGACGCGTGTCCCGAACCTCCTGATTAACGGATCCGCGGGTATCGCGGTGGGCATGGCGACCAACATTCCTCCGCATAACCTGACGGAGATCATGAATGCGACCATCGCCCTGGTGGAAAACCCCGACCTGCCGCTGGCCAAGCTGCTCGAGCTGGTTCCGGGGCCGGACTTTCCGACCGGCGGCTTCATTCTTGGCCGCCAGGGGATCATCGACTACTTCACGAAGGGCCGCGGATCGTTGAAGATTCGCGCGCGAGCCTCTATCGAAAAGATCGGCAAGGACCGTGAGGCGATTATCGTTACCGAGATTCCATACCAGGTAAACAAGGCGCGTCTAATCGAGCAGGCGGCCAGCCTGGTGAATGAGAAGAAGATCGAAGGCATTTCCGAGATCCGCGACGAGAGCGATCGCGAAGGAATGCGTATCGTTTTCGAACTGAAGCGCGGCGAGCAGGCCGAAGTCGTTCTGAACAACCTGTATAAGCAAACGCAGATGCAGGTGAACTTCGGCGTCATCATGCTCTCGATCGTCGGGGGGCAGCCCCGCGAACTGGGCATGATCGACTGCATCAAGCGCTTTATCGAGCATCGCGTCGAGGTCGTCCGCCGCAGAACGGAGTATCTGCTCCGCAAGGCGCGGGATCGCGAACACATCCTGCTTGGGTTCCAAAAGGCGCTGCAGAATCTTGATGCGGTGATCGAAACGATCCGCGCCGCCCGCAACCCGCGAGAAGCGCGCGAAGCGTTGATGGGCCAGATGCAGTTCCCCGAGAATCCTCGTCTGACTGAGGTTGTGGCGAAGTGGGCGCCGGGTCCGAGAGTCTCACGGTTTGACTTCACGGAACGGCAGGCGCAAGCCGTCATCGAACTGCAGCTCCAGCGCTTGACCGGCATGGAGCAGCAGAAGATCCTGGACGAGCTGGCTGAGATCCAGCGGCTGATCGCGGAATATCTGGAAATCCTCGGATCGGAAACGGTCCTTCGGAAGGTGATTGTCAAAGAGCTTAAGGAAGTCCAGAAGGAGTTCGGCGACGAGCGGCGCACCACGATCGTTGACGACACGGGTGAGATTCATCTCGAGGACCTGATCCCGCAGGAGGACGTTGCGGTCACAGTAACCCGCGGAGGATACCTGAAGCGGACGCCGGTCGATACATACCAGCGTCAGAACCGCGGCGGGAAGGGGCGCATCGGCATGTCAACGCGCGCCGAGGACGTCGTTGAGCATCTCATCATTGCCAACACCCATTCCTACCTCCTGATCTTCACAAACAAAGGCCGCGTCTACTGGCTGAAGATCTACGAGATTCCGGATGCAGGCACGGCAAGCAAAGGGAAGAATATTTCCAGCCTGATCAACCTGCAGCCGGATGAGACCGTGCAAGCCTTCCTGCCGGTGCGCGAGTTCGTGCCGGACCGCTACATCGTGATGGCGACCCGGCGAGGCGTCATCAAGAAGAGCGGTCTCACCGAGTTCGACAATCCGATGTCGCGCGGCATTATCGCAATCACGCTTGACGAAGGCGACGAGCTGCTGGGGGCGATGCTCAGCGACGGCCGCAGTCAGATCTTCCTCGCTTCTCATGCAGGTCAGGCGATTCGCTTCTCCGAAGAAGAGATTCGTCCGATGGGTCGACCGGCACGCGGTGTCCGCGGCATGACCCTGGCAGAGGGGGACTACCTGGTTGGTATGGAAGTCTGTGAGGACGACACCAGTCTGATTCTCTCGATCTCCGACTTTGGCTACGGCAAGCGCACACCGCTATCCGAATACCGGCTGACCGGCCGGGGCGGCAAGGG
>ERZ777003.2160-NODE-2160-length-24462-cov-6.814316_pt1 | contig 24462 bp, 24 predicted proteins | sample MGYA00374956_ERZ777003 | MGnify/ENA primary metagenome ERZ777003 (study PRJEB29302, sample SAMN06268252) | bioreactor metagenome | isolation source: Joint BioEnergy Institute, California, USA | place: USA:Joint BioEnergy Institute, California, USA | collected... | reverse complement strand
ATCGGCTGCTTGCCGACCATGTCGAAGCTGACTCCGTAGATCTGCATCTGCTGCACGGTGGTACCGGCCCTCGGGTCGCCTGCTCGGCCACGGCCCATTATAGGTGTGGGTATGGGCGTCCCCTCGGGGGGTGACCGCAGCTTCGGGCACCCGACTGTGTTGGGACAGGTGCAAGCGAATCCTCAGGGCCGGGGGGCCTGAGTGGAAAACGACCCCCAGGAGGTGGGAACGGATGAGGATCCGCAAGATGCGCCCGTCCCCGGGCGTGATCATCGGCATGCTCGCGCTGGTACTGGCACTCTCCGGCGTCGCGGTTGCGGCGACGAAGATCCAGACGAACGACATCGCGAAGCGCGCCGTCACGGGGCCGAAGATCGCCCCGAACTCCGTCAAGGGCGGCAAGATCGCCGACGGCAAGATCAAGGCGAAGCACCTCGCACCGGGAGTGCTCCCCGAGGTGCCGCAGCAGGCGTTCGGCCGCGTGAACAAGGTCGGCCCGAACGTGGCGCCTGTGCAGGGCGCGGTCGGCATCACCGGCGTCGCCAACGGCGGCCCCGGCGTCATCTGTTACGACCTCGCCTTCGTGCCGGTCTCCGGTACGGCGACGGTCGTGCGCGACGGTGACGACCCGGGCTCCACGGTGGAGCTGGAGATCAGCCCGGCCGCGGGTTGCGCGGCGCCGTACAACGACGCCTCGACGACCACGAGGAACTCGACCACCGGGGATCCGGTGAACGAGAGCCTCTACGTCGACTTCGTCGGCGCTCCCCAGAGCTGACGCCGGCGTGCGCCGCGGCGGTCCGCCGGTCAGGGGCGGGGCGTCGCGGCGAAGGGGGTTCAGCGGGTCTGCCGCTCGACCTTCTCGAGCCCGCGCTCGATCGAGCGCCGCAGGGCCGCGGCCACGATCGCGGCGAGGCCGGGGATCGGCGAGCTGAAGGTGATCGTGTAGTCGAGCCGGCTGCCGCCGCCGGGCAGCTCGGAGAACTCCATCACGCCCCGGTGGCCGCGCAGGGGCGTGCCCTTCGTGATCGCGTACTCGATCCGCTCCTCGGGCTCGTAGACGAGGACGGTCTCCTCGAACGGCAGCAACCCGTTGAAGCTGAGCTTGCGCACCGAGCCCACCCCGTTGCGGCTGTCGGCGCCGTCCTTCAGCCGCTCGACCCGCGCCGGGAAGATCACCGAGAGGTTCTCGTGCTCCGCCAGGTACGCGAACACCCGGTCGACGGGCGCGGCGAAGTCGCGGGTGACGTGGACGGTGGCCATGAAATCGAGTGGCGGTCCGGAGGTTGGACCCGGGCGAATCCTTAGCAAGTCCGCTGTCAGGGCGAGCCTCCTCACAGCGACTCCCCCCGGGTACCGGGGCCTGACCCAGGCCCCGGTCAACCGTCCATCCAATTACTGAGGAGGGGGAATCGATGAGGTTCCGGATCCTTGCTGCGGCCATCGTGGCCGTGCTTGCGGTCGGTGGCGCGACCGTGGCCTTCGGCGCGTCGGGGCATGAACGCAAAGCAACCAAGCCGTCGGCCGCCGTTGAGCCAAAGCCGCGGGCTGCCGCCGAGACTGCCGTCGCGCTCAAGGCGGCGAAAGGGTGCAGGACCGTCGGCTGCTTCAACCGCGTGCTGCGGCGCATCGTCAAGGCAGTGGCCCAGCTCCAGCGCGACACCTACAAGTGCGAGAGGTACGTCGACGTCACCCAGTACGGCGACTACCTTGGCACCGACGGAGCGAACACCTACGTCCAGTCCGGCCTGGACTACACGTATCCCGGCGACGCGCCGACGGATCGCATGCTCGTTCTCGTCTGCTGATCGCCGACAAACACGGCGTCGGAGGGGCTCGAACGGCGGGTCCCTCCAACCCCGACGCTCGATCCGAGTGGGCGATCCTGGACTCGAACCAGGGACCTCTTCCTTATCAGAGAAGCGCTCTAACCGACTGAGCTAATCGCCCTTCGGCGGCCATTCTAGAAAGTCCTGGAGGGCCGTTGGGCGGCACCATCGCGCGGATCGAATACAACTGCCGGGGTGAGCCCCCGACGCGAGGACATGCCGCCGCTTCGCCGCGACGATCTCGCGGCCGATCCGTTCACCCAGTTCGCCCGGTGGTACGCGCTCGCCGCCGAGCAAGTGCCGCTCTGCGACGCGATGACCCTCGCGACCACCGGCGAGGACGGCGTGCCGGACGCGCGGATGGTCCTGCTCAAGGGCCACGGCCCCGACGGGTTCCGCTTCTACACGAACCGCAACTCGGTCAAGGGGCGCCAGCTCGCGGCCAACCCGGCGGCAGCGATCGTCGTCTACTGGCGCGAGCTCGACCGGCAGGTGCGGGCGCGGGGGCGGATCGAGGAGCTGCCGGGCGCGACCTCCGACGAGTACTTCGCCACGCGGCCCCGCGAGTCGCAGCTCGGCGCGTGGGCCTCGGCCCAGAGCGAGCCGCTCGCCTCGCGCGAGGAGCTCGAGGCGAGGCTCACCGAGGCCGAGGAGCGCTTCGCCGGCGGCGAGGTTCCCCGCCCTCCCCACTGGGGCGGCTACCTGCTCGTTCCCGACGCGGTCGAGTTCTGGCAGGGCCGCGTGGGCCGGCTGCACGACCGCTTCCGCTATGAGCGCGAGGGCGGTGGCTGGCGGATCGACCGGCTTTCGCCCTGAGCGCTACGAGCGCTCGCGCGCGAACGCGAGCAGTTCGTCCAGGTCGTCGAAATGGATCTCGGCGCGGATGCCGCGCTTCGCCGCGCTCACCTTGACCCCGTGGCCGAGCGCCTTCTCGAGCGCCTCCTCGGCGCGCAGCAGCGCGGCCTCCTGATCGGGGTGCGGGAGGACCTTGGCCTTCTTCGGCGCGGACGCGCCCTTCGCCCGGCGCTCGGTCTCGCGGACCGACCAGCCCTCACGGGCCGCGGCCTTCGCGAGCTCGACCCGGGCCCGGGCGTCCTTCGCCTGCAGGATCGCGCGGCCGTGGCCCTCGGAGAGCTCGCCGGACTCGAGTAGCTCGAGCGCGGCGTCCGGGAGGTCGAGCAGGCGGATCAGGTTCGAGATCGCCACACGGCTGCGGCCCAGCCGACGCCCGAGCTCCTCCTTCGTCAGTCCCAGGTCCTCGACGAGCGCCGCGCAGGCGCGCGCTTCGTCCACGGGGTTCAGGTCCTCGCGGGCGACGTTCTCGATCAGCGCCGTCTGCATCCGGCTCGCTTCGTCCTCGTCGCGGACGACCACCGGGACCGACTCGAGCTTGGCCTCGCGCGCCGCGCGCCAGCGCCGCTCGCCGGCGATCAACTCGTAGCGGCCGTCGGGGAGCGGGCGGACGATCAACGGCTGGATCACCCCCGCCTCGGCGATCGACTCCGCCAGCGCCGAGATCGTCGCCGGGTCGAAGCTCCGCCGTGGCTGGTCCGGGTTCGGCCGGATCAGGTCCGTCGGGATCTCGCGGTAGTCGGGATCGCCCGGAGCCGCGTCCGGGAGGATCGCCGCGAGCCCCCGCCCCATGCCGCGCCGCTGGCTCATGCCGCCACGACCTCCTCGGCCCGCTCGCGGCCGGCCAGCTCCTTCGCCAGCGCCCGGTAGGCGCTCGCGCCGCGCGAGTCGGGCGCGTGGACGACGACGGGCACGCCGTAGCTCGGCGCCTCGGCGACGCGCACGCTGCGCGGGATCACCGTCTCGAACACCTGTTCGGGTAGGTGCTGTCGCAGCTCGGCCTCGACGTCCTGCGCGAGCCGGGTCCGCTCATCGTGCATCGTCACCAGCACGCCGGTGAGGACGAGGCTCGGGTTGAGCCCGCGGCGGATCGCTTCGAGCGTCTCCAGGAACTGGACGAGCCCCTCGAGCGCCAGGTACTCCGCCTGCACGGGCACGATCACCCGGTCGGCAGCCGCGAGGGCGTTCACCGTCACCGGACCGAGCGAGGGCGGGCAGTCGAGCAGCGTGTAGCCGAAGCGCTCTCGCACCGGACCGAGCCCCTCACGGAGCCGGCGCTCGAACCCCTCGACCTGCGGCAGCTCGACCGTGGCGCCGGCGAGGTCGCGGTTCGCGGGGACGATCCACAGGTTGTCCGGGCCCGCCGGCCGGGCCGCCTCGGCAACCGAGGTCTCCCCCATGAGGCAGTCGTAGGAGGACGGGTGGCAATCGCGGTCGAGCCCGAGGCCGACCGTCGCGTTGCACTGCGCGTCGAGGTCGACGAGCAGCACCTGGCGGCCCTCGGCGGCGGCGCATGCCGCGAGGTTCACCGCGGTCGTGGTTTTGCCGACGCCGCCCTTCTGGTTCGCGATCGCGTAGACGAGGCCCATCGCGCTCAGACTAGAGGCGCCGGGGGCGGGTGCGGCGCGCGAGTCCGCAAGTAGCGACTATTCTGCACGCGCTTCTCAGGAAATCAACGAAAGGCAGGGGAGAACTCATGCTCACGCGGGGATGCGCGCGGCTGGGCGCCGCACTGGCCGTCACTGCGCTGTTCAGCGGCGCAGTGACGGCGCAGGCGGCGACGGTGATCGGTCAGACCGGCACCACCACCGCGTTCGGGTGTACGAACGCGGTCCTGTTCCAGGGCGACGTTGGCGGTCCGCCCGCATACGTGGTTTCCGCTCCCGGGGTGATCACCTCGTGGAGCCATGAGGTGATCAACCCGAGCGGTTCGGGAAAGCTCTTCGTCGTCCGCGAGACCGAGGTCGTGGACACGGTCGTCGCCGCAGCGAAGAGCGAGACGCTCGAGTTCGACACGCCGGGCCTCCTCACGCAGGCGACGCGGATCCCGGTCGTCCCCGGTGACGCGATCGGGTTGCGCGCAACGGGCGTCGTCTCAGAGTGCGGGCACCAGACCGGGCTTGGGGATCGCCTCGTCCATAACGGGGGCGTGTCGGAACCCGAGCTCGGCGAGGAGTTCACGGGCGGCTCGATTATCAATCACCGCGTCAACGTCTCCGCGACGGTCGAGCCGGATGCCGACGGCGACGGGTTCGGCGACGAGACCCAGGACAAGTGCCCGGCGGCCGCCGGGGGTACGGAGGGCTGCCCGCCGGCGCTGCCCTCGTTCGACCGAACGGTCCGCATCGCCTACAAGAAGGCCAAGTTCTTCAAGGGCAAGGTGGCCTCCGCCCAGGGCGAGTGCATGGTGGCGACGGTCGAGGTCGTCCGCAAGAAGAAGGGCAAGGCCAAGGTGATCGGCTCGGCCGAGACCGGCGGCACCGGCAAGTGGAAGCTCCGCAAGCCGGGCGCGAAGCCGGGCAAGTACTTCGCCCGCGTCGCCGAGACGACCGGGGACGCCGCGATCTGCGCCGCGGCGCAGTCGAAGACGATCAAGGTCAAGCGCAAGAAGCGCTAGGAACCGAACGGCCGCTTCTTGGCCATCCCCGGCCGGCGCGGCAGGCCGGCCGGGGTTGGCCCGACCTTGCGCACGAGGTGGAGGTGGCGGTGCTCGAAGCCCGCTACCTCGCCGACCGCGTCGACCCGCTCGAGCCGCATCGCGGTGCGCGGCTCGGCCCTCGACAGCTCGGCCTCCTCGTCCGGGTCGCGCCTGCCCTTCCAGGCGACGAGCGCCCCGCCGTCTACGAGCAGCGGCGAGGCCAGCTCGGCGAGCGTCGAGAGGCGGCCCACCGCGCGGGCCGTGACCACGTCGTAGGCCTCGCGCCCGTCGGCGGCGGCCCAGGTCTCCGCGCGCTCGCAGACGACCGAGGCGTTCTCGAGGCCGGCAGCCGCGATCGCCCGCTCGATGAAGTCGCATTTGCGGCGCACCGACTCGATCAGGTCGACGCGGGTCTCCGGCAGCGCCGCCGCCAGCACGAGGCCCGGGAACCCGGCGCCGGCGCCCACGTCCGCGACCCGCGCGGGCGTGCCGACCGCGGCAAGGCCGCTGAGCGAGTCGACGACGTGCACGCGCCACGCGTCGTCGCGGTCACGCACCGAGCTCAGCGAAGCCGGATCCGACGCGAGCAGGTCGAGGACCGGGGCGAGCCGCTCGCGCAGCTCGGGGGCGGCGTCGGGTGCTGGGGGTCCCGGCTCGGTACCGCTCAATCGCCGACGAGCGGGGCGACGACGACGCAGCGCTCGGGCTCCTCGCCCTCGCTGAAGGTCTCGAGACCCGGCCGGTCCTTGAGGCGATCGTGGACGATCTTGCGCTCGGTGGCGCTCATCGGCTCGAGCTCGATCTCCTTGCCGGTCTCGAGCGCGCGTGCCGCGGCGCGATCGGCCTGGCTCTCGACGACCTCGCGGCGACGCTCGCGGTAGCCGGCCGCGTCTACGGCCACCCGCTTGCGGTCGGGCTTGCCACGGAAGGCGATGCGGTAGCAGAGCAACTGGATCGCGTCGATCGTCTGGCCGCGACGCCCGATCACGAGCCCGAGGTCGTCGCCGTCGATCCGCCCGAGGATCTGCGCGTCGTCCTCGATCACCTCGACCTCGGCGTCGAGGTCGAGCGCGTCCACGACCCCCTCGAGGACGGCCTCGACGCGCTCGGCTGGCTCGGTCGGAAACTCGAAGCCGCTCACCGCCGCCTCTTCTTCTTCCGCGGGGGCGGAGGCGGAGGCGTCTTCGCCTTGATCTCCTCCGGCTTTGGCGGGTCGGGCGGCGGCCAGAAGGTCATCACGACCGCCTGCTGGCCCAGAGTCCACACGTTCGTCGTGATCCAGTACACGGCAAGGCCCGCGGGGAACGATGCCACGAACGGGGCGAACAGGAAGGGCAGGCCGAACATGATCAGGCGCTGGTTTCGATCCTGCACGCGCGAGGACATCACGAGGCTGGCGCCCATCTGCGTGCCGATGAACAGGACGATGAGCGCGGCGAGCTCGACCCCGGTCGCCGACTCGGTGAGGTTGTCGATGAAGAGGAAGCCGACGGGCGGCTCGGCGAGGACCTCCTGCGTGAACGAGTCGCTGCGCAGAAGCTGGTAGAGCGCGAGGAAGACCGGGAGCTGGAGTAGGAGGGGCCAGCACGAGGCCAGCGGGTTGATCTTGTTCTCGCGGTAGAAGGCCATCATCTCCCGCTGCAGGCGCTCCTTGTCGTCCTTGTACTTCTCCTGCAGCGCCTTGAGCTCCGGCGCGTGCTGCTGCAGGTGGCGCATCGAGGAGATCTGCTTCACCGAGAGCGGCAGGATCACGAGCCGGGTGAGGAAGGTGAGGCCGACGATCGAGAGGCCCCAGGAGAGGCCGACGTCGTCGTGGAGGAAGCCGATGACCGAGTCCGCCGCGTCGATCAGCGGCTGCAGGATGTTCGCGACGGGGATCACGCCGCCACCCCGTGATCGTGCGCGTGGTGGGAGTGCCTGCGGCCGCGGAAGAGGCGGCGGTCCGCGAGCTCGTCAACGCCGCCGTGGCTCCACGGGTTGCAGCGGGCGAGGCGCCAGGCGGCGACGATCGACCCACGCACGATCCCGAGCTCACGCACGGCCTGCACCGCGTAGTTCGAGCAGCTCGGGTAGTACTTGCAGCGCGCCGGCAAGAGCGGCGAGATCAGGCGCTGATAGAGCCGGAGGGGCAGGAGAAAGAGCTCGCGAACCCAGGCGAGGAGCGTCGTCAGGGGACCGGGCGAGCGTTTCACGTTTTACGCCGCCTCCTTGGAGGCCCCGCCGTTCCCGTTGATGCCGGCCTCGGCGAGCAGGCTCGCGAGCTCCGCGGCGACGCCGTTCGTTCCCTCACGCTCAACCAGACCTGCAACGTCCGGGCGGGCGACGATGACGAAATCGTGGCTGTCGGGCAGCTCGACGTCCAGGTTCCAGAAGGCCTCGCGCAGGGCGCGCTTCACTGCGTTGCGCTCCGCGGCTCCTCCTACCTTGCGGCCGACGGAGACGCCAAGCCGGACTCCCTCCGGGCTCGACTCGCTCCGGGGGAACGTGTAGAGGACCAGGTAGCGATTCGCGTGGGAGCGGCCCTCGCGGTAGACGCGGTCGAAGTCACCGCTGCGGGAGAGGCGGCCCCGCTTTCGCCGCTCAGCCACTTTCACTTACGGAGTGAGTCGCTTGCGGCCCTTGGCGCGACGGCGACGGATCACGTCGCGGCCCGAGCGGGTCCGCATCCGCGCTCGGAAGCCGTGGGTCTTCGCCCGCTTGCGCTTCTTCGGCTGCCAGGTCCGCTTCATGAGGACGCGCCAGTATAGGGATACGAGGGGGGCTTGCGACGGCGCGGACCCCGCGGAAGATTTCGCCCAAAATCGTTCTCCCGTATTTGCGGGGTAAGGCCCGGAGAGCTCGCGCGGCCGAGGGTAAGGTCGGCCGTTCATGTCAGGGCATCGCGAAGACGAGCTTTCAGACCTCTGGCGGAGGGTCCGCGCGGACCTCGCAGCCGCCCTGCCGGCGTCGACCGTCGAGTTGTGGGTCGACCCCATCCGGGTGGTCGCGCTGCGCGGCGAGACCCTCCTGCTGTCCGCGCCCCGGGCCGTCCGCGCGTGGGTCGAGCGCCGCTATCGCCAGGTCCTCACCGACGCGCTGCGCGCCCACTCCGACGCGGTGCGCGAGATCGAGTTCGTCGACCAGGCTGCGCCGGAGGAGGGAGCGGCCGCGGTCGTTCCCGAATCGCTGCCGCGCGACCCGCGCCAGACTTTCGAGCGCTTCGTCATCGGCCCGGGCAACCGGGTCGCCCACGGCGCCGCGCTCGCCGTCGCCGAGCTCCCCGGCGAGGCGTACAACCCGCTCTTCCTCCACGGGCCGCCCGGGCTCGGCAAGTCACACCTGATGGCGGCCATCCACGACTACATGGTCCGCAACCACCCCGGGCTCACGGTGCACCACACGACCGCCGAGCGGTTCACGAGCGAGTTCGTCACCGCCCTGCGGCTGAGCGGGCCGGAGGCCTTCAAGGCCCGCTACCGCAACCTCGACGCGCTGCTCATCGACGACGTCGAGTTCCTCGAGGGCAAGCACCAGACCGCCGAGGAGTTCTTCCACACCTTCAACGCCCTCCACGCCGCCGGCAAGCAGATCGTGCTCTCGAGCGATCGCCCGCCCGCCGCCCTCTCCGGGCTCGCCGAGCGCCTGCGCGACCGCTTCGCCTGGGGCCTCACGGTCGAGATCGAGCCGCCCGACCTGCGGACCCGCATCGCGGTCCTGTGGCGACTCGCCTCCGACCGCCACGGCGAGGTGCCCGAGCCGGCCGTCCTCTCCGAGATCGCGGCCCGGGTTCCCGGCAACGTCCGCGTGCTCGAGGGCGCGATGACCCGCGTGCTCGCCCTCTCCTCGATGCTGCGCGAGCCGCTCTCCCTCTCGATCGTCCGGCGCGCCCTCGACGCCGAAGGCGCGCCCGCCGCCGGCACCCGCGAGAAGCCGACACTCGAGGAGATCCAGGACGCGGTCTGCTCCGTCTATGGCGTCGGCCGCGAGGAGCTCCTCTCCCCCCGCCGCTCACCGCGCATCGCCCACGCGCGCCAGCTCGCGATGTACCTGGCCCGCGAGCTCACCGGCCTCTCGCTCAGCGAGATCGCCCGGGCTTTCGACCGCAACCACACGACCGTCCTGCACGCGATCCGAGCCGTCGACGACCGGCTCGAGCCCGGCTCGGAGGCCATGGCGGCCGTTCACAAGGTGTGTACGAGCCTGGGTACCGTTCTCCCCGCAGCCGTCGCCGACGCGCCCACCGGCGCCCCTTCCCCAAGCGATCCACAGGCCGCCAACCCCTGAATTTCCGACGCCCAAGCGGGATCCGCCGCTTTCCACAAAGATCCACAGCCCAGATACATCTGATCCAAATAGGAAGATGACCGACCCGAAATGAAGCTCACCGTTCCCAGAGACGAACTCGCCTCCGCCCTCCAGCTCGTCGGCCGCGCGGTTTCCAGCCGCGGCACGCTGCCGTCCCTGGGAGGAATCCTGCTCGACGCGTCGAACGGGTCCTTGACGCTCCGTGCGACCGACATGGAGCTCGGCCTCACCCGCACGCTGTCGGTGGCTGCCGAAAGCGACGGCAGCGCCCTGTTGCCGGGCCGCCTGCTCGCAGACGTGGTCCGCAGCCTGCCGCCCGGCGACGTCACGCTCGAGCTGCGCTCGGAGCAGCGCGACGTCGAGCTCGCCGCCGGTGGCGCCCGCTTCCACCTGCGCACCCTCTCGGCGGAGGACTTCCCGCGCCTGCCCGAGTTCGAAGGCGAGGCGGTGAAGCTGCCGGGCCCGCCGCTGGCGGAGACCGTGGAGCTGGTGGCTCGCGCCGCGTCGCGCGATGAGGTGCGCCCGATCCTCACCGGCGTCCTCATGCAGGCCGAGGGCGACACGCTGACGATGGTCGCCACCGACTCCTACCGGCTCTCCGTGAAGCACACGAAGCTCGAGGCGCCGGTGACCCAGACGCTCGAGGCGAACGTGCCTGCGCGCGCGCTGCGCGAGCTCGCGCGGGTGATCGGCGCCGAGGGGGCGGACGAGGTCGAGATCGCGATGCCGCGCAACCAGGCGATCTTCCGCGCCGGGGCGGTGACCCTGTCGTCGCGCCTGATCGAGGGGCAGTTCCCGAGCTGGCGCCAGCTCATTCCCGAGTCGTTCGAGCACGAGGTGCGGCTGCCGCGCGAGGAGTTCCTGGAGATCGCCCGCCGGATCAGCCAGCTCGCCCAGCGCAACGCGCCGCTGCGCCTGGCGTTCACCGAGGGGGAGCTGAAGGTCGCCGCGGAGACGCCGGACATCGGCGACGCGAGCGAGTCGATGCCGGCTCCGTTCAGCGGCGAGCCGCTCGAGATCGCCTTCAACCCGCAGTTCCTGATCGAGGGTGTGGAGAGCGTCGGCTCCGAGGAGCTCGCGATGAACCTGAGCTCGCCGCTGCGGCCCGGCCTGCTGCGCCCGGTGGACGGCGACGACTTCTCCTACCTCGTGATGCCGATCCGGCTGAATGTCTAGCTCCGCCGGAAGCCGCGGCCACGGAGAGGTGGCCGAGGGCTCGTGCTCGTCGAGTCCCTGAGCACCCGCGGGTTCCGCAACCTGGCGCCGGCCGAGATCCGGCTCGGCCCGGGGATCAACCTCGTCTGGGGCGCGAACGGCGCCGGCAAGACGAACCTGCTCGAGGCGATCTACATGGGCCTCGCCGGCCGTTCGTGCCGCACGCGCGACGACCGCGAGGCGATCCGCTTCGGCGAGACGCTCGCGCGCACCGAGGTGGTCGTCGGCCCGGGTCCGGGGGAGGACCGGCGCCGGACGTTCCTCGCGTCCGTGAGCCGCGGCGGGGAGGGGCGCCGCCACCTGGTCGACGGATTGCCCGCCGGGCCCGAGGCGGCGACCCTGCGGCCGGCGCTCGCCGTGTTCATGCCCGATCGCCTCGCGCTGATCAAGGGCCCGCCCGCGGGAAGGCGCACGCACCTCGACGGTTTCTGTGCGGCGCTCTGGCCCGCGCGCGCGGAGCAGCGCAAGCGCTACTCGCGCGCGCTCGCCCAGCGCAACGCGCTCCTGGGGCGGATTCGCGCCGGCGCCGCGAGCACGGAGTCGCTGGACGCGTGGGAGGCCGAGCTCGCCGCCGCTGGAGTCGAGCTGATGGCGACGCGCGAGGCGGCGGTGACCAAGCTCGCGGGCCCGTTCGCCACGGCGGCGGAGGCGCTCGGCCTCGAGGGCGAGGCGACGGCCCGCTACCGCCCGCGTTCGGAGGCGGACTCGCCGGAGGAGCTCGCGGCGGAGTTCGCCGAGCGCCGGGAGGCCGACATCGCCCGCGGCTACACGGGGTGGGGCCCGCACCTGGACGAGCTCGGGCTCGAGCTGGACGGCCGCTCGACCCGCCGCTACGCCTCGCAGGGGCAGCAGCGGCTCGCGCTCCTCGCGCTCCTCTTCGCCGAACGCCGGGTCCTGCTCGACGACGGGCGGCCGGCGCCGCTGATGCTCCTCGACGATGTCACGAGCGAGCTCGACCTCGACCGCCGCCGCCTCCTGGTCGAGCACCTGGCCGACGGCGGCGGGCAGGCGCTCGTGACCGCGACGGAGGCGGATCACCTGCCCGACGTCCACGCGCGCACCGAGATCACCGTGCGCGAGGGCCGCGTGATCGGCCCCGCGGACGAGCTCGCGGCATGAGCCCGCAGGCGCCCAAGCGCCTCGCCGACGCCCTGCGCGCGGTGCGCGCGGAGGTCGAGCCCGCGACGCCGCTCGCCGCCGTGCAGAGCGCCTGGGAGCGCGCGGCCGGCCCCGAGATCGCGGCGCACGCGCGGCCGGTGGCCGAGCGGGAGGGCGTGGTGACGGTCGCCTGCGACGCCGCGACCTGGGCCCAGGAGCTCGATCTGCTGCAGTCCGAGCTGCTCGCCCGCCTGCGCGATGAGGTGGGCGAGGACAAGGTTTCGAAGCTCCGCTTCGTGGTCGGCGACGGCCGCTACGCCGACGCCTGAGCCCGCCGCGACGCAAATTGCCGTCGCGACACATATTTGTTGCTTATTTGCAGGGATTTTATGGCAGCACGGCGGGGCTTCCGACGGGCGCGGTTGCTAGACTTATGACAAGTCGCACGGTGCCCCGAGCCGTCCGGAGACGAACCGCCAACCGCGTTCCGGTCGCCCGGGGTTCTTTATGAGAGTTGACCAACGAACGAAGGGTCTGAGGCTTACCAGTGGCAGCTAAGGCGGGCGCGGAAGACAAGCCCGCGAAGAAGAAGGCAAGCGGGTCGGACGGCTACACATCCGGCCAGATCACCGTCCTCAAGGGACTTGACCCGGTGCGCAAGCGCCCGGGCATGTACATCGGCTCGACCGGCCCAAGGGGACTCCATCACCTCGTCTACGAGGTCGTCGACAACTCCGTCGACGAGGCGCTTGCCGGCCACTGCGACAAGATCACGCTGACGCTGCACCCGGACAACAGCGTCACCGTCGCCGACAACGGGCGCGGCATCCCCGTCGACGAGCATCCCGAGGAGAAGCGCCCGGCCGCGGAGGTCGTGCTCACGGTCCTCCACGCCGGCGGCAAGTTCGGCGAGGGCGGGGGCTACAAGGTCTCCGGCGGTCTGCACGGCGTCGGCGTCTCCGTCGTCAACGCGCTCTCCGAGCGCCTGCACCTCGAGGTGCGCCGCGACGGCTACAAGTGGACGCAGGACTACGAGCGCGGCGTCCCCCAGGGCGACCTGAAGCGCGGCGACAAGGTGAAGGGCACGGGCACCACGATCACGTTCCTGCCCGACGCGGAGGTCTTCGAGACGGTCGAGTTCGACTACTCGACGCTGCAGGAGCGCATGCGCGAAACCGCGTTCCTCACCCGCGGCCTGCAGATCGAGCTCGTCGACGAGCGCGGCGCCGGCCAGCGCGAGACCTTCCACTACAAGGGCGGCATCGTCGACTTCGTCAAGCACCTCAACGAGAACAAGGACCCGCTCCACCGCAAGACCGTCTTCTTCGAGAACGAGACCGAAGACGGCCAGGTCGAGGTCGCGATGCAGTGGAACTCGAGCTACCAGGAGTCGGTCTTCTCGTTCGCGAACAACATCAACACGCACGAGGGCGGCTCGCACCTCTCCGGCTTCCGCTCCGCGCTGACGCGGACCCTGAACGCCTACGGCCGCGCCAAGGGCCTGCTCAAGGAGAAGGACGAGAACCTCTCGGGCGAGGACGTCCGCGAGGGCCTCACCGCGGTGATCTCGGTGAAGCTCTCCGAGCCGCAGTTCGAGGGCCAGACGAAGACAAAGCTCGGCAACCCGCAGGTCGAGGGACTCGTCAAGGAGACGGTGAACCGCAAGCTCGGCGAGTTCCTCGAGGAGAACCCGACCGACGCCCGCCGGATCCTGACGAAGGCGGTCGAGGCGGCCCGCGCCCGCGACGCGGCCCGCAAGGCCCGCGACCTAACCCGCCGCAAGTCGGCGCTCGAGAATTCGACCCTGCCGGGCAAGCTCGCGGACTGCACGGTGAAGGACCCGCGCGATGCGGAGCTCTTCATCGTCGAGGGTGACTCGGCCGGCGGCTCGGCGAAGCAGGCCCGCGACCGCAACACCCAGGCCGTGCTGCCGCTCCGCGGCAAGATCATCAACGTCGAGAAGTCGCGGATCGACAAGGTCCTCTCGAACAACGAGATCCAGGCGCTGATCACGGCGATCGGGACCGGCGTCCACGACGAGTTCAACCTCGAGGACGCCCGCTACCACAAGGTGATCCTCGCGACCGACGCCGATGTCGACGGCGCGCACATCCGCACGCTCGCGCTCACGTTCCTCTACCGGCAGATGCCGGAGCTGATCGACGCGGGCTACGTCTACATCGCGAAGCCGCCGCTCTACAAGGTCAAGAACGGCAAGCAGGAGGTCTACGTCGAGAAGGAGTCCGAGCTCGAGGAGCTCCTCCTGCGCGACAAGATCGAGAACTTCGAGATCACGGACGCGAGCGCCGGCAAGCCGAAGAAGCTGACCGCGGCCCGCTGGGGGCGCTTCAAGCGCCGCTTCAAGGAGTACGAGGGCTGGGCCGACTCGCTCCAGGCCGAGTACGGCCACGAGGTCGTGCGGTTCCTCGGCGAGTCGCAGGTGCTCGACAAGGGCGCCGCCACGCTCGCCGCCGTGAAGAAGCTGATCGAGGCCACCGATCCGCCGGAGGAGCCCTACGAGACCGAGCTCCTGCAGTCGACGGACGAGCACCTGATCGTCAAGGCCGTGCACCGGCGCAGCGGGCTCGCCCGCACGCACACGCTGCCGGCGGAGATGTTCAAGTCGAACGACTACAAGCGCCTCGTCGAGGTGCACGCGGACCTGCTCAAGCAGGTCGGCCGGCCGCCGTTCACGATCACGCTCGGCGAGCGCAGCCGCGAAGCCGACTCGTTCGGCGAGCTGCGCCGCGGGGTGCTCGAGCTCGCCCGCCACGGGATCACGATGCAGCGGTTCAAGGGCCTCGGCGAGATGAACGCCGACCAGCTGCGCGAGACCACGATGGACCCGGCCACCCGCACGCTGCAGCGGGTGACGATCGAGGACGCGACGATGGCCGAGCGGATCTTCACCGAGCTCATGGGCGACAAGGTCGAGCCCCGCAAGGTGTTCATCGAGAAGCACGCGAAGGAGGTCCGCTTCCTCGACGTCTAGCGACGGGCGCCGGGATGAGCGATTGAGATGGAAGGTTCACTCGAGGCACTGACGGGCAGGATCGAAGAGCGCGAGCTGACGCAGGAGATGCGCAGCTCGTACCTCGACTACGCGATGAGCGTGATCGTCGGGCGCGCGCTGCCCGACGTCCGCGACGGGATGAAGCCCGTCCACCGGCGCGTGCTCTATGCGATGCACGACCTCGGCCTGCAGCCGAACCGGCCGTTCCGCAAGTCGGCGACGGTGGTCGGCGAGGTGATGGCGCGCTATCACCCGCACGGCGACTCCGCGATCTACGACACGCTCGCCCGGATGGCGCAGGACTTCTCGCTGCGCTACCCGCTCGTCGACGGCCAGGGGAACTTCGGCTCGATCGACGACGACCCGCCGGCGGCCATGCGGTACACCGAGGCCCGCCTCGCGCGCCTCGCGACCGAGATGCTGCGCGACATCGAGGCCGAGACCGTCGAGTTCGGCCCGAACTACGACGAGTCGCAGACCGAGCCGCTGGTCCTCCCGAGCCGCTTCCCGAACCTCCTCGTCAACGGCGCCGCCGGCATCGCGGTCGGCATGGCGACGAACATCCCGCCGCACAACCTGCGCGAGACGATCGGCGCGGTCAAGGCCTACATCGAGAACCCGGAGATCGACCTCGCGGGCCTGATGGAGCACATCAAGGGCCCGGACTTCCCGGGCGGCGGCCTGATGAGCCACAACGGCATCCGCGACGCCTACGCCTCGGGCCGCGGCTCGATCCGGGTGCGGGCGCGGGCGCACGTCGAGCCCCTGCGGGGCGGCAAGGACGCGATCGTCGTCACCGAGCTGCCCTACATGGTCAAGAAGGGCGGCGACGGCGGCCTGATCACGAAGATCGCCGACCTCGTCCGCGAGAAGAAGATCAACGGGATCTCCGACCTGCGCGACGAGACCGACCGCTCGGGCATGCGCCTGGTGATCGAGCTGAAGCGTGGCGGCGACCCGCCGCAGGTCGTGCTCAACCAGCTCTACAAGCACACCCAGATGCAGACCTCGTTCGGGGTGAACATGGTCGCCCTGGTCGACGGCGTCCCGCGGACGCTCTCGCTCAAGGAGGTCATCCAGCACTACGTCAACCACCAGCGCGAGGTGGTGACGAGGCGGACCCAGTACGAGCTGCGCCGCGCCGAGGCCCGCGCCCACATCCTCGAGGGCCTTTTGATCGCGCTCGACAACCTCGACGCCGTGATCGCCCTGATCCGCGGGTCGGCCGACCCCGACGCCGCGCGCGAGGGCCTGATCGAGCAGTTCGAGCTCTCCACCGCGCAGGCGCAGGCGATCCTGGAGATGCGCCTGCAGCGCCTCACCGCGCTCGAGTCCGACAAGGTCCGCGAGGAGCACGCCGAGCTGATGAAGCTGATCGGCGAGCTGCGGGAGATCCTTGGCGACCCGGCGAAGATCGACGGGGTCATCGTCGACGAGCTGGACGAGATCGCCGACAAGTACGGCGACGAGCGCCGCACGGAGATCACCCACTTCGACGGCGACCTGAACATCGAGGACGTCATCGCCGACCAGCAGATGGTGATCTCGCTGACGCACTCGGGCTACGTCAAGCGGCTGCCGCTGATCACCTACCGCCAGCAGCGCCGCGGCGGGGTCGGCGTCATGGGGATGAACCTGAAGGAGGACGACTACATCGAGCACCTCCACATCTGCTCGACGCACGACTTCCTCCTGTTCTTCACCAACCGCGGCAAGGTCTATCGCCTCAAGGTCTATGAGCTGCCCGAGGGGTCGCGGACGTCGAAGGGCTCCGCGCTCGTCAACGTGCTGCCGCTGCGTGACGGCGAGCGGGTGATGGCCGTGATCCCGACGCGCGACTTCTCCGAAGGGGAGTACCTCGCGTTCGTGACCGCGAACGGGCTCGTCAAGAAGACGAAGTTCACGGACTACAACACGAAGATCAAGGCCGACGGGATCATCGCGATCAAGGTCCGCGACGGCGACGAGCTCGTCCAGGTGCGCCTCACCTCCGGCAACGACGACCTGCTGCTCGTCTCGAAGTCCGGCCACGCCGCGCGCTTCAGCGAGACCACGGTCCGCCCGATGGGCCGCGACACCTCGGGCGTCAAGGGCATGAACGTCTCCGGCAAGGTGAACGGGGAGCAGAACCGCGTCCTCGCGATGGACGTCGCCCGCGACGATGCCGAGCTCTTCGTCGTCACCGAGAACGGCTACGGCAAGCGCACGCCGGTGGTCGAGTACCCGGTGAAGGGCCGCGGCACGAAGGGCGTGCTGACCGCGAAGCTGACCGAAAAGAAGGGCGGGCTGGCCGGCGCGCTCACGGTGCGCGAGCACCAGGACCTGCTCTTCATCTCCCAGAACGGGATGGTCCAGCGCACGAACGCCGGCGGCATCTCGAAGATGGGCCGCGCGACGCAGGGCGTGAAGGTGATGAACCTGCGCGAGGACGATCGCGTGAGCGCCGTCGCGCTTGTGGTCGAGTCCTCGGCCGACGTGGCGGACGAGGCGGAGTCGGTCGCGGCGGCGGCTGCGGATGCGGCCACCCCGGCCGACGGGGACACCCCGGCCGAGACCGAGTAGACGGCCGCTTACCGAGCCCTCTCCGAACCGACCTCCCGATCTGCTTCAATCGGAAGCACCAGAGGAAGGAGGTGGTCCGACGTTGAGTGATTGTTCTTTCGGGACCCTGGAGGTGCGGGGCCGTTAGACGGCCGCCTCGTCCCTTCGGCGGGTGACCGTCGTCGCGGGCGTGGCAGCGTGCGAGCCGCCTGGCGGAATCCAACCCAGGCACCGGCGGGCTCCGGGGGCCGAGCTTTGTCCCACCGGCCGCGGATCCACCCGAAGACCGTCCCCGAATCGCACCTTTGGAAGGGCCGTCCGCAAGGGCGGCCCTTCGCTTTGCTCGGGCGCGTCAGGCCGCGAGCTTGTGCGTCGCGGTGAGGTAGGGCTCCCACGCGTCCGGCACGCGCGGGCTCGCGATCCGGATGAACACCGTCGGGCCCGGCGGCTTGGGCCGGCTCGCGGGGTGCATCGAGATCTCGCGCGGCAGCCGGTTCCCCTTCTTGCGGTTGCACGGCGCGCACGAAGCGACGATGTTCTCCCAGACCGACTGGCCGCCACGGCTGCGCGGGATCACGTGGTCGACCGTGAGCGTGGTGGCCTCGTGCCCGCAGTACTGGCACTTGTAGCCGTCGCGCGCGAGCACGGCCTTGCGCGTGATCTTGCGCCGGTGGACGTCGCGCGGGATGCGGACGTAGCGCCGCAGCCGGATCACGCAGGGCCGATCAAGCTCGAGGCGCTCGGAGTGAAGCGTCCCCTCGCCGCGCTCCAGCAGCTCCGCACGCGCCTTCAGGAGCAGGACCGTGGCGCGGCGAACCGTGCACACGTTGATCGGCTCGTAGCTCGCGTTCAGGACGAGGACCCGACCGCCGGACCCGGTGGGGCGCCGCGCGGTGTCCACGGGGGCGAGGCCCTCTCTGGGTGCTACCTCGGGGTCAGCGAGGTCCTCCATGCTGCGCGAATTGTAGAGGCAGGGCCCGTCGTGCCCGCTCAGGCGCCCGGGATTCCCGTCGCCTCGACGGGATAGCTGCCGAGCACGCGGACGTTCTCGGCCTTGCTGCGCAGCGCGAGGATCGCCTCGTCGACGCGCTCGTCGCCGACCGCCCCCTCGAGGTCGACGAAGAAGCCGTAGCGGCCGAGCTGCCGGCGCAGCGGGCGGGACTCGATCCGCGTCAGGTTGACGGTGCGGCTCGAGAACTCGGTGAGCGCGTCGACGAGCGCGCCCGGGTGGTCGGCGCCCAGCTCCGAGAACCACAGCGAGGTCTTCCACCGGCCCTCCCCTTGCGGCTCCACGCCGAAGGGGGCGACCCAGATGAACCGGGTGACGTTGTCGGGGCTGTCCTCGACCCCGTCGCGCAGAACCTCGAGCCCGTAGATCTCCGCGGCGCGCCGGCTCCCGATCGCGACCCGGGGCTCCGAGCTCTCGCTGACCTCCCGCGCCGCCTCGGCCGAGCTCGCGGTGGCCCGGACCGATGCCTTCGGCAGGTTCTCGCGAATGAAGCGCGCGCACTGCGCGAGCGGCTGGGGGTGGGAGAGCACCTCGGTCACCTCGGAGAGGTCGAGCCCCCGCGCGCCGAGCACGCTGTGGTGGATCGGCTCGTCGTGCTCGCCGACGATCGAGACCTCGGGCGCGTCGAAGGCGAGCGCGTCCAGGGTCGCGCGCACGGACCCGTCAGTGGAGTTCTCGAACGGCACGAGCGCGCGGTCCACGTCGCCGCCCGCGACGGCCTCGACCGCGGACAGAACCGTGGGGTACGGCACCGCCTCGATCTCCGCGCCGGCCGTCGCCGCGTGCAGGGCGTCCTCGCTGAACGTCCCCGCGGGGCCCAGGTACGCGACTCTCATCCTCGGGTTTCTACTCGAAGGTGATCGTGTAGGTCAGGGCGTTGTTGTCGAGCAGCGTCTCGCAGGGGACCGGCGGCGCGGTCACCTCGATCGTCAGCGGGGTGTTCCGCGGCGGGTCTCCCTGGATCTGCACCGGCACGCGCCGCGTGGCCTGGGGCTGGATCCGCGGGACGGAGCCGGTGCCCTGGAGCGCTCCGCCCTGACCGGAGATCTCGACGTTCACGCCGACGTCGACCTCGTCAGTCTCGCCGCCGTTGAAAACCTGCGCCTCGACGTTGATGCGGTCACCGGCCTGCACGCTGTTCTCCCCGCCCTCGACGAGATCGGTGCCGTTGACGGTGACGGAGGACATCTCGACGCCGCGCACCTCGCCCTGGCAGCGGCCCGCCGTGGTCGCGAAGGAGTTCAACGTGCTCGTCAGCTGGAAGTCGTCGAGCCAGCTCTCGACGGGCTCGGGCAGGAACATGCTGTCCTCGAGGGAGGTGTCGATCTCCTCCTCCTGGAACACGGAGTTGACCTCCGCCTGCGCCTGTGAGTAGAGGACGTCGCTGGCGAGCAGCGTGCGCATCGCGCCGGCGATCTGCTCGATCGCCTCGGTCCGGTTGTCGTCGCCGAGGGCGTTCGGGATCTGCTCGGAGATCGTCGCGATCGCATCGCGGCGCAGCTCGAACGCCTTGATCAGGTCCTGCTGCGCTGCGGCGAGCTCGTCCGGGGTGTCGACGGCCTCGACCTGCTGCAGGTTCGCCTCTGCGCCGACGCGGTCGCCGGAGATCTGAGCCTCGAGGGTCGTCGGCGAGCTGCGCTCCGGCGGCTTGCGCAACCGCTCGAAGAAGCGCCGCGAGATGTCGTTGGAGCCGCGGACGGCGGAGTTGACATCGGAGGCGTAGTTCTGGAAGCCGCGCTCCTTGCGGCTGTCGAGGCAGGCGCGGATGCCCAGGAGCAGCAGGAGCAGCACGAGGATCCCGGCGCCGAGCGCGATGAGCCTGCGCACGAAAATGTCGCGTTGGCCCGGAGGACCTCCGCGGCGTGGGGGAGCGCCTCTGGGCGCGCGATCGAGCTCGTCGTCTGGGAAAGCCATGCGAAATCCAGGCCTTCGGCAGGATCAGTATGAACCCTGCTGCGGAGGCGAAACTACCGGTCGGCGGCAGGAGGGCTCGTTCCGGGGGCGAAGGACACTTGACGTGGTTGCCGACGAGCTCGTCATGGAGCGGTTTCGGCTCCTCGAACGAATCGGCTCGGGGGGCATGGGCACGGTCTACCGTGCGTTCGACGAGCGCCTGCAGCGCGAGGTGGCCCTCAAGGAGGTGGCGAGCCCCGATCCGGAGCGCGTTCTGCGCGAGGCCCAGGCGGCCGCACGGCTGAACCACCCGGGCATCGTCACGCTGTACGAGCTGGGCCGCCAGGGGGCCCGCACGATCCTCGTGAGCGAGCTGGTCGACGGTCGCACGCTGCACGAGCTACACACGGCGGGCGAGCTCTACGAGCACGAGCTGGGGGAGATCGCGCTCGACCTGTGCGAGGCGCTCGCACACGCGCATGAGCGCGGCGTTGTGCACCGCGACATCAAGCCCCAGAACGTGGTCGTGAGCGAGGACCGCGCGAACCCGCAGCGCGCGAAGCTCCTCGATTTCGGCATCGCCCGCCTCTCCGGCGCGCCCACGCTGACCGCCACGGGCGAGGTCGTCGGCACGCTCGCGTACATGTCGCCCGAGCAGGCCGAGGGGGCGCCCGCCGGCCCGGCATCGGACGTCTACTCGCTCGCCCTGACGCTTTACGAGTGCCTCGCGGGCACCAACCCCGTTGCGGGCCCGACGCCCGCGGCCACTGCCCGCCGCATCGGCATGCCCCTGCCGCCGCTCCGCGCGTACCGGCCGGATCTGCCGGAGGAGGTCGGCAACCTGATCGACGCTTGCCTCCACCCCGATCCCCAGTTCCGCCCGACCGCGCAGGAGCTGGGCGCCGGGCTTGGCGCCGAGCTCGATGCCTTCGTCTCGGATCGCCTCGTCCCGCTGCCCGATGGGCACGAGGAAGACGGGGGCGCCGAGGAGGTCCCGCCGATGGACCTGGGCCGCTTCGCCACGCTCACCGGCGCCGTGATCGCGGCCCCGCTGCTCGCGGCGGCCGGCGTCGGCGCAGCCGCGGCCGCCCTCGGGGCGATCGCGCGCCGGCCCAAGCCCGCCGCCTTCGCGGGCGCGGCAGTCTGGGCGTGGCTGGTGGTCGCGAGCGTGCACGTCGGCGTCGGGCCGGACCTTCCCTTCGCGGACGGCAAGGCGACCCTCACCGCGGCTCTGACGGCGCTGCTCGCGCCGGAGTCCCTGCTCGCCGCCGCGACGTTTGCGACCGCGTCAGCCGCGCTCGCGTGGATCCTGAACCTCCGCCACGCATCGGTCGCATTGCTGGCCGCGATGCTCTGGGCCGCCGGCTTGCAGGCCGCCCTCGGGGTCGCGGGCGGGGGCGTGTTCGGCGGCAGCCCTGCAGTGGTCGTGGCGGCGGCGGCAATCGCCGTAGCGGCCCGATTCGGGCTTGACCACGGGGGCGGAAGGGCCGAATCCCGCGTGCCCAAGCGGGGCCACGAGGGCGAGCGCGCTGCGCCCACGCTGGCCTGAAAGCACGCGCCCGAACGTGGGTAGCGGGGGTCCACCCCACTAGGATTTGCGTCTCGCGAGACCCCGCGGCGAGCCGTACGAGCGGCTCGTCCTGCCGTCGACGGAAGAGAGCGAGCCATCAGCGTCCTGCGCAACCTCGAGCAGCGGATCGAGAGCCTCGTCGAAGGGGTGTTCAGCCGCGCCTTCTCCTCGCAGGTCCAGCCTGTCGAGATCGCGCGCAAGCTCGCGAAGGAGATGGACACGCACCGCACGGCCTCGGTCTCCCGCGTGTACGTGCCGAACCAGTACACGGTCTGGCTCTCGATGGAGGACAAGCGCCGCCTGGAGGGCTACGAGCGCTCGTTGGAGCAGGAGCTCTCCGCCTACCTGCTCGAGCACGCACGGCGCCACGACTACGCGCTCCTGACCCGGCCCGAGGTCCACCTGGAGGTCGACGATCGCCTCCGCCTCGGGGAGTTCGGGATCCAGACCCGGCTCGTGAAGCCGGCGGCGCGCCAGGGCGAGGCGCCCGAGCAGGGCGAACAGGGCCACACGATGGTCTACAGCGTGCCGCCGAAGCAGTCGAAGTCGCGCCGGCGCCAACCCGCGGCGCGGCTGACGGACACGAAGGCGATCGTTTCGCTCGACGACCGCCGCTACGTCCTCGACGGGCCGGTGGCCGTGATCGGGCGCTCGCGCGAGTGCGACTGCGTGCTCAACGACCCCAACGTCTCGCGGCGCCACGCGGAGCTTCGCCGCAGCTCGAACGGGGATTGGCAGATCGTGGATCTGGGCTCGACCAACGGGGTGAAGGTCAACGACCGCCAGGTCGAGACCTCCCGGCTCGCCCCGGGGGATCAGGTCACGCTGGGAACGGTCCGCTTCACCTTCGACATCGAAACCTGAGCGCGTGGACACCGAACCGATTGCAGTCGCCCTCAAGTTCGGCTTCCTCGCCGTCCTCTACCTGTTCCTGTTGTGGGTCTCGCGCAGCTCGCTGCGGGAGCTGCGGGCGACGACTGCGCCCGCACCGGAGACGACCGGCTTCCACGGGATCGGCCCGGGCGGCCGCGCCGCCGCCACCGACGCGTTCCTCGTCGTCGTCCGGGGTGGCGGCCTCGCCCCCGGCGAACGGTTCGACCTCTTCGGCGGGATCTCGATCGGACGCTCCGCCGACGCGGACGTGCGCATCGAGGACCGTTTCGCCTCGTCGCTCCACGCCCGCGTGTACTCGCGCGGCGCGAGCTACTTCGTCGAGGATCTCAACTCGACCAACGGCACCTTCCTCAACGGAGCGGTGTTGGAGGGCGAGGCCGAGCTTTCCGACCTCGACGAGATCAAGATTGGTGACACCGAGTTTCGATTCGAGCTCCAGATCCCCGGGCAGGAGTAGGCGCTGATGCTCCGCGTCGTTGAGCAGGCCTACCGGTCTGATACCGGCCGCCAGAGGACGGCCAACGAGGATTCGCTCTTCGCGCGCGCGCCCGTGTTCGCCGTGGCGGACGGGATGGGCGGGGCGCAGGCCGGCGAGGTCGCCTCGAAGATCGCCGCCGACTCGTTCGAGCCCGCGGTACGCCGCGGCGAGCCGCCCGAGGTCTTCCTGCGCACGATCGCCGAGCAGGCGAACGAGCGGATCCACAACCTCGCCCAGCACGACTCGAGCCGGTCGGGCATGGGGACGACCTTGACCGCGGCCATGGTCGAGGGAGACGAGGTCAGCTTCGCCCACGTCGGCGACAGCCGCGCATACCTCTACCGCGACGGCGAGCTGCGCCTGCTCACCTCCGATCACTCGCTCGTCGAGGAGCTTCGCCGCCAGGGCAGGCTTACGGACGCGCAGGCCGAGGACCATCCGCAGCGGTCGATCATCACCCGCGCGCTCGGCCCGGAGTCATACGTCGAGGTCGACACGCTCACGATCAGCGCCCGACCCGGCGACGTCTTCATGATCTGCTCCGACGGGCTCACGACGATGCTCCGCGACGCGCAGATCGCGGAGATCCTCGGGGCGGCCGAGAACCTCGACGACGCGGTCTCCTCGCTCGTCCGCGAGGCCAACGAGGCCGGCGGGCGCGACAACATCACCGTGATCGCCTTTCGCCTCGCGGAGGCAGAGGACCTCGTCGAGGAGGGCGCGACGCTCGTCGGCCCGAGCGCGGAGGAGGCGGGCCTCACCGCCGACGCCGTGCGCACCGCCGCAGCCGGCGCGCGCACGCGGACGCCGCGGGTCCGCGAGCGCACCGTCGCGGCGCCGACCCGGCGCCCCCCGCGCTGGAAGACGGCGGCGAAGATCCTGGTTGCCGCGACGATCGTCGCGGCCGTGATCGTCGGCGCCTGGTACGGAATGCGCCAGGTCTACTTCCTGGGCACCGACGAGGGCGGGCGCCTCGCGCTCTTCCGGGGCCTGCCGTACGACCTGCCGCTCGACGTGAGCCTCTACTCCGAGGTGGAGACGACGCCCGTCCAGGTCTCGTCGATCCCCGAGGACCTGCGCGAGAGCGCCGTGGACCACGACCTGCGCTCGCGTGACGACGCGGTCGACCTGCTCGACTTCCTCGAGCA
>ERZ777003.2158-NODE-2158-length-24486-cov-7.471164_pt1 | contig 24486 bp, 24 predicted proteins | sample MGYA00374956_ERZ777003 | MGnify/ENA primary metagenome ERZ777003 (study PRJEB29302, sample SAMN06268252) | bioreactor metagenome | isolation source: Joint BioEnergy Institute, California, USA | place: USA:Joint BioEnergy Institute, California, USA | collected... | reverse complement strand
ATCCTGTTCACTGTCACTTCCATAACAGAAGGGGCCACCCCTTCTGTTATGGCTTCCACCTCCATTCAAGGAGATATTTCTTTCACTTCAATTGACACTGCGGGATATATCTATGCAGGTACCGTTCATCCTCTACACAGTTTTCAGCTGTGGCACTACAGCGGAGGTTACTGGGGAAACGAAACATATGGTCTCCGAATCGATGATTCAGACATGTTTATTCTTGCTGGCGGGGAAATTTTAACGGAAAAACTTATGCAACAACGGTTTAAAACAACATTGGATCTGCCACCGCAGGTCATGGAATACCTGAGCCAAGCTGGCCCCAATGGGCTTCAAAATGTAAAGATGCGATTTAGATCTACTGGATCAATCAACCCTGAGAGTATATTTGACATCCCAAAATACATCCTGACCTATACCCCACCTGCAGGTGCGAACCCTGCAACAGGGACCATCTATGTTGAATTTAGACCAAAATATTATATTAGCAGAGAGGCATTTGCTACCCCTGATGAGATACCCGGACTAAACGTCGAAATTTGGCAACCCAGGAGCAGAGAATACGGTTACGTCACCTTTTCCATCTACACGCGCGGCGGAGCGCATCTCGGTCAAGGCTCGTCGGATTACGTACCAAATCCGATCCAGCCAGGGGATATTGTAAACAACGAAGGACATCTGGTGGCAGGAAAACCGTTTACCGTCACCACTCAAGGGTATCAGCTATCGACCTATGACGGCTCGCAGATCAAGGTGGGCCACAACACGTTTCACAATGGCGGGGCGGTGGGACTGGAGTTTTTCTTCCCGATGTCGGTGGATTTCTACATTCCCAATCCGACGCCGCTGGATACGATCCGCGTTCATTACGTGGACGATCAGGGCGCAGAGCTGCTGCCGTCCGAGAAGATCAGTCCGACGGCCGCAGGACCTCACACCGTATCGGCCAAGACCATCAATGGCTATGAGCTGATCAGCCCCTCCAGTGTGACCGTGAACATTCAATATACGGACACCGAACATCAGGTCACCTTCATCTACAAGCTGCCCGAGCCTGGCGGGCCGGTGGCGGACTTCACCTGGAGTCCGACGACGCCAAAGGCCAAGCAAACGGTGCAGTTTACCGACCTGTCCTATCATCCGGATGGCGTGGAGATCGTGGACTGGCGATGGTATGTCCAGATCACCACCAGTCTGCATGGGAAGAACCCGACCCATACGTTCAACAACGAAGGAACTTATCAGGTCAGGCTGCTCGTGGTGGATGCCAACGGCAAGACGGATTCCATCGTGAAATACATCACCGTGGAACCGGCGGACCCCAAGTATCCGCCGACCGCGTGCATAAATGCCCCTTCCCGCCTGATCGCCGGCGACAAGGCGTCGATCAGCTCCTGCAGCACGGATCCGGACGGCGAGATCGTGGAATACCTCTGGAGCTGGTCCGGGCAGGGGACACCTGATGCGCCTGGCGATCTCGAAAATAATGCGACCAGCGGAAACATCTTCTTCATGCAGCCTGGCAAGCAGGTGGTGTCCCTGATCGTTCGGGACAATGACGGCCTGACTGACTATGCCGAAGCCTATATCGACGTGCAGGCGCCATACCCCTATGCACATATGACCGTTGGCGGCACCCTGAAGGAAAACCGCAAGGTCATTCTGGATGCCAGCCAGAGCATGGGGACGATGTTTTACCCGATCAACCAGAACCTGACCACCTGGGAGATCACGCCGCTCGATGGCCAGAATGTCGCTTCCATCAAGTTCAAAGGCCATACGAATGTCGGCCATCAGAAGGAAGTGCTGTTCAAACAGCCGGGCAGGTATCACGTGCTCCTGACGGTCTACAACACCTATGGCAACTACGGGCAAACGGAACAGATCATCACCATTGCGGAGGACAAGCCGCCAGTCGCGCTTTTTACCGTTCCGGAGAGGGTGTATCGCGACCCGAACAACGGCAACAAGGCGACCATCACGTTAAGGGATCAGTCGTATTCGCCGGACGGCGACACCATCCAGCAGCGAATCTGGAAGGTGCTCTACGATTCGCAGAATGATGGCAATCTGGACAACGACACCTGGATCGTGATCGACTCCGGCAATCAAACGGAGGTCACGTACGAGTCCGATCAGGTAGGGCATTACTACTTTGTGCTGGAGGTTGTCGAAGGGTTTGGCCAGGAAACCATTCCCGAATTTATCTCGCCGCAAGACTATAAGCGAGCATCGAACGAATGAGCTATGCGGGATACCGCCCTTGGCTGTTACCGTAAGTCGTTCCGCTGTTCGTGGCAAACTAGGCTCGAGAGCCGATAGAATCGACCCTCGACGATAGGAGCGCTGAGCATGGAATGCCTGCACCATCGCGTCATCCGCAAATGTCAGGGGCGGCCCAAAGGCCGCCCCTGATTGCGTGTGTCACTGTTCCTTTGCCTTGGCTCGATAAGAAGCGGTCGCCATCGCCAACAGATTGCCATCAGCATCGCGAATGCGGCCTTCCGTTGTGATCAGATTGCGCGTGCTGTGGACGATCCTGCCCGACACCTTCATCAAACCGCTGCGAATCGGCGCCACATAATGGATCGACAGATTCGTCGTGACGACCCGCGCATGGGGTCGAGCATAATATGCCGCATACCCCATCATGTGATCCAGCATCGTGGCGTACACCCCGCCATGCGAGATGGCCATATGATTGAGGTGGTGCTTCTCGATCTGAATTTCTCCGAACACCTCTCCATCCTTCACAGCGGTGATCCGTCCTCCGATGAAGTCAAAGAACGTCCCTTCGCCCTCTTGTTGCAGCCACTCCAGCGATGCTTCGGTCATAGCCCTTCCCCTCCGGAAGTAATCGATTTGCGGTCTTTACTTAATATATGCGTATCGGCAGGAGATCATCAGCGGGCCATACCCGTCTCAGATATCGAGCGAGAGTGCCTGCACCGCGATCCAGAACACCATATACAGGATGACGAAGATGAACAGCGCGGCGAAGCCCTGAGACAGCTTGACGCGATGCGCTTCAGCCAGTCCGGCCACCAGGAAGATCAGCGCATAGAGAGAGAAGATCAGATCCCCGATGAGGAGCAACACATCGGCCGCCGGATGCGCCGCCTGCGCCTCAGCCAGCGCTTCTCCTCCCGCAAGGAAAGCTTCACCGTACAACGCATACTGGATGATCGAGAGGACAAGCGTGCCCACAAACGGCAGCATCGCCCAACCGACGACTGTGATCAATCGACGATACGTTCCGGTACCGCCCACCCATCTACCAAAAAACATAAACAATAAAGAAAGCGCCATAAACATGAAGATACCCGAGATGATGCCCGCTCCTGCAGTCAGCAGCAGCTTCGACACATCGTTCGTCAGTCCATCGTCAATCTCGCTTGTCTGGACAAACTCCCATGCGTTTACGACCCCGCTCACCGCCGCAAACAGATAAGCCGGCAACAGGCTCCCTCTGTCCAACAGCTCCCGCATGGCGATCCGCGGGTGGATCCAGATCGAGAGGAGCGGGATGGTGCGCTGTTCCTTGTTCACATCCGCCACAATGACCAACTCCCTAATGCTACTCAATAGTGTTCATTATAGCAATTCCCGGAAGAGTTTGTCCATGTCGACAGGGCAACGGACACGTTATTGTCGAACATCCGCAGCCCGTCGTATACTAGAACAGGGTCGAGGCCCAACCCGCTTATCTGATATGCGCTCCGACTCATCATCCAACGAAGGTTCCACACCATTTCATGCACGATTATATCGCAGATTGATCATCGATAACGGCTGGGAAACAACGCATCCACGTTCCGATAACACTCGCGCCAGGCGGCAGTTCGATGAAACAGTGATTCCATGCTCCGCTGGCAACCGGCCATATGATGACACGCAACAACCGATCGAAACACAGCCTGAAAAAAGGACAGGAGGTCAACCGCATGACGGACATATACGATACAACCCCATCCGGTGAACCGGTCAGCAACCTGTCCCATGCGGACAAGCCGCAGGGCAGCGCGCATCATGCGACCGGGATGGAAGATTCAGTTGCACGACCGAACCGCTCGGGACGCGCCGTCATCCTGGGGGGAGGACGGCTGGGCGAGTGGGCGCTGCGGCATATCCGCCCGGACGATCTGCTGATCGCCACCGACCGCGGCGCGCTCTTCGCCGTGCAGCACGGCCTCAGGCCCCGGATGTCGCTAGGCGACTTTGATTCGATCACCCCGGCCGAGCTGGCAGAAGTGGAAGCCGGCAGCGAAGCCGTCAACGCCTGCGATCCGGTCTGGAAGGATCTCACCGATACGGAGATGGCCTTCGAATACGCGCTCTCCCAAGGCGTCCAGGAGATCCTGATGCTGGGCGTCACCGGGACGCGGCTTGATCATACGCTTGCCAACCTTCATCTGCTGGCGGCGGCTGAACAGCATGGCGTACAGGCAGTCATCATCGACCCCCACAACGAGATCAGGCTTGCCACCAGCCGCCAGCCTCTGACCATCGTCCCGAGCGGGTACCGGTACGTATCCCTGCTCCCCCTCACCTGGCAGGTGACCGGCATCACGCTGGCGGGCTTCCTCTATCCGCTGGAGGATGCGGTGCTGACCCTCGGCATGACACGCGGCATCAGCAACGAGCTGATCGCTGACCGCGGCACGATCGAGCTGAAGTCCGGCCAGCTGCTCGTCATCCAGAGCCGGGACTGAATGCCGAGGCGGTCGAAGGGGCGTGAGAGAAGAAAAGATCTTCTCCCAGACACTCCAGATCGGACGTTACAGCGCGAGAGAAGATAAAATCGTCTCTCAGTTGAAGCGACGTGAGAGACGATCATTTCGTCTCTCAGACAGCCCGGAAGCGGATGAAGCGGGTGTCGCCCCTCCGCTAGAGTCGGCGGGACAGCTTGCCCTCCATGTAGGCCACCGCCTGATACATCAGCGTCGCGACGAGCGCGATCACGAACAGGCTGCTGATCACCAGCGTGAAGTTGAAGACCTGGAAGCCGTAGATGATCAGGTATCCCAGCCCCTCCCGCGCCACGAGGAACTCCCCGACGATCACCCCTACCCAGGACAGGCCGACATTGACCTTGAGTGTGGAGATGATCGTGGGAAAGGAAGCGGGCAGGATCACCCTGCGAAAGACCGTCAGGCGATTGCCGCCGAACAGGCGAACGACCTTGACATAGTTGGCGTCCACTTCCTTGAAGCTGGTATACACGACAAGCGTGGTGATGATCACCGTCACCGCCAACGCCGTTGCGATGATCGAGCCAAGCCCCGGACCGATGGCCACGATGAAGATCGGACCCAGCGCCACCTTCGGCATGCTGTTCAGGACGACGATGAACGGATCCAGCACCCTGGCGAGGAACGGCGACCACCAGATCACGGCGGCAAGCAACGTTCCGCACAGCGTTCCGAGGAGAAAGCCGCACAGCGTCTCCAGCACCGTCACCCATACATGCGGCAGGAGCGTTCCTTCCAGCAGATTCTCCCACAAGAGGCCGAATACCTTGCTGGGATAGCTGAAGATCAGCACATCGATCCATTTGTGCCTTCCGGCTATCTCCCACAGGCCGATCGAGCCGAACAGGATCAGGAGCTGCGCCGTCAGCACCCAGGCCCCGGACCTGCGCCTGGCGCGCATATAGACAGCCAGCGCTTCGGCAGCGATCCTGTCACCTGCCCGCTCGACTCGCCCATCCTCCTGCTTCTTCGCGATGCTCTCTGTCAACGTTCATCCTCTCCTTCCGTCTCCAGAAGTTCCTGCCACAGCTCGCGGAACAGCCGATGGAAGTCAGGCAGCTCCCGCGCCTCCAGCGGCATGGCGCTGCGAATCGGCTCAGGGATCTCGATCTCCCTCCTGATGCGCCCCGGGTTGCGTCCGAGGACGATCACGCGGTCGCTCATCGCGATCGCCTCGGAGAGATCATGCGTCACGAGGATCGCCGTCTTGCGTCCAGCCCGCAAGGTATCGAGGACCAGCTCCTCGAGCGTCAGCTTCGTCTGGTAATCCAGCGCCGAGAAAGGCTCGTCGAGCAGCAGCACATCCGGCTTCAGCGCCAGCGTCCGAACCAGCGCCGCCCGTTGCCGCATACCTCCTGACAGCTGCGTCGGATAGCGGTCCTCCAGACCGGCGAGCCCCATCTGCCGCAGCAGCTGCCGGACATATGCCGTGGTCTCATCGCTCACCTGACGTGTGATCTCCAGGCCCGTCATCACGTTGTTCCAGATCGTCGTCCACGGGAACAGATAATCCTGCTGCAGCATATAGCCGACCCGCGCCGAGGGGCCAGACAGCATCTGGCCCTGGATCCTGACGCTTCCCGAAGTCGGCTGGATCAATCCCGCGATCACGGACAGGATCGTCGTCTTGCCGCAGCCGCTCGGACCGACCAGGCTGACGAACTCACCCGGGCGAACACCGAGCCGGATGTCCTCCACCGCCAGCATCGCGCCTTGCTCGGTCACGTAGACATGCGTCATGTTCAGGACCTCTACGGCATAAGACATGTGATCTTCCCTCCCGAATGTAAGTGCCATGTAAGTGCCGCTGCCTGCAGTCCATCCCGTCACTTGCTCAATTCGCGAATCGCAGCTTCAGCAAACGAGTTGTCGACGATCGCGGCATGATCCACCCGCGCCGGCAGCTCCCCGGCCTCCTCCATGATGTCCAGCAGATTGTTCCACTCCGCCTCATCGATGATCGGATCCTCCGCATACGAGCCTTGATTCCTGTACCGCTCGATCACCCGCTTCACGATCTCGCGGTCCGTGTCCTCGAAATACGGCAACACCGCGTCCGTCACCTCATCCAGCGAGGCGGTCTGCACCCATATCTGTGCGCGATGCACGGCATTCGTGAATTTCTGGATCAGCTCCTTGTTCTGCTTGATGAAGCTTTGTTTGGCCATAAATACCGTGTAGGGCAGCTTGCCGCTCTCCGTGCCGAACGAGGCCACGACCTTGCCCCTGCCTTCCTGCTCGAAGACGGTCGCCTGAGGCTCGAACAGCTGCACGAATTCGCCCGTGCCGGATGCGAAAGCGGCCGGGATATTGGCGAAGTCGATGTTCTGGATCAGCTCCATATCCTTGTGCGGATCGATGCCGTGCTTCTTCAGGGTGAACTCGCCGGCCATCTGCGGCATGCCGCCCTTGCGCTGACCGAGGAAAGTCACCCCTCTCAGCATCTCCCAGCTGAAATACTCGATCGGTTCGCGCGAGACGAGGAAAGTGCCGTCCGTCTGGGTCAGTTGCGCGAAGTTGATCACCGGATCATCAGCGCCTTGCGCGTACACATAGATCGAGGTCTCCGATCCGACCAGGGCGATGTCGATATGGCCCGAGAGCAGGGCGGTCATCGTCCGGTCTCCGCCCGGTGTCGTGGTCAGTTCAACCTCCAATCCCTCATCGGTGAAAAATCCCTTGCTCAGCGCCACATACTGCGGCGCATAGAAAATCGATCGCGTCACCTCACCGATCGTCATCTTCTGTTTGCTGCCGCCTGAACATCCCGCGAGCAGCGCCATCATGGATAGCAGGACCGCCAGTCCCATCATGAATATTCGCTTCTGCATCCCCATTCCTCCAGATTGAAATTGAAGATTGTGTAATATCCTATGCAGAAGCCCAGACATGTGCTATCAGGATGAGCGGGAAAACCGGACATCTTCGCGGGCCAAAAACAAGGCTCCCCCTGTGACAGATCGTGAACTGTCACCAAGGGGAGCCTGATCGCCATGGAGGGTCCGGGCTAGTCCGTTACCCGATAGTAGGCGGTCCGCTGATTCGGAATCCAGCTCTCGCGACCGTCGCTGGGCGACCATTCCACCCATGCAGCCGCGGATTCATTGTAGCCGTAGTACGTCGTGGTCATCCCTTCGCGATAGGCGAACAGATCACCGCCGAACATGATGTAACCGGTCGCGTCGATCGGCGTCACCGGCTCGGGCTCGCCATTTCTCGGCCACCAGAACAGCTTGTCCGTGTCGCCGTCATCCGTGACCTCGGCCAGATAGGCGCCGGAGCTCGTCACACCGACCAATCTGCCGGGCGCACTCGCCTCCGTACCGCTTCCTGTGACGTACAAGGTGATGACCTGCCCATCCCGGCAGGTGGTCAGATAGTAACCATAGCCGTTCGTCGGCACGGCGATCGCCAGCGGCATGATCCCGTTCTCCGATAATGGCCACAGATCGGATATGACCTCGGGAGCTTCAATGACCTCCATCTCCGGATTGTAGACAGTCAAGCGGCCTTGACCGTATGGCTGTCCATGCTCCATGACGGACGTTTGCGTCAGCACGAGCAGGCGGTCGTTCCTCCGATCCACCTGGTAGGCGAGCACCTGCTGCTCATCATCCGCGACCAGCTCGCGCGTGGTGTCGGACTCCACATCATAGACCCAGAGCTCATAGGACGACAGGTAGAGGAGCGTATCGTTATCCAACCAGTCGATAGGCGCGTACACGGTATCATCGCGCACATGGACGGAGCGCTGAAGGATCAGCGGCGCTTGTCCGTTGCGTTCGATGACGATGCCATAATAGGCTCCCTTGCCGTCCTCATCCTTGCTCAGCTCGACGAGTCCGGCATACTTGCTGCCTTCAGGCGAGAAGATCAGCGCATCATAATACGTGTCCCGCTTGCTCCAGCCGGCCTTGCCTCCGGAGGCGGCGTTGAACCAGGATCGCGACGGCGTCTGATGGATCACGAGCGAATCGAACTTCCTGTCCACAAAATTGCCATCCCGGGACCTGTAGTCCGCCAGCGGCCACTCGAAGTTCACCGAACCGATCTCGATCTTGAGCTGGGTATCGCTCAGCCACTCCGAGCCGGGCACCTCGATCCGCTGCATCGGCTCCGTGAAGCGGATGACGACCGAGCTTTCCTCATCCGATACGAAGAGATGGATGCGGCCATCCGCCTCCCCCGGTATCTGCAGGGAGAACGGGATTCGCAGGTTGCTCGGATTCAGCGTAAACATCAGATGGGCCTGCTTCCTGACCAGCCGGATCTTCTCCAGATCCCCGAGGACCAGCTCGGCTTCCTCCGCGAGATCGCGGATCTTCACCTCATAGCTTCCCGGCTCGTCGCCCGACGCGACCTCATATTCCGCGCCGATCAGACGGATATGCTTCTGCAGAACATTCGGTTCCGTTATCGTATCGGGGTGCAACTGCAGCTTCAGCACAACCTCCGATTCATGCACCGACCAGGTCACAGGTTCCTCCGGAAGCTCGCCCGCATAGGTCGCGATCGGCTCCGAACTGCCCTGGCCCGTCTGCCATATCTCCAGTTCGGCTACCGCTTCGGACAGCTTGACCTTCGTTGGCGCAGATGCGCCCCCTTGCGACTTGTCGCCCCCTTCAGGGTCCTCGCTTCTGCAGGCCGTGATGGCGAGCAGCATGATGAACAGGCACACCATGGTTCTCCAGTATTTCATCGGCATTCTCTCCTGCCTCTTATCATTGGAACTCAGCACTTTTTCTATATGTAGCGTTGCCAGAACAGCGGTTTTGTATATATTGACGTTCCTCGTTCGCCAAGGGTTTCACATATATGTGACCTCTGGAAAACAAAAAATACATGATTCGATGATTTCCAGCGCCCGATTTCGGAGTATACTATAAACAAAAGAAAGATTCCGGTTCATGCGAGGAGGGATCCTCATGCAATTGTTCAGTCCCACTTACGGTTCGTTGACCGAACAGGCGGTTGTTGAGCAGATCAGCCGCTTCGTCAGACAGGATCCGCACGCTGACTACAAGCTGGTCATCGGCACGGATTCGCACACGACGCATCAAAGCTCCACCTTCGTGACCGCCGTGATCGTGCACCGCATCGGGCGCGGAGCCAGATTCTACTTCCGCCGCTTGCGCTCCAGGCCGATGCACGACCTCCGTTCACGCATCTACAAGGAAACGGAGCTGAGCCTCGATCTGGTGGGCCAGCTGATGAGAGTCGGTCTGGATGAACTGTGCGCGGAATGGCCGCTGGAGATTCACGTCGACATCGGCAGACATGGCGAGACCAAGGCGCTCATCCAGGAAATCACCGGCTGGATCACGTCTGTCGGCTATATCGTGCGCATCAAACCGGATTCTTTCGGCGCCAGCGCCGTTGCGGATCGGTTCACCAGCTGAGCTTAATCGAACAGGTCCTCGAAGATATCGAATACTCTTCGCTTCTTGTGTTTCTTGCCATATTTCCGATCATCATCACGATATTCCCGATATGGCCGATGCTCCTCGTATGCCTGTTTGCTCTCGTATCCTTCCCCGATCTCCGGATATTCTCGCCGATATGCGCGCTCGCCCTCCAGCAATTTCTCCAGTTCTCCGCGGTCCAGCCATACCCCCTTGCAGCTGGGGCAGATATCGATCATCACGCCTTCCTTCTCAACCTCACGCATCCGCACTTGATCACATACCGGACATAACATCATCATACCTCCTCTTCTGAATCAGACTGCATCTACTGGCACACATCGCCATCCAAGATCATGGTCGCCAATCACAAGAGATCCTATGCGCATGCACCATCTGTCGACTCCATATGGGTTCATTTACCTGATCAAGTTCATTATAGAGCAGACATATCCCATATGCTATATTTCCAGTTGGATGAGCCCTTTACTCATGTAATACGTCATCCCATGCTGCCTGGTCTCGTCTTCGCGTACAGAACCAGATGTTCAACATCTCCTGTCAGGATAGAGGATGTTCACCCGACTGTCGCTGATATAGAAAAGCTGGACAGAAACCTCAGCGGGTTCTGCCCAGCTTGCATGCAGATGATCATTATCGTTGGATCATTTCCATTTATGATTGTGGCAACATCCTGTCAGCCATTATTCCAACCAAGCATTTACCTTGTCGGCGTTCTGTTCGACCCATTCCTTGGCTGCCTCTTCCGGCTCTGCTCCGTTCTGGATGGCGATCATCACTTCGGCCATCTCATCCGGCGTCCAGTAGAATTTATCGAGGAACGCATACGCGTCCGGCATGTCTTCCTGCAAGCCTTGGCGGACGATCGTATGGATCTGTTCAGCGTCGCCGAACACCTTCTTAGGATCTTCCAGATACTTCAGATCCATCGCTGCGAATTTCCAATGCGGCGTCCAGCCGGTGACCACGACCGCTTTGCCAGCTGCATAATCATCCTGCAGCACTTGCGCCATCGCTTGCGAAGAGCTGGATACCAGCTTCATATCGAGCCCATATTCCTCGATCGCTCTCTCCGTTGCCTGCATGACACCGGCACCTGCTTCTATACCGATGATCTCCCCTTGAAACAGCGCCGCCACATCCGGGTCCGCCAGATCCTCGATCGATGTCGCTTCGACATAGGTTGGCACAACCAGGCCGATCGCAGCACCTTCCAGATTCGGACCAAGATCGACGAAGCTATCCTTCAGCTCTTCATAGTAATTGCCGTGTGTACCCGGCAACCATGCCGCTACCATCGCATCGGCGCTGCCATCCGCAATGCCTTGCCACATCGGTCCGTTATCGACTTGCAGCATATTGACCTTGTAACCCAGACGATCCTCCAGCACCGTCTTCACGACATTCGTGCTGGCAATCTCCGAATCCCAAGCGACATAGACAAGTGTAATCTCCTTGTCTGCGCTTTGTCCATCGGTGCCTGCTGCACCCCCGTTGCCGCTGCAAGCGGCGAGCACCATCGAACATCCAAGCACCAAACCTACTAGCCATAAAGTCATTTTCTTCATTACCCTACTCTCCCTTTCCTATTCATGACATTCTGAGTGATACGGTCCAGGATGACCGCGAGGATCACCACCGCCAGACCGGCTTCGAAGCCTTGCCCGATCTGCAATCTCTGTACCGCGGTAAGCACCTTGTCCCCCAGCCCTTGTGCGCCGATCATCGATGCGATCACCACCATGGACAAGCTGAGCATGATCGTCTGGTTGATCCCAGCCATGATCGTTGGCACAGCCAGCGGCAGCTCCAGCTTGATTAATTTCTGCAGAGGTGTGGAGCCAAATGCTTCCGCCGCCTCGACCAGATCACGCGGCACCTGGCGAATGCCCAGATTCGTCAAACGAATCGTCGGCGGGATCGCGAAGATGACCGCAGAGATGACGCCGGGCACTGCTCCCAGACGGAAGAACATCACTGCCGGCAACAAGTAGACAAATGCAGGCATCGTCTGCATAAAGTCCAAAACCGGTGTGACTACCGCCTGTACCTTCTTGCTGCCTGCGCACGCGATGCCCAGCGGAATGCCCAACACAATCGAGATCAGAGCCGATGTCAGCACCAGGGACAGCGTCTGCATCGTCGCCTCCCAGAAGCCAAGATTCCAGATCAAGAGCAGCCCGATCAACGTAAACAGCGAGATCGTCCAGCGCGACAACCAGAAGGCGAGAGCAGTGAACAATAGGATCATGACGGGAGCCGGTGCCAACTCAAACACCCACTCGAACGTTCCGATGATGCTGCTGATTACCTTGCTGATGACGGTGAACAATGGCGCCATGTGGACCTTGAGCCAATTGACGAGCACATCGATCCAGTCAGCCAGCGGAAGCTTCGGTATCGTCATCGCTGCTCACTTCCTTCCGTGTCGCTTACGCCAGCCAGCGCAGCAAGCACTGCACCGCGCACCACGATGCCGAGCAATCTGCCCTGCTTATCGGTAACGGCAACCGGCACCCGCGTCTGGCTGACGAGATCAAACATCTCGTTGAGTCGGGTATCTGGAGAGACAACCGGCACCTCCTGGATGACGATCTCCGACATCTTCTTGCCGGTTCTCACTGCATCTGAAGCGTCCTCTGCTGTCACGGCGCCAAGCAGCTTGCGGCTCTCATCGACGAGATAGATATTCGAGATGCCATTCTCCCGCATGAACTGCAAGGCTACCCTAGGTCCGCGATCAGGCGTCATCGTGACCGGACGTTTCATGACGTGCGAGGCAGTAAGCACCTTGGACAGATCGACATCCTCTACGAACCGCTCTACGTAATCGTTAGCTGGATTGGTCAGGATCTCCTCAGGCGTACCGATCTGCACGATCGAACCATCCTTCATGAGCGCGATGCGATCACCGAGTCGCAGCGCCTCATCAAGGTCATGGGTGATGAATACGATGGTCTTCTTCATGCGCGCCTGAAGCTCCAGAAGTTCGTCCTGCATATCCTTGCGGATCAGCGGATCGAGGGCGCTGAACGCCTCATCCATGAGCAAGATGTCCGGATCGTTCGCCAGACCTCTCGCCAGGCCTACCCGTTGCTGCATCCCGCCGCTGAGCTGATCAGGACGATGGTCCTCCCAACCTTTAAGGCCTACTAACTGAAGCGCGTTCATCGCCTTCTCCCGTCTCGCTTTCTTGTCCACACCTTGAATCTCTAGACCGTACTCGACATTCTCCAGTACGGTGCGATGCGGGAATAGCGCGAACTTCTGAAACACCATGCTGATCGTCTTGCGCCTTACCTGCCGCAGCTCTTCCCGTCCCATCCGGACGATATCCTGACCTGCGATCAGCACTTGTCCTGCGGTAGGCTCGATGAGCCGGTTCAGCAGACGCACGAGGGTCGACTTGCCGCTTCCGGACAACCCCATGATGACGAAGATCTCACCTTGTTCGATTGCAAACGATACCTGATTGACACCTACAGTCAGCTTTAACTCTTTAGCTATTTTCTCTTTCGTCCATTTTTGCTCCAGATAGGGCAGAGCCCTCTTCGGATCATGGCCGAATATTTTGGTCAATCGATTGACCTCTATGATAGGCATTCCTTCGCCCCCTCTCCTCTCCTATCTCAAAAAACTTCATCAAATAAGTGCTCATGCGGCATCTCGACCTTGAGATGCTGCGATGTGAATCTCGCTCCGTGTCACAACTTCCACTATCATTGTGCCTTAATCTCTATATCATGTTCAACCTTTGTATACTTTGATAATTGTACGTAAAGTTTATAATTTATAGACTTATAATACTGAATACTCCCGATTTCGCCCATATCCTGCCTGGTTATCCCCTTTACTTTCACACAATTGTTCTCTACAATGGGGGTTGTATCGAGCGCATCGGTCTACCGTTCTTGAATGGGAATCCACAGATGAGAGGAGGTTATGCCCCATGGTTCAGGACGACAAACCTGTATTGCCCGAAGATCTGCAGAAGCGCATCGACAAATCACGGCAGAGAGTGATCGAATCAATCGGGAAGAATATGGATCTATATGGGGTGACTCTGTCTGTTGGATACATGTATGGCCATATGTTCTTCCGGGATACGCCTGTGACCTTGGATGAGATGGCTTCCATCATGGGTCTGAGCAAGACGAGTGTCAGCACTGGCATGCGTACGCTGCAAGACCTGAAGATGATCAACAAGGTATGGGGAAGAGGTTCGCGGAAGGATCTGTATGAGGTCGAGCAAGATTGGTATCAAACGTTCATAGACTTTTTCTCGATCCGATGGCGCAAGTCCGTCGAGATGAATCGCCACGCCTTGGAGCGATCGCTCAAAGAGATGAGGATGATCCTCGGGGAATGTGCAGATAACGAACCGGTTGTCAGGATGTTGCAAGCAGATATTGAGAAGATCGAGAACGCGATTCGCTACTACGAATGGTTGAATCGACTCATCGACACCCTCGAATCCGGCAAAATATTCGAATTAGTACCGGTTGATCCAAACGACAAGGCCCAATAAGCAAACGGCCCGCTCACTCACAAGTCCGCTGGTTATCCCAGAGATCTTGGAGAGAGCGGGCCTTTTATATGAAGACATTCAAGATCATCATATACATGAACACGATCAAGCCTCTTAGGGGTAAATCTTGCGACCGGTTGCGTCTGGCACACCAGACTTGCGGTAGAAATAGGTATTGATCACGTCACGCCAATGCGCGGCATGTTCGACCTGCTCCTCCAATCTGCTGAGCACGCTCTGAAACCGTTCCTCGTCCATCTTCCCCTTGAGGCTCTTCCAGGAATGGAGCAACTCAACGGCTTGTTCGGCACCTTGGAAATGCGTATCGTAGATATGCTGGATGACCGTCTTGCCGGAATGCAGCACATGGCTGTACGGTACGTGATGGAAGAACAGCAGCAATTCATCCGGGCAGGAATCCAACGATTCATACATCTCCCGGTTCGGTGAATGATATTGCTCTGTAAAGGCGGTTCCTGTCGCCATCGTGCGATCAACGCCGATCCCGTTGCGATCTGCATAATGATAAGTGCCCCAACGGGAATATTCGTAGCCGTCCACGTCGGGCCCATAATGCGATCCAGGGGTCACCATCCAACCGACGCCCAGCGGCGACGTATAACTCTCATAGATCGCCCAGGAGCGCATCAGCATCGAAACGATGGTATCGGTGACCTGTTGATCTTTGCCGAATGTCAGTTGCGACCACTCTCTGGCGATGCTCTCGGCAGACAGATCCGGGTCCCAGACAAGCCGACCATATCCATACAGATTGGCTTGCGCAAGCAGGTGACCGGTCCAATTCTCGTCATCGCCGATATTCGAGACGGCCGCGCAACCGCTATACCGATTGCCGAACAATGAGCCGTTAATGATGCGCTTGATCGTGGATCCCGGTCCTCGCGCATAGGTGTCGAATTCAACGATTTCCTTCCACTGAGTGACCAGATAGCATAGATGACGTTGTTGCCCGGTATATTCCTGGGTAATCTGAAACTCCATCATCTGATTGGTCGACTCAAGCGTGCCGAAGAGCGGTGAGACCGGCTCCCGCACCTGGAAGTCCATCGGCCCGTTCTTAATCTGCAGGATGACGTTGTGTTGGAACCGTCCATCGAGCGGCTTAAAATGGTCATAGGCGGCACGTGCCCGATCCGTGGAGCGGTCTCTCCAATCCTGCATGCAGTTGTAGACAAAACACCGCCAGATGACGACACCTCCGTACTCTTCCAAGGCTTCGCCCAGCATATTGGCACCATCCACATGATCGCGCCCGTAAGTAAATGGACCGGGTCGATGTTCGGAGTCAGCCTTCACCAGGAAGCCGCCAAAGTCAGGGATATGCCGATAAATATCTGCCGCTCGATCCCGCCACCACTGGCGCACGGACGGGTCCAGCGGATCTGCTGTTGCCAGTCCGCCCAGCTGTATGGGAGCGGCGAAGTTGATGCTAAGATACACTTTGATGCCGTAGCGGCGAAACACTTCCGCGAGCCGCTCGACTTCAGGCAACAACGCTTCGCCGATCAAGCCTGTCTCTGTCTCATGGACATTGACATTGTTGACACAGATCGCATTGATACCAACGGAGGCGAGCATCCTCGCATAATCGCTGACCCTCGACATATCTTGGACGATCTTGCCATCACGATAGAAGATCGATCTGCCCGCATAACCGCGTTCGATGCTGCCATCCATGTTATCCCACTGATCGATCATGCGCAGTTGGCAAGCAGGATTGCTGATCACCTCCAGATCGATCAAGTTCTCCTCCAAAGCTACCAACCTCAGCAAAGCGAATACTCCGTACAGCAAGCCACGCGCAGATCCGCCCAGCAAGAGGAGACAGCGCGGCTCACCGGGGCGAGCGATCAGCGCGTACCCTTCTTCGGAGATCCGTGCCAGATCGGGCAGTTCGAATCTTGATATCAGATGATGATCGCTGGCCAGTCCGATCACCAGACCGGAGAGCGGATCGGGGCCGGATGCCAGATACGGACGATGATCCAGCATTCTCGCAAGTCCCGAGATCAGTTCATGGATAGCTGTCTCGATCACTTCCATAGAGCTCGACCTGCCGGCTGCTTTCGCAAGCAGATGATCAGCACCGGTTTCGTCACTGACCTGGCACGCCGCTTGTACTTTCCCGATGAGTGTGATCTCACTCAGCAGCTTGATATGCCTCTCTCGCCAACTGCTGCTCACCTTCTCTTGCTGCAGCCACGCTCGATAACTTTTGCCAGACATTTGGTTTCCCCCAAAGTTCGATACTTTTCTGCGACCTTTAATCCGCCTTCATTATATCTTTAATCCGTCCTCATACTTCGACGAACTCTCGGAATCATCCTCAGTATGGTTATGTAGATTGGGCTATGACGCCCAATAACCATTCTACAAGTGTTTTCCAAGGCTTGCAAGCGCTCTCTCGCATCACTTGCGGGGAGTTCTCTCGGGAGTTTCCTTGTCGATTCGGCATATTTTAAGCATGCACCCCACATAAACCTTCAAAAATAATCTTTAATGTTTCCCCATCTTCTTTAATATTTCACTCCGAACAAACAGGACGTGGTGTGTGAGATGCCGGACTATATTACCCTGCAGACGAATAAAGACTGGAGCAAGTCATCAGACCCGCCCCAGTCTTCCACCGTAATCGCGATGATATGAACTTATATGATGTGACCTTTATTCCTTGACCCCGCCAACGGTCATCCCATGTACGAAATATTTCTGCAGGAACGGATACACCAAGATGATCGGTACGCTGGCAACGATCGTCATCGTCGCCCGAATCGCCTTCGGTGTAACGGTCTGGCCTCGGTTGGCCGCCTGCGCGAAGAAGTCTACCTGCCTGCTGGATGACTGCGAGTTCGTGTTCTGCAGGATGCGCATCAGCTCATACTGCAGCGTGCTGAGATGCTTCTTCGATGAGTTGTACAGGAAGACGTCGAACCAAGAGTTCCATTGGTACACCCCTGCGAACAGCGCCACCGTCGCCAACACTGGCACGGTCAACGGCAGAACGATGCGGATGAAGGTCATAAATTCTCCCGCGCCATCGATCCTGGCTGATTCGATGATGCCCTCGGGCAATCCTTCGATGAAAGAGCGGATGACGATCAGGTTGAATACGCCGATCAGCCCTGGAATGATATAGATGGCAAACGTGCCGATCAGATGCAGATCCCGCATAAGCAGGAAGGTCGGAATCAAGCCGCCGCTGAAATACATCGTCAGGATAAAGGTGATCGAGACGAACTTACGAAGTACGAATTCGGGACGGCTGATCGTATAGGCAACCATCGCAGAGCAGAATACCTGAACCACGGTACCGATCACCGTACGAAGGATCGAGATCATCGTCGCGTTCAGAATCTGCGACTGTTGGAATACATGCGCATAATTATCCAACGTAAACACACGCGGCCACAAGTAGATGCCACCGGATACCGAATCAATCGCATCGTTAAACGAGATCGCCAGCGTGTTCACGAATGGATACAGAGTAACCACTACGAGCAACAGCATGAGGAGGATATTGACAGTATCGAATACCCGGTCATTCAGCGAAGCGTAGCGCCCTCGGCCAATCCTTAGTTGATTCATGGAAGATCCCTCCTATCTCACGCTTAGAACAATCTCGCTTCGCCGAGCCGTTTGGCGATGCCGTTGGCGATAAACAACAAGATGACACTGATCACTGTCTTGAATATGCCTGCTGCGGTGGCGAACGAGAAGTTCCCCTGTTCAATCCCCCAACGCAAGACGAATAGTTCTAGCGTCTCCGCATAATCCATATTCATCGGATTTCTCAACAATACTGAGACTTTTTTCCTGTAATGCGATTATTTCCTTGGCTGTGGAGGATGTCAATGGCAAGATGTGGGCTGTGAGTCAAAATGCTTGGACAGAATTACGATTTTCATTTACAACGGCGGAGATCGTGCTATAATTACTGAATGCTTTGATTTCAGACAGAGATAAGGGAGATTCCTTTGGAGCCCAAACTTCAGGAGAGAAACATCAGGAAACTGACGTTATTCGGATTAACCTGGCCCATCTTCATCGAGCTCTTGCTCCATATGCTGATGGGCAATGTGGATACCTTCATGTTGAGCCAATATTCCGACCAGGCGGTCGCAGCCGTCGGGGTGGCCAATCAGCTGTTGAATATGATCAATATCATGTTTAACTTCGTGGCGGCAGGAACGGCCGTGCTCGTCGCCCAGCATATCGGGGCGGGCCGGTTCGACCAGGCCAACCGTGTGGCAGGCACGTCGATCGTGCTGAACATCGGCATCGGCGTCGTGCTCAGCGGGGTGATCGTGCTCATCAGCGAGCCGGCGCTGCGCCTGATCGGCATCGAGGAAGGCCTGATGCCCGAGGCCAGATCGTATCTGACCATCATCGGCAGCTTCATGTTCCTCGAGGCGCTTCTGCTCACGGTCTCGGCCGTGCTGAAGAGCCACGGCTTCACGCGGGACACGATGTACATCACGATCGGCATGAACATCATCAATGTCATCGGCAACTACATCTGCATCTTCGGCCCGTTCGGCCTGCCGGTGTTCGGCGTCCCGGGTGTCGCCTGCGTCACCGTCATCACCCGGACCGTCGCGTTGGTCGTGATGTCCCTCCTGCTGTTCCGCAAGGTGAAGCTGCCGCTTGCCAGGGACATCTTCCGTCCGTTGAAGGAGCACATCGTCGGACTGCTGAAGATCGGCGTGCCTTCGGCCGGCGAGAATCTGTCCTACAACATCTCGCAGCTCGTCGTGACCAGCTTCATCGCGATGATCGGCACCACCGCGCTGGTGACGCGCATCTATTCGATGAACCTGATGTACTACATCATGCTCCTGTCGATCGCGGTCGGCCAGGGCACCCAGATCCTCGTCGCGCGGATGATCGGCGCCGGAGAGATCCATCAGGCGTACAAGCGTGGCCTGCACAGCCTGTATATCGGCATGAGCTCGTCGTTCGTGATGGCGATCGTGTTCAACCTGACCGGCAAGCCGCTGCTCGGTCTGTTCACCGACGATCCAGCCGTCATCTCGCTCGGCATGACGCTGCTCACGCTGTCGCTGATCCTCGAGCCCGGCCGGGCGTTCAACATCATCCTCATCTCGGCGCTGCGCGCCGCAGGCGACGTGCAATTCCCCGTCTACATGGCGATCCTGTCGATGTGGGGCATCTGCGTGCCGGTCAGCTATCTGCTCGGCATCCACTTCGACATGGGACTGGTCGGCGTCTTCATCGCCTTCATCCTGGACGAATGGGTGCGCGGCCTCTGCATGCTGTGGCGCTGGCGCCGCCGCGGCTGGCAGAACCATGCGACGATCCAGGCGGTGCGTCGGTCGGGTTCATCCTCTGCCGAAGCCTGATGCGCGTTGATGTCCAGGGATTTCATGGACAGATCGAACAGCGATCAGATCAATCAGCGATCACCTGTGGGATCACCTGCGAAAGAAGAAGCCAAAAAGTGGAAACGAAGAGTGTCCACCTCGCCTGGCGGCGAGGGGATGCTCTTTTTTTTCTTTCCCAATATCACAGCGCCTGCGCCTGCGCAAGCCTCCTCACGAAAGTTCTTTAGTTTGCAGGGTAATCTTGTTTAATTTGTATGGGTAGGGTCGGGACTTCCGCATGGCGTACAGAGATGACCTGTGTTGGATACGAGGGTACAGATGAGCCTGGAGTGTGAGATAGACTCTTAAGTGAGGGTAAGAATGCCATGCCATGAGCGGGATGTTCCAAAATGGGCTGCCGAGCAGGTCAGGTTTCACTGACTCACGATGGCAGCCCATATCTTGTCCAGCCTCTATTCGGTTTACTTGGCGGCGTCCCCTGCACCGATCGTCTGATCGATGAGCGGGAAGTGGCAGGCCACCTGACGGCCCGGCATCACCTCGAGCAGCTCTGGCTGCTCGTGCTTGCACCGCTCCTGCGCGAACGGACAGCGCGGGTGGAAGCGGCAGCCGCTCGGCGGATTGGCCGGCGACGGCACGTCACCCGTCAGCACGATCCGCTCCCGCTTCAGATGCGGATTCGGAACCGGGTTGGCCGACAGCAACGCAGCCGAATACGGATGCAGCGGATGATTGAAGATATCGTCCGAAGGCGCAATCTCCACCATCTTGCCCAGATACATCACGCCCACGCGATCGGAGATGTGGCGTACGACATGAAGACCATGGGCGATGAACAGGAACGTCAGGTTGAGCTCCTTCTGCAGCTTCATGATCAGGTTCAGCACCTGGGATTGCACGGATACGTCCAGCGCCGATACCGCTTCGTCGGCCAGGATGAACTTCGGGTTCAGGGCCAGCGCGCGGGCGATGCCCACCCGCTGCCGCTGTCCGCCCGAGAACTCGTGCGGATAGCGGTTCCTGCGCGTCGGGTCCAGACCGACCATCTCCATCAGCTCGACGACTCTCTTGTCGATCTCGGCCTTCGACATGTTGGTGTGCACCTTGAGCGGTTCACCGATGATGTCCTTCACCAGGAAGCGCGGATTCAGCGAGCCGAACGGATCCTGGAAGATGATCTGCATCTCCTGGCGCAGCTTGCGCAGTTCCCGGGACTTCATCTCGACGATGTTGCGGTCATCGAAGATGATCTCCCCGTCGGTCGCCTTCTGCAGCTGCAGAATGACGCGGCCGAGCGTCGACTTGCCGCAGCCGGACTCCCCGACCAGACCGAAGGTTTCGCCCCTGTAGATATCGAAGGAAACATCATCGACCGCCTTCACGTTGCCTACGGTCCGGCTGAGCAGCCCCTTCTTGATCGGGAAATATTTCTTGATATTCTTGACCTGTATCAATTTATCATCCGAGTTCATGATTTCTTCACCCCGGCTTCCTCTTGGTATAACCAGCATGCCGTGCGGTGCGTGTCGCTCAGCTGGATCGAGCCAGGCTCCATCGCCCTGCACTTGTCGGTGGCATGCGGGCAGCGCGGATGGAATCTGCAGCCGCTCGGCAATTCGCCAAGCCGCGGTATCGTTCCCTTGATCGTATACAGCTCCGATCCGCGCGTGGTCTCATAACCCGGGATCGATTCCAACAACCCCTGCGTGTACGGATGGCTCGGATGATCGAATATATCAAAGACCGTGCCTTCTTCCACGATCGTGCCGGCATACATGACGGCGATCCGGTCAGCGACCTCGCTGGCCACGCCCATATCGTGGGTGATCAGCAGGATCGACATGCCGAACTCCTGCTGCAGGCTCTTGAGCAGATCGAGGATCTGCGCCTGCACCGTCACATCGAGCGCGGTGGTCGGCTCGTCGGCGATGAGAAGATCCGGCTTGCAGGCGAGGGCGATCGCGATGACGACGCGCTGGCACATGCCGCCGGACAGCTCATGCGGATACTGCTTCACCCGAATCTCGGGAGCCGGGATGCCGACGTGACCGAGCAGCTTGATCGCCTCTTCCATCGCCTGCTTGCGATCCATGCCCTGGTGGATCATCAGGGTCTCGGCGATCTGATCGCCGACGGTGAACACCGGATTGAGCGCGCTCATCGGGTCCTGGAAGATCATCGCGATCTTGTTCCCGCGGATCTTGCCCATTTCCTCCTGACTCTTGGTCGTCAGATCCTCACCCTTGAAGAGGATCTCGCCATCCACGATGAGACCGCCCGCGTAATCCAGTAGGCGCATGATGGCAAGGGAGGTCACGCTCTTGCCGCTTCCCGATTCGCCAACGACGCACAGCGTCTCGCCGCGCATGATCTCCAGAGAGATGTTATCCGCCGCTTTAAGCAAACCCTTGTCCGAGATGAACCCTGCGGTCAGGCCGCGGATTTCGAGAACTTTTTCCGCCATTCGTTAAGCCTCCTTACCGGGTGTTTCTTGCCCCGCGGGTTAAGCGCCTGTTGCAGTCCATCGCCGATGAAGTTCACCGCCAGCACGACGAGCAGGATGCATACGCCCGGATAAACGGTTAACCACTTATTCGTCAGCATAAACTCCTGGGCGTTGGACAACATGAGGCCCCACGATGTCTGCGGTGCCTGAATGCCGAGTCCGAGATAGGAAAGCGCGGATTCGCTCAGGATCGCTCCGCCCACCATCAGCGTGGCATTGACAATGATCGGGTGGATCGAATTGGGCAACAGATGTTTGAAGATAATGTTTCGGTTCGGCACACCGATCGCCCTGGCCGCTTCCACATACTGCATCTCGCGCAGCTGCAGGAAGTTGCCGCGGACGAGACGGGCGACACCCATCCACGAGGTGAATGACAGGATCAGGATCATATAGATAAATTCATCGCCGAAGATGGCAAGAACCAGGATATTCAAAAAGAGTGTAGGCAGTGAATACATCACATCAACGAATCGCATCAGGACGGTATCGATCCAACCGCCGAAGTAGCCGGAGATCGCACCGACGACGGAGCCGATGATGACGGAAGCAAGTGCGACCGAGAAGCCGATCGTAAGAGAGATTCGTCCGCTGTACAGGAGCCTGGTCAGAATATCTCTTCCCAGCTCATCCGTTCCCAGCAGATGACCATCCGAGAAAGGCGGGAGATTCGAATTCTTCAGATCAATCTTCGCCGGATCGTATGGCGTCAGAAAAGGTGCGCAGAAGGATACAATGACAAAAAACAGCAATACAAAAACACTCACCATCGCGTACGGGTTGCGAACAAACTTGCCGGCAGCAATCTTCCATGGCCCGGGAGGCTTGCGCAAGTCAGCTTGACTGTCAGCAGCGGTTATCTCTTGTTGATCCAGATTCTCACTCACTTGGAGCCCCCTCCTTTGCGTCCGAGTTGAACTCTCGGGTCTACCACCGCATACAGGATGTCTGCCAGCAGGTTCCCGAGGATAACAAATACCGATGTGACCAGCACAATGGCCATCAGAACCGAATACTCTCTGGCGTTGGCCATGCTCACGAACAGGCGGCCCATGCCCGGCCAGTTAAACACACTTTCTGTCAGCGCGGCGCCCGATACGAGGATCGGCAGGTCCAGACCCAGGATGGTCACGATCGGGATGAGCGCATTGCGCAGCGCGTGACGGAAGACGACCCTGCTTTCCTTGACCCCTTTGGCGCGAGCCGTTCGGATATAGTCCTGATCCAGCACTTCCAGCATGCTGGCGCGTGAATATTTCACATAAGAAGCGAGGAACCCGAGCGACAGCACCGTAACCGGCATGATCAGGTGCATGACCAGGTCGCCGATATCCCCTTGCTTGCCGTACGTCCACATGTCCGACAGCGGCAACCACTTCAGATTCATCGCGAAGATCTGCTGCAGGATGATGCCGAACCAGAACGTCGGCATGGCAAAACCGAGATAGGAAACGATCGATGCAAATTGGTCCGATATGCCATAGACTTTCGTACTGTTGTAGATCCCCCACGGCAATGCGATGATCAGCGTCACGAGCCATGCCGCAATCATCAGCACCAACGTGTTGCCGACCGTCGGCCAGAGGATATCCCCAACAGGCAAGTTGTTCTTGAACGTGGTTCCGAGGTCACCCTGCAGCAGTCTTCCCATCCACTGCAGATACTGGATGTGAACCGGTTGGTCAAGTCCGAGATTGCGCTTCTGCACCTCGAACGCTTCAGGAGATACACCAGGAGCAATCATCACCTGCGTAGGTCCACCGGGAGCGAGGTGAATAAGCGCGAAGGTAAACACGGTAACCAGGAACAGCGTGACAATCGCCTGAATCGTTCTACGAATTAGATATTCACCCACATTAACCCTCCTAACGAGGCGGTATAAGCAGAGAAAGGAAGGGAATTGCTCCCTCCC
>ERZ777003.2154-NODE-2154-length-24502-cov-16.710517_pt1 | contig 24502 bp, 32 predicted proteins | sample MGYA00374956_ERZ777003 | MGnify/ENA primary metagenome ERZ777003 (study PRJEB29302, sample SAMN06268252) | bioreactor metagenome | isolation source: Joint BioEnergy Institute, California, USA | place: USA:Joint BioEnergy Institute, California, USA | collected... | reverse complement strand
GGCTTCAGCCGTGGGGAGGAAGTCAACCGCTTAGCGCTGCCCCGGCAACCCCACACCTATACTGATCATCCGGGCATGAGCGACGCCCGACAAACCCCGGAGGTGACCATGACACAGCCACCCATCAACCCTGTCCACATCGACATCCACGACCCCGAAGACCTCCCCCGCCATATCCAGCAGCTCGCCAACGCCTGGACCGAGCTACCGGAAGAGGAACAAGACAAGATCGTCAACGGGTACGTCACCGGCCGTGGCTACCTGCCGCGCAGGCTCTCCCCCAGGGACGTCCAGTACCTGGTTCACCACCCGCGGGTGATCGAGTCGGCCGTGCTCACCCTTGAGCGGCTGATCGCCCGGGCCCAGGACGCCCACAAGCGCACCAAGGACAAGGATGTCCGCCGCGAGATCAACCTGCGCATCCAGGCGCTGCACACCGCGGAGAACAATCTCCGCCCCTACCTGAACCTCGCCCTGAACGAGGCGGCCCGGCTCACCGACCGCGACCGCGCATACAAGCTCCTCGGCGAGCTGCTGTACGACCGCTACACCCGGTACGTCATCGGATGGCTGAAGGAAGGGGCGAGCGTCCGCGAGGCCCGCGAGCGCCTGACCGAGCTCATCGCCAAGGAACAGGGCGCCTGAACCAACGCGAAAGGGGGTGGCCAGCGCGCGGCAAGGCCACCCCTGCATTCCAGCAACCAGCACCGCCAGCGGCTGGCCGACGTCTACGCGGCCGGGGGTCATCGCGAGGACGAACGCTCTCCCCGGCAATCCGGGAGCGAACCGGCGTCCAACTCGGCGCGACGTCCCGTTTGGCCCGCCCTCGGCCAGGAGTAGACCGTGACGGCGAGACGCCGCATCCTCGGACGCAGACGCTGTCGGCGCAAGGAGTGGCCTTGCGCGCCCCATCATAGGTGACGAACCGGCGCGGAAGAACCGCCCGCGATCTACCGCTTCGGTGTGATCCTCGTCCTAGTGCGCCGCGCCGCCGGATCATTACGCGGCGTATGCGGCGCCATATACCCGGCGGCGAACGCCACCAGGCCCGGCATCGACGACACAAACAGCGTCCGGCCCGGCTCCGGCATCGGTGAACCCACCACCTTCGCCTCCAGCAGCCACATCAGCAGCTCCGCCAGCCCGGCACCGGCCACCGCGCCCGTGGTCGCCGCCTTCACCTTCGCCTCGATCGGCGCCTTCACACTACCCCCCCTCGCTTGCTTCGCCGGCAGCGGGGGTGATACCGGCTCCCACCAACTGCCGCCGCAACGCGGCGACCGTCCGCTCCAGCCGGGCGATCTGCTCCCGGAGCCACTGCGAGGTCTCCCGCTCCTGCGCGAGCTCCGTGTTCAGCCTGTCGCACTCGGCCTGCACCTGGTCGAGCTGGGCTTGGAGCCGCTCCAGCGCGCTCTCGTAGATCTGCTTGGCCCGCTGAAACGCCTCCGCGTCGACCTTGGTCCGCTCGATCTCCGCCTGGCGTTCGGCGGCGGCGATCGTCGCGGCCTCGCTGCGCCGCGCCGCCTCCGCCGCGGCCCGGTACGACAGGATGGCCACCCCGATCGGCACCGCACCGACGATGACCTGGACCACGAGCCCGGCAATGTCCAATCAGCCGCCTCCCTCCGGGATTGTGTGCGGCACCACAACCCGGTCGGCCCGGGGCCGCAACATCGCGCTGAACGCCGCACCCTTCGGAGCGACCGCCACCCCGATGATCACCTGCACGGGGATGGCCCGGCCGTTCCGATGAAGCGCGTAGGTGTCCACCACCCGCGTCCAGGTCGCCGCTACATCCTCCCGGTACTGAACCGACCCCAACGCCGCGCGATGCCGGTCCCGCAGGTCCCGCGGGATGACGACGTCGATGCTGTGCCCGATCACCTCCCAGGCGGCCCAGCCGAGCAGCCGTTCGGCGCCCGGCGACCACGAACGGATAACCCCCTGCTCGTCCGCGGTGATCACCGCTTCGGCACCGCCTTTGGGCCGCGGGCCCACCAGCGGGGCCGGTTCCGGCCATGTTGCGACCACGTTGACCCACACTCCGAACGCGATCCAGATCCACCCGGCGGCAGGGTCATGCACGCCGCCCCCTCCGGTGACGTGCACGATCCCGTACAGCCACCACATCGCAGCCGCCGCCGCGAACGCAGCCCGGTCACTTCGGGAGAACGCCTGCACCCAGCAGACCGCCGCCACGATCACCCACGCTGCGCCCCACACCGACAGCGGCGCGAGCGCCGCCAGCGCCGCGCGTTCCGCCGTGTGCGGCGCCAGGAACCAGGCGTCGGCGGCGAACACCGCCGCCATCATCCCCAGCAGCACGAGCGACAGACCGCGCCTCCCCAAGCGGCCTGTAACCCTCCCCTGCGGCATCACCGCTGCCAGGCCCTCAGCACCCGCAGCGTTGTCGGGTCCGACCCCGACAGCCGGCACGCCTGAACCACGACCCGCCGCGACTCCCCCATCCCCCAGGTGTCCGGCAGGGTGAGCCGCAACCGCAGATCCTGCTCCCCGCCGCCCTCATCCGAGATCGCGGTCGGCCCGTCCAAGCCGAGCTCCGGCACCGAGATCCGGGCGGCGACCACCGACCCCGCCCCGGTGTAGGCGGCGACATCCGCGTAGATCGCATGCCCCGACCTGTACACCCGGGACACGAACACCGATGTCATCGTCGGTGTCTGGCACGGCTCCCCCTTGGCCGGGTCCGCCGTAACCATAGCGATCTCCTCGCGGCGGATACGCAAACCGGAATCGATCTTCGTGCGCAGGCCGTTTATCGCACGGATCAGGTTCGGCTGGGTTATCACAGTCCGCGCTCCGTACCGCCGCGGCGGCGCCTCACCAACCGGCCCGGCCACTGTTCACCTCCGTCCCCTGTGCATGTGACCGCCTACTGGGACACCCCGAAGTCACCCATCGTGAACTGGTAGGTCTCCTCGCCTTCGGCGCCGGGCGTGACCGTCACCGCCACCAGGCGCAGGTACTGCTGAAACCCGGCCGCGCCGTTCTCCCCCGGCGGGAACCGCCAGTCGCTGATCCGCACCAGCACGTCGTCCCCCAGCAGCCAGTCCCCCAGCTCAAGCCCGGGCCTCGCCCGCACGGTGATCTCAAGGCTGATCCGCACACTGGACCGGAACGCCTGGAGGGCGGCCGCGTGCGCGACCAGCGTGTTGACGTCGGTCACCCCGTCGAACTGCTCCGACGCCTCCAACACCGGGTATCCGGCCTCGATCAGGTCGGGCCGCTCCGCGCGGGCGGTGAGCTGCACCCCCTCGTCGGTTTCGCAGCTCGTCCACACCCGTGTCGCCACCGGAACCCCGGCGTCCGCCCACCGGAACGCCTCGATGTTCCCCGTGCCGGCGAACCGGTCGAACTCCAGCACCAGGCCGCTCGCCGCCCCGACCCGACCCAGCCGCGGATACCCCAAAAGCAGCGTCTCGTGCGGGGCCTGCCCGGCGCCGTACACCACCTGTGTGGCGAACTCGAACCCGTCGATCACCTCCGAGAGCTGGGTGAGCGCCTGCAACGCCGGTGTGCGGTCAAGCTCGCTGTAGGAGCGGTCCCGCATTACCCCGGAGGTCACGGACGAGTCGGTGTTGATCCACATGTCGCCGCCGGGTTCGACCTGCAACACGTCGATCAGCGAGCGGGCGATGTCGAGCTGGTCCTGCTGGTTGAACTCCAGCGTCGGCAGGAACCGGTGGGCGAAGTATCCCAGCGACTCTTCGGCCTCGACCTGCACCACCCCGGTCGCCGAATCGTAGGTCGGCTCCCGGTTGATCCAGCCGCCCCACCGCAACTGCCCGTCCCGCTCGACGAAGATCTTCGTCCGGTACGGCAGCACCGCGTCCCGGACCCGGTCCGCCGACAGCTCGTCCGCGTACAGGGGGATGTTTCCGCTGAGCGTCCCCACACCCGACAGCTCATAGGAGAACCAGACATCCTTCATCGGCAGCGCGTCGATCAGCCGCCGGGTCGAAAGGTCGTAGAACAGGTACCGGTAGTCGGCCATCGCCTACGCCGTCTGGTAGCAGATCATGATGTCGAGGTCGTCGCCGCTTGCCCACGTGAACGGATAGTTGTGGGTGATCTCCGAGTTGGCGTTGACGCCGCTCAGCACGCGGATGCGGTAGTTGTTGGCCGACAGCTCGAACAGGTACGCGACCGCCATGTACTGGCCGGTCCCGGCGTCGTTGAGCACCGCCGCCCCGGCCGCGTAGGTGTACGCACCCGACGCCGTCGACGAGGTCGCCGGCGGAAAGGGGACAGACCACGAGTACTGCCCGGCACCGAAGTTGGTCGTGCTCCCCATGTTCATGCTGATGTGGACCATGATGAACTTGCCGATACGGAAGTACCGGCCGACCAGGCTGCCGTTGCCGATGCTCGGGTTCGCCGAGGACGCACCCCAGTTCGGCGTCCAGCTCGTCCAGGTCATGTTGTCCAGGTGCGACTGTGTCAGGTACCCCTGCGCGGCCAGGTCCGCCTCCGTCACGTACCCGTTTGCGCTCAGGTAGGCCGCGAGCTGGGAGGTCGTCAGGTACCCCTCGTCACGCCAGGTCGTCCACTGCGAGCCGTTCCACCAGCGGGGCACACCCGTGTTCATCTCGTAGATCGGCATGCCGGTCCACGGGTTCGCCGGGCGGGCCGTCGACGTACACGGCACCGTCCCACCGACGGCCACCTGCCAGTTCCGGATGTCGGTGATGTTGACGTTGAGGATCTGCGTCGCGTTGGGGGCGACAAGCACCCGGGCGAGCGGGATCGCCCCGGACGGCACCGGCGGATCAACAGGGGAACCCGCCGGGGTTCCGGTGACCGCCTCCAGGTCCCAGTTGTTGGACGCCCCGGAGTACTCCGAGTCATACACCCGCGCCACGATCAGGTCATGGCGGCTGAGCGTGGCGTGCGCGGACGCGATCGCCACATCGTATGGGGCGTCGTTGACCACGACGTAGCAGCCGCCCGTCGCCGACATGGCCGGCACGTAGGCGACTCCGGGCGACACCGTCACGTACATCCCCGGGGTGGCCCGCTGGGTTACCTGCATCCCGTTCGTCGGCGCCGGGCGCACACCGCCCCGCACCGCCACCCCTCCCGCCCCCGGGTCCGGGGTCAGCAGCGCGCTGGTAGCCAGCCGGTCCATCCGTGCCGAGTACGTCCCGGCCTGAAGGAATGCGGGGGGGTTCACCGGTGCCATAGGAAACTCTCCCTTCTCAGGTCCACGCTGGCGCAGCGGTGACGACCATCAGCGGTTTCGGATCTTCACCTGGCGGCGCGGACCCCGCCGTGCCCCGGAACAGCAGCTCGTTCCAGCCGGGGGTGAGCATGAACCACGCCGATCCCGGTGAGATCGTGTAGATGCGCGACGAGGTGCCGTTCAGCATCGCCGTCTGCGCGCCGAGGTCGACGACGAGCGTCTGCCCCCACTCGACGGTCATGTCGAACTGGAGGTGCCGGCCCAGCGCGGCATGCTCAACCCGGGGGGAGATCACCGGACCGAGGAATGTGATCACGGCAGGGGTGCGGTCGAAGTCACCCGCGTTGAACAGCCACACCGACCCCGACGTCCCGGGCGGTGTCGCCTCGTAGATGTAGTCGTAGGTCTTGCTGTAGGTCCGGCCGACCGCGACATCGACCGGGAGCTCGGCCGACCCGGTCAGCACATCGACCCCGTACCGGCGCGGGTCGGCGGCGACCACGGTGAGCGACCAGGCGAACGCGTGGGCGCCGAAGTCAGCGATGTCGATCCTGTCCGCTAGCCGCACCATCGCGTACCGGGTCAGGTGCGCCTCCTCCACGATCAGCGTTTCCGGCTGGCGCACACCGATCGCGGCCTTCAGCCTGTCCTTCGCGGCGAGCATCGCATATCGGTTCGGCGCGAGCGCCCGCCCCGACAGCGTGATCACACGCGGCCCGTACAGGCCGGGGCCGCTCCAGGCGCCGTCCCCGTTGGCTTTCTCCTCCACGATCGCCCGCACCGGCGGCGACGACGACCAGCCTTCCTCGGACTCGACCACCCACTCGACACCGTGGTCATCGCGAACGTTCCCCATCCAGCCGTCGCCGAGGGTGTAGACGGGTGACGAGATCGGTGTCGGCACGCACCACCCCCAGGTCAAGCCCGTGGGGTGGGCGTCACCAGTCAGCGTAGAAGCGGGCCGCGGGTTAGGTCGCGAGCAGCCGTCGACCTAACCCGCCCGGGCCTGTACTGTCCGGTGGCGACCACATCGGAATCCTCCATGGGTCGCCACACCCTGCCGGGCGGCGGCAACGGCGCCGCCCGGCAGGGTTCCCGCGTTCAGGTGCGGGTTCGCTGGCCCCGCCGACCACAACGCGGCGATCAACATTGGTCGCCGGGCTGCCGTCATGCAGCCGTACGCGGCCTGAACCCTCACATCCGGTGAGCGGCGAGGAGCTGCAAGCCCCCGGCTTTAGCCGTGGGGTCATGACGCGCGGAGCATCCACCCGATCCGGCGCGCCGCAACCGCCCCGATCTCCTCCTCCGACTGGCGGGGCTGCGGGTACACGTTCACCGTGACCGGCCTGTCCGCGACCGGGACGCGGCGCGCCGGGAACGTCGCCACGGTGCTCCCCGCCTGATGCAGCCGGGCCACCTGGTTGAGCCGGGCCACCGCCTGCGGGCCGCCGAGCAGATCCACCGCCTCCGGCGTCAGCACCCATTCGGCCCGGCGGGTGCCGTTGTACACCCACGACAGCCCCGGCGGCAGCGGCCCGCCCCGGTCCCGGCCAAGCACCTTCGTCTGGGCGACCGCCTCGGCGACCTTCTCTGCGAGGGTCCCGCGCAGCCGCATCAGCAGCCGGATCAGCGGGTCGGACACGTCGTGCCGCCACCCCAGGTTCCGCTCGGCGAACACGCGCCGGTCGACGATGCCACCCAGGGCGTAGTTCGGGCGGAGCACCGCGTACGGGCCGGAGCGGACATCGCGCCGTACGAGCGCGTTTTCGTTGCCGCCGATCGTCTGGACCGTCGAGCCGCCCAGGTACTTCTCGATGATGTTGATGTGGGTGTACGGGCCGCCCCACACCCCAAGGTCGCCGGGCCGTGCCGAGGTGACCCCGACCTTCTTCATCTTCGAGTAGTAGCCGTACACCGCCGCGCTCGGCCAGCCTGGGTAGTGCTTCTGCGCCTTGGCGTCCTGGATGGCGCGGGACACGAACATCGCGCACCAGGGGGCGCCGGGCCACCCCCACGCCCGGGTGAAGATGTTGTTGTTCGGGCCCCGGTCGTCGCCGATCCCGATGTATTTGCGGGCAGCGGCCACCACCCCGAGTGGGTCACCGCCGCCTTCCAGCCGGTCCGCGAACCGCATCAGGAACCCGATCAGCGAGTCCCGGAGCGCCCGCGGGATGCCGGCGACCAGGCGGCCCCACCCGGTGCCGCCGATCGTGCGTTCGGTCAGCTCGATCACCGGATCGGTGAACGCGATCAGCGCCTTGCGGAGCCCGTCGGCGAAGAACCGCTTGGCCGCCTTGAAGAACCGGGACACGATGCCGCCGATGCTGAATCCGCCGGCGAACGGCACGTCGACCCCGGGGATGATGCCGCCGCGGGCGTACCCGCCGACCAGCCCGCCGGTGAGCATCGCCATCAGCCGCCGCACGGCGCGCACCCCGCCGGTGCGGGCCACCCGGTTCATCCAGTGCACGAACGCGGGGCCGACCGCCCGCGTCCACTCCGGCCGCATGATCGCCTCACCGCCGGAGACCGCGGCCAAGCCGACGTCACGGCCCGGGGTGTAGCCGGGGTAGATGCCGCCGGTGGCGAACCCGCGGACCTCCGGGAGCTCGGGAAGGTTGACCTTCTCGGCAACCCAGTTCCACACCCGGCGGATACCGTCGTTGTAGACGGTGTTGACGATGAACGAGACGGGTTTCTTGGCGATGTCGCGGACCTTGTCCCAGAACTTGCGGATCGCCTCGACGCCGGTTTTGAACGCGTCCGGCACCGTGTCGGTTATCAGCGTGCCGAGCTTGTCCAGCAGCGGCCGGATGTAGTTGTTGTAGGTGGTGGACAGGAAGGTCCGGACGTTCGTCCAGATCGTGTTCCACGCCGTCCCCATCTGGGACAGGCCGCGCTTGACCAGGTCAAAGTTCCCGGTGATCAGCCCGACGGCGACCTTGATGGCGCCACCGACCAGGCCCATCACCGGCTGGACGATCTTGTCGTTGAACCAGCGGAACGCCGCCCCAACGACGTCGATCGCCTTCTTGACACCGTTGAACGCCGGGGTGATCGCGTTGCTCCACAGCCAGGTCGCCGCCTGCCCGATCGCCTGGAATACCGGCTGGATGATCGTCTTCCAGAGCCAGTTGGTGACCTTCCCAACCGCCTGGAACGCCGCGTCAACCCCGCGACGGAACCAGGAGACGTTGTTGTAGGCCCAGACAAGCCCGGCGACGAGCGCAGTGATCGCGATCACGATCAGGGCGATCGGGTTGGCGTTGAGGGCCGCGTTCAGCAGCCACTGCGCCGCGGTCCAGGCCGCGGTCGCCGCGCGCACCACCCCGGCCGCCGCCGCCGCCGCAAGCTGCCGGGCCTGCGCCAGCGCGGCGGATGCAGCGGTCTGCCCGTATGCGAGGGCGAGCGCCCCCAGCGCGACCGCGCCACGCCCGGCCGACACCACCATCGTTCCGATCGCCGCCGCCGCGGACCTCGCGGCCGACGCGAGCCCGGCCCCGGCGGCCCGCGCCTGAGCAGCCGCCCATGCCGCCATCGCCTTCACACCGCGCCCGGCCGCCGCCGTCAGCGTTCCGATCGCCGCCGCCGCGGACCTCGCGGCCGACGCGAGCCCGGCCCCGGCGGCCCGCGCCTGAGCAGCCGCGAACCGGCCGATCGCGACCGTGGCCCGCCCCACCGCGGCGGCCATCGCCTGCACCGCTTTCGTGTTCCACAGCCACGACAGGGCCGCGCCGAGCCGGGTGAACCGCGCCAAGGTCGCGATGTTCCGGGCCACGGACATGACCGCCTTGGCGGTCAGCCCGATCGCCATCCCGGCACCCGACAACGCAAAGATGATCGACAAAAGCTGGCCGCCGCCCGGTACCGACGCGATCCCCTCAAGGATCGACACCACCGCGTTGAGCACGGCGAAAACGCCTTCAAGGGCGGAACCGCCGGTGATCTCGCCCAGGCGCAGGAACAGGCCGACGACGCGGTTGAGCAGGTTCCCGGTCTCCCGCATCACCGGGATGGCGTTCTCGAAGAACGCCTGCATCCGGGCGACGTTGCCCCGGTCCTCGGTCCAGGCTCGGAGCCGCTCCGCGGCACCGGCGAGATCGTCGAGCAGGGTGTCCCCGGACGGCCGCGCGGCGCGGCCGATGTTGTAGAGCGCGGCGCCGACGTCCCGCAGGATCGCCCCGAGCGTGCGCGCCGAGTTCGCCGCGCGACCCAGGAAGTCGGCGATCCGCGACTCCGACAGCCGGTCGGAGGCCGCCGCCGCCTCAGCCAGCTCCCGCACCCAGCGGGCGAACGGCTCCACCAGCAGCGGCCCGGCCACCCGCGCGATCCGCGCCATGATCGGGATCAGGGCGAGCGTGGCCTCCCCGAACGACCGCATCGCCCGGTTGTTGGACGCCATGATCGCGGTCACGTCCGAGCGGAACGCCCGGCTGCTGACCACCTGGCCAAGCCGCTCCGCGAACGACCCGACCTCGTGGGCGGTGCCGACCAGGCCCCGCTGAAGCGTGTCCAGCAGCGGCAGCCCCGCGACCACGGCCCGCTGGATGTGCGGCAGCAACGCCTCCTGCACCGCGGACCTGAGCTCTTGGAACCGGGGAATCAGCGTTCCGTGCACGAACCGGGCGAACCGCTGCCCCGCCGGGGAAAGCTCATCCAGCGCCGACGCCACACCCCGCACCGCGGCCGACGTCGAACCGGCCCCGGCCGCGGTGCGGGACATCGCCTGCTGAACCGCACGCTGCGCGTCGGCGATGGCGCGCGCCGCGTCCCGCTGCGCCATCTGCACCTGCCGACGGGCGTCGGCCACGCTGCGGGCGGCGTCCCGCCGGGCCTTGGCGAGCTCGATCTGCGCGTCACGTACGTCTTGGGCTGCTTCCGCCCGTACCGCCTTGAGGTTGCGCTCAGCGTCGGCGATCGCCTTGGTGGCGTCCTCCACCCGCTTCTGGGCGGCCACCACCTCGTCGGCGCCCTTGATCCCCTTACGGTCGGCCTCGGCCTTCTCCTTGGCCAAGTCCTCGTTGCGTTCCCGCACCTCCGCGAGCCGGTGCAGCGCCTGCCGGTAGGCGAGGTCGGCTTCGCGGCGCTCAAGGTCTGTGGCTTTCGACCCTTCCTTGCTGATCTGCTCCAGCCGCAAGCGGGCGCGCTCGACCGCGAGCTCGGCAGCCTCCTCATCCAGGGCCGCACCGGCGACCGCCAGCGCCAGGTCTTCCTGCCGCTCGATCGCACGTTCGATCGCCCGGTCAAGGTCCTCAAGGGCGCGGCGTCGGGCCTCGTGCGCGTCGACGACCCGCTGCTGGGCTTCGGCGACCCGCCGCGCCGCATCCGCCTGCACCTCGGAAAACCGCCGCTCGGCCGCGGCGACCCGTTCAGCCGCCGACTCCTGGACGCGGGCAAGGTTCTCCCGGGCGGCCCGTATCCGCTCGACGGCGTCCTCCTGGGCGCGGGCCAGCCGCTCCTGGGCGGCCCGCACCTGCTCGGCCGCCCCGACCTGCTGGGCGGCCGACCGGGCCGCCTGGGTCCCGGCCGCCTGCTGGGCTTTGCCGAGGGCCTTGACCGCCTCCCCGATCCCGGAGAAACCGAGGAACAGCGATGCGATGCCTTGGGCGGCCACCCCGAGCAGGTTCGGCAGCGCGGCCAAGGTGCCGACCGCCTGAGAACCGGCCGCCGCCACCGCATACAGTCCGCCGGCGAGGTTGGTGGCGGCCCCGGCCGCGAGCGCGATCCCTGAGGCGATCGCCGGGAACCGGGCCAGGCTCGCGAGCGCGTCAGCGGCCTGCGCCAGCGACGACCGATCGACCTCCACCGGCACCCGCACCGGTTTGCGGGCGTTCGAGCGGCGGAACCGCTCGATGTCGTCATCGGCCGGGCGGGTGTCGGCTTCGGCGCGCACCCGAACGGTGGTGTCACGGCCGAGCCGGTCAAGATCCCGGCGCGCATCCCGGTCATCGACCTGGACGCGGACGGTCACCGTCTCTGACCCGGCACCGCGCAGCGCTTCGGCGAGCGCGCGCCGTACCTGCCCGCTGTCGAAGTCGACGCGGGCGCTCGCCGCGGCCCCCGCCGCGCCCGCGCGCAGCGCGGCGGCAAGATCGCGGCGGACCTGATCAGCGGCGAAGTCGACGCGGGCCTTGACCTCGGCGCGCAACGCGGCGAGCTCGGCACGCAGCTTGCGTTCGGCGTCGCGGCGGAACCCGGAGACGTCCGCGACGACATCGACATGGAGGCGGCCAGCGCTGGCGTCCTCGGTCACCCCACCACTCCCCCGGACACTCGGGACGGACGTGGGGTGTTCCGGACACCGAGCCTAAGGACGCCCGGCCGGTAGCGTCCCCTCCCACCAGGGCGGTTGCGGCCAGACGCTAAAGCCGTGTACTTTGCCCCGTGCCGAGCGGGAGGGAGGTGTGGCCAGGTGGCCTTACGGCCAGTGACGCAGGCGTTCCGGTTCGCTTTGGACCCGTCGCCGTGGCAGGAGCGCGCGCTGGAGGCGCACGTCCGGGTCGCCCGCTACGCCTACAACCTCGGCATGCAGTGGACGATCGAGGCGCTCACCCGGCGCCAGATCGAGAAGGACACCACCGGCAAGGCCACCACCAAACTCCCCGACCACTTCACGCTGTGCCGGATGTGGACGGTGCACAAGGACACCTCCGCCCCGTGCCCGGCCTGCCGCCGGATCGTCACCTGGGCTGACGGGGCGTGGCGGACACGGGACGGTGGGCCCTGCCTCGACGGGCCGCTGCACGCCCACCCGATGTTCCAGTGCCGCCACTGCGGACGGCCGCTGGTGCGCACCGGCGCCGACCAATGGCAGGGCGTGGGCGGCGGCTGCGTCCCGGGCAAAACCCACTATCCCCTGCCCGGCCTGGCCTGGGTGAGCGAGGCGTCCGCCGGCACCGCGCAGGCCGCACTCCGCGCCGTCGCCGCGGCGTGGAAGGCGTTCTTCGACGCGCGGGCCGGGCGCCGCGCCGGGCGTGTGGGCCGCCCCCGGTTCAAGTCCCGCAAGGCCACCGCCGCCTCCTTCCAGGCCCACGGGGGCGGGCTCGCCGTGCCCGACCACCGGCACGTCCGGCTCCCGAAGATCGGGCCGATCCGCAGCCACGAGAAGACCAAGAAGCTGCTCCGCCTTCTCAAGCGGCCCCCGGTCGACTGCACCGCGTGCGGCGGCCGGGGCGTCACCGCCGTGCCGGCCACCGGCCGCAACACCCTGCCCGCGGGCTACCTGGCCACCGCCTTCCGGGTGGCGGCCGGGGCCGCAACCCCGGCGGGATTCCTGGCCGCCGCGCTCGCGGCGGCGGTCGGCGCCTGCGGGGCGCGGCTGGCGGCCTGCGACGCCTGCAACGGCGCCGGGAAGGTGCCGCACACCCGACTGGTGCGCGCCAACGTCACCCGCACCGCTTCCGGCCGCTGGTATGTGGCGCTCACCGTGGAAACCCACCGGGATACCCGGTCCCGCGCCGTGCCGGGCGGGCCGCTCGGGCTCGGCACCCCCGCCTACGTGCCGAAACCGTCCCGCAGGCAGCGCGCGGGCGGGACCGTCGGGGTGGACTTCGGCATCCGCGACCTGGTCACCCTCTCCACCGGGCACCGCGTCCCCAACCCCCGCCACTACGAGACGGCGCAGCGCCGCCTCGCCGCCGCGCAGCGCGTGTTCGCCCGCACCCAGCCCGGCTCCGGCCGCCGCGAGAAGGCCAGGCGGCGGCTGGCCCGGCTGCATGAGCGGGTCGCCAACCTCCGCAAAGACTTCCTCTCCAAGCTGGCCAGCGAGCTCGTGCACCGGCACTCGGTGATCGCCGTCGAAGGCTGGGACGTGAAGGTCGCGGCCAGACGCGCCGACGAGCAGCTGCCGCGCCGGGTGCAGCGCGCCCGCAACCGCGCGCTGCTGACCTCCGGGATCGGCGAGCTCCGCTGGATGATCACCCGGCGTGCCGAGTGGTACGGCGCGCGGGTGTTCGTCACCGGCGCCCACGAACCTACGAGCCGGACCTGCTCCGCGTGCGGCCAGGTGAGAACCAAGCCGGTGCCGCCCGCAGAGGAACGGTTCACATGCTCGGCATGCGGCTACACAGCGGATCGTCGCATCAATACGGCGCGGATGCTCGCGCGGCTCGCGCGCCGCGCCGTGGACGCCCCGAGCGGCGGGGAGTCCTTAAACGCCCGTGGAGCGGGCGTAAGACCCACCGGCCCCCGGGCCGGTGGGCGGCCCGCGTCGAAGCGGGAAGCCCGCGCCCGGCCAAGCGGCCGGGGTAAGGCGGGCACCCCGGACCCGTAAGGGTCCGGCGTCCCATACCAGCCCAACTCCATAGCGGTGGTCTCCACGGGGCGGCCAGGTGAGGCTTCCCCTTCAGTGGGTAAGGGCGGCGGGCCATACAGCGGTGGCCGGAGACGGCTCGGGGCGGCTGGAAGGATATCTCGATCAGCAGCCTGCGCCCGCCGCACCCCAGGGCGGCGGCGAGGGCCTCACATCCGGGCCCAAGGGCGGCGGGAGGGATAGGTTCCCTGGGCGGCGATCAAGGCGGCACTTGCCTAGGCGCCTGGACACCGGAGGAGCCGAAACCGGGGCGGCGGGTCGCAGATGGACTCAACCCGGCGGAAGCCCGTCGGTGCGGCGAAGTGCACAGCGACCGCCGGGGCGGCTGGAGTGCTCGTGGTAGAACCACCGGCGCAAGGGCGGCGGGGCTGCTCGTGGTAGCCCCCGCACCGCGGCGGCTGGACTAGAGAAATGGCGGAGATGGACGACGCTCGCACCTTGCCGCCGCGGGCCGGCACGCCGGGGACGGCGGGCACACCGCGCCAAGGGCCACGGCGCGGTCATGCGGAAGGGCGGTAGTGCACCGTCCGTGCATGCTTGCGCAGCACGGCGATCGCGTGCGCCACCCCGCCACCGCCCTTTGCGGCGGGCTTGCGACGGACCCAGTCCGGCCGCGGCACCTGAACCGGCCGGGACCGCCGCCGGTCCGACGCCAGGATGCTGATCTCCTCCTTGATCTGCGCCAGCAGCTCGGTGTCCACCGTCCATTCCCGGTACCGGCGGAGCTGCTCCCGGACCTCCGGGGTGGTGCGCACCCGCGACTCCTCCGGGAGGTTTTCCACGAACAGGATCAGGCGGCGGAGGCCGATGAACCCGGGCTCGCCGGGGCGCCGCCAGATGCCGCGGGCGTCGAGCCGCCAATGCTCCCAGAGGTCGCATTCGAGGTCTCTCCACCGGGTGTCGATGAGGCGGAGGACCGCAAGAATTCCCCCAGGCTCACCCCATACCAGGTGAGCAGATCCGATATGAGCGCGGCCACGTCCCACGGGGTGGGGCCCTGCTCCACGAACGCCTGGTAGCCGTCCTTCCCCAGCAGGCGCCGCCCCATCTCCTTGACCGCCGCGACGAACGTGCTCGGCAGGTTCGGGTTGGCCGCCAGAAGGTTCACCACCAGCTCAAGGTTGGCCCGGGCCGCGTCCTCCGCGGCGGCGTTGGCGAGCACCTGCTGCACCAGCAGCGCGATGTCCAGGTCGATGTCCCCCAGGGGCGCGAGCACGCGCAGGGGGAACTCCGGCTGAAGGGTCGCGATCACCTTCCCGCCGAACCTGATCGGCAGGGTCTCCCCCATTCCCTCGTTGCGGGCGGCACGGGCGGCGGCCCGCTCGGCGCGACGGGCGTCAAGGTCACCAAGTTTGCGGGACACGACACTTCCTCGGATTCTCGGTCAGTGATCGCCGTAGATGCTGGCAGCCCCGCCCGGTTAAGGTCGCGCCCTCCCCGTGGTCTTGGAAGGTTCCACGAAACAGGTGTGGCCTGGGACTCACCCCGGTAGGAGATCCCAGGCCACGTATCCCCCCGGTTGACCCGCCAGGGGGAGCCCGAACCCCCAGCAGGCGAAGGAGGCCGGGCGTTCCAAGAGCGTAGAGAGACCTCGCGTTTACGTCGCGCCCTACATCGGGCTTTCAGGCAAACCCCACAAACTGTGTGCCGCCTTGCCAAGCTTCCGCGAACCCGCCCGAACCGGGCGACCGGTGACAGCCCAGGTCACGGTGTCGGCGGCTCGAACGCCGGATCGTTCGTGAGCAGGTACCACGGGTCGCCGACGTCGGAGCCGATGATGGCCAGTCGCAGCGGGAGCGTCGATTCGGAGGTCTTCTCCAGGCTGATCTCCGCGCCTTCGTTCTGCTCACACCGTGGGATGATCAGCCGGTACTGCTTGGTGCCGTCGATGATCTCGACGATGCAGGAAATCTCGGTACGGGCGCCGATTGCCGGTGGCACGAACTTGTAATGCGCGGGCGGCCCGGGGACCACGGTCACGGTGCCGCCGCCGAACACCGCCTGGAAGTTGGTGAGCGACCACTCCTGCAAGTCCACCTGGATGGTGGCACTGTCCCCGGTCTGCCACCGCCGCGTCGGGAAGTTGGACTGGTGTGACGTGACCTCCTCGAACGAGGGATCGGTCGACCAGGAGAGGCTGTCTGGGGTGAAGTACCCGACGTCAACCCAGTCGGGGTCGAGCGTGCTGACTGGGTCCGTCGGCGCCAAGGTGCCCACCGGTGCCAGGAACACCCTCGCCATCTGCGGGACGAGGATGCGTGTCGCGTCTCCCGCCACGGATCGTTCCTTTCAGGATGTCCATCGCGGGGTGGGCGTTCGCCGGCAACGGTATGTGCGGCAGAGGGCTTGTGTCGCGTGCTGCGACCGGTCGCCCCAAACCCAACTCGACTTTGTAAAGGAACGCTCCAGGGGCGGCCCGCCCGAAGTTTCAGTTCGGCGGGTGTGCCGACACCACCACACCCGCCACATACCGCGGCTGCCCCGACGGCTCCGGCGCCCACGCCACAGCGGAGGCGCTTTCCACCGCGGTGATGACCGGCCACCCCGGCTGTGGTGGGGCGTACGGCAGGTCCGCCAGCGCCTCCAGCGCCGTGTACAGGATGCGCGCGAGCGCGGCCTTCCCCGGGGAGCCGTCCAGATCCCCCAGGGCCTCCACCTGCACGTAACGGGCGATCAGCCACCGGATGGAGCGGTCATCCCCGCCAGGCGGGTCCAGCACGCGGATGCACGGGTACGGCGGCCGGTTGTGCCCGCTGACACGGGGGCCACCGAGCGCGCCGACCACCGAGGGGTGGGACGACAGGTAGGAGATGACGGCGGGAACCGGGTCGGCGTCGGCCAGCGTCACCGGGTCACGCGGCGGAGGTGGCCTTGCCCGCGGCCCGAGGGCGCCCGGCGAGCGCGGCGCGCACCGCTTCGGGGTTGCGCGGGTTGACCCCGGCCGCATACCCCGCGTTGATGATCGCGATGGCGTCGACCTCCGGAACCTCGATCTCCTCCCCGGCCTGGTAGTCCTTGATCTCGGCGGCGCGCAACCGTGCGGCCTGCTCCGCGTCGAGCGGGTGCGCGAGCCGGATCTTCTTCATCGCCGCCACGTTGCCCCCTCCGTGTGCGCTGTGGCTGACCCGTGCCCTCCTAGGATCGCCCCTGACCAGGGTTAACGTCGCGCCCTGAGCCGGGCGGTGACCGCGGCGAGCGCGCCGCGCATGAACGCGGCCGGGGTGTCCCCGCTCGTGCCGTACTCCGACTCCACGATCCGCTGGAACTCCACGGACACCCGCCCGGTGACGCGGCCCCCCTCGACCGCCGGGCCGCTGACGCGGATACGCCGCGCGATGACGCCGGGCACGGTCACCGCCTCACACCGGCAGTTGATCTTCTGGTCGGGCGGTAGCGACTCGTCGCGCGGCACCCGCGCCAGCAGGTATCGGGGCCCGAGCACGGTGTGGCCGCTGATGTCGCTCCCCCGGCCGCCGCCGCGGATGTAGATCTGCTCCCGCAGCCGGAAACGCAGGTTCGCCGGGATCATCTGCCCGTTCGCGTCGACGTGCGCGGGCCGCACCCGCTCATCGTCACGGGACACCCACACGCGGGCGTCGGGCGCGCGCCGCCGCGCCTGCTCGGCAACCTGCTCGGTGATGTCGCCGACCCGGTCCCGTATCAGGCGGGCCACCACCGCTTCCAGGTCACGCCGGAGCTCTACCCGCCCCACCTCACCCTCCCCTCCGGCGTCCACGGCGGGGTGGTGGGCACATGAAGCCGCCACCGGGAGCCGACCAGCAGCTCGTCGGCAAGCTGGCACAGGGTGATGGTCGCCGGGTCGGCCCCGGGCAGCAGCTCCAGCCCGGCCCGCCAGTACACCTCCGCGATGAACTGGATCGGCAGCAGGCGGCGCGGGTCTTGGACACGGCGCACGATGCGGCGGGTACGCAGCCCTATGCGGTAGGCGGCGAGCGCCAGGTAGTCGGCCATGCCGTGCCCGACCCCGTCGCAGGCGAGCGCGTTGGTGACGATCGCCTGCCGCTGGGCGTCGGTGATGTCGACCAGCCATCCGTAGGCGACGTAGTCGCCGTGGTAGTCGGCGAGGGCGGCGATGCGGACACCGTCCGGCCACGGCTCGACGATCGTGTAGGGGTCGATCACGATGAACGCGTGGCTGTAGCGGGCGTTCTCGCCGGCGAGCAGGTGCCCGAGGGTGGCGCGGATGCCGACCCAGCCGTAGGAGTAGGTGAGGCCGATTGATCCGGGTGGAGGGGTCCAGGACATTGCGGCAAGGGTAGGCGGTCACCCCCGTTAAGGTCGCGCGCTTACACGGCGTTCCCTTCACGTATGCCGCTAAAGGGATGTACCCTTGGATGTAGCCGGTGAGCGACCGGCGCACCAAGGAGGTGATCTACGTGTCCATCCGTCACGGCCGCCCGCGGAACGGGCAGGCCCGCACCGAGAACACCACGTTCCGCCCCACCCCGAAGGTCCCGAAGGTGGAGGTCCGCCGCGAGGGGGTGGCGGCATGAACAACCGCAAGCAGCCGACCCCGAAGCCGCGTACCGACACCAAGCCTGTCCGTATCCCGGCCCGGCCGGGCGCCCGCCCGGGGGTGAGGTGATGGGCAACCGCTTCGTCGACCTGGCCGGTGAGAACGCCACCGAGTGCCTGAAGGAGGCCGCCCGCGAGGGCCGCGGCTTCGTCACCGTGGACCCGGACCAGCTCCGGAACATGGCCACCACCGCGAGCAAGGCCGTCCGCGTCCGGTACGGAAGGGGGCGCCGATGAGCCGATGGCCCTGTGGCCTCGACGACTATCCGATGGTCCCAGTCAGGGAGGGCCGGGACGAGAACGGCCGCTGGTTCATGGTGGTCTCCACCGGCAGCTCCTCGCGGAAGCCGGACCCCCGCGACGAGAAGGGGGGGCGGCGATGAGCGAGCGCACGAACACCGGCGAGAAGCGGCTCCACTGGGTCACCGACGGGCGTGGCCGCCTGATGCAGGCGTCCCGCCCGCCCAAGCCCGGGGAGCGGGAGGCCAAGCCGAGGTTCCCCCGGTGAGCGGCATCGAGGTGTTCGGCGCCGTGTTCGGCGCCATGTTCGCCGGCCACTACCTCGGCGACTTCTGGGTGCAGTCGGATCAGCATGCCCGGACCAAGCACCTCGCTACCCGGGAGGGGCGGAAGGCGCTCGCCATCCACGTGGCCACCCTCACCCTGTCCCAGGCCGCCTTCCTGGGGCTGGCGATGCTTCTGCTGGGGCTTCGGCTGAACCCGCTGTGGGCGGTGGCCGGGCTCGCGCTGAACGCGGCGACCCACGCCGTGGCCGACATGCGTCGGCCACTGGAGCGCTTGGCCGACCTGATCGGCAAGGGCGGCTTCTATCGCCGCGGTGACGCTTCGGCCGCACCGTGCGGGACCGGGGCGTTCGCGCTCGACCAAGGCGCGCACCTGCCGATCCTGGTGGTGGCGTCGATGCTGATGAGCATCCCCTGAGGTTCGGGGGCGCCCTTCATGATGGGGGCGGGCGGGCTCGATCGGGGAGAGTCCGCCCGCCCCCTGCTTTCTGGGGTCATGCACGCGTGCTGCGTGGTCGTCGGCCGACGTTGCCGGCGCTCTGCCAACTGTGCCAGCGGCCGGGGGTTAACGTCTCGCCCTTTCCTACTCACAAGCCGGTAAACCCATGTATCATAGGTAGTGTCATGCAGGGGTGAGCGACCCCCGCCCACACCAGGAGGACACGATGCCCTGCGAGATCAACCGCCGCAGGCGCGGCCACCAGTTCTACCCCACCAAGCGGGAACTGGCCCGATGCCCCGACCTTACCTACCAGCTCCGACAGGGGATCGAAGCGATCGCCTACGTCCACTACTTCGACGCCGAACACGACTGGTACATCACCGGCATCGCCGATGACCTCGAATCGAAGCAGGTCGCCTTCGGCTACATCCACGACCGCGTCACCCGTACCGGCTATTTCGCGTTCATCAGCCTGAGCACGCTGGAGGCCGCCTACACCCCGCCGCGCAAGGGGAAGCCCCACCGCCTCGTCGAGCGGGACCTTCGGTGGGAACCGAAGACCGTCGCCGAAGCCATCAAAGCCAGCCAGTGACGCAACCCCACCGAGGAGGAAACATGGACCCCGACATCGAGGCCCCGGCCCCGCACCAGGGCGTCGACGAGATCACGAAGAACCTGGAGCACTTCACCACCCACGTGCGGCGCTGCGACACCGCCCTGCGGAAGCTCACGGAGGTGGCGCAGGCCATTGACGCGGCGTTCCGCGAGCTGCACGACGCCGCCGAGGACGACTGGGAAGGCAACGGCGAACTCCCCTACTGGGACTACCACGACGCCAAGCACGCCGTGGAGGAGATCGAGCGGCACGTCCGCGGCCTCCGCCGCATCATCCGGGAGTTCCGCCAGGCGGCCGACGAGCAGCGCGCCTACCGCCAGAAGCAGCTCGACGCGCAGACCAGCGGCTGACCGGCCACCGCAGACAAAGGGGGTGTGCGGCCCGCCTTCCCCGCGCGGGCCGCACACCCCCAGCTTATGGCCGGGTGCCGCCGTCCTCCCGCAGGGATGCCTCAACACGGATGTAGTCCACCGTGTCCGTGACCGAGTGGTTCCGCAGGTCCGCGGTGATCACCAGCCATTCCAGGCCCGTGTCCGGGTCCACCACCAGGTCGCCCTGCTTCAGCGGCCACCCCTTCGGGTCCACCGCCAAAACCCATCGGCGCCCGCCCGCCTCATCGATCACGGGCGCGTCCGGGCCCTCCGACGCCCGGCCCGGCCACGGACCCACCAGCGGCCCCCACGCCGGCGACCCGTACTCGTAGCCGTGCTCGTCCGCGGCGGCCGGGGCGCGGCGCCGCACCCCCAGCCGCCGGTCAGGCAGCAAAACCGCCATCGGCGCCCTGCCAGACCTGCCCGGCCTCCTCATCGTCCAGCCACACCAGCCGCGTGGTGCCGCCGTGGCCGTGAATCCGCATCAGCTCCTCCACCGTGGCCGCCACACAGGTGGTGCGCCACTGGGTCGCCCACCGGTAGGCGGCCACCCCGTCCGGGAACTCGATCCCCCACACCACGACACCGATGCCGGACACCCCGGTCGGGTCCTCATCCCGCACCAGCACGAACCGCCTCACCGGTACCACCACTCCCCGTACGGCCCGGCGTACGGCCACACCGCGACCCGTGTCGCCGGCTGCACCACCCGACGCCGCGCGAGCCGCCACCGGTCACAGGTGGACAGCGACGGCAACGCGCCCGGAAGGCCCTTCTCGGAGGCGCTGGCGTCCACCGCGTAGGTGTCACCGTAGGTGATCCCCTGCCCCTCGACGCTGATCGAGGTGATCCGCTGCGCCAGGTCCGGGCGGAGACGCCGCCACAGCGACTGCACGTCCGGCGAGTACATGGCATGGGTGCGCACCCAGCGGCGCAGCGGCTCAAGCTCCGGGTCGCTGGCGCCGTCCAGGCCCGCGACGTAGGTGACCGTCCACATCCCGGTCGGGGTGCCGTCTGGGTAGGTTTCCGGCACCTGCGACACGATCTCGATCACCGGGTGGTGGGACAGCCGGTACTTGCCGGGGTAGACAGGCCACAGCCCGGATTCGGTGTAGGTGTGCGGCGTCACCGGGCGGCCCAGGTACGCCTCCAGGTCGGCCTGGGCGTCCAGCAGCGCCTGCTCGATCCGCCACCGGTCTTCCTCCTCCAGCGGCTGCGGGATGCCGAGCCGTCGCGCCACGTCCTCCACCGGAACGATCAGCGTCATACCCCTCAGATTGCACGCTGACCTGCGCTAACGTCCCAGGCAGTCATGAGGCGGGGGCGCGGCGGCCCTACCCCCGAGGAATGCCGCCGCGCCCCCGGTTTCTGGATGTGCGGCGAGGGCTCGCCCACCCCACGTTCAAAAAACGAGCCTCGCCGCACGCCTATCCGGCGGCTGCCGCGGCGCGCGCCCGGCCGTACTCGGCGCGCACACGCTCGGCCTCCCAGACCGAGACCTGCGCCCCGGCCGGGTACAGCAGCCGCCGCCCCATCACCCGCGTGCCGGGGTAGGGGACATCCTGGTAGACCCTGCGATTGACCGTGACCATCGTCCCGGGCCGCCCCCGCTCCGGGTAGGTGAAGATCTCATCCACGGTGACCTCACGGCCGTTCTCGTCGACGAGCCTCGGTGCGGCCCCCTCGACCGGGCTGGGTGCGGCGGCGTTGGGAGCCACCGCGGTCGGTGTGTGCGGCTCGGGCGGGAGGCGGCGTGGCGGTTCGAGCGGGGCGGCCGGGCTGGTTTGGGTCGCCGCGGCGATATCGGCGGTGCCCGGCTGCCGGGCGGCCGCCGCGTCTGGGTTCGCCGGCTCGCTGGTTTTGCGCCGTGCCATGCCGCACCCCTCCGCTCGTGCGTGTGTGGTGGCTGCTTGTGATCGTGCCTGGTGGAGGGGGTTAAGGTCGCGTCCTGCGCCGGGGCGAAGATTTCCGCAGACGACCAACAAGAAGACCAAGACCCCGCCTGACCCGGCGCTGCTCGAAAAGGTGAGAGAAACCGGAGCGGCCTACGCCAAAGCCTTAAAGGCGCTCCGCCAGGCCGCCAGGCCGCACAGAGAGGCGATCCTGGCAGCCCGGGACGGCGGGCACCCCATCAACCGCATCGTTGATGCGGCCAAGGAGGTCGGAGGCTATAGCCGAAGGAGCGTCTTCAAGGTGCTCCAGGCGTACGACTTCGCGGCCGAGGTGATGAAGGTGCTCAAGGAGAACTGCACCTTCCACCCCGAGGAGGTCAGTGTCACACCCCGGGACGACGGTAACGTCGCCGTCTACTACACCGGCTGGGACATGGACTTCCCACCCCAAGGGCGCTACGAGCCCGACTGGGAGTTCGAGGAGCGCGCCGAGCGCCACAACAAAAAGCAGCGTCAGACCGCGGGTGATACGCGGGAGCAGTTCCTCTACTACGAGATCATCGTCGTCGGGCCCGCAGACTCCGACGAGTGACAAGGCGTCCCGCAGCACGGAGCTTGGGGCTGCGGGACGCCCCTGCCGCCGCGCCCGCCACGGCGCCACGTGACGGGCGGATGAGCTCGACAACGCACCCGCGATCATAACCACCTGCGGCCGTACCGTCGCGTCCAGCGCCCTGCGCACCCGTGCCGGCCATGGCCGCACACGAAAGGCGCCGGGACCCCGGACAGAGGGTTCCCGGCGCCGCGCCGTCTACGGGGCTACTCCCCTCCCCCGCCCGACCCCTTGGACCGGGGCATGATCTTGACGGGTGACCGCGGGGAGTCCACGTGCAGGGCGCACTGGCGCCCGCCCGGGTACCGGAAGAGGATCTGGTAGCTGGGGCCGCGCATTTGCGACCCGGACGGCACCCGCCGGAACCCCTCCACGACGGGCGGCTCACCGTCCCACTCGAACAGCCGGTCGCCCTTGCGCAGCTGTCCTGCCGGGACACGTTCGAAGTCCCGGCCCTCCTTGATCTTTGGCCCCTGGTTCATGGTGTGTCTCCTTGGGCTCGCTCAACCCATGACACAACCAATGATACCCGCCTTTAGCCTTTGACGGGTGGTAGAGACCACATTGCGCACACAGCGCACCAACAGCTACAACAGATTGCAACGCCGCAATGTCGAGAAGTGTGAGGCCCCGGCCCGGGAGCGACTCCCCGGAGAGCGACCGACGTGACCAGATGGGGCCGGACCGGGGCCTCACACGCTCTAGGCGGCCATAGACCGCAGCCACGTGAACCCCGCACCCAAGCACTCATCCAACCGGTGAGGCTCCGGCGGGCACGGGGCAAGCTCGGCAAGCATCCTCGTAATCTCCGCCCGGTACTGGTCACACGTCAGCGCACCCATCAGCAGCCCCGAGTTCAGCGTGAGCCACCGCTGGTGCCACTGCGCGACCCCGTCGACACCCCCGAGCGCGCTGATGCCACGCTCGATCGCGTCGCCCGCCGGCAAGCCGTCACCGCCCGCCGCATACAGCGCCAGGGCGGCGGCGCCGAGCGGAAGGAACCGCCCTGCTTTGCCAGGGATCGCCCTCATGTGACCCCTCCCGTGACGTCACCGGTATTGCACCTCAGCAGCCGACACACTGTCAAGGCCATGCGCTACATAGCACATGAGTGTATGCTAAAGGCATGCCTACCACACCAAGCCAGTACCGGGAGGTCGCGCAGCGGATCCGGGACCGCATCCTCCGCGACCGCGTCTACCTTCCCGGCGCCCAGCTCCCCAAGGAATTCGAGCTGGCCGCCGAACTGGGCGTGGACCGGGCCACGGTCAACCGGGCGCTGCGCGTACTTGCCGCGGAGGGCCTGGTGTACGTCCGCCGTGGGAAAGGAACCTTCGTGTCCACGCTGCTCACGCCCATCCACCGCAACGCCGCAGCCCGCTACCGTCCGGAGAACCGGACGGAGGGCGGAGGCCGCGGCGCGTTCGACGTCGAGATCCGTCGCCTCGGCCTGGAGCCGAAGTCGGAGCTGACCGTCAGCCGGGTCCCCGCCCCGGAGGTCGTCGCCAAGGTCTTCGGTGTCGAGCCCGGCACCGAGGTGGTCGCCCGCGCCCGCCGCATGTTCGCCGGCGAGGCCCCGGTCCAGATCGCCACCTCCTACATCCCGGTGGACATCGCCGCCGGGACCGCCCTGGAGGAGCAGGACTCCGGCCCTGGCGGCATCGTCTCCCGGTTCGCCGAGCTCGGCTACGCGCAGGTCCGCATGTCCGAGCGCCTTTCCGTCCGCCCGCCCGCGGACGAGGAGGCGAACTTCCTCAAGATGACCCCCGACCAGCGCGTGTACGAGGTCGTGCACGTCGGCTGGACGGCTGAGGGCCGCCCGGTCGAGGTCTGCGTCCACATCATGCCCGCGCACCTTTGGGAGCTGGAGTACGACTGGGAGGTCCCGGTCGGCTGACCCGCCGTACGGCCGCACCATGAGGGCCCGCAGGGGACCGCCTCCCCTGCGGGCCTTCGCCGTTCCGGGGGTCTCAACCCCCGACCAAGATTTTTCA
>ERZ777003.2150-NODE-2150-length-24533-cov-6.716603_pt1 | contig 24533 bp, 20 predicted proteins | sample MGYA00374956_ERZ777003 | MGnify/ENA primary metagenome ERZ777003 (study PRJEB29302, sample SAMN06268252) | bioreactor metagenome | isolation source: Joint BioEnergy Institute, California, USA | place: USA:Joint BioEnergy Institute, California, USA | collected... | reverse complement strand
GGCCCGCGTCAGGGCTTGGCCGCAAGTGCGCAGAAGCCCCGGTCCCCCTCCACCAGCCGCGCCTCCGCGAAGCCCGCGGCTACGAGGGTCTCCGTCAGCCCCGCCTTCGCCTGCCCCGAATGCGGCGTGAAGCCGAGCGCGAGCCGGCCGCCGGGTTTCAGCACGCGCCGGATCTCCCGCAGCCCGGCCACCGGGTCCGGCCAGACCTGCAGGGAGTTGACGCGAGCGCCTTGTCGAAGGCGTCGGCGTCGAACGGCAGGCGCTCTGCCGTGCCGGGCCGCAGATCGACCCGGCCGGCCTCGATGCCGGCCGCGTTCCGGGCGCGCGCCTGCCCGAGCATCTCCGGCGACGGGTCGACGCCCGCCACGCGCCCGTCCGGCGCAAGCCTGGAGAGGTGCCGGATGATCACGCCGGGACCGAAGCCGACCTCAAGCACCCGGTCGCCGGGTCCAACGTCCAGCAGCCCTGCGACCCAGGCGCCGAAGGCGGCGTTCGTGCGCGCCATGACGATGCCGCCCAGCCGCCCCAGGACCCCCTGGGGACGCCCGAACATGCGCATCAGGAGACCACGCGCAACGCCCACCGCTGTCGCCCGTCCGCCGTGCGTTGCGTAAGATGCCTCCCCCGCCGCGGTACCGGAAGCGGGCGCACGGGCCGCCGCTGTCCGGCTTCGGCCGGCGCCTCGGGGCCGAAGGCGTTGCTGCGCGCCGCCCGCTGCTCCACCCAGCGCGGCGTGCACGCCCGCACCGCGGCCGCCTCCAGGAACGTCCGCCCCCGCGCCGGCAGCCCATCGCCTGGATGTGCCGCGCCTCGGTCGCGTCCCGCGCCGCCCGGGACCGCGCCCCCGGTTCCGCGACGGGGAGATGCCCGACGCCGCGTGCAATGACCCGGCTCCCGAACCATGGCCGGCCGGCCGGCCCACCCCCGGTCGCCTCAACGCCGGAACCCGCCAGCCCAGCGGGGCAATCAGCCGCATTCCGTTCCAGAGGCCGCGGCTGCTCCAGAGGCCGCGGCTGCCCCGGCCACCCAGCGCCCGGATTTCAGCGGAGCCGCGCGGCGATGTCCCTGAGGCGCGACAGCTTCTGGGCCACGGCGGGCATCCCGTTGACGCTCTCGCCGTAGGTCCAGACGTAGGCGAGCACCGCGAAGATCGAGCCGGCCGTCGTGCCGCCGTCTCCGGCCGCCAGGATCGCGAGCGCCGCGAGGGTGAGGGCGATCTGGATCACCTCGATGGCGCCCCAGACCTTGGCCTCGGCATCGGAGATGCGGACCCGCCAGAAGCGCAGCCGATGCGCGAAGTGGCGCCGTACGCCCGCAGAGGGAGCGCGGGCGACGAGTTCCACCTCGCGCTCGAGCCGATCATTGAGCGCCGCGTTCAGCCGCTGGCTCGCCCTGCCGAACCGTCGGATGAGCAGCGCGGTGGGCACCAACGCCGCGATGGAAAGCCCGCCGACCCACGGGTTGAGCACGCAGAGCATCGCCACGGCGCCGACGAGGTGCACGATCGCGGCGGTGGACGCCGGTACGTCGGTTTGAAGGAATTCGACGATCTCGCGCGACAGCGCCACGCGCGCCGCCAGGCGCGTGGCATCCGTGCCCTGTGCCCGTTGCCGTTCGACGAGGCCCGCGGCAAGGTCCGCGTAGATCAGGGTGAAGACGCGCGTGTCGTAGACGTGCCGGAACAGGCCGACCGCGAGATGCGTCGTCCACGCCGCAAGCAGCGGCGCAACGCCGGCCCAGCGCCCGACCAGGACCGCATCAATGGCGATGCCGGTGAGGAACGGGTAGAGCACGTCAAGGCCGTTCTCCAGCAGCGTGAGCGTATAGGTCAGGGCGAGCCGCAACCGGTGGCGGCCGCCGAGCCCCATGAGCAGCGCCCACAACGTCGGCGGCAGCGCAGCGGTGTCGGAAGGGAGGGTGCTCGGCACGGCGTGGCCTACCCGGTTTGAGCGGTCGGCGCCGCAGCGCGGGCGGGTTGCTCGCCGACGGCCCCGATCCCAGTCATCCGCCATATGTCTCCGGCGTCAGGGCGCGTGAGACAACCGGGGCGGGCGGAAGGCGGACCTTTTGTGGGGCCCCCGATACGGAATCCGGCCGGCCAGGCCGGGCTGATCAGCCGGATTCGCTTCAGTATGAGTTCTGGTCAGGGAGAAGCGGGCACAGATGCCGACATGACGCTGCGGACCCTCGATAAGGTCTCCTGGAAGTCAGAAGCCGGCAACTGGAGCGCGCCTTCGAACGGATGGTCCAGCAATCGCACCACGACAAGAAGCAGGGCGAGCGCAGCGGCAAACACCGCGGCCAGAGCGATTTGGGAGACGAGGTGCTCCATGCCGCAGAAGGCCACGAAGCAAACCATCGCGGCCGCCAAGGAGATCAGCACCACCCAAAGGATGGCCGGCATGCCGAGCCCGGCTTGGAAGAGCCTGGTCTCCCGTTGCTGGTGTGCGGTTACCATCAGCGTAGACATCTGCTCCCGTACGCCGGCGTATCGGCCGTCGCCGGCGTCCATAAGCGCGACCGTCCGCCAGAGCGTTTGGAAGGCTCTCAAGGCTTGCGGGCTGCCGGATCGGCTGGCGGCCATCGAGGGCCATTCCTGCTCGATCACCGCTGCGAGATAGCTCGCGATGGCCTGCTCCAGCGGATCTCTACGATCCGGGGGAAGCGTGTCCGCCAGGATGGCCAGCCCGTGCAAGCTGCCGCACTCCGCGTTTATGGCCTGGGCGGCCACATCGTATTCTCCCCGGACATCGCTGTAGGTGAATGCCAGCAGCACGGCGTAGATGACGCCGAGCTGGTTGAGCACGGCAATTCCGACCTCATGGTGGCTCCGCCGGACACTGAGGTGCACAAGCCGGGATGCAGCGAGGCAGGCCACGCCGCCTATCACGGCCGCGCCGATGGTGATCCAAACAGCCGCAGCAAGGCTCATCGATCTCACCATGGAGCCGAACTGGAGGCGGAGGGAAAGCGACTGCCCCACGCCCGAAAATCCTCACAGTGTTCTCACGACCAGAGCTGATCCTCGGGGGCCGCGGTTATGAGCCGAGCGGGTTGCCGCCCTTCAAATGCGCTGCCATCGCTTTGGCCGGTGGCGGGCCTCGATAGCAGCTTTGGCGGAGGTTGTGCTGCGTCGGTCTGGTCGGCCCGAGGGTCGAGCCGCCCCAGCCGCGCCGGCGCGGCTGGTGAAGGCTTCTGGCGCTGGGCCATGACCGGCTCGGCGTCAGGGCAGTGCCCGGACCATTCAGTCGCTGCTCCAGGCCGCCTGCATATTCCTGGTTGCAGGCCACCTCGCCCGCCAATTCCGAAAGCCGCCTCCTGAATCGCGGGCCTTACCACAAGCGCCATTGCGCCTCCTCGGTTTCTCGCTTCGGTCGAATGAGGCGGTTCCTCCGTCCCGGCCGTCCCCTTAAGGCGCGTTGCGCACAGCGGCGGTCAAGGCTGACCGCTCGCGACCGACACGGAACCCATGCGCTGCCGCGCCTTGCGCCCGAGCTTGGCATGAACGCATACGAGCCAACGCTCCAGCTCGGCCAGCCCGTACCAACCGTCGCGTTTCGGCAGGTCTCCGCACGCATCGTGCAAGTCGCACGCAGACCCCTTCGGGTCAAACCAGAAGAATTCAGTCCTGGTTGGGGGACGTTCATGAATGCCGCACGGAGGCTTCGTCCGGCGCGGTACCCTCAGTGCCCGGTCCTACCCCGTGATGGGCACCAACCGGGTCAGCCGGGGCGGGTTCTGCTCGGACAGGTAGATGACGCCGGACGAACCGCGCCACATGCCGTGCGCCCCGTTCAACACCGGGCGACAGCGGCCGATCAACGTGCCGTTCGCCGCCAGCAGCGACAGGCGCGGCACCTGATCCGTAACGTAGAGCTTCCCCTCGGCGTCGCCGTGCACCGACATCGGCTTGTAGTGGTCGCGCCACTCGGTCAGGAACGCGCCTTCCGCCGTGAACACCTGCACACGATTGTTCTCCCGGTCCGCCACCGCCACGCGGCCATCCGGCAGGACCCAGATGCCATGCGGCGTGGTGAACTCCCCGGGCCCCTCCCCCGGGCGGCCCCAGGTGGACAGGTGCCGCCCATCCGCCGCGAAGCGGTGGACGACGGAGTTGCCATAGCCATCCGCCACGTAGATCGAGCCATCCGGTCCGAAGGCCACGTCGCAGGGCGCGTTGAAGGGCTCTCCCGGCCGGTTGCGGGTGCCAAGGCCGCCGAGGCGATGGCCCGCCTGGTCAAATATGATGATCTCATGCGCGTCGCGGTCCACGACGAAGACGCGTCCGTCCGGATGCACGGACAGCATGTGCCCGTCGGCAACCTCTTCGCCCCAGGCGGCGATCTGCCCGCCATCCTCGGGCGCTAGCACCACCACCGCCGGGCTAGGTGGGTCCACCAAGGGATCGCGGCGCAACAGCACGAACACCCGGCCGTCAACGTCGCAGGCAACGTCGGTCGGCTTGCCCGGCCCCGCGGGAATGTCGCCCCAGGGACGGTCCACGCGGTAGCAGGCCTCGCCCAGTCGGACATAGAGTGCTTGGTGCGGCATTGCAGTCCCTCATTGCGCCCGACGCCGGCCAGCAAGATCCGGGCCGGCCGGCATGCGGCTTGCTGGCCGGTGCCGCGGACGGTGCCGCGCACCCTACCCGCCGGCAAGGCGCACAGGAGATTTTGCCCCATGCCCGATTTCGACCTGGTGATCCGCAACGGAACCGTTGCCACCGCAAGTGACGTCTTTGCCGCCGATTTGGGCATCATCGGCGGCCGCATCGCAGCACTGGGCAAGAACCTCGGCCCGGGGCGGGAAGAGGTGGACGCAACCGGCAAGCTGGTGCTGCCGGGCGGCGTTGATACCCATGCCCACATCCACGAACCGCGCAGCGGCCCGACCCGCAATCCCGATGACTTCGCAAGCGGCAGCGCCTCCGCCGCGGCCGGGGGAACGACCACCGTGATCGGCTTCGCCCGCCAGCCCAAGGGCGGGTCGCTGGCCGAGGCCGTGGCCGAACACCACGCCCGTGCCCGGAGCAGCCGCATCGACTACTCCTTCCACATGATCCTGACCGATCCGCGTCCTGCGGTGCTTCGGGAGGAGCTGCCGCCGCTGGTCGAGGCGGGGCACCGCAGCCTGAAGATCTTTCTGACCTACAACGACTCACGGATCACCGATGGCGAGGCGCTGGAGGTGCTGGCCGCCGGACGACGCCTCGGCGCGCTGGTCTGCATCCACGCCGAGCATCACGAGCTGATCGAGTTCCACAAGAATGCGCTGCTCGCCGCCGGCCTGACCAGGCCGAAGCATCATGCCTGGTCCAAGCCCATGGTGGTGGAGCGCGAATGCGTCCACCGCGTCTGCGCCATGGCCGAGGCTTTGGACGTGCCGATCCAGGTCTTCCACATCTCGGGCGCCGAGAGCGCGGAGGAGATCGAACGCGCCCAGAAGCGTGGCCTGAAGGTCTGGGCCGAGACCTGCCCACAGTACCTGGTGCTGACCGCCGACGATCTGGACCGGCCAGGCTTCGAAGGCGCCAAGTTCATCTTCAGTCCCGCCGCCCGCACCAAGGCCGACCAGGCGGCGCTGTGGGACGCCATCCGCCGCGGCGTCATCGGCAACGTCACGTCGGACCATTCACCAACACGCTACGCCGGCCCGGACGGCAAGCTCGCTTTCGGAGAGGACGCGCCCTTCACCATGGTGCCGAACGGGGTGCCGGGCCTGGCCGCGCGCATGCCGATCCTGTTCAGCGAGGGCGTGGTGAAGGGCCGGATCGACTTGCCGACCTTCGTCGCCATCACAGCCACCAACCCGGCCAAGTTGTTCGGGCTCCACCCCCAGAAGGGCACCCTCGCCGTCGGCGCGGATGCAGATTTCGCGATCTGGGACCCGCACCGGACGGTGACGATCACCAACGCGCTGATGCTGCATGGCAGCGATCACACGCCCTATGAGGGCATGGAAGTGACGGGCTGGCCTGAGGCCACCTTCGTGCGCGGCATGCCGGTGGTGCGGGATGGCCAGGTTCTCGCCGAGCCCGGCCATGGCCGCTTCCTGCCGCGCGGTCCCTACGAGATGATCCGGCCCCGCGGGATCTTCCCTGGACCGTTCAACCCGGTGGACGGGGTACCCGCCTGAGCGCCTTTCGCGGGCGGGGGCGGCGCGGTCCGCCCCCGCCCCTCCTCAGATCGCCGCCATCCGCCGCACCCCCACCAGCCTGTCGCAGACGATCAGTACCAGGATCGTCAACCCGATCAGCAGGGTGGAAACGGCGGCGAGCGTAGGGTCAGGGCTGATCTCGAGGTAGTTCAATAGCTGGATGGGCAATGTCTTGGTGCGCACATCCACCAGGAAGATGGACACCGGATAGTTATCGAAGCTAGCGACGAAGGCGAACAGCGCGCCGGAGATGAAGCCCGGCAGGATGTTCGGCACCAGCACGCGCCAGAGTGCCAGCGGGTACGAGCAGCCGAGGGTCCGCGCCGCGTCCACCATGGAGAAGTCGAACAGGCTGAGGCTCGAAAGCACTGTCCGCATCACGAAAGGCATGGTGATGACGACATGCGCGAGCAGCAGGGACCACCAGGCGTCACGCAATCCGACCTCACGCAGCGCCTGCAGCATGGCGATGCCGAGGACGAGGCCGGGCAGCATCAGCGGCGCGGTCATGAAGGTCGCGATCGCCGTCCCACCCGGCACCCGTCCGCGCACCAGCGCGATGGCGCAGAGCGTGCCGAGCAGCAGCGAGATCACGGTCGAAAGGGCCGCGATCTGCGTCGAGAGCCAAAGTGATGAGAGCAACGCCTCGACGTTGCGCACCTTCTCGTACCACTGCAGCGAGAATCCCTGGGGCGGGAACCGGAACACCGTCGCCTCGGTGAAGGAGACCGGGATCACCACGACGATCGGCAGAAGCAGGAAGGCAATGACGACGATCAGCGCGAACCACGCGATGGTGGTGCCGACACGTTCCATCTGCCCCTCCTATTGGCCGTGGCGCGCGAGGCGCCGCTGCAGCAGGCCGGCACCGACCACCACCGCGACGGCGAGCGCCAGCAGCACCGCCGCCATGGCGGAGCCAAGCTGCCAGTCGCGCAGGTTGAGGAAGGCCTTCGCCATCACCATGGACATCGTCATGTAGCGGTCGCCCATCAGGAGCGACGGCGTGACATAGGCCGCGACCGCGAGCGAGAAGACGATGGACAGGCCTGCCACCACCCCGGGCAACGACAATGGCAGCGTGATGCGAAGGAAGCGGAACAGCGGCGAGGCACCGAGGGTCGCCGCCGCTTCGGACAGCCGAGGATCCAGCATCCGCACCACCGAATAGATCGGCAGCACCATGAAGGGCAGGAAGACGTTGATCATCCCGGCGTAGAGACTCTCCTCGGTGAACAGCATCCGCAGCGGCCGCTCGATCAGCCCGAGATTGATCAGGAGCCAGTTCAGGATCCCGTCGCGGCGGAGCACGATGCCCCAGCCGAAGGACTTGACGATGATGGACACCGTGAGCGGCAGGAACACCAGCGCGAAGAGGATCGCCTGGGCGTATCCCCGCGCGCGCGCCAGCGCGAAGGCCGCCGGGTAGCCGAGCAGGAGCGCGCCGAATGCCGTGACCAGGCCGAGTCGAAGCGAATTGCCGATGACCCCGATGTAGTAGGAATCTCCGAGCACCCGGACATAGCCGGCGAGGCTGAACCCGCCCTCCGCGCGGACCGACGCCCAGAGCAGCAGCAGCAGCGGCATCAGGAACACCACCGCCATGAACAGCAAGGCTGGCAGCGCCAGGAGCGCGAGCGGATCGAGACGCCGCGGGAGCTGCGGCAACGCGGCCCTGGCTGCCGACAGGGAGGAAGCGGGAGGTGCAGCGGCGGACACGCTCATGATGCCGGAAACACCATGGTGTCGGCGGCACGAAACGCGACAGTGACCGGATTGCCAGGACTGGCACCCTCCGGCAGCCGGGGAAGCTCGATCAGCGCGCGGTTCACGGTTGTGCCGCTGTCCGGGACCTCGAGGTGAAGCAGGGTTCGCGAGCCGAGGAAGGACACCTCCCGGATGCGCGTGGTGAGGCGGTTGATCCCCGCGGACGGTGGCATCCCGGCAGCCACGCCGTCCAACATCATCGCCTCCGGCCGCACCGCGACCACTACTTGGCTGCCCGACAGGAACAAGCCCGGCGCCCGCACGCGGCCCAACGGCGTGTCCACGGTCACCTCGCCTTCGGCGCTCTCCATCACCTGCCCGGTCAGGCGAGTGGACTGGCCCACGAAATCCAGCACGTAGAGCGAGGCGGGCCGGCCGTAGAGCGTCGCCGGGTCGGCCAACTGCTCGATCCGTCCCGCGTTCATCACCGCGATGCGATCGGAGACGACCAGCGCCTCCTCCTGGTCGTGGGTGACGAAGATCGCGGTGATGCCCACCTCGCGCAGCAGGTGCTTCAACTCGACCTGCATCACCTCGCGCAGCTTGCGATCCAGCGCCGAGAAAGGTTCGTCGAGCAGCAGCAGAGAAGGCCGCACCGCCAGGGCGCGAGCGACCGCCACGCGCTGCTGCTGCCCGCCCGAGAGCGCGGTCACGGGCTTGTCGGCGTGCTCCGTCATGCGCACCAGCGCCAGGGCCTCGGCGACGCGGGGCGCGGCTTCCGCCCGGCTCACGCCCTGGGCACGCAGGCCGAAGCCGAGATTCTCAGCGACGGTCAGGTGCGGGAACAGGGCGTAGTTCTGGAACACCACGCCGATGTTGCGTTTGTGCGCCGGCAGGCGGGTGATCTCCGCCCCCGCCACCAGGATGCGCCCCCGGTCGAGCCGCAGCAGACCCGCGACACAGCGGAGCAGCGTCGTCTTGCCACAGCCGGACGGGCCAAGGAGAGAGACGAACTCTCCCTTGGCGACCGAGATCGAGAGATCGTCCAGCACGGTGACGGCACCGAAGCGCTTGGTCGCGCCCGAGACCACGAGGTGCTCGGGCGCGGAGGTCCTGGCTGGTGCCGTCGCCTCCACGGCGAGGGACGGCATGGTCGTCATCGCACGGCGATCTCGCGCTCGAAGCGCTCGATCCAGCGGTTCCGGTTGTCCGCGAAATACTCCCAATCGAGCACCACCAGATCCGGGAAGTCGAGATCGGCCGGCTTCGCGGTCTTGGTGTTCGTCGGCAGGCTGAAGAAGGTGCGCGCCGCCAGCGCCTGGGTCTCGGGGTCGAGGAGCTCATTGATGAAGGTCATGCCGAGCTCCTGATTGGGCCCATCCTTTACCAGCGCGACGCCCGCGGGCATGGCGACCATGCCCTCGCGCGGCCGGGCGAGGTCCACCGGGGCGCCCCGGCTCTTGCGGAAGAGGGTCGTGCGGCTATCCGGGCTGAGATAGAGGTCCACCTCGCCACTCTCGTGCAGCTGCTGTGCCTGGGGCGGGTTCGTGGTGATCTGCAGGATGTTCGGCCGCAACTCGCGCAGCTTGGCGAAGCCCTCGTCGGCCAGGCGCAGGCACTCGGCCAAGGGCTTGCCGGTGGCGACATGCGTCGCCGCGAGCAGAGGCACCACGGCCTGGGTGATGCGCATCGAGATGATGATCACCTTGTCGCGGTACTTCCGGTCCCAGCATTCCGCGTAGCTGGCGGGAGCGGGCTTCACGTTGTCCGTGTTGTAGGAGATGGAGGCCGCCGGGAAGCACCAGTTCGCCCACATCGAGTCGCGCGGCCTGGCATCCGGCCGCAGATCGGCGAGGTTGGGGATGTTCAGCCCCCGCAGCGGCGTGATCAGGCCCTCCCGCTCGGCAAGGACCAGGACGGGGTCGTCCATCATCGTCACCGTCATGGTCGGGCGGGCGCGGTTGGAGCGGATCTTCTCCAGATTGATCAGGCTGTTCGTGCCCTCGAACAGGATCTTGAAGCCGTGCTTGCGCTCGATGTGCTTGAACAGGATGTCCTCGAGGCCGGGCGAAGCCGGACCGCCGACGAAGATCTCGCGCTCTGCCGCCCTGACGATCGCGGGGGCTGCGAGCGACCAGGCGCTGCCGGCGGCGATGCCTTTCAGCAGAGTGCGGCGGGTGGAGCGGTGCATCATGCTCTGTGTTCCATTGTTGACAAAGGCGAAGACGGTCCGATGGCTGCGTTTCCGCGACGGTCGGTCCATGCGCATCAAGGGATGCAGTGGGCGGCTCTCACGCTCGCCGAGCGCTGCGCCCACCATGCGATCGCCCGCCTGGACGCGCGAACTCGGCCGTCAGAACGGCGCGTGCCGGGCGGAGGCGATGTGGTTGCCGTATGTCGACTTGAGGCTTCCGCCCGCCTGAGCATGGACCAAGGCGGCAGCCCCCTGCCCTATGGCAATGGTCGGGGCGGAGGACATGCTGGCTCTCAGCACGCTCCGACGGCTCGTCCTGGCGAACGATCGCAGTATTTCCAACTCAGGCAGAATGGCGGAGCCGTAGAGGTCGCACATCGCTCTCCTCGTCGTATGTTGGTCCCACCCAGGTCACGCCATTGGCACGCCAACCAAAGCTGCCGCCGGAGCGGCGCTGCGCTGCGACGTTTTGAGCAAGAGCCATGCCAAGGGGCACCAAAGGCGTCGTGCCAGGGAATGCAGGCGAAGATCGCCACCGGATGCGCAGGGGTTGATCCCGGTGCCCACTTTCCAAGCAGCGGGCAGGCTCCATGCCATCGGAATGAGCGGCATGGGTTGCGCGGAGGCACGGGAGCGGCCGTGGGCAGGTCCGGCGGCGCTATGGGGCGGACGTGATGTGCGGGCCTGGCAAGCCGCGGAGATCTGCGACTGCTTCGCGGATGCGGACCTCTGCGCCTGCGCCCGCCACCAGCAGGGCCGGGCCTTCATGCATCAGCGCCAGGTTGCCGAGGGCCTTGCGCTGCTCGACGAGGCCATGGTCGCAGCCGCTGCAGGCGAGGTGTCGCCGATCATGACCGGCTTGAACCCCTGCAGCGTCGTAGAGGCCTACCAGCAGGGTCACGCACTGGACCAAGCGCGGGAATGGACCGCAGTGCTGACCGATTGGTGAGGGCCGCATGCGGGCAGGCTGCGGCATAGGCGATGCGCGCGGCAGGCGGTCCCAATGGCGGGTCCAGCGACCTTGAGCAGATGCAGCCGGAGGGCGGCGAACTCGGCGCCGGCTGCGGGCGCGGCTTGGGGACGCGGTCGCGTACCCCTACCAACCGGTGCCTTGCTCTACGCCAAGGCCGTCGTCGGTGCCGTTCGGCATGCTAAGCCGTAGCCCAGCGGATCAGAGGGATGAGCAAGTTGAAACGGGTGCTGATGGCAGCGATGGTCCTGGCCCTGGCGGGCGGCGCCTTCGTGGCGTGGCAAGCCTTCAGGCCGGAAGGGCTGCCGGAGGGGTTCGCCAGCGGCAACGGCCGCATCGAGGCGGTGGAGATCGACATCGCCACGAAAACGCCGGGGAGGCTCCGGGAGATCCTGGTGAACGAGGGCGACTTCGTCACCGCCGGCCAGCCCCTGGCCCGAATGGACACCGCGGTGCTCGAAGCGCAGCGCCGGGAGGCCGAGGCGCAACTGCAGCAGGCGATCATCGGCGTCGAGACTGCCCAGAAGCTGGTGGCGCAGCGCGAAGCCGAGAAGGCGGCGGCGGAGGCCACGGTGGCGCTGCGCGAAAGCGATTTTGAGGCGGCGCGGCGACGCCTCGAGCGCTCCGAGGAACTGGCGCCACGGGGCGCGGTTCCCTACCAGCGGCTCGACGACGACCGCGCTGCCTTCCTGGGCGCGCAGGCGGCGATCAATATCGCCCGGGCCCAGGTGGCGGCGGCGGAGGCCGCCCTGGCCACGGCCCAGGCGGGGGTCATCCGGGCGCAGTCGGTGGTCGAGGCGACGCGCGCGGCCATCGAGCGCATCCAAGCCGACATCGATGACAGCACGCTGTATTCGCCGCGCGACGGACGCGTGCAGTTCCGCGTCGCGCAGCCGGGCGAGGTGCTTGCGGCCGGCGGCCGGGTGCTGAACCTGGTCGATCTCAGCGATGTCTACATGACCTTCTTCCTGCCGACGGCCGCCGCCGGGCGCGTGGCGATAGGGGCCGAGGCGCGGCTGGTGCTCGACGCCGCGCCCCAGTACGTCATCCCCGCGCAAGTGTCCTTCGTCGCCGATGTCGCCCAGTTCACGCCCAAGACGGTGGAGACGGAGGAGGAGCGGCTGAAGCTGGTGTTCCGGATCAGGGCCCGGATCGCCCCGGAGCTGCTCCGCCAGCACATCCGCGACGTCAAGACCGGGCTGCCGGGCATGGCCTATGTGCGGCTCGATCCGCGGGCCGAATGGCCGGCCCACCTGCAGGTCCGGCTGCCGCAGGTCCAGTTGGCGCAATGACCAGCCCCCCGCCGATGGTCGCCGCAGCCACCGCCATCGCACCGGTGGTGCGCCTGGACGGTGTCAGCCTGCGCTACGGCCGGACGACCGCGCTGGATGCGGTCAGCCTCAATGTTCCCGCAGGCTGCATGGCCGGACTGATCGGCCCGGACGGTGTCGGCAAGTCGAGCCTGCTGGCCCTGATCGCCGGCGCCCGCGCCATCCAGGCAGGACGGGTCGAGGTGCTCGGCGGCGACATGGCAGACGCACGTCACCGCCAGACGGTCGGTCCGCGCATCGCCTACATGCCGCAGGGTCTGGGCAAGAACCTCTACCCTACCCTGTCGGTGTTCGAGAACATCGACTTCTTCGGCCGCCTGTTCGGCCACGACCGCGCCGAACGCGAGCGCCGCATCGCCAGCCTGGTGGAGAGCACGGGCCTGGCCCCCTTCACGGACCGGCCGGCGGGCAAGCTCTCCGGTGGCATGAAGCAGAAGCTCGGCCTGTGCTGCGCGCTGATCCACGACCCGGACCTGCTGATCCTGGACGAGCCGACCACCGGCGTGGATCCGCTCTCCCGCCGGCAGTTCTGGGACCTCATCGACCGCATTCGCGCCAACCGCCCCGGCATGAGCGTGCTGGTGGCGACGGCCTACATGGAGGAGGCCGCACGCTTCGACTGGCTGGCGGCGATGGATGCGGGCCGCGTGCTCGCCACCGGCGCGCCACGGGATCTGCTGGCACGCACCGGCGCCGCTTCGCTCGAGCAGGCCTTCATCGCCCTCCTGCCGGAGGAGGAGCGCCGGGACTACCGGCCGGTCGAGATCCCGCCGCGCAAGGTGGAGGGCGAGGAAGAGATCGCGATCGAGGCACGCGGCCTGACGAAGCGGTTCGGCAGCTTCACGGCCGTTGACCATGTGAGCTTCCGCATCGGTCGCGGCGAGATCTTCGGCTTCCTCGGCTCCAACGGCTGCGGCAAGACGACGACGATGAAGATGCTGACCGGCCTGCTGCCGGCCAGCGAGGGAGAGGCGTGGCTGTTCGGCCATCCGGTGGACGCGAACGACCTCGAGACGCGCCGGCGGGTCGGCTACATGTCCCAGAGCTTCTCTCTCTACACCGAACTGACGGTGCGGCAGAACCTGGAGCTGCACGCCCGGCTGTTCAGCCTGCCCGCCGAGACGATCCCCGGGCGCGTCGAGGAGATGGCGCAGCGGTTCGGCCTGACCGAGATCATGGACGCGCTGCCGGGCGCCCTGCCCCTCGGCCAGCGCCAGCGTCTCTCGCTCGCCGTGGCGATGATCCATGGGCCGGAGATGCTGATCCTCGACGAGCCAACCTCGGGCGTGGACCCCGTCGCTCGCGACGGCTTCTGGCGGATCCTGGTCGAGCTCTCGCGTCGCGACAGGGTCACCATCTTCATCTCGACCCATTTCATGAACGAGGCGGAACGCTGCGACCGTATCTCGCTGATGCACGCCGGCCGGGTGCTGGTCAGCGATACGCCTGCTGCTCTGGTCAAGGCGCGCGGCGCGGCAACGCTGGAGGACGCCTTCGTCGGCTATCTGGAGGAGGCGGCGGCCGGAACCGAGCCGCAGGCCCCGGAGCAGCCCCTGCCGCACCCGGAGGCCGCGCCGGCCGTGGCCGCCCCGGCGGAAGCGAATGGGCGCCATCGGCGGCGCAGCTTCGACCTCCGGCGCATGTTCAGCTACGCGCGGCGCGAGGCGATGGAGCTGCGGCGCGACCCGATCCGCGCGACGATGGCACTCATCGGCAGCGTCCTTCTGATGTTCATCATGGGCTACGGCATCACGATGGACGTCGAGGACCTGACCTTCGCCGTGCTGGACCGCGACCAGACCACCGTCAGCCGCGACTACACGCTCAACATCGCGGGCTCCCGCTACTTCATCGAGCATGCGCCGATCACCGACTATGCCGATCTGGACCGGCGCATGCGCTCGGGCGAACTCGCGCTGGCGATCGAGATACCGCCGGGATTCGGGCGTGACATCGCGCGCGGCCGGCCGGCGGAGATCGGCGCGTGGATCGACGGCTCGATGCCCATGCGCGCCGAGACCATCCGCGGCTACGTGCAGGGCATTCACGCGCACTGGCTGGCCCAGAGAGCGCCCGCCGCCTCGTCTGGCCTCTTCAACATCGAGACACGGTACCGCTACAACCCCGATGTCAAGAGCCTGGTGGCGATAGTGCCGGCGGTGATCCCGGTGCTGCTGCTGCTGATCCCAGCGATCCTCACCACGCTCAGCGTGGTGCGCGAGAAGGAGCTCGGCTCCATCATCAACCTCTATGTCACGCCGGTCACCCGGCTAGAATTCCTGCTCGGCAAGCAGCTTCCCTACATTGCCCTGGCGATGCTCAATTTCCTGCTGCTTGTGCTGATCGCGGTCACCCTGTTCGGCGTGCCGCTGAAAGGCAGCTTCCTCGCCCTGGCGGCGGCAACGCTACTCTATGTCGGTGCCTCCACCGCCATCGGGCTGCTGGTCTCCACCTTCACACGCAGCCAGATCGCCGCCCTCTTCGCTACGGCGGTGATCACCCTGCTGCCGGCCGTCCAGTTCTCTGGCCTGATCAATCCGGTGTCGTCGCTGGAAGGGGGCGGCGCACTGATCGGGCGAATCTTCCCGACCACCTACTACGTGATCATCTCCCGCGGCACCTTCTCCAAGGCGCTGGGATTCCCCGACCTGTGGATGTACTTCCTCCCACTGGCGATCGCCGTTCCGGTGCTGGTCGGGCTCAGTGTGGCGCTGCTGAGGAAGCAGGAGACCTGACCGTGCGCGCCGCCAACATCCTGAACCTCGGCATCAAGGAGCTGCGCAGCCTGGCCCGCGATCCGATGCTGCTGATCCTGATCGCCTGGTCCTTCACCGTCTCGATCTACACGGCGGCGACGGCAATGCCGGAGACGCTGAACAAGGCCCCGATCGCCATCGTGGACGAAGACCGCTCGCCGCTCTCGGCACGGATCGCGAGCGCCTTCCTGCCGCCCTACTTCCAGCCGCCGGAGATGATCACCCATGCGGAGATGGACGCGCGGATGGATGCCGGGCTCGACACCTTCGCGCTGAACATCCCACCGGAATTCCAGCGCGACCTGCTGGCGGGGCGGCGGCCGACGATCCAGCTCAACGTCGATGCGACACGCATGAGCCAGGCCTTCACTGGCAGCGGCTACATCCAGACGATCGTCTCCAATGAGGCGCAAAACTTCGCCAACCGCTACGTCGCCGCTAGCAGGCCATCCGTGGATCTCGCCCTGCGGGCCCGCTTCAATCCCGAGCTGAACAGATCCTGGTTCGGTGCCATCATCGAGGTCATCAACCAGGTCACGATGCTGTCCATCATCCTCACCGGGGCGGCGCTGATTCGTGAGCGTGAGCACGGCACCATCGAGCACCTGATGGTGATGCCCGTCACTCCCTTCGAGATCATGACCAGCAAGGTGTGGGCCATGGCGCTGGTGGTGCTCGGCGCTTGCGCCTTCTCTCTGCTCGTCGTGGTGCAGGGACTGATGGCGGTGCCGATCGAGGGCTCGGTCGCGCTGTTCCTCGCCGGTGCAGCGGTGCATCTCTTCGCGACCACCTCGATGGGCATCTTCCTGGGCACGGTCGCGCGCTCCATGCCGCAATTCGGCTTGCTGCTGATGCTGGTGCTGGTGCCACTGCAGATGCTGTCGGGAGGCATGACGCCACGCGAGAGCATGCCCGAGCTCGTGCAGTTCGTGATGCTGGGCGCCCCGACGACCCATTTCGTCATGCTGGCGCAGGGCATCCTCTACCGTGGTGCCGACCTCACCGTGGTCTGGCCGCAGTTCCTGTGGCTCGCCGCGATCGGCGCGGTCCTGTTCGGGGCCGCCCTTGCGCGCTTCCGCAGCACGATCACCGCGATGGCCTGAGGCGAGGGGGTAGGGCCGCGCGGTGTCAAGGAGCCGCTCGCGGTGGGCCGCCGTTGCCTTCGGCGGCGCCCCGGGCCCGCGCGGCGCATCGGAAAGGCCCGCGATGCTCCCGGCGAGGTAGCGGACGAACCACCGCCGCACCGGTTTTTTGTCCTGCCGGACGATGGCCGGGATCTCCGCCGCCCCCATGCCCCGCCCGCCACGGGCAAGATCGTCTCCCCCGCGTCCGCACCCGCACGTCGCGCGTCATGTCGTAAAGTTCGTCTAGGTCGGGCCGCTCTTCAGCGGGCAGATCATCCAGGCAGATCGATGCCCAAGGCCGCCTCCGGCCAATCCGCCGCCCGGGTCCGCCTCCCACAAATGTTCTGCCAGCGGACTTGGATCGCCCGGCAATTGCGATCGCCCGCACCGCCTTGGCTACCGGCCTGTGCTGCCCCGACGCCCCTCCGCGTGCCGGGGCTTTGCAACAGCTGTACCGATCTCGCTCAATCATTCGCCAAACGTCTTAAGCCAGAGTTCAATGATATTGGACACGTTGTTTCGCCGCCCCTAGCCTCCCCCCTCACGACGCCGCAAGCCGGAAGGGGTGACCGTGGACGCCTTCGATCCGATCACGCTCGAAGTCTATTGGAGCCGGCTGATCTCCATCGCCGATGAGGCCGCGACCGGCCTGTTGCGCACTGCCTTCTCGACCATCGTGCGAGAGTCGAACGACTTCGCGACGGTGCTGATGGACCGCAACGGCGATTCCGTCGCGGAGAACACGGGGGGCATCGCCTCCTTCTCCTGCATCCTGCCCAAGACGACCAAGAGCTTCCTGCAGCGCTTCCCCGCCGAGACCTGGCGGCCGGGCGACTGTGTCATCACGAACGACCCCTGGCTCGCCACCGGCCACCTGCCGGACTTCACCGCCGTCTCGCCCATCTTCCATCGCGGCAAGCTGGTCGGCTTCGCCGGCTCGATCGCGCATTCGCCCGACGTGGGCGGCGCGCTGTGGTCGGCCGACTGCCGCGAGCTCTTCGAGGAAGGCATCCGCATCCCGCCCACGCGCCTCTTCCGCGCCGGCGAGCGGAACGAGCAACTGGTCGAACTGCTGACCGCCAATGTCCGCATCCCCGGCCCCGTCATGGGCGACCTTGAGGCCCAGGTGGTGGCGAACGAGGTCGCGGTGCGGCGCGTTGCCGAATTCCTGGAGGACACGGGACTCGAGGATCTGCAGGGCCTCTCGGAGGCGCTGCAGGAACGCGCCGATCGCGCCATGCGCCGCGCCATCGCGGAGGTGCCGGATGGCGAGTACCGCGCGACGCTGGACGCGGACGGCTTCGACGAACACAAGACGCATATCGCCTGCCGCATCACCGTGTCGGGCGAGCAGATGCACATCGACTTCGCGGGCACCTCGCCGCAGATCGACCGCGGCATCAACTGCGTCCTGAACTATACCCATGCCTACGCGGTCTATCCGATCAAGTGCGCGCTCGACCCCTTCACGCCGCGCAACGAGGGCTCCTACCGCGCAATCAGCGTGGACGCGCCCGAGGGGTCCATCCTTAATCCCCGCTTCCCTGCCCCTTGCAGCGCGCGGCAGCTCACCGGCCACCTGCTGGCGGGCGTGATCTACGAGGCGCTGGCCGAGGTGCTGCCCGATCGCGTCATGGCCGAGTGTGGTGGCGCGCCGACCATGCGTGCGCTGTTCAGCGGCCAGACCCCTGCGGGCGACCGCTTCTCCCAGGTGCTGTTCGCCAGCGGCGGCATGGGCGCCTGCCCGCACCGCGACGGCCTGGCCACCACGGCCTTCCCGACCAATGTCGGCGCGGGTTCGATCGAGGCCTTCGAGAGCGTGGCGCCGCTGCTGGTCTGGCGGAAGCAGCTCCGCCCCGATTCCGGCGGTGCCGGACGCTTCCGCGGCGGCCTCGGCCAGGAGGTGGAGATCGAGGTGCGCACGACTGCGCCCGTTCGCCTCTCCCTGCTGTCGGACCGGCGTGACCATCCGGCCAAGGGTCTGCTCGGCGGGAAGCCCGGTGCGCCCGCGGTGATCGAGATCGACGACGGCACGCGCCCGCATCCGAAATCGCGCACGACCGTCGCGCCGGGGCGGCGCGTGAAGCTGCTCTACGCAGGAGGCGGCGGTTTCGGCGACCCGCGCAAGCGCGATCCTGAGGCGATCAAGGCAGACCTGCGCGACGGCTACATCACTGCCGAGGCCGCGCGGCGCGACTACGGGGTGGAGTGAGATCATGGGCGGCACCGCAACCGCGCGCATTGGTGTTGATGTCGGCGGCACCTTCACCGACCTGGTCCTGCATGACCAGGCCCGCGACCTGGTCGCCACCGGTAAGCTCCTGACCACACCGGACGACCCGAGCGAAGCCATCATCGCAGGTATCCAGCGTCTGCTGAGCGAGACCGGTCTCACCACCGCCGACCTGCACAGCATCGTCCACGGGACCACCCTCGTCACCAACACGGTCATCGAGCGCACCGGCGCGCGTATCGGTCTGCTCACGACGGCGGGCTTCCGCGACGTGATCGAGATCGGGCGCGAGACGCGCTACGACCTCTACGACCTGTTCCTCGAGGCGCCGCCGACGCTGGTGCCGCGCCATCGCCGCCTGGAGATCGCGGAACGCATCGACAGCGACGGCCAGGTGCTGCTCGCGCTGGACGAGGCGGCCGTGCGGGACGCCGTGCGCCGGCTGGTGGAGGAGGAGGGAATCGAGGCGCTCGCCGTCGGATTCCTTCATTCCTACCGCAACGGCCGGCACGAGCAGCGCGTGGCCGAGATCGTGCACGAGCTCTATCCCAGCCTGCCGCTCTCCCTCTCCTCTCGCGTCGCGCCGGAGATCCGGGAGTTCGAGCGCATCAGCACGGCCTGCGCGAACGCCTATGTGCAGCCGCTGATGCGCCGCTACCTGGACAGGCTGGAGGCGAAGCTCGCATCGCTCGGCTTCCGGGGGCGGCTGCTCATCATGCTCTCGGGCGGCGGCATCGCCTCGGTGCGGGATGCGAAGGACTATCCGATCCGGCTGATCGAGTCCGGCCCCGCGGCGGGGGCCATGGCAGCCTCCTTCATCGCGCGCCTCGCGGGGCTCGACCATGTCGTCTCCTACGACATGGGCGGCACGACGGCGAAGATGTGCCTGGTCGAGAACGGCGCGCCCGACCGCAAGTTCGACTTCGAGGCCGGGCGCGTGCGCCGCTTCGTCAAGGGCAGCGGCCTTCCGCTCAAGGTCTCGGTCGTGGACATGATCGAGATCGGCGCCGGCGGCGGCTCCATCGCCCGCGTCGAGGAAGGTTCCGGCCTGATGAAGGTCGGTCCGCGCAGCGCCGGCGCCAAGCCCGGCCCCATCTGCTACGGCCGCGGCGGAACCGAGCCGACGGTGACGGACTCCGACCTCGTCCTCGGGCGGCTCGACCCCGGCTACTTCCTGGGCGGGGAGATGCAGCTCAACGTGCAGGCCGTGCAGGACGCGATCGAATCGAAGCTCGCCGCGAAGCTGGACGTGCCGCGCGACACGGCCGCCCTCGGCATCCGGCGCATCGTTGACGAGACGATGGCGGCGGCGACGCGGATGCACTTGGCGGAGAAGGGGCGCGACCCCCGCCGCTATACCCTGATCGCCTTCGGCGGGGCGGGGCCGGTGCATGCCTATGACCTCGCGCGGCTGCTCAAGATGCGGCGGATGGTGGTGCCGCTCGGCGCGGGTGTCGCCTCGGCGCTCGGCTTCCTCGTGGCTCCGCCGGCGACCGACCTGGTGCGCAGCCATGTCGCGCGGCTGGAGCGCATGGACTGGGCCACGGTGAACGCCCTGCTGGCCGAGATGGCGGAGGAGGGGCGCGAGTTGCTGCTCGAGGCCGGCGCCGCGCCGGAGGAGATCCGCACCATCCCCGCCGCCGACATGCGCCATGTCGGCCAGGGCTTCGAGATCCCGGTGCCGCTGCCCTCCATGCAGCTCTCCGCCGCCGACCTGCCTGCGATTCGGCAAGCCTTCTTCGCCGCCTACCGTGAGCGCTTCGGCCGGACGACGGAGGACCTGCCGATCGAGGCGCTGAGCTGGCGTGTCGCCTGCGTCGCACCGGGCCGCGACATCCGCCTCGAGCGTGCCCGTGCGAAGGACAGCTTCACCGACTCCGCACGCGCCGTCCGCGGCAAGCGGGAGGTGATGTTCGAAGGTGCTGGATGGCTGACCTGCACCGTGTATGATCGCTACGCGCTGGCACCGGGCGCCACCTTCGAGGGGCCTGCGTTGGTTGAGGAGCGCGAATCTACCTGCGTCATTGGCCCCAGCGCCAAGGTGACGGTGGATGCCTTCCGCAACTTGGTCGTCGACCTGCCCTGAACGGGGCAGGCCGGCGACGCTGGTGTGAGCCCAAAGCGCCCGAGAGAAGCGCAACGGATGGAGCGAGACCCAGTCGGCCCATCAGGACCAGCAAGCCGCATGTGATGCGGCAACAGGAAGGTGGATCATGATCCTGGCGATGCGTCGTCGTCACCTGCTCGCCGCCGGCTTGGCCGGCCTCGGCGCCCGCGCGGCGCGGGCGCAGGGGGCTTATCCCTCGCGGCCGATAACCATGGTCATACCGTGGCCGGCCGGCGGTTCGACGGACACGCTCGGCCGCGTGCTGGCGCAGGTCATGTCAGCCGACCTGGGCCAGCCGATCGTGGTGGAGAACCGGAGCGGAGCTTCCGGCACGGTCGGTCATAGCCATGTCGCGCGGTCGCGGCCGGACGGCTACACGATCATGCTCGCGACCAACAGCACCTACGCCATCGCGCCGCATCTGATCGACCTGCCCTACGACAACCGTGGCGCCTTCACCGGCGTCAGCCTGGTGGCGCGCTATGCGCAGGCGCTCTGCGTCCATCCCTCCGTCCCAGCGAACAACGTGGCGGAGTTCCTGGCCTATATCCGCGCGCAGCCGGGCAAGGTCGCCTTCTCCACGGCCGGCATCGGCGCGAGCAGCCATCTGGCGACCGAGCTGCTGATGGCCAAGACGAACACGCAGATGCTGCATGTGCCCTATCGCGGCGGCGGGCCTTCCGCGCAGGCGCTGCTGGCCGGCGAGGTGGCGTGCTCCTTTGTGGATCTCATCACCGCCCTGCCCTTCCGTCAGGCCGGCCAGCTCAAGATCCTCGGCGTCAGTACCCTGCGGCGGTCCGAGATCGCGCCGGAGGTGCCGACGCTCGCGGAGAGCGGTGTCCCTGACTTCGAGTCGTCCACCGATTGCGCGCTGCTTCTGCCCGCGGGCACGCCAGCCCCGATCGTCGAGCGCATCTCGGCCGCGCTCCGACGTGCCCTGACGGACGCTGAGACACGGCGGAAGCTCATCTCCCTCGGGGTTGAGCCCATCGGCAGCAGCGCCGCGGAGTTCGACGCCTACTGGACGCGCGAACTCAACAAGTGGGGCGAGATCATTCGCACCCGGAACATCAGGATGGGCTGAGCGAAGGCGGGGCGGGTGGACACTGCTCCGCCCGCCCCCCTCGACTCACGCCGGAGAAGGGAACCGTGCCGTGATCACCCGCCGCCACCTCGCTCTGGCCACGCTGGCGACCACCGCGCCCCTGGCGAACGCCGCTGCGCAGTCGCCCGCCTGGCCAAGCCGTCCCATCGTCTTCACCATCCCCTTCCAGGCGGGCGGCTCGGCCGACCTGCTGGCGCGCCTGGTGGCGGAACGGATGATGCCGCGCATCGGTCCCGGCGCGCGGATCGTGGTGGAGAACCGCGCAGGGGCGGGCGGAACCATCGGCAGCGACTATGTGCGGCGGCAGCCGCCCGATGGCCATGCGCTCCTGCTCGCGACACCTTCGACGCACGGCACGGTGCCGGCGCTGCAGCCCGACACCACGCCCTACGATCCGATCGCGGACTTCACGCCCATCGCGATCATGGGGCGCGCCCCGATCGCCCTCGCCGTGCCCAAGGCTTCGCCGTTTCACGATGCCCGCGCACTGATCGCGGCGGTGCGTGCCGCGCCGGGCAGCGCAAGCTGGGGCAGCTCCGGCTCCGGCAGCGTCGGCCATCTTGCCGGGGAGCTGATGGCGCTGCTGGCCGGGGGGCTCCGGGCCGAGCACATCCCCTACCGCGGCGGCGCGGGCGTGGCCGATGCGCTGGCCAAGGGCGAGGTGCAGTATGCGTGGGAGCCGCTCGGCTCGCTTGCCGCGGGCGCGAAGGACGGGCTGTTCCGCGTGATCGCCGTCGGCACCGCCACGCGCCACCCGCTCTTCCCCGAGGTCGGGACGATGCAGGAGGCAGGCCTTCAGGGTTTCGAGGCGTCCACCTGGAACGTCATGGTCGGCCCGCGCGGCCTGCCGCCCGAGATCGTCGCGCGGCTTTCCGCCGCCGCCAACGCGTCCCTCGCCGAGCCCGACGTGCGGTCGCGCCTGGCTGTCGCCGGCATCGACGCGGTGTCCGACAGCACGCCTGAGTCCACCGCTGCCTTCCTTGCCGCAGAATACGCCAAGTTCCGCGACATCGTCGCGCGCGCCAACCTGCGCCTTCCGCGCTGACACGCCACCCGCCCTGAAGGACGTCGCATGAGTGACCATCCCGCCGTCGCCGAACGACTGAAGCGCATCCAGCCCTCCCAGACCATCGCGATGCGCCAGCGCTCGCAGGCGCTGAAGGCCGAAGGCAAGGACGTGCTGGCCATTTCCTCCGGCGAGCCGGATTTCGACACGCCCCGCCACATCAGGGATGCCGCCATCGCGGCGATCGAACGGGGCGAGACCCGTTACACGGACATCGCCGGCACCCGCGCGCTGCGCCGCGCGGTCGCCGAGAAGTTCAAGCGCGACAACGGCATCGACTACGCGCCCGAGGAGATCATCGTCTCCACCGGCGGCAAGCAGGTGGTCTACGACGCGATGGTCGCGACGCTGAACCCGGGCGACGAGGTCATCATCCCCACCCCTTGCTGGGTCTCCTACCCCGACGTCGCTGCCCTCGCGGACGGCGTGCCCGTGCTGCTGCCCTGCGGCGCGACCCAAGGCTTCAAGCTCACCCCCGCGCAGCTCGAGGCCGCGATCACGCCGCGTACCAAGTGGCTGGTGGTGAACACGCCGTCCAACCCCACCGGTGCCGTCTACAGCTGGGAGGAGCTGGCAGGCCTTGCGGAGGTGCTGCTGCGCCACCCGCATGTGCTGATCCTCACCGACGACATCTACGAGAAGCTGATCTTCGACGGCCGTCGCTTCGCCACCTTCGCCCAGGTCGAGCCGCGGCTGCGCGACCGCACCGTCACGATGAACGGCTGCTCCAAGGCCTATGCGATGACGGGCTGGCGCATCGGCTTCGCCGGAGCGCCGCGCGGCCTGATCAAGGCGATGGACAAGCTGCAGGGGCAGAGCACCTCCAACACCTGCTCCATCGCCCAGGCCGCGGCGATCGCTGCGCTGACCGGCCCGCAGGACGAGACGGAGCGCATGCGCCAGGCCTATGAGCGCCGGCGCAACCTGGTGGTAGAGATGCTGAACGCGACGCCAGGGCTGCGCTGCCACATGCCGGAAGGTGCGTTCTACGCCTTCCCTGACATGACGGCCTGCCTTGGCCGCACCACGGCAGGCGGCACGCGCATCGAGAGCGACTGGGACTTCGTGTTCGCCCTGCTTTCGGAAGCCGGCGTGGCGGCGGTGCACGGCAGCGCTTTCATGTTCCCGGGGCACTTCCGCGTCAGCTTCGCCGCGTCCGACGAGGTGCTGGAGGAGGCTTGCCACCGCATCCGCCGGTTCTGCGAGGGGCTGCGGTGACGGCGGGCCGCTGACGCCTTCCCGGCATCGGCTCGCGATGGTCCGTGGGCGCCTCGTCCACCTGGACGCCGGCGGCGCTACGGACTTGCTGGACGAAGCGGGTGGCCACTGCGCTGGCGCCATCCTGCTGCCAGGCGAGCCAGATCGCGGTCATCGCCCCTGGCGCATCCAGTGGCCTTACGCGGATGCGGCCTGGCCGCAGCCAACACAGCGCCGCGGGCAAGACGGAAATCCCCAGGCCCGCGGCGACGAGCCCCAGGATCATCGAATTGGCGGTTGCCTCCTGGGTGATACGTGGCTGGAAGCCAGCCTCCATGCACAGCGACTGAAGCTGGTCATTCAGGCTGGAGCCGACGGCACGAGAGAAGAAGATGAAGGCTTCCTCGGCCAGCGCGCTGATCGGCACGGGGCCGGTCTCCGCCGCCAACCTGTGCTCCAGGGGCAGGACCACGCAGAGCGCCTCCCGGACGACCTCGAGCGAGCTGAGATTCCCTGGCAAGGGAGGTCGCGCGGGGCTGCGCAGAAACGCGACATCGAGCTGACCGCGGAGGAGCTCCTCGATCTGC